>Ga0209102_1001959_pt1 | contig 9952 bp, 5 predicted proteins | sample ConPoolayeHmetaG_FD_185483 | JGI IMG/M metagenome (GOLD analysis project Ga0209102, IMG submission 185483) | Hot spring microbial mat communities from California, USA to study Microbial Dark Matter (Phase II) - Cone Pool mat layer H metaG... ... | reverse complement strand
ATACAAATCGATCGACGGAGGCAAGACCTGGGCGCACGTGTGGAAGCAGGAGGGGCAGATCGGCAAGATGGCGGTGCATCCGGCCGACCCGAACATCGCCTTCGCGGCCGTGCTGGGCCGCGCATTCGGCCCCAATCCGGAGCGCGGGGTCTACCGCACCAGAGACGGCGGCAGGACCTGGTCCCAGGTGCTCAAGAAGGACGAGAACACCGGCGCATCCGACGTCGAGCTGGATCCTTCGAATCCGAACATCGTCTTCGCCGGGCTCTGGCAGGCCCGCCGCTCGCCGTGGAATCTGCAGAGCGGGGGTCCCGGCAGCGGCCTGTACGTCTCGCGCGACGGAGGCGATACCTGGACGCGGCTGGACGGAAAGGAAAAAGGCAAGGGCCTCCCTGCAGGCATCTGGGGCAAGGTGGGCGTGGCGGTGGCGCCCTCGGACGGGCGCCGCGTCTATGCTCTGATCGAGGCCGAGGAGGGCGGATTGTTCCGTTCCGACGACGGCGGCGACACATGGCAGCGCGTGAATGCAAGCCGCCTGATCCGCCAGCGCCCGTGGTATTACTCGACCATGACCGTGCATCCGGCCAATCCCAATGAGATCTGGTTTCCCCAGGTTTCCTTCGTCAAGAGCATCGACGGCGGCAAGACCCTGACCTTCGTCAAGATCAAGGGCTGGGACAGTCACGACATCTGGATAGATCCGAAGAACCCGCGGCGCATGATCATCGGAAGCGATGCAGGAGTGGATGTCTCGACCGACGGGGGCGAGAGCTGGTACGGATGCGCTCTGCCGATCGGGCAGTTCTACCACGTGTCGGCCGACAACCGCGTGCCCTTCCACGTCGCCGGCTCGTTGCAGGACATCGGCACCGCACAAGGCCCGAGCCGGAGCCTCACGACCGCCGGCATCCGCAACGTCGACTGGCACAGTGTGGGCGGGGGCGAAGCGGGCTGGGTAGTGTCGGATCCAACGGATCCCGACATCGTGTATGCGGGGGAGTACGGCGGCTATATCTCCCGTTACGACCACCGCACGGGACAGGCGCGCAACGTGAGCGTTTACCCCGAAGACCCGTCGGGCCACGGCGCCGAGGACATGAAGTATCGCTTCCAATGGACCGCGCCCATAGCGCTCTCGCCGCACGATCCGAAAGTGCTCTATCACGCAGGCAACGTGGTCTTCAAGAGCGCCGACGGGGGCCAGACCTGGACGGCGATCAGCGGCGACCTGACGCGCAACGACAAGAGCAAGCAGCAGTGGTCGGGCGGCCCGATCACGGGCGACAACACAGGCGTCGAAACCTACTGCACGGTTTTCGCGCTCGCCGAGTCGCCGGTGCAGCCCGGCCTGATCTGGGCCGGGAGCGACGACGGGCTCGTGCACGTCACGCGCGACGGAGGGAAAACCTGGAAGAACGTCACCGCCGCCATCCCGGGGATCCCCGAATGGGGGACGGTCAGCATGATCGAGCCCTCGCGCTTCGACGCCGGCACGGCCTATGTCGTCGTCGACAACCATCGCCTCGACGACATGAAGCCGTACCTCTACAAGACCTCGGATTTCGGCGAAACCTGGCAGCGACTGGACGAAACGCTGCCGCAGGATGTCTACCTGCACGCCGTAAGGGAGGACGTACGCCGGCCCGAGATCCTGTACCTGGGCACCGAACGCGGCGTCAGCTTCACGACCGACGGCGGCCGCACGTGGCGCCCGCTGAAACTGAACCTCCCCACGGTCGCGGTCCATGACCTCGTCGTGAAGGACAACAGCCTCGTCGTCGGCACCCACGGCAGGTCCATGTGGATCTTCGATCATCTGTCGGTGATCCGCGAACTCTCGCCGCAGATCACCGAGTCGCCCGTCCACCTTTTCACCGCTCCGGACGCGGTGCGCTGGCGCTTCCGTGCGGCCCCCGCAGATCGCTGGTCGGGGGAAAATCCCGCCGGGCGCGCGGTTTTTTACTACTGGCTCAAGGAAGCGCCGGAAGGCGACATCACCATCGAGATCATCGACGCCGGGGGCAATGCGGTCGCTGCACTGAGCAGCAAGCCGAAATCCTGGCCGGGACATACGGACAACCCGGCGGAGTTCGAAGAGGCTGCCCGCAAGCAGGCGTTGTCCAAGCAGCCCGGCGTGAACGCCGCCGCCTGGGATCTCGCTTATGAAGGCGCGGAGATGATCCAGGACGCAAAGATCGATGCCGGGGACCCCACCGAAGGCCCCCTCGTTCCTCCCGGGACCTACACGCTGCGCCTGACGGCAGGCGGCAAGACCGCGACCACGACCCTGCGCGTGCTTCCCGACCCGCGCGTCCGGATCTCCGAAGCCGACCTGAAGGCCCAGATCGCGTTCGCCCTCTCGGTGCGCGACGACATAACCCGCCTGACGCGCCTGGTGCGCCGGCTGCGCTCCGTGCGCCGGCAACTTGCAGAACGTAATTCCCTGCTGCGGGGCACCTCTGCGGCGGCGCAGCTGGCAGCCGACTCGGAGGCCCTCATCGGCAGGCTCGATGCCCTGGAAGCTCTGATGCACAATCCCAAAGCCGAGGTCGTCTACGATATCCTGGCGATGAAGGGAGGCGCCAGGCTGTACTCGCGGCTCTCCTCGCTTTACTCGTCCGCGCTCGAGCCCGACGGCCTGCCCACCCAGGGCATGCGGGAGGTTTACGCTGCGCAGAAACAGGAGCTCGACGGCTACGAGGCCCGGCTGAACCAGCTTTTCAGCACGGACCTGGCGGCACTGAACGAAGCGGCACGCAGGCAGAACCTGCCCTTCGTGGTCGTACCCGCAGGGGAGGTGAAACCGTGAGCTCGCCGGGCAAGCCGACCGCCGACGCGCTCTTCGACCGTATCGTCGACCGCCGCTCGTCGGACAGCATGAAATGGAACGCCTACGAGGCGGACGTGCTGCCGATGTGGGTGGCCGACATGGACTTCGCCGTGCCCGAAGCCGTGGTGCGCGCCTTGCGCCGGCGCATCGAGCACGGCATCTTCGGCTACGGCGTCCACCCGCATGCGCTCGCAGAAGCCGTCGCCCAGCGCCTGGCCCGCATGTACGGCTGGCGCGTTCCGGCCGACGCCGTCACCTTTCTTCCGGGAGTGGTGCCGGGATTCAACCTCGCCGTCCGGGTGCTGGCCAGACCCGGAGCGAGACTTCTGATCCAGACCCCCGTGTATCCGCCGATACTGAAGGCAGCCGGGAATGCAGGGCTCGGCATGGAGGTCAACCGGCTGATATGGCGCCCGGATCAGCGTTATGAAATCGACTTTTCCGATTTCGAGGCCGCTGCGGACCGGGAAGTCTGCGCCTTTCTCCTGTGCAATCCGCACAATCCGGTCGGCCGTGTGTTCCGCACGGAAGAGCTCGCCCGGATGGCCGAGATCTGCCTCAGCCGCGGCATCGGGATCATTTCGGACGAGATCCACTGCGACCTGGTATACCGCGGGTACAGCCATCGGCCGATCGCCTCGCTCGATCCGGAAATCGGCCGCCGCACCATCACGCTCATGGCCGCCACCAAGACCTTCAACATTGCGGGCCTCGAGGGCGCTTTCGCCGTCATCCCCGATCCGGACCTGCGCCGGCGCTTCGAGAAGGCGCGCGCCGGGCTCGTTCAAGGGATCAACCTGCTCGGAGCCGCGGCCGCCCTGGCGGCCTTTGAAGAAGGCGGGCCCTGGCTGGAGGCACTGCTCCGCTATCTCGAAGCCAACCGCAACCGCGTGCTGGAATTCGTCCGCAAACAGCTGCCGGCTTTGCGCATGCCCGAGCCCGAAGGCACCTACCTGGCGTGGATCGACTGCCGCGGCGCAGGTCTCGGCGACCGGCCGGCGCAGGTTTTCCTGGAGCGCGGGCGCCTGGCTTTGAATGAGGGCGAGACATTCGGACCGGGAGGCGAAGGCTTCGTGCGCCTCAACTTCGCCTGCCCCAGATCCCTGCTCGAGGAAGGCCTCCGCCGCCTTATTTCGGTGACAGGCTACTCAACCCCGAAACTCCAAGCCCGATAACACTGTCAAGCCTGCGGGAGTTTCGGGGTTGAGTAGCCTGTCACCGAAACTCTCCGCCGCCTCGGGGGAGGAATTTGCCGCGGCCGGGAACGCCCGATATCTTTCCGCGCTCCTGGATGACCGCGCCGCGCGCAATGGTGATCACGGGCCAGCCGCGCACGCGCATCCCTTCGTAAGGCGAATAGTCCATGCGGTCGTGCAGCATGAAATGCGTGATCGTAACCGCGAGCTCGGGATCCCAGATCGCAATGTCCGCGTCGGAGCCGGCCGCAATCGTGCCCTTTTTCGGGTAGAGGCCGTAGATTCGGGCGGCGTTTGCGGCGCTGAGGGCTGCAAAGTCCTGCAGGCTGATCCTGCCCCGGTTCACTCCTTCCGAAAACAGGATCGGAAGGGAGGTTTCCAGCCCCGGCAGGCCGTTGGGTATCTTGTGGAAGGGCGCATTGTCGCCGAAGAGTTTCTTGCCCTGCGGATCGTCGTAGCGGTAGGGTGCGTGGTCGGACGACCATACCTGAATGAAACCGCCGGCCAGGCCATGCCACAGGGCATCCTGGTCTGCCTTGTCGCGCAAGGGCGGGCTGCACATGAACTTGGCGCCCTCGAACCCCGGCAGGTCCATGGAATCGGCGGTCAGTACGAGGTACTGCGGGCAGGTCTCCGCGAATATGTGGAGGCCTTGTTCGCGCGCCCGGCGTATCGGTTCCAGCGCCTCGGCGCCCGACACGTGCACCACCATGATCGCTGTGCCGGCCAGGCCCGATAGGAAGACGGCGCGCTCGACCGCCTCGCGTTCCACCGCGGGCGGGCGCGCCAGGGCATGGTAGCGCGGCGCCGTCTTTCCTTCCGCCAGAAGCCGCTCCGTAAGCCAGGCGATTCCGTCATGGTGTTCGGCATGGACCATGACGAGAGCCGCCGCGCGCCGCGCCGCCTCCAGCACCTGCAGCGCCTGGCGGTCCGAAAGGCGCAGAGCGTCGTACGTGAGATAGATCTTCAGCGAGGTGTGCCCGCTGCGCACCAGGGCCGGAAGCTCCTCCTCGAGCACTTGCGGCGACGGGTCCGAAACGATCATGTGAAAGGAGTAGTCGACGAACGCCTTCCCTTCCGCCCGGCGATGGGCCGCTTCGACCGCAGCGACCAGCGACTCGCCGCGGTGCTGTGCCGCGAAGGGGATGAGCGTCGTGATCCCGCCGCAGGCCGCCGAAATCCCGCCCGAGTAGAAGTCGTCGGCAGTCGTGATTCCCATCGAGGACCGTTGATCGATGTGGCAATGGCTGTCGATTCCACCGGGCATGACGATCTTTCCGGCGGCATCGATGTCCGTCCTCCCTCGGGGCAGGGATTCGGCCAGGGCGACGATCTTCTCCCCGCTCACTCCTATGTCGCACCGCACCGCATCCGAGGCCGTCACGACCGTACCGTTCCTTACGACAAGATCGAATTCCATTTCCTCCCCCTCAACGCGCCAACGCCCTCTCCAGCCGTGCTATGAGCCCGTCGAGTTCGGCGTGATCCTCGGCCGTCAGGCTCGGCCCCGGTTTGCGGACCGCGGCAGTGCGGATGGCGCCGCGGCGGCGCAGTATCTCCTTGCGCACGGCCAGGCCGAAGCCCGGTTGCTGCTCGTGGCGGCACAGCGGCAGGTACCGGTCGAAAACGTCTTCGGCGCCCTCGGCGTCTCCGGCGACGAAGCGCTCGTAGACCTGCACGAGCGCTTCGGGATAGGCGAAGCCGGTCATGGCACCGTCCGCTCCGCGCCGCAGCTCTTGCGGGAAGTAGAGGCCGCCGTTGCCGACGAGGATGCTGATCCTGCGCATACCGTCGCGCGCCGACTCGGCGCGGAGCTGCGAAAGCTTCGCCAGGCCCGGACAGTCCTCGTGCTTCAGCATCACCAGAGACGGAAAGTCTCGGATCATCTTTTTCAAGCTCGATACCGACACGTGAACGCCGCTCGACTGCGGGTAGTCCTGGTATGCCAGCGGGACATCGTGACCGACGGCATCGATGGCAGAGGCAAAGTAGGCATAGACCTGCTCTTCGTTGCGCAGCCCCGCCGGGGGCGAGAGAAAGACGCCCGCCGCGCCGTCATCCATGATGCTGCGGCACAGACGCCGCATCCCTTCCAGCGCCAGGCCGCTGATGCCGGCGACAACAGGCACCCGGCCGGACACGCGCTTCAACACACGCCGCGCGACCTGCAGGGACTCCTCGAGCAAGAGCTTCTGGGCTTCGCCCATCATTCCCAGAACGGCGATGCCGTGAACGCCGCACCCGAGGTAAAAGTCGGTCAGGGTGTCGAGGCTGGCATAATCGATCTCGCCGGATTCGTCGAACGGTGTTGCGGAGATGACAAAAACGCCTCGTGTTTTCTCTGAAATCATCGCCATGTAGTACAATCCCGCGCCATGAATTTTTCCGTCTTGAGCGCTCTTCTGTTTCTGCCCTTCGGCTCCGCGGGCGCGGCACAGACGCCCGCCGCATCCGCACTGATTCCTCTCCGGGTTTCCAGCCCCCCGGTGATCGACGGCAAGCTGGACGACGCCGTATGGCAGCAGGCGCCCTTCGTCACCGGATTCAAGACCTTCTCACCGGATTTCGGCCGCGACATGAGCGAGCCGACCAGAGCATTTTATGCCTACGACCGCGAGAATATCTACTTCGCCTTCGAAGCCCTCGACAGCCATCCGGAATTGATCAAGGCCGCCGTTTCCAGCCGCGACAGCATCCGTCCCGACGACTGGGTCTGCATCAACCTGGATACGTTCGGAGACAGTCAGGCGCTTTACGCCTTCTATGTCAATCCCCTGGGCATCCAGGGAGACTCGCGCTATGCGGGAGGACGGGAGGACCACGGCTTCGATACCGTCTGGTACAGCGCCGGCCGCAAGACCGACAGCGGCTACACCGTCGAGATCCGGATCCCGCTCAAGAGCATCCGCTTCTCGCACGCGGATCCTGTGCGCATGGCGATCATCTTCGAGCGCCGGATCAGCCGCCACTCGGAAAACGGAACTTATCCGCCCATGAAGCCGGAGCGGGGGATGGCGTTCCTGACGCAGATGCAGCCCATCGTGTACGAAGGCGTGACACACTACACGCTTTGGGAGCTGCTGCCCGCCGTCACTTACAGCCGCCGCAGCGCGCGGCACGAAGCACGCCTGGCGACGCTGCGCAACGACCTGGATTTCAGCCTGACGGCCAAATACGGCATCACCTCGGATCTGATCGCGGACGCCACGGTGAATCCGGACTTCAGCCAGGTGGAGTCGGACGCCGGGCAGATCGACATCAACCTGCGCTCGCCCCTGTATTTTCCGGAGAAGAGGCCGTTTTTTCTGGAGGGAGCGGAGAGTTTCAACGTCGGCGGGGCCTCCCAGTACGATCCGCTGCGCACGGTGGTACATACCCGAAGCATCGTCGATCCGGCGGTCGGCGGCAAGTTGACCGGCAAGCTGTCGGCCAGGGATACGATCGCTGCGATCTATGCATTCGACCAAGCATCCGCCGGCCTCGAAGGCTCCGACGCGCATTTCGGAATCCTGCGCTACAAGCGCACCCTGCATGACGACAGCTATCTGGGCGGCTTCTTGACCGCCAGGGAATCTGCGCCGGGATACAACCGCATCTTCGGCGCCGACGGCGTCCTGCGCACCGGCAGCGCCGCCACTGTGAGCGGCTATGCCTTCCTTTCCTCGTCCCGCTGCGGCAATGATCCGGAGACCCGTGGCAGCGCTCTCAGCCTGGGTTACGATTACGGCACCCGCAATCTCGACCTCAGCTTTCGGGGCCTGGATATTTCCACGGGATTCCGGGCCGATGCCGGATATCTGACACGCAACGGGATCGGCAGCTTCAGCGCCTACTTCGGGCCCAAGTTCTATCCGCGCCGCGGCCCCCTTCGCAGGTTGCAGCCCTCGGTGCTCGTCGAACCGGCGCGCGACCATTTCAGCCGCCGCTGGGAAGCCTTCAATTTTGCCGGGCTGGACCTGCTGCTGCCGAGGGCCACCAGCATCAGCGCGCGCTACGAGAGCGCTTCGGAGATTTACGCCGGGGAGAAGTTCGACACCAGCGGTGTCCAGCTGCAGGCCAGAAGCCAGGTGACCAAGCAATTCCGCCTGGAGGGCCGATACCGCAACGGCAAAGGGATATTCTACGCTGCCGACCCATATCAGGGCCTGAAGGAGGACGCATCGGCAGCCGTTACCTGGCAGGCTTCGGAGAATTGGGAATCCAGCCTAAGCCTTACCTATTCGGATTTCCGCAGGTCCCCCGATGCCGTGCGGGTGTACGACTACGCGATCATCCGCAGCCGCAACACCTACCAGGTCAACCGCTATCTCTTCTTCCGAGGCATCGCCGAGCACAATTCCTTCCGCAAGCGATGGATCCTGGATCTGCTGGCATCCTTCACCTATATCCCCGGGACGGTCGTTCACCTCGGCTACGGTTCACTTTTCGAAAAGCTCCGCTGGGAAAACGGCGGTTACGTACCGGCCGACAGCTACCTCGAGATGGAACGCGGCCTGTTTTTCAAGGCGTCCTATCTATGGCGCAGGTAGCTCAGGGCGTGACCCGGATCATGACGATTGCGTGCGAAGGGACCACGGCGGAGAACGTGCCGCGCACGCGCCCGAGGTCCTTGCCGGCCCAAAGGTCGCACACCATAGGTTCGGCGTCGCAGGGCAGACCGATCTCCTGCCAGGAAACCGTCATCTTCTGCTCCTTGCGGCCGCCGTTGAACAAAACGACCGCATGGGCACCGCCCGCGAGCCTTTTCCCCCACACCTCGAAGTCTCCGTCATCGCGGATCTTTCGGCCCTGGATGCCGAGCGGGTCCTGGTCGACCGCGATGACCTCCCGGTTGGTCAGAATGTCGCGGATTTCGGGGGTCATCTGGCGCAGGTCGTTTCCGGCCATGAGGGGCGCGGCCAGCAGGCACCACAGCCCGAAATGCGCCCGATACTCGCCCGCCGTCATTCCGCCGTTCCCCACCTCGAGCATGTCGGGGTCGTTCCAGCCGCCGGGGCCGGCATACTTCTCCAGTCCGACCTGCAAGTCAAGCAGGCGCGTGAAACTGCGCCAGTTGTCGGCGATGTCGCCCGTTGTGCGCCAGAGATGACCGACGCCGCGCGCCCAGGTCCACGGCTGGCTGCGCCCCCACTCGCAGATGCTGAAAACGACCGGCCGCCCGGTCGCCTTCAGAGCGTCACGCATCGTCGGGTAGGCGATTTTGGGATCGACGCCGTCCGTGCTGCACCAGTCGTACTTCAGGTAATCGACGCCCCAGGCTGCATACTGCAGCGCGTCCTCGACTTCGTAGCCGTTGCTCCCCGGGCGGCCCTGGCATGTCTTCGAACCCGCGTCCGAGTAGAGCCCGAACTTGAGCCCTTTGGAATGGACGTAGTCGGCCAGCGCCTTCATTCCCGAAGGGAAACGCTGCGGATCGGGCACGATGTTGCCGCTCGCATCGCGGCTCACCTGCCAGCAGTCGTCGATGACGACATAGCGGTAGCCGGCATCCTTCATGCCGCTTGCCACCATGGCGTCGGCCATCTCTCGAATCAACGTCTCGCTGACATTGCAGCCGAACTTGTTCCAGCTGTTCCATCCCATCGGCGGAGTCGCCGCCAGCTGCATCCATGCGACGCGCCCGGCTGGAATCTCCTGCGCGCCCGCCCATGCCGCCGGCATCGCCATTACCGAGACGGTTATCGCGATGACTCCAATCCTACACGTACTCATCCTGGTCGTCCCTCCCCTGAAAGCGTGTCCTCGTCCGATAACTCTGACCAAAAGAAAGCCGAGCTCCCGCTTTCGGCCCCGAATCTATCTCGTATTGTTAGTGGCGGTATGAAAGTGGTCCACTTTGGCGGGCCGGGCGGGGCCAGGCCGCCGCGGGAGGGCGGCGCTGGGTGGTACCCCTGGATTGCAGAAGCGTTGATCTCCGCCGCACATC
>Ga0209102_1001958_pt1 | contig 9964 bp, 8 predicted proteins | sample ConPoolayeHmetaG_FD_185483 | JGI IMG/M metagenome (GOLD analysis project Ga0209102, IMG submission 185483) | Hot spring microbial mat communities from California, USA to study Microbial Dark Matter (Phase II) - Cone Pool mat layer H metaG... ... | reverse complement strand
CCCCCTGCCCACCACGCCCATGCCAGATGATTTCCTGCACAGTTTTCCACTTCTTTCAGAGCGACAGTTCGCCTGAAACACAAGAGGCATAATCCCTTAAAAGGATAACAGAAATGAAAGAGGCTGGCAACAATAAGAAGCGGCGACTATTCACCTTTGCTCAAGCCGGCGATGCGGCGGATAAGGCTCATATCCAGGCTGTTGCGGACCAGCTCCGCCAGCTTATCATATTCGCCTCCCTGGTCTTTACTATCGCTGAAACTAAGTGTAAATCCCTTACCCTGCGCAATATGGTTCAGGATGGCGCGGCGCAGTCCTTGGTTGTGGAAAAGCCCGTGGATATATGTCCCCATGGCAGTACCCTCAATGCACCCGTCTGAACTGTCGCAGTGCTTACCGGAGCGCGTGCGGATGCAGAAAGCGGGTTTCCCGCCGGAAAGCTCAGTTTTCCCCATGTGAATCTCATAGCCGGTAAAATGCATATCTCCCGCCCGGCTCAGTAACCCCTCATCCGTGATAACAATGCCCTCCACCTGGTGTGTCTCTTTCTCCGGCAGAAACGTGGTGGTCACCGGTAAAAGCCCCAGACCACGCTGACGTTTGACCTTTGACTCCACCTGCTCCGGGTCATCTATGTACTCCCCCAGCATCTGGTAGCCGCCACAGATGCCGATGACAAAAGCGCCCTGCTGGAAGAGCTCAATGATGCGGTCTGCCAGCCCGCTTTCTCTCAGCCAGTTCAAGTCCGCCGCCGTGGTCTTGCTTCCCGGGAGGATAATCAGGTCAGGGCTATTGAGGTCTGCCACCGATTTGACAAAGCGCACCCGCACATCGCTCTCCTGAGCCAGCGGGTCAAAGTCGTCAAAATTGGAGATATGGGGGACCCTGATGACTGCCACGTCCATCAGCCCTTTCTGCCGGGGACGGCTTTGCTCCAGCGCCACTGAGTCCTCCTGAGCAATGTGTATGTGGTCAAAATACGGGATGACGCCCGCCACGGGAATGCCTGATTTTTCTTCCAGGAACTTCACGCCGGGCTCAAGGAGCTTGATATCCCCGCGGAACTTGTTGATGATGAGGGCTTTTACCAGGCGCGCGTCGTCCGGCTCAAGAAGCCACAGCGTTCCAAGCAGGGAGGCAAAGACCCCGCCCCGCTCAATATCCCCCACGAGGAGCACCGGCGCCTGAAAGTGCCTGGCAAAACCCATGTTAACTATCTCCGTCCGGGCAAAATTCACCTCCGCCGCACCCCCCGCTCCTTCAATCACCACAATGTCATACCGAGACCGCAGTTTCTCCAGCGCCTCCGTTACCACCGGGAATAGCTCCGCCTTCATCATATAGTATTCTCCCGCCGCCACTGATGCCCTCACCTTCCCCAGCACCACCACCTGAGAGCGACTGTGCGCCTCAGGCTTGAGCAGGATGGGGTTCATCTCCACAGATGGAGCTATGCCTGCGGCTTCAGCCTGCACCGCCTGGGCTCTGCCGATTTCCCCGCCGTCAGGAGTGACAAACGAGTTGAGGGACATGTTTTGCGCTTTGAAAGGGGCAACGGCATAGCCGTCCTGCTTGAAGATGCGGCAGAGTGCGGTCACCAGGATGCTCTTGCCCACATGGGAGGCGGTGCCCTGCACCATCAGTAGCCTGCCGGTCATGCTCTCCCCTGTCCGTTATGAAATCGCTCACAGCTATCTATGAACCGCCCCACCATTGAGGGCAAACTGCCCATGTGAAGGTGAACATAGGATACCAGCAGATTACGGACCTGAAATCCCTCAAGTCGGTCGTTCTTGTCAATAATCCGGTACGCGTTCGCGTCCATGGACGTGTTCTCCAGCACGGACCAGTGGAACTCATGACCGCGGACTGTCTCACCTTTCTTCAGGAGCGGTCCGTCGTTGAGCGCCTGCACCGTGCGGTAGCCGAGGCTCAGGCGCGGGCTGGCTATCTGTGAAGAAACGGGAATAGCACCCACCATGTCATGAACTTTCCCTTCAAAATCGCGCAGGGCAGTGCCGAGGTACATCAGCCCGCCGCATTCGCCGTAAACGGGCATACCCTGTCTGAAAGCCTGCCGGATTGCCGTTTTCAGCGATATGTTCTCAGCCAGCCCGGCGGCATAGAGTTCAGGAAAGCCTCCGCCAATATATAACCCGCAAACGCCCCGGGGCAATGCGCTGTCCTGCAGGGGGCTGAACGGCGCCAGCTCAGCTCCCCAGGCTTCCAGCAGGTCAAGCGTGTCCTGGTAGTAGAAGCTGAATGCCATGTCCTGCGCCAAGCCAATCATGGCTTTCTTGGGCTGCCTTTTCACCGGGAATAAGGCAGGTTCAACTTGCGGCGTCTGCACTTGCTCTGCGAGCCGTACAATCTTGACGATATCAAAAGTGGCTTCACATTGCGCTACCAGTCTGGCAAAGAAGTCATCATTCACGGCGCCTTCCACCGTGGGCACCAGCCCCAGATGTCGCTCTGGGAGAGAAAGCTCCTCTTTCCGCGGCAGATAGCCCAATACCGGCGTGCCGGTGCACTGCTCTATGGACTGGGCGCACATTTCAAAATGTTGACTGCTCCCGATGCCGTTCAAAATGACGCCCGCAATCCGCACCGCAGGGTCAAAAGTTTTATAGCCGGTGACCATCGCCGCCAGACTGCGCGCCGCCTTCTGACTGTCCACCACCAGCAGGACCGGTGCGCCGAGGATTTTAGCGAGCTCCGCTGTACTGCCTTCCTCTCCCAGTGCCGAGCGACCGTCATAAAGCCCCATCACGCCCTCTATCACCGCCATGTCTTTTCCCCTCATGGCGCGGGAGAATAGCTCAATCACGGCCTCGCGGGAGAGGAGCCACGTGTCCAGATTGCGCGAAGGTTCTCCGGTCACCCGGGTATGGTACATGGGGTCAATATAGTCCGGACCGGTCTTGAAGGGCTGAACCTTGAACCCCCGGCGGCGCAGTGCTCCCATGAGACCCGCCGCCACAGTGGTCTTGCCCACGCCGCTGGTAACGCCCGCCACAACAATCGCACCCATACATCCTCAGTGGAGCCTTAAAACTCCATCCCGGCTTGCGCCTTTATCCCTTTCTCCAGGGCATGCTTGATGTTCCTCATCTGGGTAACGGTATCAGCAATTTCAATAAGTTTCTTCGGTGCGCGGCGTCCGGTGATGACGATATGCACCTGCTCCGGTCTGTTCTTAAGTGCTCCAATGACTTCTTCAACTGCAAGCCAGCCATAGTTCAGTGGATAGGTAAGCTCATCCAGGACCACCATATCATATCTGCCGGAGGCGATCGCCGCCCGCGCCTTTGCCCACAGGTTGCGCGCCAGCTCTTCCGCTTTCTTGGTATCACTGTCCCGTCTGGTGAACCCTCCACCGCCCGCCACAATCTCCATTCCAACGCGCCTTGCCGCGCGGTGCTCGCCGAAGTCAGCTTCTGCCTTCTTGATGAACTGGAACATAATCACATTGAGATTATGCCCCATTGCCCGTAACATCATGCCCAGCGCGGCGGTCGTCTTGCCCTTGCCATTGCCCGTATTGACAACGATAAGTCCCCTGGCCATATGATTTCCCGGATTCTCAATTATATTGGTCAGAGGTAAGCAAGGTCAATAGCGGTACCTTCTGCCTATTGACAGGGCTACATGAGACAGCGCAATAATCTAATGCAAGGTAAAATGGTGCGCCATATGAACCTGAGTATTAAAAAGCTACTCTTGGCATCAACCATTCTCCTTATGGTCTTATCATTATCCGCGTGCGGTGAACCACCCGCGTCACCAGCCACGACAGCCGAGATTACATCTTCAAGGGTTTTTGAACCTTCTTCACCAATCAAGGTAAAGTTATCTATTTCCAAATTGCCTGTTTTAAATGAACCAGTAGATTTAACTTGCAGTGTGACTTCAGTAAGCGACGCACCGAATAGCATTGCGCTGATTAAGCTACCCAAAGGAGCCGGTTTAGTCAGTGGGATTCTGGAATGGCAAGGAGATTTAAAAGCAAATATTCCTGTATCACTTTCAGCTCAAATAGTATTCAAGGAGACCGGCCATTGGGCTATTGAAGGCGGTGCTAAATGCGGCATTATACCGGGAAAATTTGAATGGGGTGACCTAGACGTTATTTATCTTGACATTGGTTCTGAAAGCAGCACCTTCGGCTGGCCTGTTTCGTCCCCACCTGTGGTTAGAACGGATAAGTATTCGGTTATTAAAACTGACTTAGAGATTTCTCACCCGCCTAAGCTGAATGAACCTGCCAAGTTATTCATTACGACAATATCTCCGGTAGATTTTCCCGGTTTGTCGGTGGGAATTCTTATCTCTCCGAAGTCAGCGGTATTGTCTGGCAGCAACTCACAATTAACTGCTGTCCCGCTAGTTCCTGGAGCAAACCAGGTTGCCTGCAAGTTACCGGGGTAGATTTGCAGGCTAATATACCTCATCACTTTTCGGCAACGGTAGTTTTTACAGAGACCGGCTATTATACTGTTTCTGCAGTGGCACGCCAGAAAGTTGATGACGGAATTCATCAGGGCACGCAGGATACCATTTATTTGAAGATTGATATCAATCAGGGTATATTTGAACAGAAACCTTCAAAAGAAACGCCAGAGAATCTTCCTACCCCACCAGCAATAGAAATTCTTAGATAGCAAATGCCAGGTTCTCGGTTTTATTTGCTTTTGATTTGGCTGTCATCCCGCTCTCATTACGCTTCCCTGTCATTCTGGTGCAAGCCAGAATCCAGTCTGCTTTTTCAATGTCATTCTGAGCCCTCCTTCCCTGTCATTCTGAGCGTAGCGAAGAATCTCAGGGCAGGGCAGGCGGCAACTCTCCTGCATGTCATTCCAGCGCAGGCTGGAATCCAGAGAACGCCGCTTACCGCTAATTGCCTCTCGCCACAACAGTGCGTGTTCCTTCCCCAAAGGGGCAGTGAGCTACAAAGAGAGGGCAACGCCCCCTCCCATAAATCCTCCCCCTTCCCTTGGCAAGGGAAGGGGGACAGGGGGATAGGTTTCCCTCCTTTTCAAAAGTGGCAAGACCGCCAAGGAAAAACGGCTCGTCTCCCTTTCGTAAAGGGAGAGTGAGAGGGATTTTCACTCTCTCTCCTCTCTCGCCTGCGACAAAATCCGCTGGACTCTCTACCTCTCCTATGCTACTATCTCTCCTGTGGCAAATAGAGATAGCGATTGTCCCCTCTTTTCCACGAAAGACAAACAGCCGAAGGGAAGCGGCTCGTCTCCCTTTCGTAAAGGGAGAGTGAGAGGGATTTCCAATCAGGTCATGAATTCAAAACTAATCGTTTCTCCGCCGGCTACAGAAAACGAATCACGCTCAATTTAACCCCCGCCACGAGGTTCGTTTCGCCAAATAAAATTTCTTGAGAAAAACGAAAAACGAATCGAGAAAACCCCCGAATGAAAATAGAACACCTCTCCCAAACTTGACAGGACTCATTTCACTGGACTATACTGAAATTAACACATAAAGCCAAAGGCGTGGAACGAGACTAGTACGCTCAACGCGAAGGCTCAGAGAGCCGGGCAAGGTGTGAGCCGGTGCTGGAGCGGGGGCGGAATGGACTCGGGAGCTGCGACCGAAAGCCCTTCATCATCAGGGCGAGTAGGTGGTGACGGAGAGGGCACCGTTAGCAAAGCCCAGGGTATCGTCCTTCATTCCTGAGGGACCGTACCTGTTGAGAAGTCCTTCTTAATTTGTGAAGGACAAATAAGGTGGCACCGCGTGGGTTTTGAACCCCTCGCCCTTAAGCGAGGGGTTTTTTATTTCCCATTTTGCGGCGGAAGGCGAGCTCAGATGTATTACCCATCATTGGCAGAGGTAAAAAAATTGAAAGGCAAAGGCAACCTGGTGCCTGTCTTCCGAGAGGTCGTCGGCGACCTTGAGACGCCCGTTTCAGTTTTTCTCAAGGTGGCTGGCGGCGGCCATTCCTTCCTTCTGGAAAGCGTGGAGGGCGGTCAGCGGCTTGCCCGTTACAGCTTCATCGGCACTGACCCTTACCGTCTCATCACCACCCATGGCAAAGACAATACCGACCCCCTACCCCTCATTGCCGCCGAACTGAATAAGTTCAAGCTGGTACCGGTGAGCGGGTTGCCGCGTTTCAGCGGCGGCGCCGTGGGCTACCTCGCCTATGAAGCCGTGACCCGCTTTGAAAAACTTCCCTCCCCCGCCGCCGACCCGCTTAATTTGCCGGAAGCCCTGTTCATGTTCGTGGATACCATGCTGGTCTATGACCATGTCACCCACAAAATCAAAATCCTGAGCCATGTCCCCCTTAACGGCGATATTGAGAGCGCCTACCGCAAAGCAGTAGCTAAAATTGATAGTCTGGCAAAGAAGCTGGAACAACCGCTGAAACGGGGGCAGAACAGCAAGATGGTTTCCCGCCCCACCAATAACCTGGTCTCAAATTTCCCCCGGGAAAGCTTTGAGAAGGCGGTGCTAACTACGAAGAGCTATATCACCGCCGGCGAGGCAATTCAGGTGGTGCTCTCTCAGCGCTTAGCCAAAAGGACGGACGCTCTGCCATTTGAAATCTACCGCGCCCTGCGCACCATCAATCCCTCCCCCTACATGTTCTATCTGGACTTCAAAGACTTCCAGATTATCGGAGCGTCTCCGGAGATGCTGGTGCGGGTTGAAAACGGCGTGGTAACAACCCGTCCCCTCGCCGGCACACGCCCGCGCGGCAAAAGCCCGGCTGAGGACGCCCGGCTTGAGCAGGAACTGCGCACCGATGAAAAGGAGCGCGCCGAACATATCATGCTGGTTGACCTGGGGCGCAATGACATCGGGCGGGTGAGCGAGCCCGGCACAGTGCAGGTGAGCGACCTGATGGATATTGAGCGCTATTCCCACGTGATGCACCTCGTCACGCATGTGCAGGGAAAACTGCGTAAAGACATGAATGCCTATGATGCCCTGCGCGCCTGCTTCCCCGCCGGCACCGTCTCCGGCGCCCCGAAAATCCGCGCCATGGAAATCATCGCTGAGCTTGAGCCGGAGAAAAGAGGACCGTACGCCGGGGCGGTGGGCTATTTTTCTTTTTCCGGCAATATGGACACCGCCATCGCCATCAGGACCATCGTGATGAAGCAGGACACCGCGTTCATTCAGGTGGGCTGTGGCGTGGTATATGACAGCGTGCCCGCGCGTGAGTATGAAGAGACGATGAACAAGGCAAAAGCCCTGCTGAAAGCGATTCAACAGGCGGAAGGTCCGGGAGGGGAACATGCTCCTGCTGATTGATAACTATGACAGCTTCACCTATAACCTTTTCCAGTACCTGAGCGAGCTGGGCGAGGAGGTATTGGTGCGGCGCAATGACGGCATCACCCTGGCAGAAATTGAGCAGATGAAGCCGGAAAAGATTGTCATTTCCCCCGGTCCCTCTACGCCCGCGCGGGCAGGTGTCTCAAACGACGTTATCCGAAGCTTCGGCGCAAAGTTGCCCATCCTCGGCGTCTGTTTGGGGCACCAGTGCATCGGCTACACCTACGGCGGTATCATCGGACAGGCGAAGCAAATCATGCACGGCAAATCTTCTCAAATTCACCACAGCGGCAGGGGGATTTTCGCCGGACTGCCCAACCCCTTCTCCGCCATCCGCTATCACTCGCTCGTGGTGGAAAGAGAAGGTTTGCCTGACTGTCTTGAGGTAACTGCCTGGACGGCTGACGGCACCATTATGGGATTGCGCCACCGCCACTATCAGGTGGAGGGAGTCCAGTTTCACCCGGAGTCCTTCATGACTGAGGCGGGGAAGGATTTATTAAGGAATTTCCTTCAGGGAGGAAGCGGTCATGATTAAAGAAGCGATTGCGTCACTGGTTTCCGGGCGTTCACTGACGGCGGAGGAAGCCTCTCAGGTGATGGCAGAAATCATGCGCGGTGAAGCCACCCCTGCCCAGTTCGGTGCCTTTGTCACCGCCCTCAGGCTCAAGGGAGAGACGGTTGAGGAAATCACCGGCCTGGCGAAGACGATGCGCGCCCATGCCATACCGGTGCACGTTTCCACGCCTGTGGTGGACACTTGCGGCACAGGCGGCGATGCTTCACACACCTTCAATATCTCCACCACGGCGGCATTCGTCGCCGCGGGCGCCGGTCTCAGGGTAGCCAAACACGGCAACCGCGCCATGTCCAGCCGCTGCGGCAGTGCCGATGTCCTTGAAGCCCTGGGGGTGAAAATTGACCTTGACGCGGGAAAGGTGGAGAGATGTCTGGAAGAGGTGGGGATTGGGTTCATGTTCGCCCCAATTTTTCATCCCGCCATGAAATATGCCGCCGCCCCGCGGCGGGAAATCGGCATCCGCACCGTGTTCAATATCCTCGGTCCGCTGACCAACCCGGCAGGAGTGGGGGCTCAGGTGCTCGGTGTGGCAGAGAAGTCGCTGGTGGAAAAGCTTGCGTCAGTGCTTGAAGGCCTGGGCACGCGTCATGCGCTGGTCGTCCACGGCGAAGACGGACTGGATGAAATCACCATTGCCGAAAAAACATCTGTCTGCGAGCTAAAAAACGGCATGCTGAGAAGCTATACCATCAGCCCTGAGGAAGTGGGCTTACCCCGGGGAAACGCACACGACCTGCGCGGCGGCACCGCGGCGGAAAACGCGGAATTGCTCCGGAGCGTATTGCGGGGCACGCCCGGTCCCAGGCTGGATGCGGTGCTGATGAATGCCAGCGCCGTCCTGCTCGCCGGAGACCGGGTAAAGACTTTAAAAGAAGGCATAGCTCTGGCAAGAGAAACAATCGGTAAAGGGCTAGCCTTAGCCAAGCTGGAACATCTGATTGAGTTTACGCAGAGCCTGAAATAGCAGGAAACCCATGATGATTTTAGATGAAATCGCCGCCGCAACAAGGCGGCAACTTGAGCAGATTAAACGCGCGGTGCCGCTTGATAAGCTAAAAAAGCAGGCAAAGGGCCAGCCGCCGCCACGTGATTTAGCCTCGTCACTGCGCGGCGAAGGCATCAAGCTCATCGCCGAGGTGAAAAAAGCCTCTCCATCAAGGGGCGTCATCCGTGCTGACTTCAGCCCGGTGCAGATTGCCCGGACCTACGCCGAAAATGGTGCGGCGGCAATCTCTGTTCTGACAGAGACCGGCTACTTTCAGGGCAGTTTGAACCATCTCAAAAATATCAGGGAGGCGCTGGCGGAGAAGTGTCCGCCTCTTCTGCGCAAGGATTTCATCCTTGACCCGTACCAGATTTACCAATCGCGCGCTTATGGCGCTGACAGCCTGCTCCTGATTGTGGCTATTCTCACACCTGAAAAGCTGAAAGCATTGCTTAACCTGAGCCATGAGCTTGGCATGAGCTGTCTGGTAGAGGTACACCATGAAGCCGAGCTTGAAACAGCCCTGAAGAGCGGGGCAAGAATCATCGGCATCAATAACCGCGATTTGACCACCTTCAAAGTAGATTTGACCACCACGGAACGCCTGCGACCACTCATTCCGGGCGACCGCATCGTGGTCAGTGAAAGCGGTATAAAAACTCGCGGCGATATAGCCAGACTTAAACTGCTGGGCGTTAATGCCGTGCTCATCGGGGAGGCGCTCATGTCCGCCCCTGACATTGCCGCCAGCATGAAGGAGCTATTGTGACCAGGATTAAGATTTGCGGGCTGACCGATGTAGAGTCGGCGCTCGCCGCCGCCAGAGCCGGGGCTGACTTCCTGGGGCTTATCTTTGCCCCCAGCAGGCGCCAGCTCGTACCGGAGAGGGCACGGGAAATAGTTGACGCTGTCCGCAGTCTGTCTCCCCGTCCCGCTGTGGTAGGGCTCTTCGTCAACCTGCTGGCGAAGGAAGTCAACCGGATTGCTGAGTTCTGCCGACTTGACCGGGTCCAGCTCAGCGGGGATGAAGGCTGGAGCTACTGCCGGGATATAGCGAGCCCACTGATTAAGGTCATCCACGTCACGAAGGACAAAAG
>Ga0209102_1001957_pt1 | contig 9975 bp, 10 predicted proteins | sample ConPoolayeHmetaG_FD_185483 | JGI IMG/M metagenome (GOLD analysis project Ga0209102, IMG submission 185483) | Hot spring microbial mat communities from California, USA to study Microbial Dark Matter (Phase II) - Cone Pool mat layer H metaG... ... | reverse complement strand
TTTTTAAATTCCAGCTTAATTCAGGCGGGAGGAAGAAAGGCTCCCCTCTCCCCCTCCCGCCCGTTTCTGGCGAGAAATATTAAAACGGTTAGACGGTCTGCATTCCAATAAATTGACACTATTTTTCAGCCTATGTTATATTGACGAAGGAATTTAAAGTGACACTGAAAAAAAGAAATTGAGGAGTTGGAGATGATCGAAATCAGGTTTCACGGCCGAGGTGGGCAGGGCGCCGTAATTGCTTCCAAAATCTTAGCAGCAGCTTTGTTCCGGGAAGGTAAATATGTGCAAGCTTTCCCTGCTTTTGGTGCGGAACGGAGAGGGGCTCCGGTGGCTGCCTTCACCCGCTTTGATAATAAGCCGATTACGCGCCGCTCTCAAGTTTACGAGCCAAACCACGTCATCGTCTTAGATGAGCCCATCATCGACTTAGTAGATGTAACTGCTGGTTTAAAAAAAGGAGGATGGATTCTTATAAATACCCCGAAGCTACCCGAAGATTTTTCGCAATTTGCGGCCTACCGCGTAGCTACCGTAGATGCCAATAAAATTGCGGAAGAAAATGGGCTGGGTACTCCTACCTCACCAGTAGTAAATACAGTTATCTTAGGCGCCCTGGCGAAGGTAACTGGTCTGGTGCAATTGCAGTCCATAATCGAAGGGATTAAAGATTATGTCCCGGTGAAAGTTGAAGCTAATATAGCGGCTGCTAAAGCAGCTTTTGAAAAGACGCGATCATGACCTTTTTATATGAGGAAGAAAATGAAAAAAAGATCAGTTAAGAAAATATCGAAAAAACCTTTACCTAAAAAACCTGTGCCTGACTTTTCTTTACCGCCCATGTCTATTTCTTTTTCTCCTTCTTTGGCCATTAAGACTGGTACTTGGCGGTATCTTACGCCGGTGTATGTTAATAAATTAGCCCCCTGCAGTGAAGCTTGTCCGGCCGGGGAAGACGTAGAAGCTGTTCTGGCCTTGGCCGGGGAAGGAAAATTTTTGGAAGCTTGGGAAAAGATCGTCCAAGAAAACCCTTTACCCCGGATTTGCGGGCGCGTTTGTTTCCATCCCTGTGAAGCATCCTGTAACCGCAAAGAATTCGATGAACCAACTTCCATCAACGCCCTGGAGCGCTTTCTGGGAGAATATGCTTATCAAAGGGGAGCCAAAATCCCTCTCTCCCAAGAGAAGAGATCAGAAAAAATAGCTATCATCGGTTCGGGACCAGCTGGCCTTTCCTGTGCTTATCACTTGGCCCGCCTGGGTTATAACGTTAATATTTTTGAAGCCCAACCTCAACTTGGGGGGATGCTCCGCTATGGAATTCCGGCCTATCGTCTGCCTAAAGATGTACTCGATCAAGAGATCGAAAACATTCTTTCTTTAGGGGTGGTCTGGCGCCCGAATTCTACTTTGGGCCGTGACTTTATTTGGGAAGACCTTAAAAATTTCGACGCCATTTTCTTAGCTACTGGTGCTTGGCAAAGTTTAAAATTACGAATTCCGGGAGAAGAAAGTAGCGGGGTGATCTCCGGGCTTGAATTCCTTAAGAAGATCAATACTGGCCAAGAGATATCCCTGGGCGAGCGGGTGGCGATAATTGGCGGAGGAAATACGGCCATGGATGTGGCCCGGGCTGCTCGGCGTTTAGGCGCTAAACCTTTGATTATCTATCGCCGCACTAAAGAAGAAATGCCCGCTTTTGCCGAAGAAATTGCGGAGGCCGAAGAGGAAGGAATTGAGTTTATCTTTTTAGCTTCTCCTTTAAAAATAATTTCGGAAAATGGAAAAGTTAAAGGCTTAGAATGTCTTAAAAATACTCTTGGCCCTCCGGGGAAAGATGGTCGGCCAGAACCACAACCAATTGCTAATTCTAACTTCCTTTTGGAAGTAGAGACGGTGATTCCGGCTATCGGCGAGATTCCGGATTTTTCTTTCCTACCCCAAGATTTGGAAAGGACTCCCACTTCTTTAAGAATAAAGGAAACTGGGGCGGTCAACCTGCCCCGCGTTTTCGCCGGCGGAGATATTATCCCTCAGCCACGCACCGTGGCCCATGCTATTGGCTCCGGTAAGAAGGCCGCTATGGCAATTGATGCCACCTTAAAAGGAAAAGAGATAGAAGACGCGCTTTGCTCCGCTCGCTGGGGAGCGAAGGGCGGCCTTTCCATGGCTCTTTACTTGAGTGGTAGGCAAGACGAGGTACCCCGTCAAGTAGTGAAGTTTGCGGAGCTAAATCTTGCCTATTTTCAGCATCAAAGCCGATCCGCTAAAGAAAAGCTTCCGGCCCATGAGCGCATCTTTAATTTTACCGAAGTGAACTTGGGTCTTAACCGAGATAAAGCCCTCATGGAAGCGAAGAGGTGTTTTAATTGTGGAGTCTGTAACCTTTGTCATAATTGCTATTTGTTCTGTCCAGATTTAGCTATTTCCGCTCGACCTGATCATCAGGGTTACGAAATAAATCTTGAATATTGCAAGGGATGCTGTATCTGCGTTGCGGAGTGCCCACGCGGAGTTATCTCGGTGGAGGTGAAGAAATGAAGAAGTTACTTACAGGAAATTCGGCGGTCTCCCACGCCGTCATGCTGGCGCGGGTGCAAGTAATTTCCGCTTACCCTATAACTCCCCAGACTACAATTGTGGAAGAACTTTCTGAATTTGTGGCCGACGGACGAATAAAGGCCAAGTTTATTAGAGTGGAGTCTGAGCATTCGGCCTTAGCCTCGGTAGCGGCTGCCTCAGCTGCCGGGGTGCGGGTATTCACGGCTACTTCCTCCCATGGCTTAGCCTATATGCACGAAATGCTGCATTGGACTTCTGGTTCCCGTTTACCTGTAGTGATGGTTAATGCTAATCGGGCCATAGGTGCCCCTTGGAATATCTGGTGCGACCATAGCGACAGTCTATCCCAGCGAGACACGGGATGGATTCAACTTTACTGTCAGAGCGCTCAAGAAGCCTTGGATACAGTAATTCAAGGGTATCGTATAGCTGAAGAAGTGCTCCTGCCGGTGATGATCTTGGAAGACGGTTTTTTTCTTTCCCACACTTCCGAAAATGTAGATGTTCCTGAGCAAAAAGAAGTAGATGCTTTTTTGCCTCCCTTTCAACCTCGTTATAAACTTGATCCCCAAGAGCCACACACTTTTAATATTATGGCTGACCCTACCAAATTTATTTCTTTTAAATTCGCTGCTCAAAAAGCTATGGAAGACGCCCAAAAGGTAATCGCCCAGGTTGACCGGGAATTCAAATCTCGCTTTGGCCGGGGTTATGGCAGCATGACTAAAATAAATTTGGCCGATGCGGATGTTGTTTTATTTACTCTGGGGACGGCAGCCAGCACGGCCCTGGAAGTAGTCAAAGAACTGCGGAAACAGGGGAAAAAGGTTGGCCTTTGCCGCTTGCGTCAATTTCGGCCATTCCCCACCGCAGAAATTTGTCGGGTTTTACAAGAAGTAAGGAAAATAGCTGTTTTAGATCGAGATAATTCGTTGGGCGCAGGGGGAATATTGGCTCAAGAACTTAAGGCCGCCCTTTTCGCTTTAGGACGCCGACCTAAAGTTTTTGAGTATATAGCCGGTTTGGGTGGTAGAGATATTACTCCGCAGGATATCCAGGAGATATTTATGACCACTTTCCAAACCTCACACCCTCCTGCCTCACCCATATGGATAGGAGTGGAGAAGTGAAAGCGAAAGATTTAGCTGAAGAATACCTTTTTTCGGGTCACGGATTCTGCCCGGGCTGTTCTGTACCCATAGTACTGCGCACCGTTTTTCACATTCTGGGTCAAAAGACCATTGTGGTTTTAACTGCGGGGTGTTTTGGCACAAATTCGGGTACTTTTCCTATTTCGCCCATTAATCTCCCTGCATATAATACTACCTTTCCCTCGGCGGCAGCAGCAGCTTCGGGGGTGCGGGCGGCTTTGGAAATGCTTGGTGATGAAGATACGAACGTAGTCGCTATTGCCGGAGATGGGGGAACCTTTGATATAGGGTTGCAAGCGCTCTCGGCCGCGGCTGAACGTAATGATGACTTTATATTCATTTGTTACGACAACGAAGCTTATATGAATACGGGTATTCAAAGGTCATCAGCAACTCCCTGGGGAGCGTGGACGACGACTACGCCGGCTGCTAATTTAAAAAACCAGCCTAAGAAAGACATCGCCCAGATTATGGCGGCCCATCGCATCCCTTACTTGGCTACAGCTTCTGTAGCTTATCCAGAAGATTTCCAACGAAAAATACAGAAAGCCAAAGAAATCCGCGGATTCAAGTTTATTTATGCTTTCGCTCCTTGCCCTGTCGGATGGCGTTTTCCCTCTGATTTAACCATCAATTTAGCCCGTTTAGCCGTCCAGACGAAGATATTCCCCCTTTATGAAGTGGAAAATGGGGAAAAGTATCACCTTAATATTGAGCCAGAAGGTATACCAGTTAAAGAATATTTAAAAATGCAAGGGCGCTTTGCTTTTTTGAGGGAAGGGGACCTGGAACAAATTCAGGAAAGTATTGATCGGGCATGGCAAAAGCTTTGGCAAAAAATTGCCAGTCCATGATTTAATCTCCAGTAATGAGTTTCATTTTATCGCTCCTAATTTTTTTACTATCTTTTTTTGTTTGTCCTCTTTCTGCCCAAGAAAGGATAGTTGGGGAAGGAGAGCATAAAGGATTTATCGTCAATGAAGGCCGGCAATCTCTTAAAATAACCTCCATTAAGCCTGGACAGACAATTCAAGTTTTTTTAACTCCCCATTGGCTTACGGAATTTAGCGGCCGAGTGCAATGCCGTTTGGAGGACGAAAAAGGAGAGCTTTTACGCTCCGTCTTAGGTACCATGATGGAAAGTACTAAAGAAGAGCCTCTCTTTTTGGAATGGACTTCCAATTCACAACCCAAACCCGCGGCTTATCTCATCCATATCTTGGGTAGCGGCGGAGCTTATGGCGGGGAAATATTGGGCACTTATACCCTGCAGATTATTTTATGGAACCAAAACGATGCCAACTCCGGAACTGATGCTCCTGAGAGCTTTGAAAAAGCTCTTCTTCTACCTATCTCCGATCCTGGCCATTATCTTTTTGAGGAAAATTTTATTAGTGGCACGGCTGATGGGCAAGATATTTTTAAAATCCTGGTCAAGCCTAATCACACCCTTACTTTGCAGGCTTTCCCTACTCAATGGCATGGGGAAGGCCAGAAAGGAAATTTGCGCTGGGAATTTTTAAACAAATCTCTGAAAATACTTAAAAGTGGAATTAGTGCTTATAACCAGGTCAATCCTTTTACAGTGAAAATATTTCATCCGCGAGTGAAGGGAGAGCCTAAACCTGCCCTCTTCTATTTTTCCGTAAAGATTGAGGGAAAGATAAGCTCCATCTATACCATCCAGGCCGAAGTTAAAGAAGGTCGATGAAAGAAAAAGAGGTCCTTTTCAAAAAATTTGGACATACTTTTCCGGCAGGTACCCTTCTTTTTAAAGAGGACGAAGCTTGCAGCGGTATGTTTATGATTATCAAAGGCCAAGTGCGCTTATTCAAAAAAATCGCTCAAGAGGAATTAACTATTGACGTACTGCGAGATGGAGATTTTTTTGGAGAAATGGCTTGCTTAATTAATCAACCCCGCACGGTCAATGCCTTGGTGGAAGAAGAAAGCCAAATTCTCTTTATTCAGCCCCAATTTTTAGATACTCTGTTCCGCGAGTCTCCCGAAATTTGTTTCAAAATCATCACTAATTTAGCCCATCGACTAAAAAGAGTTTACGAAATAATGGAAAAATTAGTGCTGGAAAACGCGGAGTTGAAAAAAGAGAAGGAATAATCCCGATGAAAAAAGAAGAACATCTTTTCTGGAAATTCGGCAGAGAATTCCTTAAAGGCACTGTTCTTTTTCGGGAAGGCGAGCCAGGAAGGGAAATGTATATTATTCAAAAGGGCAAAGTACAAGTAAGAAAAAGGGTGGGTCTAACAGAAAAGGTATTAGCTGAGCTTGGCGAAGGAGAATTTTTCGGCGAAATGGCCTTGCTTCTGGGTGCTGAGCGTTCGGCCACGGTCGTAGTGATTGAAGACAGCAGAATTTTGGTCATCCAACCAGAAGCTTTTGAATCCCTTTTAAAAAGCAATATAGAAATTGCTCTCAAAATGCTCAAAAAAATGGCCGGGAGATTGCTGGCTCTTGATCAATATTTTGAATATGTCCTTTTGGAAGAGAAAGATCAATAAGAAGGTTTTTTAATCATAATTGATTAAGAAAAATCCAATAAAAAGGGGTTACCGGGTTTGGCCGGTAACCCCTTTTTATTTATTAATACATGTCTCCCATTCCACCTCCGGGAGGCATGGGCGGATATTTTTCTTTTTCTTTAGGTTTTTCCGCCACCATGGCTTCAGTGGTCAAGAGCAAGGAAGCTACGGAAGCAGCGTTTTGGAGAGCGGTGCGCACTACTTTGGTAGGATCAATGATCCCAGCCTCCACCATATCCGTATATTGCTCTTTCCAAGCATCAAACCCGAAGTTCCCTTTTTCGCTCTTTACTTTTTCAATGACGATGGAGCCATCATATCCGGCATTCTGGGCTATCCAGCGTAAGGGCTCTTCCAAGGCCTTCTTCAAAATATTCAAGCCAAATTGCTGTTCCTCAGTAGGCAGTTTTAGTTTTTCCAAAGCGGGAATGCAACGGAGGTAGGCCACACCGCCACCAGGAACAATTCCTTCTTCCACGGCCGCTCTGGTCGCATTCAGAGCATCCTCTACCCGAGCCTTCTTTTCTTTCATTTCGGACTCGGTAGCTGCCCCCACGTTAATCACCGCTACACCACCCACTAACTTGGCTAATCTTTCTTGTAATTTCTCCCGATCATAATCAGAAGTGGTCTCTTCAATCTGAGCCCGAATCTGTTTGACTCGGCCTTCAATTGCTTTCGGGTCACCAGCACCTTCGACAATAGTGGTGTTGTCTTTGTCTATGGTAATCCGTTTGGCTTTCCCTAAATCCTTCAAGGTGATCGATTCTAATTTCACGCCCATCTCTTCGGAGATCATGGTGCCACCAGTCAAAATGGCAATATCTTCTAACATAGCTTTTCTTCGATCACCAAACCCCGGAGCTTTTACTGCTGCGCATTTGAGGGTTCCTCTTAGCTTGTTAACTACTAAGGTGGCTAAGGCCTCTCCTTCTACATCCTCGGCAATGATCAACAAGGGCTTCCCCATCTTGGCAATCTGCTCCAAAATGGGCAGCAGATCCTTCATGTTGCTGATCTTCTTTTCATGAATGAGGATTAAGGCATCTTCTAAGACCGCTTCCATCTTTTCCGGGTTAGTGACGAAATAAGGAGAAATGTAGCCGCGGTCAAATTGCATTCCTTCGACTATGTCCAGAGTGGTCTCCATTGATTTGGCTTCTTCTACGGTGATTACGCCTTCTTTACCCACCTTGGCCATAGCTTCAGCAATAATGTTCCCGATAGTTTCATCGTTATTTGCCGATATAGTGCCCACCTGAGATATCTCCTTTTGTTCTCTCACGGGCTTGGAAAGTTTCTTCAGCTCTTCGACGACCACTTCTACCCCTTTTTCGATTCCTCGCTTCAGCTCCATGGGGTTATGGCCAGCAGCCACAAGCTTAGAACCTTCTCGATAAATAGCTTGGGCTAATACTGTAGCTGTGGTGGTACCATCACCGGCCACATCGGAAGTCTTAGAAGCGACTTCCCTGACCATCTGGGCGCCCATGTTTTCAAATTTTTCTTCCAGTTCAATCTCTTTAGCTACCGTAACCCCATCTTTGGTAACAGTAGGTGAGCCAAAGCTCTTCTCCAAGATTACATTTCTTCCCTTGGGGCCCAGGGTAACTTTAACCGCATCAGCGAGCATATTCACGCCTTTGAGGATTGATTCCCGCGCCTTTTGATCATAACGAATTTCTTTTGCTGCCATTTCTTGTCTCCTCCTTTAAATTTATTTGCTAAAATTATTGCTCAATCACGCCTAAAATATCATCTTCCCGCATAATCAGATGCTCTTCACCTTCAATTTTTACTTCGGTGCCTGCATATTTGCCGAAGAGCACCCGATCACCTACTTTAACATCCAAAGGTTGGATTTTCCCATCGTCCAAAACTTTCCCTTTGCCCACGGCAATTACTTTACCTTCCATGGGCTTTTCTTTAGCAGTGTCTGGGATAATAATACCTCCTTTGGTTCTTTCCTCTTCTTCCACACGCTTGACAATAATGCGATCATGAAGGGGTCTAATCTTCATTTCTTTCCTCTCCTTTCTTTTTTATAAATTTTAACCTGTCGGTCCCACCGACAAAAAATAATTATCCTTTATTTTGCCTTTTAAAATTTTTCCTCAAAAAAATATAAAGCGCTTAGGGAAGGAAACATGGAGAAAGAATTTTTGAAAAAGCAAATTTTTATTAGCACTCTCTTCAAAGGAGTGCTAATAACAATATAATATCCTCCTTTTTAAAATGCAAGGGTATTTTTGTTAATTTAATAAAATTTTTTATCTCTCCAGGAAGAAACTGCCTGGCGAAGTAATTTTAATACTGCTTAATTAAAAATTCCCCTTGAGTGAGGCACTAGGATATCTTTAAGATTTTATTTGACTTTCCTCGTTTAAAAATTAAAATAAAAAATGAATTTTAAACGAAGACACTAAATTTTCCCTTTTCATTAGCAATTTCCATATGCATCGAGCAAAAACCTTATATTTTTTAATTTAGGGGAGCTGTATGCAAGAAGAATTAATCAAGAAAGTGGCACAATTGATCAAAGAAGCGCAGAAAGTTATTGTCTTTACGGGCGCGGGAGTGAGTACAGAATCAGGAATTCCAGATTTCCGCAGCCCAGGTGGAGTATGGCATAAATATAACCCCGCAGATTTTTATTATCAGAAATTTTTGAGCAGCGAAGAGGCGCGAGAGAAATACTGGCAGATGAGCCGAGAGTTTTATGAACCTCTGCATAATGCTCAACCCAACCCTGCCCATAAGGCCGTGGTGGAGTTGGAAAAAATGGGTAAATTGGATTGTGTGATCACGCAAAATATAGACAATCTTCATCAGAAAGCAGGCAATTCTCCAGAAAAAGTTATTGAACTTCATGGGACCGCCATATCTGTATCGTGTCTTTCTTGCCGCAAAAAATATCCGCGGGAGGAAATTCAATCCTGGTTGGTTTCGGGAATAAAAGTCCCTAAATGTACAGTTTGCGGAGGAATCTTAAAGCCTGATACAGTTTCTTTCGGACAACCGATGCCTCCCCGCGAAACTGAGGAAGCTTTTCAGCGCGCCCGTAATTGCGACTTATTCATCGTTATTGGCTCTTCTTTGGTCGTCCAGCCCGCAGCTATGGTTCCTCTCGAAGCCAAGGACCATGGAGCTAAGCTGGTCATTATCAATCGTGAACCTACCTACCACGACGCTTATGCTGATGTGGTCATTCATGGATCGGCTGGGGAAATTATGAGCAAAATAATAGAGTATTTGCGCCAAAATAATCCTTAAACTTTGTTCCTCAAGTTTGCTATCCCAAAATAAATGATCACTAAGGTCTATGATAAATAAAAAAATTTCTTTTTTAAGTGACGGCTGGAAAATTTACGGAGAAATCTTCATCCCCCAACAGATCAAAAAACCTTATCCCGGATTAATTATTTGCCATGGTCTTCCGGGAAAAGTTCGCTCTCCGGACGATCAAGGATATCCATATTTGGCCGAATTCTTTGGCCGCGAAGGATTTTTAGTTCTAATCTTTAATTTCCGCGGCACCGGCTTGAGTGAAGGCAATTTTGATATCTTGGGCTGGGCTAAAGATTTGGAAAGAGCTTTAGAATTTATTTGCGCTTACCCAGAGATTGATTCCCAACGCATAATACTTATGGGCTTTAGTGCGGGAGCAGCTGTTTCCCTATATATCGCCGCTAAGCATAAAGAAATAAAGGGTATTATATCTT
>Ga0209102_1001956_pt1 | contig 9977 bp, 9 predicted proteins | sample ConPoolayeHmetaG_FD_185483 | JGI IMG/M metagenome (GOLD analysis project Ga0209102, IMG submission 185483) | Hot spring microbial mat communities from California, USA to study Microbial Dark Matter (Phase II) - Cone Pool mat layer H metaG... ... | reverse complement strand
CAAACACCAGACGCTCTCTCAAGCCCGCCCCGGATCATCCCTGGCGCAGGCCTTTCAGAGTGCACATCGATAGGGGGTGACAAAATCGCAAAACAATTAGGGTGACATTTTCGCTGGACAACAACAGCCCTGTGGTCAGCCACCACAACCGCTTGAGAAACTTGAGGGAGTTGAGCTATAAGTAGCCCCGGCAATTTGTCTTGTTTCCGTCAGCCATTCTTGATACCATAAGCATTCATTGGCTATTGGAGACTGGCAACGGTGTCTCAATCCCAACTAGAGTGTCTAACGCGGGGAAGACTCTTCAATAAGCACAGGCCGAGAGGGCGTATGCTTGACCTTGTGTATTGGTGCGGCATGGGAGATATGTATGTCGTTTCTGGTTGGGTCGGCATGAACTCAGGATCAGCGCCGCTTTTTGACATTGAAACTGGCAGCCGTTGCGCACTATAATGTGACTGCCTATGGTGAGCGTAGCCCAGTGGTTAAGGCGCCAGGTTGTGGCCCTGGAGATCGTGGGTTCAAATCCCACCGCTCACCCCAATTGTTGCGCCTATAGCTCAGCGGACAAGAGCACCGGTCTTCGGAACCGGGGGTCGTGGGTTCGAATCCCTCTAGGCGCGTGCCTGCGCTCGGATCGCGTGTAAATGATATTCGCCGTACTTGGGACGACGCAGAACATCACACCTCTTCGCCCCCGTCACGGTATACCATCAGGCAGGTGCCCCCTCCAAGTTGCCTGTTAAGAGCTATTCTTTTACTTTATTCTATCCTTGAACAGCTTGACGCAGTTGATCTCTATAGCCAATAGCTCCGCTATACGAAACTTGGCGTCAATCCCTTTGGGTACCCGGGGAAGCGCATTCACTCTACCAATGCCTAAATCTGCCCTTACTTCGCTCATCACCACGGGGTCCGCGAGATCAGACACAGAAACCTTCAACTTGCTGGCTACATATTCTTTAGCTTCCTTGATCTTCATACTTCGGGACATTTGCATGCGAGCTACCAGATCTCCGGCAGTCCGCATCCCGCCCATGCCCGAAGCGATGCTATGAGTAATATGCATCCCCAGCGGGTCTCCAACTCCTACCTACAACCCGTCCAATCTAGTTATTTCCACCAAGGCTTTGGAAGCTCGGGAGACCGAATCCACGGGAGGAGTCTCTGTTACAGGAATTCCTCCCACCCCCATACCTACATTAGCGTGAATGGGTATATGGGAATTCTCAACACAAGCCTTTATGAAAGTGGCCGCCCGAGCCACATTCCAAGGACATGATTTGTCGGTATTGGTATTGATAGCCGGGCCAAAAATAGTAACTCCGGCTTTCTCTGCCAATTCAACTTGCTTATGAGGATATAGCCCTGCCAGAATCACTCCATCGTAAGTTAGCTCTCCATGCATCCCCAAAATGAAATCCCCTGACATCCCCATTTCGATACACATCTGAGGATACTTGCTCTTTAGTATCTCAACAGCGCGCAAGGTAGCTAAGAAATCTGCGTCGCCAGCTGCCCCCGTGGTGTCAAAATTGATGCCGTCGGCTCCGGATTCATACATTACACTACCTACATAAACCATGTCTTTAACAGCATGTTCTATCATTTCCTCCTGAGCAGCTCTGGCTTCCCGTATTTTACCCCGGGGTAACAGCTCCATTGGATTGGCGCAGGGACCATCTGGTTGAGTATATAATCCTAAATTAGGCATGGCTCCATAAAACAAAGGAGGGATCGTTACCAGCAAAGCTTGCTCGAATTCGGGTTGCTCAATCCACATGATATGTTTGGCCGCTTTGTAGCTATAATCCATATGGCCCATTTCCATTGTGTCAGCACCCAACATCCTTTCATAAATCTGCAATGATTGGAGCTTACTCACTGACACATTTGCCCGGTTGAATTTGGTAGTACCACTATCGTAACTGAGAACTACCTCTTTCCCCCTCTCAACACCCACGCTTTTGTCGGGGCACTGATACAACTCAACTAGGCGTCGCAGGTCATCCTCAGAAAGAGGAGGAATGTTAGCTCTCTTTGCAGCATCCTGAGTACCCTCTTCTAAGTCGCGTCTTAGTTCGCTGTCACTGAGTTCAACTACAGAGCCGTCTCCCATTCTAGTGTAAATTTTCTTCATTAATCACCTCCTTTTCAGATCTTTTACAAGGTATAGAAGAGCTTACATTCGGTCGCAATTGTCCCTGCCGACAGACCACAGCCACGCGCTATATTAGTTTATCTGGGAAAGTTCGTCAATATGTTGTAGTGGTTGCCCAGTCCGCTTGTTTGTTGTATGATGACCATTGTTCTGTGGGAGAATCGGGCAAGCCCAGCCTGAAGCAAATGATTCTAGTTACTGAGAACGTAAACACGGCAATCAGCAAGCTATGAAGATAGGCGTTCTCGCGGTACAGGGCTCGTTCATAGAGCATATTGAGATTCTACAGAAACTGGGTGTGCAAGCCTTGCCAGTCCGGATGCCTTCACAGCTCGACGGCCTAGACGGGCTTATCATTCCGGGCGGAGAAAGTACCACTATAGTGAGGCTGATGACAAGTTATAGGCTAGCTCAACGCATAAAGGAGATGGCCGGGCTCGGCTTGCCCATCTGGGGAACTTGCGCGGGCATGGTTCTGCTGGCTAAGAACATAGCCAACTATCAAATGGAGACACTGGGGCTGATGGACATTAACGTCAGGCGGAACGCGTTCGGCAGCCAGGTTGATAGTTTTGAGGTTGACCTGCACATACCGGTCCTGGGAAAACAGCCATTCCGCGGGGTTTTCATTCGGGCTCCCATCGTCGTGGACGTCGCGCCCGGCGTGGAAATTCTGTCTCGCCTCGCTGATGGCAGAATCGTGGCGGTTAGACAGCATCGGCTTCTGGCTTGTTCTTTCCATCCCGAATTTACTGAGGACTTTCGGTTCCATAGCTACTTCTTGGCTATAATCGACGAACAAGCATCCAGGCAGCACGAAGGTAACATTCTCCGATGTAGCTGTCCAAAGTCCTAAAGTTTACCGCTCACCTGCAACTGTACAAAGGCAAAACTGATGTTTCGCATTGAGGTCTCAGTGAAGCCTGGCTTTCCTGATCCTGAGGGAGATAGGCTGGAGGCCGATATTCGCGACATCGGCATCACCAAAGTAGAGAAAGTGAGGGTCAGCCATATATACTTTCTGGAAGGGCAGCTGGATGAGAGCCAGGTAGAAACGATCTGTCGGCAACTGCTAGCCGACCCCGTAGTCGAACATTTCGTATGGAGCGAGGGCCCGTTATCTCACAGCGAAGACGAGGACATCCATGTAATCGAGGTCGCCTACAATCCTGGCGTCACTGTGCCTCTTGAGGAGAGCGTCAGCAAGGCGATCCGTGACCTGGGTATCAAAACCGTCACATCGGTGAAAACGGCGCGTAAGTATGCTCTACGGGGCAACCTGACCAAAGACAACATCCGCTCCATCCGTGACAAGCTGCTAGTCAATAGCCTGATCCAGCACGTCGTCACCACACGGGAGGCGGTTGTGCTGCCCTCCCCTACCTATAGGTTCACCTTAACCACTGTAGATCTGCTCGGTCTGGATGATGATGGATTGATGGAGCTCAGCAACAACAGGCTCTGGTTGAATCTGAACGAGATGAGATGCATCAAGGACTACTTCTCAAAATTGGAACGCAATCCTACGGATGTTGAGCTTGAGACCCTGGCACAGACATGGTCGGAACACTGCATACACAAGACCTTCAAAGGCAGAATCAGGCTTGGTGAACTCGTTATTGACAACTTGCTTAAGAGCACTGTAATGCGCGTCACTGAGGAACTGAACAAGCCCTGGTGTCTTTCGGTTTTTCGAGACAATGCCGGTGTAATAGATTTAGACGGTCGCTATGCTGTCTGTTTCAAGGTGGAAACGCACAATCACCCCTCGGCTCTTGAGCCCTATGGAGGCGCGGCTACAGGCATAGGCGGTGTCATCCGTGATATCCTGGGGACCGGGCTAGGTGCTAAACCCATTTTGAATACCGATGTGTTTTGCTTCGCGCCTCCCGACTTTCCCTATGAAAAACTGCCTCGCGGAGTTCTGCATCCACGCCGCATTTTCAAGGGCGTCAGAGCCGGTGTGGCCGACTACGGGAACCGACTGGGTATTCCGACGCTAAACGGCGCCATCCTGTTTGACGAGCGATACGTAGGAAATCCCCTGGTCTTCTGTGGCAGCGTGGGTGTGTTGCCGGTCAGCATGAGCCAGAGGGGCCAGCAAGAGCCTGGAGACCTGGTGGTTCTGGTCGGAGGCAAAACTGGGCGCGATGGTATCCACGGCGTTACTTTTGCCTCGGGAGAGCTCACCAAGGAGTCGGAAGCTCTTTCCGCCAGCTCTGTGCAGATCGGCGACCCCATCACCGAGAAGAAGCTGATAGACGCTCTTCTTAAGGCACGGGATCAGGGGTTATATCGGCGGATCACCGATTGTGGTGGAGGGGGCCTTTCGTCCGCCGTGGGCGAAATGGCTGCGGAAACGGGCGTGCGTGTCTACTTAGACCGGGTCCCTCTGAAATACTCGGGCCTGTCCTATACGGAGATATGGATATCCGAATCCCAAGAGCGTATGGTGTTAGCGGTACCGCCGGACAAAGTCGATCAACTGATTTCCCTGTTTCGAAGTGAGGGGGCAGAAGCTACTGTTATCGGCGAATTCACCAACACCAAGCGGCTTGAGCTTTTCTATGATGGCAATCTCGTAGCCAACCTCGACATGGAGTTTCTACACAAAGGGCTACCCCAGCTAGAAAAGGAAGCCACCTGGAAGCCACCGCGCCACGAGGAGCCAAACTTTCCGCAGCCGTCTGATCTGGGCAATCAACTTCTGCGCATTCTGTCATCCTGGAATGTTTGCAGTAAAGAATGGGTAATACGCCAGTATGACCATGAGGTTCAGGGCGGTAGTGTTGTCAAGCCTCTGGTGGGAATAAGCAACGACGGCCCCAGCGACGCTGCTATTGTCAGACCTTTGCTCGACTCCGACATGGGCATTATTGTTGCTAATGGCATAAACTCCAAATATGGGGATATTGACCCCTACTGGATGGCCGCCTCGGCTATAGATGAAGCCCTGCGGCAGATTGTGGCTGTCGGAGGCAACCTGCAAAGGGTTGCGCTTCTGGACAATTTCTGCTGGGGCAACCCTGATAAGCCCGACAGACTTGGCAGTCTGGTACGGGCAGCACAGGGTTGCTATGACATTGCTCTCGGCTACGAAACCCCCTTCATTTCTGGAAAGGATAGCCTCTACAACGAGTTCGAAACTGAAGAAGGAAGCATCTGCATTCCACCCACATTGCTCATCTCAGCCGTAGCGGTGATCGATAATGTGGAAAAGGCGGTCACAATGGACTGCAAGCGAGCTGGGAACCTTATCTACATCGTCGGCACTACATTCAATGAACTGGGTGGTTCTCAATACTATAGCCTACACGGCTATGTCGGCAATAGGGTGCCTCGAGTTGACCCAATAAGAGGAAAGCGTCTGATGAACGCTCTCAGCGTCGCTACCGCAAAGGGGCTGGTCAAGGCTTGTCATGACCTCAGCGAAGGAGGGCTTGGAGTTGCTGCCGCCGAGATGGCGTTTGCCGGAGGGCTGGGGATGCTGATGAATTTGAGCCAGGTCCCTCTTGGTGAACCTATGTACCGCGACGATTACATCCTTTTCTCCGAATCCAACACGAGATTTCTGGTAGAGGTGGACCCAAAGGACACGGAGGAATTCGAGAATACATTGGCTGGAGTTCCTTTCGCTGTAATCGGACAGGTTACCGACTCAAGAAGGCTCGAAGTATGTGGGCTCAGCAAGAAAATGATTCTCTCGCTTCCCATCGCTGAGCTCAAAGAAGCATGGCAGAGACCTCTTCGTTGGTAGGACTGGACATGGCCACTAGAGTAAGAACGCTGATAGTGCGGGCTCCAGGCACAAACTGCGATGCCGAAACCGCATTTGCCTTTCAACAAGCCGGGGCACAGGTGGACTCGGTCAACGTAAGCGAGCTTATCCGCCGACGAAATCTGCTGTTCGATTATCAGATAATGGTTATCCCCGGCGGTTTTACCTACGGAGATGATATATCGGCAGGCAAGATTCTCGCCAACGAACTGAAACTAGAATTAGGCGACGACATTCAGAGGTTTGTCAACGACGGCAAACTAGTCCTGGGGATATGCAACGGGTTTCAAGTCCTCGTGAAGGCCGGCATACTGCCTGAGCCCTCGGCTGGCACACCCCAATCACTTACTCTGGCTGGCAACGACTCTGGCAAGTTTGAGTGTCGCTGGGTATATCTTCGTGCTAACGAAAAAAGCCCCTGCGTTTTCACTCGAGGGATAAGCCTTATGTATCTACCGGTGGCTCACGGAGAGGGGAAGGTAGTAATTGAGCCAGGAAAACTGGAAGAGCTAAATGTGGCACTTTATTATGCTGATGAAACGGGAAACATTCGAGCTGGCTACCCTTACAATCCTAATGGCTCGGTAAACAACATAGCTGGCATCTGCGATGCTAGCGGGCGTGTTTTCGCTCTGATGCCGCACCCTGAACGATTCATTCGCTGGACGCAGCATCCCAGGTGGACGAGAGAGCCATGGCGGGACTGCGGCGATGGCTTCCGTATCTTCCTCAACGCGGTTGAGTGGGTTAAGCGCATCTAAGTTAGAAGGAGGGTTGTCACTAATCGACTCGTAGTTCCGAAACGAAAACGAAAGGCCTGAGGATTTAATATATACTATGGTTCGTGCCATAAGGAGGCGACTTGCACAACCTCAGAATTGGCGTTGCTCAGATCAACTCGACGGTCGGTGACCTTACCGGGAACACTGAGAAGATAATCAGATTCCTTGCCGAAGCCAGGTCACTGGGGGCTGACGTGGTCACCTTTCCCGAACTGGCCATCACGGGATATCCACCCGAAGACTTGCTACTGAAATCCAAGTTCATCAAGCAAAACCGCGACTGCCTCAACAGGATAATAGAGCATACATCAGATATAACAGCAGTGGTGGGGTTCGTGGATAGCGATGGCGATACATACAATGCGGCAGCGATACTTTGTGATAGAAAATTGGTCGGCATTTACCACAAGTTCTATTTGCCAAATTACGGTGTGTTCGATGAGAATAGATACTTCCAGGCTGGAAAAGAATACCCAGTTTTCGTGATCTACGGCGTCGGCATAGGCGTAACCATCTGTGAAGATATGTGGTATGAAGCCGGGCCAGCGACTCTCCAGGCCTACGCGGGCGCCAGAGTCCTGATCAACATCAGCGCCTCACCCTACCATGCCGGCAAGGGACTCTCGAGAGAGAGAATGCTTTCTACCAGAGCATCAGACAGTGTAGCTGTTGTCGTCTTTAGTAACCTGGTTGGTGGGCAAGATGAACTTGTGTTTGACGGGGAGAGCCTGATCATTGACGAAAAGGGACGGGTTGTTGCTCGCGGCAAACAGTTTAAGGAAGACCTGATCGTAGCCGATCTGGATATGGACTCCGTGTTTCGTTCACAGTTGCACGACCCGCGACGAAGAAAGGAAGCACCATGGATGGAAGACAAACTGGGGCAGGTCACCAGGGTAGAAGTGTCACAGGAGCCACGAGTAGTTGCCAGACCTCCCCTACCGCCGAGACAGGTTGAAAGATTAGATGAAATTGCTGAGATCTATCAGGCTCTCGTCCTTGGCACCAGAGACTATGTGCGCAAGAACGGCTTTGAGAAAGTAGTTATCGGGTTATCTGGCGGAGTTGACTCAAGCTTGGTAGCTTGTATAGCAGCGGACGCGCTTGGCGCTGACAATGTCATCGGTGTTTCCATGCCTTCTCGGTACTCCTCACCGGGCAGCATATCAGACGCCCAGGCTCTAGCCAGAAACCTGGAAATTCAATTCAAGATAATACCCATTGAGAAGGCATTCACCGCCTATTTGGAAACGCTTGCCGAGGCTTTTAGAGGGACCAAGCCCGATGCGACAGAAGAAAATATCCAGGCTAGGATTAGGGGGAATATCCTCTTCGCCCTGTCCAACAAGTTCGGCTGGCTGGTGCTGGCCTGCAGCAACAAGAGTGAGACAGCTACTGGCTACACCACTCTCTACGGAGATATGGCTGGTGGGTTCATTCCGCTTAAGGATGTGCCGAAAACGCTGGTCTACAAGTTAGCGGAGTATAAGAATCGCCAAGTGGGCAGAGAAGTGATACCGCGAGCCGTGCTGACCAAGGCACCTTCTGCTGAACTGAGACCCGATCAAAAGGATACTGATACTCTGCCTCCCTATGATATACTGGATCCTATCCTGAAGGCTTATGTAGAGGATGACCTGGCAATTGATCAGATCGTAGCCATGGGCTTTGACCGTGACATAGTTGCAAAGGTGGCTCGCATGGTGGACAGAAGCGAATACAAGCGCCGTCAGGCTGCTCCCGGCATAAAGATTACACCGAGAGACTTTGGTCGCGATAGAAGATTGCCCATCACTAATAGGTTCAGAGAGGCGTAGCGTGAGGAGGATTGGCGGCATTCTGCTTGCACTTGGATTAGGCATCTTATTGGGGTGGGGAGTATACTGGTTCTTCCGGCTCGCTTTCCTGATGCTGCCACTGCCAGTCAAGATTGCCATTGCCGCCATAGTTGTAGGGCTCATCATACTTTTAGTGTCGCTTGGCTGCGAAAGATATCGAGCATCCAGAGAAGAGAAGGAGAAATTCAAGGAGGTGGAAAAATGATCGTGGTTACGACCGAACAGATAGAGGGCAAGAGAATAGTGGAAACTCTAGGCTTAGTTAGCGGCAGCACTATCCGCGCGAGGCATATAGGACATGACATAATGGCCGGTCTGCGGAACATTGTTGGCGGGGAGGTCAAGGACTATACCATAATGTTGGCTCAAGCTCGTGAGGAAGCATTACAGAGGATGGTTGAGAAAGCTGAAAAGCTGGGCGCCAATGCCGTAATAGGAACTAGGTTTGTAACCTCTATGGTGATGTCAGGGGCTGCCGAGATGGTAGCTTATGGGACAGCAGTAAAAGTGGTGTGACTTCAGCTGCTGGAAGCTAGCCAGTTACGTCTCAGACTCATAACTCGCTGAACCTGTATCCTATATTTCTTATGGTTTCGATGAAAGAATGATTCGTGTCCTCGATTTTGCTCCGTAATCTTCGGATATGTACGTCCACAGTTCTGTCGCCACCATAGTAATCCCACCCCCAAACTTTATCTAAGAGATCCTCGCGGGTAAAAACCCTCCCTTTGTTGCTGGCCAAAAATTTCAGTAACTGATACTCCTTGAAGGTCAGTATTATTGGCTTACCGCCAAGCGTTACCTCGCACTTAACCGAATCTATGACTAAGTCGCCACAGCGAATCACCTCTTCACCGGCCCTGTTTCGTCTTCGTCCCAGAATTCGCTTTATCCTGGCTATAACCTCGGTCGTTTCCCAGGGAGTGACCACAAAATCGTCTATGTTGGTGTTGGAATCGAGGCTGCCAAGCCTTCCCTTGGGGACAAGAGCGATTACCGGTATGCGCTCCTGTCGCTTTATCTCTTCAGCCCACACCTCTAGATCAACCGAGGTGTCGGCCATATCTAGCAAAACAACATCAAGGGATCGCCTTGCAAGCTGTTCTACTGTCTTGGCATCATAAGGAACAACTAGGCAATCGAAGCCTCTCTCTGTGAGTTCTGAACGCAATCTTCTTATTTCCTCGCCTTGGTTAGCTACTAGCAATAGTCTGGGCAAAGCTAGCCTCCTCGACAACTCAGTAGGCGTAAAGCCTGCCATAGGGACGAAGGTGAAGAGGTAAAAGCTTAGTGAATTTATGTGTCAATATTTCTCCAGTATTATAGCCGAAATGGTCACCAAATTCCTTGATAAGCTCTCTCAGAACTAAGTAATCATTACTATCCGGTTCAGCAACGCCTACTTCCTTGTCTAGCTG
>Ga0209102_1001955_pt1 | contig 9987 bp, 9 predicted proteins | sample ConPoolayeHmetaG_FD_185483 | JGI IMG/M metagenome (GOLD analysis project Ga0209102, IMG submission 185483) | Hot spring microbial mat communities from California, USA to study Microbial Dark Matter (Phase II) - Cone Pool mat layer H metaG... ... | reverse complement strand
ATATACAGCCTGTCCAAGCATACACAATAATTTACATTAGAGCCAATGGAAACGTCGACCCCCCGACAGCACCCATCCAACGAAATGTCAACGTTTACACTTTCACTGATAATATACAAGGGGCAATCATTGTGGAAAAGGACAACATCGTAATTGACGGCACAGCACACACCCTTCAAGGAACAGAAAGCGAAACAGGAATAGAGCTATCAGGAAGAACAAACGTGACAATCCAAAATTTAGTAATCAAAAACTTTGATACGGGCATCCATCTTTCTTCATCAAACTACATCACCATTCAAGGATCAACAATTTCACAGAACAGCCACGGAATCTGGATAAGCCATTCATCAAGCAACAACATATTACAAAACAACATGACAGAAAATGTGCTTGAAGGCATTTACATATATTTTTCTTCAGGCAACACCCTCTTCGGAAATAACATAACAGCAAACACTTTTGACGGCATATACCTGTACTCTTCATCAAACAACACCATTCACGTCAACAAAATAATGGACAATGGATACGGCATCAGCCCCTACTACTCCACAAACAACAAAATCTTCCACAACAACTTCATCAACAACGAACTCAACGTTGACCCCAACACACCTGAAGATATATGGGACAACGGCTATCCTTCGGGCGGCAACTACTGGAGCGACTACACAGGCACAGACAATAACAGCGACGGAATAGGCGATACACCATACGACATTGATGAAAACAACCAAGACCGTTATCCATTAATGAAAACCCACGACATAGAAATACGAGACCTCAAACCTTCGAAAATCATAGTTTGTCAAGGCTACAAAGCAAGCATACATCTCACCTTAACCAACTACGGCGCAAATTCAGAAAACATAAACGTCAAACTCTATGCAAACTCGACAATAATTGAGCAAAAGAAAACAGCTCTTTCAAGCGAAAGCTCCACGATCCTGTCTTTCAATTGGGATACAACAGGCTTCGCTAAGGGCAACTATACGATAAGCGCTTACGCAGAGCCTGTTCCAGGCGAAACACACACTGCGGACAACATATGCATTGACGGCTTTGTCATAGTGGCCATGGTTGGCGACATTACTGGTCCCAATGGATGGCCAGACGGCAAAGTAGACGTGAGAGACGTCGCAAAAGTAGCCAAGCTCTTCGGCGTAAACTACCCAGACCCAAGATTCAATCCTCACTGTGATGTTAACAACGACCTCAAAATAGACGTAAAAGACGTATCAATAGTAGCCAGAAACTTCGGCAAAACAAAATAGACGCACGTTATGATGATGCGTCAACTAGGTTTTTCCAGTTTGGAACAAAGTTTCACAAGTTTAATATGCAAGGAGGTGCACATTACATTTGGAGGAGTACTAGCCGAGAACCCTGGATTTTTAACTCAATGCGATAATTTTCAGTGGCAAGGCTTCTCTTCCATAAATTAAAAAGGAGAAAGGAAAATGAAAAGGTTTCAGACAGTAGCGCTAACGAGTGTTCTGTGCATGCTCATAATCACTGGCAGCCTTATCGACGTAGGGCAAAGCAGCAAAAAAAGAAGGAGGCACTTAAGGCATGCCGCAGATGCGTTAGCTGACGCAGACACGATTATTGGAATAGCTGGTGATGTACTGATTATTTCAGGGGTAGCGGCTGAAGCTGGCGCTGTTCTCAAGGCAGCGAGCGAAGCATCACTCATCGCAGCAAGATTACTTAGGATTCTTGCTCATTTTGTATTCTGTGATTTGCCAATTGAAATTGATCCAAATCCTACAGCTTCAACCCCAGCGGTTTATTTCATAACAGCTGATGGACTCGCCGTGAGACCTCAAAATATCACACATGCGCCTCCCGGAGCTTGCGTCAGCATTCACGGAGAAGGCTTTGACCCTGACCCCACTGGTAACCATGTGACCATTGGTTCAGAAGATGCAACTGTATCGCTTTCAAATGCAACCTGGTTGAGAGTCGGCATACCCTACTCAATAAGTGGACTTGTGGGCGTAAGTGTCACAACGGTTAACGGAACCAGTCCTCCTTTTGCTTTTACGGTAGATTCCTCTGTAGCACCACCTGAACCTGTGGGGACACCCAGCTCAAGACTTGTAAGAGAGAAGAAAAAAATTATTCCTCTAGTAAAATCGGAAGTCGAGCAAGTTTGGTTGGAAGAGCCAGAAGCATTCAACAATTCAGGCGTCAACAAGAGTGAGCTTATTAGCTATCTAGATGCTACAATCAATTTGCTGTCTGATTTCGAAAATGAGCATTTCCCGAGCTTGAACCATACTGCATTGTACAAGATGGATTCAGTAGTTCTGGCTTGGCCTCCGGACATATTCGCTGAACTAGGCGTCCTATTTAACGAACTCAAAATCGAACATGAATCACGGAGTGCCAACGAGTTATTTGGACCTAGGCTTGACAAGCTCCTCTTGAAAATGTATCCAAGCGCCGACGCCGAGTTCACTGCTTTGGAAAATGGTGACATTGACATTATAGATAGCCCCCTGACTGAATATTGGATTACGAGATGGAGTTCTCCACCCTATAATGAAAATATTGTGTTGTCATTCTATGGCAATGGATGGAAAGCTTACAGAAGGCAATACACAGGCGGAAATGCCGCAATTTCTGTAACTCCCGATGATGGAGAAAACATTTACAGGGGTCGAGACTGGGAAGGCATAGTCAACCAAGCTTGGTTTGGAGTCAACAGCTGGGGAACTTTTCTCAATGCGCACCCAAGTGGATTCGAAAGAGGCGATGGACAAAACATGACGATAAGGTACGGATTAAGTAGTCCTAGTCTATATGTGTTGAACCCGATATACTCTCCATCATATTGGGATTGGCAAGTTCTAGATAAAATTTATGATACACTGATTATCCGCAACGCCTTTGAACCCTCACTATCTATGCCATGGCTGGCAGCTGACTGGGATATTGGCGATTGGGTACACCCTGTAAAAATGAAGGAGCTGACTCGCATTAGATTCTGTTTGCGGTCTGAAGCAACATGGACTGATGGCAAACCTATCACGGTTGCAGATGTGGTCTTTACCTTTTTTGAGCTCCCACATATCCTGGAAACTCGGGGCTTTCCACCACCATCATGGATAGGCAGCGTACAAGAAATATTAGATTTCAAGATCTTAGACCCTTATACCTTCGAAGTTCTGCTGGACACTTTAGATGCCTCCGCAGCTGACGCTATAGGCGAAAGCATCATCCTGCCCAAACACGTGTGGAAGCAAATCGTTGAAACAGGAGACCCAACATCATTTGCTCCTGACCCCAACATGGTTGGTTCGGGACCATGGAGATTCGTCGAATATGAGCCATTCAACCACGTCTTAATGGTGGCAAACAGACCAAGAAGCAATGTGACCACGAACTTGCCAACCAGCACATCAATAACATCACCGCAAGGATACTGGAGATACAATCCCCTTATAGCAGGATGGAAAATTGACACAGAGAACTTGAGCAAAATTGACTACTATACACAACCTCACACAATAAATTTTACAGTGACCAACTTGGCGCTTGGCTGGCCAATAACAATGGATATTGACTTTCAAATAACATGGCACAACGGAACAACTACTCAAGTAGCATATATAAATGTGATACTGCAACCATCTGGGCAACCAGGAGACACGTGTACACTTACGTATGTCAACATTCTACAAGGCAGAATCAAAATCGGTAGTGTATTTATATTTCATGATCCTCCAGAATTTGTCTGTCTATCTAACACAAGCAAAATCATGTGGGCAACGATCAAAGAAGACATTGTTGGTAGCACATTCTACGATGACATCAGCTTGCCAACTTATGCATACAAGTCACAGCTGCCCTCACCTGACATTAAGGTTGACGTCAAAGATGTAGCCACAACTGCTAAAGCTTTCGGCACCATTCCTGGTCACAAAAGATGGAGTCCGATCGCCGACATCAATCGTGATCACAAGGTTGACGTCAAAGACATATCAGCCATCGCCAAGAAATTTGGCTGGAAAGGGTAATATGGACTTGAAATAAACGCCGATAAGACACGTCTCCACCCCCTCTTTTTCTTTGTCAAAGCGCAACCAGTCATCTCGATAATGGAATACTACTCAAGAAGCCGCCACAGGTGGAATCACGATGCTTATGCCTAGCCGACTACACAGAATGTTTCCACTGTAGCTCTCATTCTCTTGAGTCCCCTATTTTCGATATCTAGTTTTTAACTTGTTTTTTGCCCATTATTGCAGATATGGATACGTGAATAGTTGTAAGCAGATTGCGCTAGCACGCGCTATGCCTTGTGATAACATCACATTAGCCCCTAAAACAAGCAAAACCATTACCCTTACGATGAATATTACAAGCTTTACGATAGGCAACTACAGCATGTTGGCTTATGTTTTGCCTGTCCAGGGCGAGCGCGCGCTAAAATGATGTATGAGACTTGGTTGAAGGAGAAAAGCTATATAATTTATGGTTTCCAAAATACACATCAAAAGAGGACCATTATGCATGTCGACATGGCTGAGAACGCTTTGTTTTCAGTGACTGTAAATCCCGTGCTTAAGGCCATCATAAGCCGTTTTGACATAGAATGCCCAGAAGATGGCAGCCTGCTTTTGAATTCTCTAAAAGATTTTATAGGTGCACAAGCTCCTCTATGTCCAACGTGCAGCAGCATAAGTCGCAAAATAGCAAAGCCTCTTTACACGCTTGGAAGTCGTTTCCTGCGTGTCGATGAGGATTTCATGCGCAGCCAATTTTTGAATAATGAGTATGGTGAGGCTTGGCTTAGAGGCTTCGGTTTAATGATGAAAGGTGTGGAAAAATATGGAGTGAGAATACCGTTCACTCCTGCAGGACCCTTTGAAGTTGTTTGGAATCTCACGTATCAATGTAATCTACGATGTAAACATTGTTATGAGAACGCGGGTGGTAAACGTCCAGAATTGTCAACAGAAGAAGTCAAGGCGGTTCTGGATAAACTTTCGAAAATAGCAGGTGTAGGTTTGCCTGCATTATCCTTCAGTGGTGGTGAACCGCTTTCAAGGAAGGATTTCTTTGAAATCGCAGCTTACGCCAAAAAACGAGTAGGTTATGTGAGCATTGCCTCAAACGGGACTCTTCTTACAAGAGATAATGCTAAACGAATTAAAGATGTTGGAATAGATTATGTGGAAATAAGTGTTGATGGAGCAACACCGCAAGTTCATGATGATTTCAGGGGGATACTTGGAGCATTTGACAGAACAATTGAAGGCGTCAAAAACTGCGTGGATGAGGGAATAGACACTTGCATAGCCACTGTGGTACATAGGGACAACGTTTCTGAATTAAATAAGCTAATTGAACTGGCAAAATCTTTGGATGCGAGATTTATGCATTTCAATTACATTCCAACAGGAAGAGCAAAAGCTCACGTAGAATTAGATTTGACCCCTGATGAAAGACTTGATGTGCTTCAGAATATAGGAAAAGAGATAATTGGACTTTACTTGCAGGCTAAAGAGGAAGAACTGAAATTTGGAAAAACAAACAAGAAAGTCGACAAATTCTTCAGTACATGCCCACAATATGCAGTAGTAACGAAGGAACTTTCACAAGTTCATGGCGAGAAATTTCTAGTAGAAGCTCACTATGCAGCAAAAAAAGGAGTGGAAAATGCTGCTAACTTTTTGGGAGGATGCGGTGCAGGACGGCTTTACTGCTGCCTTGAACCTAATGGAGACGTGAAACCCTGTGTTTTCTTTCCCACAGGCAATGACACGATTTTAGGAAACATATTGAAAGACAATTTTGAAAACATCTGGGATAACCATCCACTCCTTTGGAAGCTTCGTACAAGAGAAGACCTCAAAGATTATATTGTGAATGGAAAACAGATTGGGTGTGGAAACTGCCCGGAGAAATATATATGTGGAGGTTGTAGGGCGAGAGCGTACAGTTATTTTAATGGTGATGTCAACTCGCCAGATATAGGATGTATCCACAATAAACCTTTATGGGAAAAAATTGTTGGAAATAAGCGGAAAGGTTAAGCTTTGCCTTTTTCCTCTTTGCCGAAGTAAGTTGTCCATTTAAGTTTACGGGCGTCTCTTCCAAATTTCAAAGAGCTTTTTCTACATTTACTTGAACAGAACCATAAGATTGACCCGTCATTTTTAACGTACATCATACCTGTTCCACATGAAAATTCGTTGCCGCAAAATGAACATTTCCTAGGTTTAGGCAAAACAATCCCTCTAAATCACTTCAATTCAAGCTATCGGGAAATCTTCTTAGCTTCTCTTTCAGTTTCTCTAAGCATTAAAACATCTTGAATCCGCACTGGTCCTTTGACATTTCGTGTTATAATTCTTCCCTTATCCTTGCCTTCAAGAATACGCACTCTAACTTGAATGATTTCACCAGTTACACCAGTATGCCCAATAATTTGAATCACTTCAGCTGGAGTAAGTTCCTCTCTAGCAATCTCTTTTTCTTCTTTACTCATCACTTGGCTCCTCTTTTCGCCTGCTCAATTCTAGTGACTATTTCTTTGATCAATCCTGCTGCGTCGCCTTCCTTGACTATGCATACAGAGGCAGCTGGAACGTCAATGCCAACAGCACTGCCGATTTTCTCCTTACTTGGAACATACACATAGGGAATCTTTCTCTCCTCACATAATAGCGGCAAGTGGGCAACAACTTCTGGAGGATCAACATCCTCGGCTATGACCACAAGCTTCGCTTGACCACGCTCAACAGCCTTAGTCGTCTCATTTGTACCCTTTCTAACAGCACCTGATTTTGCAGCTATTTGCAGGGCTTCATAGGCTGCATCTACAATTTCCTTTGAAACCTCGAATTTTACATAAAACGGTTTGGACATAAGCCTCACCCATCAAATGCACAGTTTTATCAACACTTCTTATTTATGAATGTTTCGACTCTTGCGACGCAAGTTTGACTGTAGTGGATGATTGTTTTAAAGTAAATGATTGCCGGATGGGACGAGAGTCTATGAAGCGCCCATTCCACTCTTTCATACAGATAGAACCAATTATAACAAAAGATTCATGGCGAAATTAACAAAATCTGACGTTAAAATAAATCAAAAGAACTCTTTTTTCTACACTGTTTGATTTAAATTATAATTGAAACCATTAGCAACTAGCTTCGTTTACAAATTTATGTAGAAAGGTTTAAATAAAATGCTTTGGTGAACCATTCTGCTTTTGATTAAGGGGAATTTAAGAATTTGCAGAGATTAGGCCGCGTCCTCCATATAAGTCCAAGCAGAAACATCATAATAAAAACTGAAAACATTCCAAGAATCGGCGAAACAGTTGTTGATGAAAACTTGAAGCCAATTGGAAAAGTTTTTGACATATTCGGACCGGCCTCTTCGCCTTATGCCTCCATAAAACCTACACTATCCAAAAATGAAGAATTAACGAACAAGATGTTATACATCTCCCCTACAAGAGGAGAAAGGAGAAAAAACATAAATGAGCGATGATGAAGAGGGTCAAGATTCAGACCCTATTTTGCAAACAAAACCAATCGACACCGTAAAGGTTCACATCTGTCCAGAATGCGGCAGCAAAAGACTAATGCGTGACTATGAATGCGCAGAAATAGTTTGCATGGACTGCGGATTTGTTGTAGCTGCAAAGATAGCTGATAGAGGACCTGAATGGAGAGCTTTCGATGATGAGCAAAGGTCAAAGCGAACCAGAGTTGGAGCACCATTAACTTATACAATTCATGATAAAGGCTTATCAACAATGATTGATTGGCATGACCGAGATATATATGGAAAAAGTTTGTCACCCGGGCAAAAAGCCCAAGTTTACCGCCTGAGAAAATGGCAACGTCGCATACGAGTTTCAGATGCAACAGAACGCAACTTGGCCTTTGCATTGTCAGAAATCACTAAAATCGCCAATAACCTGAGTCTTCCAAAGAACATTCTTGAAACCGCTTCAGTAATTTACCGTAAAGCAGTGAAAGAAAGACTGATACGTGGAAGATCAATTCAAGGCGTGACCGCCGCAGCAATTTACTTGGCTTGCAGAAAATGTGGATTAGCCAGAACATTAGAAGAGATAGCGCAAGCATCCACTGTTAACAAGAAAGAAGTTGGTCGCAGCTACCGCTTCTTAATAAAAGAACTTGATTATTCAATACCACCCCTCAAGCCAAGCCAATACATAACAAAGTTTTCAAATCAATTAACGATGCAAGGAAAAGTTGAGGAAATAGCTCATAAAATCCTGGCTGCAGCAAAAGAGTTAAAGCTCACTTCAGGCCGTGGTCCAACAGGTATTGCTGCAGCTGCAAGCTACATAGCCTCTGTGCTAACAGGAGAAAGAAAGACTCAGAGAGAAATAGCAGAAATTGCACAGGTAACCGAGGTTACAATTAGAAATCGATACAAAGAACTTGTCGAACGATTGATGTTCCAAATGAGCATTTAGCCCCCCTCTTTTTCTAAATATCGATCTTTTTAGATTAGTTCCTCCTCATCACAACTAAGACATTCTTCTCCAAAAGTTTCCTCTTCCACATTTTCCTCTATTAATGGAGGTGTAAAATCACCAAGTTCTTGAAGAATTTCTTTAGGAAGCCTCTCTTTCAGTGTTTCAACTTCTCTTTTCAGCTTGCAAATCTCACTTTCTAAATCTTTTGCCTTCTCGCTTAATTCCACAACTTCCCTAAGCTGCCTGACTTCTTCCAAAAGCATGTTCTTTTCCTTTTCTAACGCCCTAATTTTCTCTTCCAATTTAGTTTTCATTTCAATAACCTGCATAACTTTCACCAAATTGATCCTGTATCACCATTCAAATTAATAATTTACTCAAATATATCGCTAGAAACGCGTAACAAAACAGATTTTAGATCCGAAGTGTAATTATAACAGGGGTTAAATTGGTTAAATGCCCAAAATGCGGCACAGAAGTGACCAGTCCAGTTAAAACTTGGCCATTTACTACTAGAAAACCATCAGAAGAGGGTAAAGAAACAAAGATTTCCATGGGAATTTTTGAATGCCTCAAATGCAAGGCAAGATTTAGAGCTGCTTTGAAAGTTGAAACTGAAATTGAAGAGACAACAAGTATTAAAAACATGATTGAAAGAATTAAAGATATAAAAGGTGAGCTTATGCAGACTTTGAAAAACCTTCGTGAAAAAATAAAAACTTTAGAAACAGAACGTGCAAACTTGATGATTGAAATTGACAAGCTTAAGAAAGTTGCAGAATCAAGAGTTACAGCTCTTGAAAGTGAAGTAAGTATGCTGCGGGAAGAAGTGAAATCTTTAAGAGATCTACTAGGCTATGAAGAAGAACCAGAAAAATCCTCGGGCAAACGTTGAATCTTGAAGTTTGTATGCATTTTTCCTAGTTTTCAGAAATCATGATTTTAAATATTTTTTGTAATATTCTTGAGCTATAGATACTGCTTTCTCTGGATTTTTCAATATTGGATACTTGACATTTGAGAGTTTTTCACATTCGCTGAAGCATTCAATGACTTTTTTCACATTACCTTCATAAATCGCCAAGCCACCAGCAATTTCATACCATACTTTAGCCCTAAGCAAATCTTTTTCCTTCTCGGATTTTTTGGCATTTTCAACAGCATCTTTCATAGAAGCACCAACCTTCCTAGGATCAAGAAACATTGTGTTAAGCAACGCTTCATACGTCTCTTTATCGTCTCCACAAAGTTTTTCGAGTTCAGTTACTGTTTCTTTTGCCTCTGTTTCTGTTTGCACTTCTTTTTTCTTTTTTAATCTATCCAATAAACCCAATGTAATCCTCCTGTTTTCAATACGCCTTACATGTATTTGACTAACACAAATATAAGCCTAAGCAATAGTTAATTTTAAAGGTTTGTTTGTATAACGTGTGTGTTATGCCATATAAATTTGCATTTGACCTTTCAAGGATTCCACGTTTCTTCTTTACAGAAATCGCCAAAGTCAG
>Ga0209102_1001953_pt1 | contig 9992 bp, 14 predicted proteins | sample ConPoolayeHmetaG_FD_185483 | JGI IMG/M metagenome (GOLD analysis project Ga0209102, IMG submission 185483) | Hot spring microbial mat communities from California, USA to study Microbial Dark Matter (Phase II) - Cone Pool mat layer H metaG... ... | reverse complement strand
ATTAATCCCTTCTCTAACATTAATTCCGTCTCAATCTCCTTCTCTACCTGGGCAGGTAGTCTGGTCCGGGCCTCTCTGTGATAGGCCAGTGAGAATTCATCTGGATTGCGCCGGTATTCTTTCAAGAGGAGGAAAAAGGTGGCCCTACTGATTCCCAAAGTCTCCTCGACTGCCGGTCTATCCAATATCCCCTGGCAGTACCCCTTCAGCAAAACTTTCACCTGTTCGGCAGTGAACCTCTTGTGGATCTGGTCCATACATCCTCCTTTTTTTCAGAAGGATGTAATATCCCAGTCCAGTTTTGAACCATTAACAGTCTAACTTTCAAGCGTTAACAGTCTAATTTTGAAAAATTAGTAAGAGTAAATATATAGGGGGTTGTCAAATCGGCTGACCTTTGCTATTATTGTGATACATAGTCTATCTAAGTATTAGCGAAAGCGAGGTAATTGATATGGCACAAAGGCTTGAGTTGATGAAAGGTAGCTCTGAGTCTTTGCTTCTTTGTCTCATCAGTCAGCAGCCAATGTATGGCTATCAAATTATTAAGGAGCTTGAGAGAAAGAGTCAGGGCTACTTTAAGTTTAAGGAGGGTACTCTTTACCCTGCCCTTCACCGTTTGGAGAAGGCGGGTTTAATTGTCGGTAGGTGGCAGATGTTACCCAGTGGCCGGCAGAGAAAGTACTATTACATTACTGATAAAGGCTATCGGCTACTGGCTGTAAAGAGGAACCAGTGGCATGGTTTCTTGACGGCTATGAATCTGATTATTCAACCAACAAGCGCGTAATGGGAGGCACGGGGCGGTGCTAACGGTACTGAGTCAATACCTAGATAGTATTAGAGATAACCTGAGACTGGACCTCGTTTCTGAGCAAGAAGTTATTGATGAGCTACAGACTCATATCGAGGACGAGTTTCAGGAGATGAGGGAAGCGGGGTTATCTGAGGAGGAGGCAGCTAACACCTGTATTAAGCTTTTGGGCTCAGCTAAGCTGGTGGCTCGTCAGATATATGAAGCCCACAGCCAGGGCACCTGGAGGCAGGCACTGTTAGCCTCAATGCCTCATCTGCTTTTCGCCTTGCTCTTTGTGCTGAACTGGTGGCAGGGTATTGGCTGGCTGGCAATTATGCTGCTCTTAGTCCTTAGTACCGCCATCTATGGCTGGTGCCATGGCAAACCAGTATGGCTTTTCCCCTGGCTGGGTTACTCTTTGCTACCGGTGGTCATGGCGGTCTTACCCCTGCTCTACCTCCCTAAAATCTGGTCATGGCTGGCGATTTTAGTTTATCTTCCTCTTGCCCTATGGTTAGTGCTTACCGTTACCATTCAAGCTATAAAGAGGGATTGGTTGTATAGTGCGCTTATGCTACTGCCAGTGCCAATTATTATTGGTTGGCTTTTAGCGGTAGACAGCGAGGGCAAATTCCTTGAGTTCAGTCTTGAGCATATTCGCTATTTTGCTCCCTGGATTGGGCTCAGCTTTTCGGCTTTAGCCCTCACTGTAGCCGCTTTCATTCGTTTAAGACAACGCTGGCTGAGAGTAACCCTGTTACTTGTATCGGGGTTTCTAATCCTGATTATGGTCGCCGTTTATGCTGAAGGCAGGCTTGGCCTGCCCGCCTTTCTGGTGCTGGCTCTAGTAATGATTGGATGCGTGCTAATCCCAGCGCTGATGGAACGAAGGATAAGATGCGGTAAGCCGCAACCAAAGGCTGGGGACGCCACCGGATAGGGGTTTCTGATGCAAAAAGTAGCCATTCTGGCTGATAGTATCGCTTGTCTAACTCCAGAAATGGTCAGGCAATACCAGTTGCGAATAATACCTCTTAATATCCATTTTAATGGTGCCATCTATCGGGATGGAGTAGACATAAATGCGGCTGAGGCCTACCGACTGCTGGAAAAAGCACCTGACTACTTTGCTTCATCGCCAGCTTCAGCTGGCGAGTACATGGATGCTTATCGTGAGGCATCTACTCGGGCTGAGGGTATACTTTGTCTCACCCTTTCTTCCAAGCTCAGTACTCTCTATAACATGGCTCGTATCGCGAAAGAAGAAGTCAGGAATGAACTTCCTCAGACTCCAATTGAGGTAATAGACTCAAAGACGGCGGCGGTAGGGGAGGGGCTTATTGTTCTGGCTGCCGCTCGGGCGGCGGCTGAGGGTAAAAGTCTGGCTGAGGTTACTAAAATAGCTAAAGCCGTGAGGGACAGGGTTAGGGTCATTGGTATTATGGAAACAATCCGCTATGTCTATAGAACCGGGCGCATCCCCAAGATTACTGCTCAGGTAGGCTCAATGCTCAACATTAAGCCGATTTTTACTATCACGGATGGTGTGGTGCGTATTGCTGGCTTGAGTAGGAGTAAAGAGCAGGCGGTGAAACGCGCCCTTAAAATGATGAAGAAGGAAGTGGGGGCAAGCCCGGTGCATGTGGCGGTGGCGCATGCTGATGTGCTTGAAGAGGGGGAGAGGCTGAAGGAGAAAATCTCCTCGGAATTCAATTGCGTTGAACTCTGGCTTACCGATTTTTCGCCGATAATGGGGTATGCTACTGGTACCGGGGTGCTAGCCATCGCCTTCTATACTGAGGCAACAGTGTAAAAATAGCCGCCGACCCTATCCAGAAGCTAAAAAGAGGAGACTGCTGTGGTTAATGTAGCTGTTGTTACTGATAGCATTGCTAATCTCACCAAGGAACTGGCGGAGCAGCATAAAATTACGATTGTGCCTATCAGGCTTTTGGTTCAAGGCAAAATCTATCGGGATATGGTGGATATGACCCCATCTCAGGCTTACGAGCTATTCTTGCAGGACCCCGATAGTTTTAAAACCTCACCGGCAGCTCCCGGACACTACTTAGAAGCCTATCGTGAGGCGAGTCAAAAAGCCAGGGATATTCTCTGTATTACTCTTTCGTCCAAGCTGAGCACAGGGTATGATATGGCTTGCGCCGCCAGGGAACAGGCTAAGGATGAGCTTCCCGGTGTCTCTATAGAGGTAATGGATTCCCAAAATGCTACTGCCGCTGAAGGCTTCATCGCCCTGGCAGCGGCTAGGGCGGCTGCCGAAGGGAAGGACCTGGCTGAGGTGGTCAAGGTAGCCGAGGAGGTGAGAGACAAGGTTACCTTTGTCGTCCTTCTGGATACCATTCGTCATGTCTACCGCACTGGTCGCATACCCAAAGTGGCGTCCCAGGTAGGCTCGATACTTAACATCAAGCCAATACTGACCAGCTCTTCCGGTCTGGTAGGCTTTAAGGGGATAGTAAGAAACAGGGAACAGGGCATAAATCGTATCCTTCAGGAAATGAGGCGTGCGGTGGGACAAAGCCCGGTGCATTGTGCTGTGATGCACGCCTACTGCCCGGAAGAAGCCGAAAGGCTGAAGGAACGAGTAGCATCTGAATTTAATTGTGCCGAGCTATTCATTACGGAGTTTACTCCGGTGATGGGCTATGCCACTGGCACCGGAACAATAGGTTGCGCTTTCTACAAAGAGGGTTGAATGGTTGTCAGTGAGATTGTAGCTGTTATTCTCGGAGTACTGATTGCGATAAAATTTCTGCCCACAGCTAGGGTAGCTTGGACCAAGTCTGAGAATATGCGTGACTTCATCCGCGGTCACTAGGGAAACGTCTTTCTTCGATGAGGCTCTGAGTAGGAAGAGCCGAAATGACCCTGGGAGGGTAGCCATCCCCGCTTACGCTTCAGCGGTCAAATTATTTTCTCAAACCATCTAGCGTAGTGAGCAAAAAAGTTCTATAATTAGTGAGTATGGAACACACTCAGCTTACTGCTGATGTGGAACGACTGACCGAGAGCTTGGGACAACTCCCGGACCCGGTAGCCAAGCCTATCTTTGTGGCGGTCAGTGGCTTGCCTGGTGCCGGGAAGTCTTACTTCTGTAGTAAGCTAGCCGAGAGATTACCGGTTGTGGTGTTAGAAAGTGACACCTTACGCAAGCTACTCTTCTCACCACCAAGCTATAGTTCAGAGGAAAGTCACCGTCTTTTTCGGGCGGTACACCTTCTCATTGAGAGACTGCTGAAAAAGGGTGTCTCCCTTATTTTAGATGCGACCAATCTATCAGAGCGGCACCGTGAATATCTCTATAACATTGCTGATCGTCTGGGGGTCAAGTTAATCCTGGTGCGTGTTGAGGCGCCACCTCAGGTGGTGCGCCAGCGGCTTGAGAACCGTCGGGGGAATTCGGAGAGTAATTCGGACGCCGATTGGGCAACATACCAGCGGATGAGGTCCTCGGTAGAGAAGATTCGGCGCAGGCACTACGTGGTGGACACGTCTCGGGATATTACGCCTGTCCTGGATAAAATTGTGAAAGAGGCAAGACATTTAGCCCTCACTGTTTAGCTTAGGAGAGAGGAGCATGGATGATATAGAAAAGCTGTTAAAAGAACTGACAGAAGCGAATGGCGTACCGGGGTATGAGACAGAGGTGCGCGGTGTCATTCGACGGTACTTCGAGCCGCTGGGGGAGATTATTCAGGACAAGATCGGCAGTCTGATTTGCCAGAAGACTGGGGATGCCGTGGAGCCAAGGGTGCTCCTCGCCGGACATATGGATGAGATCGGCTTTATGGTGAAACACATTACCAAGGAGGGTTTTATCATGTTTACCTCCTTGGGGGGCTGGTGGGACCAGGTTTTGCTGGCGCAACGAGTGCGGATTAAGACCGCTAAAGGCGATGTCATCGGCGTCATCGGTGCCAAGCCTCCTCATCTTTTATCACAGGAAGAGCGCAAAAAGCTCGTTGAGAGGAAGGATATGTATATTGATATTGGTGCCACTTCACAAAAAGAGGTTGAGGAGGCCGGGGTGCGCGTGGGCGACCCAATTGTGCCCATCAGTGAATTCACGATTCTGGCCAACCCCAAGACGTATCTGGCTAAAGCATTTGATAATCGGGTAGGTTGTGCCCTGGTCATAGCCGCACTGCAGAGCTTGGCTAAGAGGAGCCATCCTAACGCTCTTTTCGGTGTGGCTACAGTCCAGGAAGAAGTTGGAGTGAGAGGGGCGACTACCAGCGTCGAGGTGGTTAATCCCGATGTTGCTATCGTTCTGGAGGTGGATATCGCCGGGGATGTGCCTGGCATTAAGCCTGAAGAATCGTCAATCAAGCTTGGTGCCGGGCCAACGGTACTCGCCTATGACGCCCGCATGATTCCCAATCTCAAACTTCGTGACCTGGTCGTTGATACGGCAAAGAGATTCAATATCCCGCTTCAAATGTCTGCTGTCGAGGGTGGGGCAACCGATGGTGCTGCCATTCACCTGCATAAGAGCGGTGTTCCGACGGTAGTGCTGGCGATACCCACACGGCACATCCATAGCCACAATGCCATCTTCCACCGGGATGACTTTGACCATGCGGTTACTCTGCTGACTGGAGTAATCCAGGAATTGGACAAGAAGACCGTAACCGATCTAACTTCGTGGTGAATCTTATCCTTTCTCTAGCCAGATAGCTGGAAGGAGGTTTCAAGTTATGAAGATTAAATGGCTGGGACACGCTTCTTTTCTCATTACCTCAGATAAGGGAGTAAAGATAATCACTGACCCCTATACTGCGGGCGGGATGGGGCTCAACTATGGCGAAATAAGGGAATCGGCTGATATTGTTACCGTGAGCCACGGACACGGTGACCATAACAATGCCGCCGCGGTTCGGGGTAATCCCAAAGTGGTTGAAAAGACGGCGGAAGTCAAAGGGATAAAGTTTAGTGGTTTCCCGACCCATCATGATGATGCCGGTGGGAGTCTGAGGGGTAGTAATATCGTATTCTGCTTTGAGGTTGATGGCATAAGGGTCTGTCACCTCGGTGACTTGGGTCACTCTCTTAGCGATAAGCAGGTTGCTGAGATAGGCAGGGTAGATATATTGCTGGTGCCGGTCGGCGGTAATTTTACCATTGATGCCAGGGTTGCTACCGAGGTTTGTGGCAAGCTGGCAGCTAAAGTGATAATTCCCATGCACTTCAGGAATGAAAGGTGTCCCGGTTTCCCGGTAGCTGGTGTTGACGAATTTCTCAAAGGGAAAAAGGATGTGACTAGACTGGATGCCAGCGAAGCAGAGTTCAAGCGCGACAAACTTCCCGCCACCGCTCAGATTATGGTTTTGAAGCCGGCGCTATAGAAAGTGGTAAGAATTTCTGTAGGCTAGATTGGAGGGAAGAGCAAAGGTTGGAATTTGACGCTTCAGAGTTTGTTTTCAAAGCACCATCGGCAATATCGAGGGCTCGACGGGTCTTAATTAAACCAAGTGCCTCCTACCCGGTAGCCTATCCGGTAAGTACCAGCCGGGATATCCTGTCGGTGATAATAAGAGGTATCAGGCAGGTCAGCGATGCCGATATTCTGCTGCTTGAGAGCTCTGCCAGCGGAGGCTCAATTTACCCAGTATATCAGGCCTTGGGCTATGATTTCCCGCGGGTCTTGATGCTGGATGTAAAGGACTGCATCTGGGTGGAGGTGGATAACCCTCTGTCCAAGCCCTTGGTGGTACCCACCTTCTGGGTGCCCAATGTTATTCTGTCCAGTGACTATTTGATATCGGTGGCTCCCTTAAAGGTGGTTAAGGGGAAGGGGAGTCTTAGTATAATGAATATGCTTACCCTGCTACCGAGTGCCAAGTACGGTGGGACACAAGGGGGATGGGAGGCTTTGTATGCTCTCGGAATAGACCAGGTGATTACTGACCTCTATTTTACTTTACCCTTTGACCTGGGGATTGTAGAGGCTCGTCAGAAGTTTACCAGCTCTGGTGACCCGGTTAAGGGCGAGATTGAGGAGTGTGGTATGGTGTTTGTTGGTGAGCCCTATGAGGTAGACTGTGAAGCTTCAGAGGTGCTGGGGCTTAAGACGGATTATCTTGACCTGATCAGGCAAGCCAAAGTGGAACTCGAGAGTTAAGAGCTTGGGCAAAAGTAGTTCTGTGGATATGGAAGAAATAAGTCCTGAACAAGCTAAAACAAGCTGGTATATTGACCTGGACTGGTATCAGTCAAATCATCGTTCTTTTTCTACGTTAGCTGGGCGTTGCTTGTGTGCTAATTGTCGTGAGCGGTTGCAGGTAACGGGGGGAGAAATTCCAGCGGATGAACTTATGGCGGCAATCAAAGATTGCTGCTCTCGGGAGCCCGGTTTTATTAGTGGTGAACTGCCTATTTTGGAGAGTATATTTCGTCTTTTTCTGGCTAACGGGAACCAGCCCCTTGGGTTAGAGGAGCTGAGCAAGCAGTTAAGCGAATGGCGGGCGGAAAGCTCCCACCGCACTTCAACGAAGGTCTTGTATCGTCTGCTTAATAATGACCAGCACTATGGACTGAGGCAGTTTACCGGCTAGTACCTTATGTTGAAGCTGGTATAGTCCCCGGTATATTCTGCCCAGTTGCTCTCTACCCTTTCCACCTTGGCTCCAGGTGGTCCGACCTTGAGGTGGTCAATGAATCTTTCCAGCTTTTCTCTTTCCCCCTCGGCGTAGGCTTCGACGGCTTCTCTATGGCGTAGATTACGCACATAGCCGGTCAAGCCTAGCTCTACGGCACGTTGTGAGGTGAAGGCGCGGAAGAAGACGCCCTGAACTCGACCATATACTATTACCCTAACTGAGGCTAAATCAGCCATTGCCTTATCTTACTAGGAACCTTGGTGTAAAGTAGGGTTTATCCAGCCTATCCAGCCCTTGCCGGTGAGCCAGTTTAATGGCTTCTTGAAACTCCTCTTTAAGCACAGGACGAGAAAGCTGTGGTATGTCAAAAGCCTGATAGCAGGGATGATACTGAGCCATAATGTTCAGGTAGGTATTGGTGGAGACCTCCTGAGCAAGGAAACGCACTATCTCTTCAGTGCCAGCCAGCCGATGGGGTAATACCAGGTGGCGCACCAGAAGCCCTCGTTGGGCTATGCCTTCCTCGTCTATCTGAAGGTCGCCTACCTGACGGTGCATTTCCTTGACGGCGGTTCTGTTGACTCTGGGATAGTCTTTTATCCCGGAGAATTGCTCGGCGGTTTTCTCATCGGAGTACTTCATATCCGGCATATAAATGTCAATAACCCCATCCAGTAACTTGAGGGTTTCCACCGCATCATAACCACCGGAGTTGTACACCAGGGGTAGATGGAGTCCCAGGCCAGCGGCTAGCTCCAGGGCTTCGAGGATATAAGGCACGACATGGGTTGGGCTTACCAGATTGATATTGTGACAGCCTTTTGCTTGAAGGGAGAGCATTATTCCAGCCAGTTCCGCACTGTCTACCTTATAGCCCTCTCCCAATTGGCTGATGGTGTAGTTCTGGCAAAAGACACACTTCAGGTTACAGTAGGTAAAGAAGATGGTTCCTGAGCCATATTTACCTACCAGAGGCGCTTCTTCGCCAAAGTGGGGTCCGTAACTGGAAATCATAACCTGGTTGGTGATGTGGCATTTCCCCTCTTCGCCAGCCAGGCGATTAGCCTTACAATGGCGAGGGCACAGGCGGCACTCTTTGAGGATTGATTTAGCTTTCTCAACCCGAGCCTTTAACTCTCCGGTGCGATGAAGCTGTTGATAGGCGGCTATCTGGCTTAATCCTCCTCTTCCTCTTTTCGTTCCTTCTTTCCCTTTTTGATTACTTCGACAATCGGCGAGGGGGGCAGGATAGTAGCGACCACCTTCTTTTTAGCGTCTTTTTTCGGTTTTTTGGGCTCTCGGCGTCTGTAATCTCGTCTCCCCATAGTGGTACCTCTGTATGACTATCGCGTGATAAGCACTCTATTGAAGTTTAGCAAAGAAGGGCTATTGTGTAAAGCTGGTCGAGAGTCTTTCTAGCGCTGCCCGGGCAGCGCTAGTCTCAGCCGCTTTCTTACTTTTGCCCGAGCCCCTGCCCAGCACGGTTTTACCCAGCCTCACTTCAACGGTAAAGGTGCGGCTGTGGTCTGGACCGGTTGCTTCTATTACGTGGTAGGTAGGCGTCTGTTGTTCCCTGGATTGAATAAGCTCCTGAAGTTCTGATTTATAATCAACTACTGTGCGCTGGCTAACTGCCCTCTGTAGCTCGGTATCAAGTAGCCTCAGGATAAAGTCCCTGGTCTTAGATGGACCCTGGTCAAGGAAGATGGCGGCTAACACTGCTTCCATAGCCGAAGCCAGGTTAGCCGGCTTATGACGTCCCCCACCCGCCTCCTCCCCTTTACCCAGATAGAGGTAGTCGCCAAGTCTAATAGCTTTTGCCATATTGACCACCGTTTCTCGGCGGACCAGGGCAGAACGGAGCTTGGTCATCTCTCCTTCAGTAAGATTGGGGTAGTCCCGATATAGCTTTTCTGTAACTATCAGCCCTAAAACGGCGTCACCCAGAAATTCAAGCCTTTCGTTGGATTCTAGAGCCAGACCGGGGTTCTCATTAAGATAGGAACGGTGAACCAAGGCCTGCTCCAGCAGTGACGTGTTGTTAAAGACGATTCCCAGAGTTTGTTGCAGAGTAGCTAGGTCAGCCAAAGCTGGTTTCCTTTCTCCGATAACCGGAATCCAGCATAAACGCTCGAGCCCGTCCTGTCAAATGGTTCTTTTGCCTTTTGTTGCCAGAGAGATAGCGTCGTGCTATAATTTTGACGAACTGGGGAATCGTCTAGCGGTAGGACTGCGGACTCTGGATCCGCCAGGGAAGGTTCGAATCCTTCTTCCCCAGCCAAGTCTAATACGTGGCGCATTCGTCTAGTGGCTTAGGACGCGTCCCTCTCAAGGACGAGATCACCGGTTCGAATCCGGTATGCGCTACCAGTCTTGAAGGATTCCGGACTTGTGCCTGCCTCTGAGGTATTGAGTAAGAATGGTGGGTTTAAGTTCGATTTTTGCTACTTTTCCGCCCGCTGTGCTCAGCGAAGCCGTGAACGACCAGCAATATAGCCTTGAGCCTTTTGGCTGGGGCAACCGGCAATGGTAGTGGAGAGCAAGGTTCAAATCTTTCGCCTGATATAATATAATAC
>Ga0209102_1001952_pt1 | contig 9993 bp, 6 predicted proteins | sample ConPoolayeHmetaG_FD_185483 | JGI IMG/M metagenome (GOLD analysis project Ga0209102, IMG submission 185483) | Hot spring microbial mat communities from California, USA to study Microbial Dark Matter (Phase II) - Cone Pool mat layer H metaG... ... | reverse complement strand
AAAAGAGCGAGAGAGGAGGGAAAAAACGTTCGGGCGCCGGGCGACTTTTCCGATCGTCCCGGTCGAATTTATAGATTTTATAATTTTGATAACGACGATAGGCTAAATCAAGCTAAACGGAAATAACGGTGAGAAGAGAAGGGATGTGGGGCAGGGTGATGATTCTGCTTCTCGCTTTCTTGTTGCTTGCCTCCTCTTCTGCCTGCAAGAAGAACCCGATTATGCCCGAGGCCGAGGAGCTGAGCCGTCCTATCATCTGGGTAAACACGTTCGAGCTTTCTTTCACCGCTTATGAGACAGGGCCGAACCCGGCGGCCCAGACGCTCAAGGTGAAAAACTCGGGACCGAATAGCCTCGAATATACGATCTCGGATGACGCGAGCTGGCTCGAAGTCGAGCCGGGAAGCGGTGCTTCTTCGGGCGAAATGAGGGAGCACTCGGTTCGGGTCAACAAGGAGGGTCTCACCGCCCGGGAAAACGCCTACACCGCGACGATAACCATCACCTGCTCCCAGGCTTACAACAACCCCCAGCGCGTGGCCGCAAGCCTGAAGATTGATAAAGAACCTCCGCCTCAGATTGCCTTCTCGCCCCCGAGTCTGAGCTTTAGCTGCCAGGTCGGCGCCGGGAACCCGGCCCCTCAGACCATTTCCATCTGGAATGGCGGAAAGAGTACGTTGAACTATACCATCGCCGATGACGCCAGCTGGCTCGATGTCGAGCCAAAAACAGGCTCTTCGACTGGCCAAGCGCAAACTCGCCTGCACACGGTTTCAGTTGAAGCGACAGCCCTGAGTCAAGGAACCTACACGGCAACGATCACGATCTCCTGCCCCGAGGCAACGAACAGCCCGCAACGAGTCGATGTCACCCTGCGCGTGGCCACGATCCCGACGAACAACGAGATTTCTATCGTTTGCATTCCGTCATCGGGATATACGGGGACAACGGTGAGCGTGCCCATCTCCATCCTCGGCAACCTGAAAAGCATTTCGACGTTCGGGTTACAGTTGACTTTCGACACGAACATGTTCGAGTATGTGGGAACGAGCAAAGGAAGCCTCACCGGAAGCTGGGCTTTTGTTGACGGGAACAATATTTCGGGAACAGTGACTATCGGTGGTTTTGCTGGCTCTGGAATCCCAATCCCTAGGGGGAGCGAAGGGAGCCTGGCCGTGGTGAGCCTCCGCGTGACGGGTGGCTCATACTCCAACGGCCAGCAAAGCCAGCTCACCATCCGAAACTACACGGACGAAATAGCCGGCATGAAGCCTGAGCCCGCCATTACCATCTTCACCTACCGCAAATAACCGAAATTGGGGCGAAATTGGAAAATTGGGGACAGTTTACTAATTTACCCAATTTTTTCGTGATTTTTGGCTGGGAAAAATCAACGCGAGCCAAAAATTTTCCCCTTTTTATATAATTTATTTATTATCAATAAATTATCAGCACCAACTTCACCCGCCCCTCAAACTGAGTTTTGCCCAAACCAAGTTCAGTGAGCAAGAGATGGAGGACCAGACCTTCGGGCAGCGCTCGAGGAAGGAGCGAGCTGCACCAGCCTGACCTTGGCCGACTTCAAAGACAAGCGTTCCGCCGGGTTTAAGATAGGTAGGCGCACCCCGGACAAGGCGCCGTATGATTTCGAGTCCCGTCTCCCCTGGGACAAGAGCCCGCCGTGGCTCGTGGTTTCGGATCGGAGCGGGAAGATCTGGCCATTCAGCGGCGGAAACATAGGGCGGGTTGGACACGATAAAATCACACTCGCCCTCGAGGCCAAGCCAGCGAAGCGCCGAATAGAGATTGCCTCTCACAAAACGGATGTTCGTCGCGCCATGCCGCTGGGCATTGAGAGCCGCAACCTTAATCGCCCGGGCCGAGATGTCGGTGGCCATGATGCACGCCGCCGGCAGCTCCTTCGCCAGAGCTATAGCGATATTCCCCGCCCCCGTCCCGATATCGACGATGTTGAGGACATCCGTTGTGCCCTTCCCCTCCCCGGCATAAAGCTCGAGCACCTTCTCGACGAGGAGCTCGGTTTCAGGCCGGGGGATAAAAACGCCACGCGGCGTCTGAAAGCGAAGCGACCAGAATTCCTTTTCCCCGACAACGTAGGCCAAAGGCCAGCCAGACAGCCGCTGATTGAGGAGGTTCATAAATTTCTTTTCCTCCCGCCTCGTCAGTCGCCTCTCTGGCGAAGCAAAAAACCGCTCCTCGCTTAGTCCGGTCGCTTTGAGCATCAACACCTTGGATTCGATGGCCGGAACTTCCACGCCCCTGGCGCGAAGAAGACCTATCCCCTTTTGGTAGAGCTCCTGGATTGTTGCGCCCGACGCCACCACCCGCTTCAAACTCCCAGCTGGCGACCCGAAGAAGCAGCATGCTCCTCGAGCTTTTGGGCCTGGGCATGGAGGATGAGCTTCTCGATGAGGACGTCGAGCTCACCGTCGAGGACGGCCTGGAGGTTGTGGAGGGTCAGATTGATGCGATGGTCCGTCACCCGGGACTGGGGGAAATTGTAGGTGCGGATTTTCTCGCTTCTCTCCCCTGTCCCGACCTGGGATTTGCGGCTTTGGGCGATCTCCTCGTCCTGTTTCCTCTTGGCGATATCCATCAGCCGCGAGCGCAGGATGCGGAGTGCTTTCTCCTTGTTCCGGTGCTGGGACTTCTCATCCTGGCAGGAGACGACCAGGCCCGACGGCTTGTGGGTGATGCGGATGGCCGTGTAGTTGCGGTTGACGTTCTGACCGCCGGGACCGCTGGCGCCAAAAGCCTCGATTTTGAGGTCCTTGGGGTCGAGCTTCACGTCGACCTCGTCTGCCTCCGGGAGCACGGCCACGGTCACGGTCGAAGTGTGGATGCGGCCAGAGGCCTCGGTCCGGGGAACGCGCTGCACCCGGTGAACGCCGCTTTCGTACTTGAGCGAGGAATAGACGTTTTTGCCGCGGATGTTGACGATGACTTCCTTGAACCCGCCGATGGGCGAAAGGCTGGCCTGCATGATTTCGAATTGCCAGCCCCGGCTCTCGGCATAGCGAGAATACATGCGGAAAAGGTCCTGGGCGAAAAGCGAAGATTCATCACCGCCCGCGCCGGCCCGGATTTCGAGGAAGACGTTCTTTTCATCATAGGGGTCCTTGGGAAGGAGGAGAAGCTTGAGCTCGTGCTCGAGCTGTCGCGCTTTCTCGCGGAGAGACTCGAGCTCGCTCGAAGCCAGGTGGCGAAGCTCGTGGTCAGCCTGCTTATCGGCCAGGATGTCCTCGGATTCCTGAATTTGCTTCTGAACTTTCTTGTAGTCCTCATAAGCGCGGACGAGGGGCTCGAGCTCGGCCCTTTCCTTGGCGATTTCTTTTATTTTCTGGGGGTTGGAAATAAGAGCGGGGTCGGAGAGGGAGAGGGTCAGGCGACGGTATTTTTCCTCAAGACCCTCGAGCTCGGCAAAGACCATGGTTATTTCTTGAGGTCGCCATACTTCTTCCTGAACTTTTCGACGCGGCCGGCGCTATCGACCAGCTTCTGCTTGCCCGTAAAAAAGGGATGGCACTGGGAACAGATTTCGACGCGGATTTCCTTCTTCGTGGCGCGGGTCATGAACGTGTTGCCGCACGCGCAGGTGACCCGGCACTCCACGTATTCAGGATGGATGCCTTTCTTCATCGCCTGAACTCCTTGATGGCATCCCCATTATAGCAGATTGGAGCCCCAAATCAAAGGTTGCCGAATTCCTGATAGAAATGCCCGACGGGTCCTGTCGTGGTTCCCCCCGCGCCCCCGAGCGGTCTATCTTGTTTAACGAGAATTCCCTGTCGGCAATTTAGGGAGGAGTCTGGACGGTTTCGTCTCCGCTGGCCTGGTCGAATGGTGAGCAAGAAGCTCGTCGACTTTCTTCTCATAACAGGCCCAATCAATCTGGAAATGGCGCTTAGCTATTGTTTCTCTTACTATCTGGCTGTAGCTTCTGCTCTGGAAATAATTTTTGAGCGCGCGGTTAAGCGGGAAGACCTGCTCCTCGGCCATCCATTCGTAGAATTTGCCGCCAGTCTCTCTCAGGCAATTGAGGTGGACGATCCAGGCGAGGTGCTTGAAGGGGATGTCGGGGAAGGCCTTTTCAACGGCCAGGACTTCGCCCTGCTTCTCCGGGTTGAGAAAATGAAAATACCGCGTGAAGAGCAATGCGTTATGAAAGTAGGCCGGGAAAGCGAGGACGCCGTCCTTCTGGGTCAGGCGAGCAAGATAGACGAAGATATCGACAACTTTTTTGCCCAGGCCGAGACCGGGATGGTGCTGGCCAGGCAGAGGCGGTCTCTTCCTCGAAAAGTGGAGGAGCGGGTTCTGGAGGGTCAACCACTCGAGAATCAAGAACTCAAATTCGAAGAATTCAGGCGGAAAGGGCGGATTTTCCCGGGGTTTTAGTCGGCCCTCCCGGATTTTCAAATCCACGATGAGGTTGGCGGGTCTGGCTTCCTTAAAAAAAATCTGGTACCTCTGGACAGGGTACTCCGAGGAATCAAGGGTGTAGGCGAGAGGCCAGAGATGGCGTTTCCTGGCCTCTTTAAAAAAGTTGCGCTTTCCCAGGACGCTGGCGACTTCGGTCATCGAATACCGGCAGAGAAAAAGGGAGCTACTCTTCTCCTCGATGAGGCCAGAGAGGATGTCTTTCTCCTCAAGGAGGGGCGAGGGCGAAGAACCAGGTTTGTCTTTCATCGCGCTTGGAAATTCCATTCTATTTAATTTCCCAATCGTCCGCAACAAGAACTTGGTGCCCCTAATTTGCCGATAAAAATTGCGATCGCCGTAACATGATTATTATTCTGAGGGTTCGGCGAGAAAGGGAACGCACCCGATGGGTGGCGTGGGGAAAAGGCGAGGAGTCTGGGTGAGAAAGCCCGTCGAAGCCCGAGCGCGCACGGTTTCTCGAACGAAGCGAGAGAAGAGCGAAGGCTGAGTCGGAGCGAGTTTCCTCGCTGTGGAGACGAGCGGGCTTCGCAATCCCAGCCCCGAACCTTTGCGGGGGGGTGAACCCCGACAGGATCCGCCGGGTGCCTCTATCTGCAATTTAGGGCACGAGCCGGGATTGCCGATAAGATAATCCCTCTGGTGACCTTATCGGAAATTTCGCGAAGGAGACAGAAGGGAATTGGGCTTCCGATGGCCGAAGAAATTGGCGGCCCTTGATGCACAGCTATCTTATTTTTTGAAAGTAAAAGTAGTGCAGCCAGGTGCAGTTCTCATGCCAACGATATCATCCGTAAAATTGCTCATACAGACCTGACTCTGTCTTCCGTCGCTACAACCGCTGCAGGTTACTCTGAGTTTAAGGAGAGCAATGCTCCCCGAACTTCCAACGCGAACCGCAAAAGAAGGATCTCCGGCCCAGGCTCCGATCCTTACTCTCCCCGCGCTAACCAGATTTCCTGTGACCTGAGCCCAATTTCCTGTCAAGCTCCCCTTGGAAACACTAACCAGCTCAAACATGGTAGCATCGAAAGTAACCTCCAGGCCAAAGGCTTTAATCTCGTTCGTGTTTCCCAGAATCGTTATCGGAAAATCGACAACTGTGCCTGTCTGTCCTGCTGTCGGACTGCAGGAGATGGCGATTTCGTTGTTCGTAGGGATGGCGCTGACCACTAATGTGACATCCAGCACCTGCGGGCTATTCGCAGCAGCAGCGCTGGTAACTGTAATGACTCCCCTGTAAGTGCCCGTGCTCAGACCGGCGCTGTCGACACTGACGGCATGGGAGACTTCTTGGCCAGTCGATGTTCCGCTGCTCGGGTAAACCTCCAGCCAGGCGGCGTTGTCGGTTATAAGATAGTTTAGAGTCCCTTGTCCGGAGTTCCTGATTCTGATTGACTGGGGTGCGGGGCTCGGTCCTCCTACCCTCGCCTCAAAATTAAGGCTTGAAGGACTCACCGCAATCATCGGAGGAAGAGCAGCTCTGATCTCCAGCGTTACACTCACGGTTTGGGGGCTATTTACAGCATTCGGGTCGGAAATGGTCACTGTTCCGGTGTAAGTTCCAATCGCCAGGCCAGAGATACTCACGGCCACGGAGTGGCTATTCTCACCTCCGGTGGAGCTACCGCTCGTCGGAGAGACATCGAGCCACTCAGCGTCGTCAGCGATGGTATAGTTTAAGGTCTGCTGGCCACTGTTTCGGATTCTTATCGTCTGAGGAGCGGGGTTTGTGCCGCTGGCGCTGGCGATAAATGTTAGTTGGCTTGGAGTCACAGAAATCTGCGGGGGCGGCTCTTTTGTCAACAAAAGAAAAACCTTGACGTCCTGTGGGCTGTTGCAGGCCTCTCTGCTCGAAACGACAATCTTGGCTTCATAGGCCTCCGCTCTCGCGGTCATACCCCTTTTGTCTATAGTGAGCAAGTGGTCGTTTACCTGGCCGTTAGAAGAGCCCGAGGTAGGAGAGACGTTAAGCCAATTCGCATCATCCGAGAGTGTATAGTTCATGGTCTCGACGCCAGCGTTCTTGATTTTCAAAATTTGAGGGGACGGGTCCGGCCCGATCTCGGATGCAGAAAACCTGAATTCGAAAGCGTTTACCCAGATAACAGGATGAGTCTCATATTGATAAGGGCCCTTGCATTTTATCTGAAAAGCGAAAAGAAAAAAAAGTCCCGTTAAGAATGCGCTGGTTATGCTTCTGGACCGCATGGACGTATTCTCCATCATAGCTTTATTCATAGATTCATAGAGTCTCATGTTAATCTATTCTTAGAACTCCTCTTAAAATAATCGCCGGCTCTATATCGTCGACCAGCTCGGCCATAGAGATTTCTCCCCCTTTCTGTTTCAGATGGAAAACAAGCTCGACGAGCTGGCCAGGGCCTCGCTCGAGATACTCGCTCATTCGATATCCTCCGACTCTAATCAGGCCGGGCTCCACCTCCATTCCCTTGAGGGCGATATAGGCTTCCTCATGATCTGGCTGGAAGAGCCCCAGAAAGGTGAGCTTTTCCTTCGTATACCTTATGTCAAGCCCGAAAGCTTTGAGGCGGAACAGGCTACTCACCTGGATGGGGACTCTGACAATATTCCCCGTAGAGATAAATGGGTTGCCAAAACTGATTAGCCTCGGTTCTCCCACCAGGTCTCTCATCCTCAGAAATATTCCCTGGCCAACATCAACAGTATAGATATCCCCCGTGGGATTAAAAACCAGGAGCGGAAGGCACAGGTCATCTCCGTCCCTAACTCCGAAAGTCAGAACGACAAGAGCTCCGTGGCTCTTTTCTTTGATCGCGGTCTCGCTTTCTCCTTCAACTCTTACCAAGCCGGGCGCTTCTTCGTGGCCAAGAACATAATTAAATTCTTGAGTCAATGACGTTTTCTGCGAACCAATATACTCAAGCCCATCGATAGGATAATTGACACTGAAACCAAAACGTCGAATGCCATGGGCGTTGGAAATGATAATGGGGATGTTCACAATGTCCCCGGGTCGCGTGATTGTGTCTAGCGGATAGAGCTTCCGCCTGGGGGGTGACTCAAGCTTGCTCTCCTCGTAATCAGGGGGGAGTCGATCGGGCCGGCGCGCCGGAGCCATCCTGTTTTGCCTGTTTTGCCTGGAGGACCAAGGTTCTTCCACTGCCAAGAGCGAGCCTTGAGCCACCAACTCGGCCGACGAGCTGGAGCTGGTCATTTCTGTGCAGCACTGTGGCAGATTCCTCAACCCAAGGTAGTGTTCAAAGATTTGCTGGGCATCCCCCGGCGTTATGTTCTGGCTGCAGTTAGCGTCACCGGTCATCTGCTGGCACGAATCAGGAGATAAAATCCCTAAATAAATTTCAAAGGCCTTCTGGGCATCACCTGGGGTCACGTTCCCATCACCGTTCACATCTCCCAGTCTGGAACAAGGGAGAAAGGTGAAGTTGGCTGTGGACGGGAGAGGCAAGAATTCGTCATAAAGACCATCTGTGTAGTTATCAGCTCGAACCTGGCTGACGGTCGGCACATTATAGCTTAGGCACTTGACTTGAAGGCGGAGGTTGATCAGAGTCCCCGAGCTTGAGGCAGGGATGGTTGTCCCACCTATCCCCCTGATTCGCAATCTTCCCGCGGTGGCCGTATCGATGGTCAAGTTCCAATTGGAGGTTAGAGAGCCAGGGCTCCATGTTTTATAAACGAAGAACACAGTGTCGAAATGGAAATCAAGGCCGAAAGCGGTGAGAGCGACAGGATTGCCAGATATTTGAATAGCCACGTCGACAAAGAGGCCTGAGGTGCTTTGACTTGGATTCAAGATCAAGGTTATAGTGCCATTGTCTGCATCATCGTCCTGCTCGGTGGCGGTTATATCCTTTGAGGGAATGCCCGTGGCACTTAGACGAATCACAGCCGTCCCATTGGCAATATCCACATCCTCAGCCGCGGCAAGTGTCACTGCCTGGTTCGTATTCCAGTTGGCCGGTGTAAACGTAAGCGCCGCCCCGGATTGAACCGTAATATCTGTATCCCCACTCACCCGAGCTACCGTCACATTGACATTCTCCGATGGTTGGGCCGATAGCCTCACCTGAAACTGGGCTGTCCCTCCCTCAGGCACAGTCAAAGTATCCACGTTTGTCACAACCTGAAGCGTATCGTTATCCTGCTCGGTGGCGGTTATATCCTTTGAGGGAATGCCCGTGGCACTTAGACGAATCACAGCCGTCCCATTAGCAATGTCCACATCCTCAGCCGCGGCAAGTGTTACTGCCTGGTTCGTATTCCAGTTGGCCGGGGTAAACGTAAGCGCCGCCCCGGATTGAACCGTAATGTCTGTATCCCCACTCACCCGAGCTACCGTCACACTCACATCACCCGATGGCTGCGCCGATAGCCTCACCTGGAAATTGGCTGTCCCTCCCTCAGGCACTGTCAAACTATCCACGTTTGTCACAAACTGAAGCGTATCGTTATCCTGCTCGGTGGCTGTTATATCCTTTGAGGGAATGCCCGTGGCACTTAGACGAATCACAGCCGTCCCATTGGCAATGTCCACATCCTCGGCGGCGGCAAGTGTTACTGCCTGGTCCACATTCCAGTTGGCCGGGGTAAATGTAAGCGCCGCCCCTGACTGAACCGTAATGTCTGTATCCCCACTCACCCGGGCTACCGTCACATTGACATTCTCCGATGGCTGGGCCGATAGCCTCACCTGAAACTGGGCTGTCCCTCCCTCAGGCACTGTCAAACTATCCACATCCGTCACAAACTGAAGCGTATCGTTATCCTGCTCGGTGGCTGTTATATCCCTTGAGGGAATGCCCGTGGCACTTAGACGAATCACAGCCGTCCCATTGGCAATGTCCACATCCTCGGCGGCGGCAAGTGTTACTGCCTGGTCCACATTCCAGTTGGCCGGGGTAAATGTAAGCGCCGCCCCTGACTGAACCGTAATATCTGTATCCCCGCTCACCCGAGCTACCGTCACATTGACATTCTCCGATGGCTGCGCCGATAGCCTCACCTCAAACTGAGCTGTCCCTCCCTCAGGCACTGAGACCGTATCCACATCCGTCACAAACTGGAGCGTATCGTTATCCTGCTCACTGGCCGTTATATCCTTTGAGGGAATGCCCGTGGCACTAATCCGGATCACAGCCGTGCCATTGGCAATATCTACATCCTCGGCGGCGGCAAGTGTCACTGCCTGGTCAATATTCCAGTTGGCTGGGGTAAACGTAAGCGCCGCCCCAGACTGAACCGTAATATCTGTATCCCCACTCACCCGGGCTACCGTCACATTGACATTCTCCGATGGCTGGGCCGATAGCCTCACTTGAAACTGGGCTGTCCCACCCTCAGGCACTGAGACCGTATCCACGTTTGTCACAAACTGGAGCGTATCGTTATCCTGCTCACTGGCCGTTATATCCTTTGAGGGAATGCCCGTGGCACTTAGACGAATCACAGCCGTCCCATTGGCAATGTCCACATCCTCGGCGGCGGCAAGTGTTACTGCCTGGTCCACATTCCAGTTGGCCGGGGTAAATG
>Ga0209102_1001950_pt1 | contig 9995 bp, 13 predicted proteins | sample ConPoolayeHmetaG_FD_185483 | JGI IMG/M metagenome (GOLD analysis project Ga0209102, IMG submission 185483) | Hot spring microbial mat communities from California, USA to study Microbial Dark Matter (Phase II) - Cone Pool mat layer H metaG... ... | reverse complement strand
GGGAAATACTTTTCAGAACTCTTCCGATCCAAGAGGGCCCATGACAAAGATCACGAGCGTCGAGATCTTCCCCGTCGAGATACCGTTTCGCGAGCCCTTTCTCCTTTCGCGCGGATTCGTGGGCGGGCCCGGCAAGCCTGGGCAGCACGTCTACCTGAAGCTCACCACCTCCGACGGCGAGACCGGTTGGGGCGAGTCAAGGCCAAACCCCACCTGGAGCTACGAGACGATGGAGACTGTCTGCTCGACCCTCAAGAACCACATCGCGCCGATCCTCCTGCGCGAGGACTGCTCCTCCGTTAGGTCGATCAGGTCAAAGATCGATTCCTCGATTACGCCTTCCGTCAGCGCAAGCCAGCCTTTCGCAGTATCCGCGGTCGAGCAGGCGCTCTTCGACATCCTCGGCAAGGAATCCGGCCTTCCTCTCCACAGGATCTTGGGAGGCCGCCTCACCGACAAGCTTGAGCTGTGCTACATGGTGTCAGGTGATGTCGAGGCGCTTGCCAGGCGCGCAAGGTCGGCAAGGAGGAAGGGGTACACCTGCTTCAAGATCAAAATATCGGGCAAGCCGGATCTCGATGCGGATAGACTGAGATGCCTCTCGGAAGCAGCGGGGAAGGCGCGGATCTGGGCAGATGCTAACCAGGCGTACGACGCTTCGACCTTGCGACGGCTCCTGGCCCTCATAGGCGACCTTGCGAACATCGTCTGTCTCGAGCAGCCGGTGCCAACCTACGACTACTTGGGCCTCCAGAGGACATCAGCCATAAGCTCGATCCCCATCGCCGTCGATGAGTCGGTCTTCACCCATTACGACATGTTGAGGGTCATAACGATGAATGCGGGCGACATGGTTGTGCTGAAGATCGCCAAGTCCGGGATACTGGGGACGCAGAAGATCGCCACCCTCGCCGAGTCGGCAGGCATCCAGGTCCTGGGCAGCGGCATGACGGAGACCGGCGTGGGGCTAGCAGCGTCTGTGCACGTCTTCTCCACGCTCCCGATGGCGCTGCCCGTCGACACGAACGGGCCGCAGTTTTTGTCGACCCTCCTAGCGGATGGCATCAGGGTCGAGGGCGCGCATGTCGACGTCCCGGATCGCCCCGGGCTGGGAATCACCGTTGATGAGGGCGAGTTGGAGAACATGAGAATCGGGGTGTCCCTCTAGGTCATGCCCGGCGATCCGACCCGGCCGGCCTCCGTTATAGATATAAACCAGCGCCATCGCCTCTTCCAAGACCCATATTGGAGAGAATGAAACGACAGCCAGCGGTCGAGAGGAGGATCCGAGAAATCAAGGACCAAGACGTCATGGTACGCATACTCGGCACCGCGCTTGAGCTTCGGGAGGGATGCTTCACCCTGGACGATGGGGAGGGCCAGATACAAGTCATGGCCGACCCGGAGAAGCTTTCCTCCATAAGAGAGGGCCAGCGCGTGCGCGTGATCGGAAGGATTTTTAAGGATCCTGAGGCGGTGCTGCAAGGGGAAATCATCCAGGACATGGACAAGTTGGACTTGGATCTGCACAGGAGCGTCAGACAGCTGCTGGGTTGATTCTCTTCGTCAAGGGTGTTGCGAATGTTCGAGGCGACTCTGTCTCAAGCTGCCGTTTGGAAGAGATGCATCGATGCCATCTCCACGTTGATCGAAGAGGGCATATTCTGCGTGAGTCCGGCCAAGGTTAGGTTCAACTCGATGGATCCCGCAAGGATATCGATGGTCGACTTCGAGCTTGCCGCCGAGTCCTTCGAGACCTACAAGGTGGATGCGACAAGGAACATCGGCCTAAACCTCGAGGACATGAATAAGATGCTTCGAAGGGCGCGGCCCGGAGACCGGCTCAGGATGGCGCTGGACGAGCAGACCAACAGGTTCGTCCTCACGTTCGAGGGCATTTCCGTCACCACGTTCAGCATTCCGCTTCTTGACCTTGGCGAAAGCGCAGCGCCCACCCCGCAGATCCCCTTCACCGCCACGGTCCGGATGGAGGCCGGGGTTCTCTCCGAGGCACTGAAAGATGTGGGAATCGTAGGAGACCACGTGACGCTCAGGGCGACGCCGGACTTCCTGCGACTGGAGGGGGAGAGCGACGTGGAGAGCGTAAACGTCCGCCTGAACAAGCAGAGCGAGGGCATAGCACACATGGAGGTCAAGAAGGAGTGCCGGGCGATATACATCATCTCTTACATCCAGAACATGCTCAAGGCGGCGGAGGCCACGGACATCGTTGAACTGGAGTGGGGCCAGGACCTGCCTCTGAGATTGACCGTTCCTCTGGAGGGCGGAAGGCTGGCGTTCCTCCTGGCACCTCGGGTCGAGGACTAGGCTGGGCTGAGCCCTCGCGGTAATATTTTATACGGGCCGAGCTACCGGGCTAGCGTTGATAACCTATCAGGCGGCCAAGGAGGCCTGGCTGAGGGAGGTGCTCTCGGTCGATCTGCAGGAACTGCCCGAGGGCTTTCTCGCGGACCTAGCGAAAACAATCGAGCTGGTTGAGGAATCCATTGCACGCTCGGGCCAAGATGAACCACGCAGATCGTTGATGCTGGCCGAGAAGGAGAAGCTGAAGGCCTTCCTAACGCAGATGATGCAGGTTCGAGTAAGCAAGCTCGCCGCCCAAGCCACGGAAGGCCGCGTCCCCACCGGCCTGACGGCGCCAGAGCGGAAACTCTTACAGGACCTCAGACAGGTCATCGAGTCTTATGAGAAAAGATTTTATAGACCTTCAGGGGAACTACCGGGGGCAACTTCCCCGGTAGGGAGCATTCCCGAATCGGCGCAGATGCCCGCGGTACGCCCGGCGGAGACGGAACCCGTCCAAGCCCGAGACGTGCCGAGGGAGGCTGCTAAGCCCCGCCGGCCGGAACGCAACGAGATCCTCAGGATCGTAAGGGAGTTCCCATCATTCGTGGCTCGGGATCTCAAGACCTACGGTCCCTTCGCAGGGGAGGACATCGTCGCATTGCCAGGCGAGGTATCGGAGATCCTGCTCGGAAGGAAGGTGGCAGAAAGGGTTAGGCCCGCAGGTGAGTAGGTTGAAGATGCCGAAGACGCTAAGCATGTACTGTCCGACCTGCAAGAAGCACACGGAGCATTCGATCTCCCGAGCCCGCAAGAAACCCAGGGGAGAGCTAAGAAAGGGACACCGCAGGTTCAGGCGAAAGGTCAAACCCACCGGCAAGACGAGGGGAGCGCGCGGTTTCCCAAAGTCCAAGCAGAAGAGGGAGAAACCCACGAAGCGCCACGACCTGAGGTTCACATGCACGGTGTGCAAGAAGTCCCAGACCAGGCCCGGGTTCAGGGCGAGGGCACTCGAGCTAACTGACTGAGGGTGGAATGCGAATGGACGACAGGATAAGGAAGCACATACCGCTGCCCAAGTCACGCTTCCTCAGGGTGCGGTGCTCAAGTTGCGGAAACGAACAGGTGATATTCGGATCTCCGGCCAGCCTGGTGAAGTGCGTGGTCTGCGAGAACACGCTCGCGGTTCCCCGCTCGGGCAAGGGCAAAGTGAGCACGAGCATAATCGAAGTCCTCGAGTAGGAGGGAGAGGTCATGTCCTTCGATAGCGAGTGGCCCAAGGAGGGTGAGGTCGTGATGTGCACCGTGAGGAAGGTCGAGAAGTTCGGGGCTTTCCTCACGCTTGACGAGTACGGCGACAAGGAGGGATTCATCCACATATCGGAGGTATCGCCCAACTGGGTAAAGAACATCAGGGACTTCTTCAAAGAGGGCCGCAAGGTCGTGGCCAAGGTGACGAGGGTCGATGTGGCCAAGCGGCACATCGACATGTCCCTCAAGAGGACGACCGAGCAACAGAAGCGATACAAGGTCCAACAATGGAAGCAGAGGCAGAAATCCCTCAAGCTGCTTGAGCTGGCGAGCAAGAAGCTGGGCAAGACCCCGGAGCAGGCCAAGTCCGAGGTCGTGGACAAGCTCCTCGCCGAGTACCCGGACGTTTACTCAGCCTTCGAGGAAGTCGTTGCCGGGGGCAAGGAGGTTCTGGAGAAGAGAGGGATCTCCAAGGACTGGATCGAGGCTCTCTACCCCATCATAGTCTCCACCATCGAGCTCCACAAGGTCGAAATCGAGGGATACATCTCCCTCCAGTGTTTCGAGCCGAACGGCGTCGAAGTGATCCGCGAGGCCTTGAAGGAGCTGGCCAAGCCCACGGACGGGGAAAAAGAGACGAAGATAGCCGTTCAGATAATCGGCCCTCCCAGGTACAGGGTTACCGTCGAGGCGGATGACTACAAGACTGCCGAGAGCACCCTTCAGCAGAGGATCGCGCAGATGGAGTCCTACCTAAAGAAGTTCGACCACACCTTTGCGTTCTCTCGGCCCTCCAAGTGAGAACTCTTGAAGAAGCTGAAGCGGTGCAAGGCCTGCAAGGTCTACACCCTGCAGCCAACCTGCGCAAGATGCGGGGGAAGGACTTGCACCCCTCATCCGCCCAAGTTCTCCCCCCAGGACAAGTTCGGCAGATATCGGCGAATGCTGAAGTCGTCAAGGACCGCGAACGCCTGATCACCCAGAACCCCAGTTTTGCATTGCAGTCCAGGAGCCGGTGATGTTGCACCCGCCCACAAATGATTTAATAAAACGCGTTGCCGCCTAGATCCAGTGAGAGCTTGATCGAGATCAAGCTGGAGAAGTGCCTGAGGTGTGGCGCTTGTGCAGCCGTGTGCGAACGCGACGCCATAGACGTCTCGGAGTTCAATGTCGTTCATGACGCCTCCAGGTGCAACAGCTGCTTCATTTGCGTCAGGACCTGCCCCCTGGGCGCCATCGCCAAGAGGAGGGAGGCTGAGGTTGGAGGAGGCTGACGTCGTAGTCGTCGGGGCTGGGCCCGCGGGTTCCACCGCGGCGCGGTACGCGGCCGAATCGGGGTGCAACACGATCCTGCTTGAGAAACGGGCCGAGATAGGGGAGCCGGTCCAGTGTGCGGAGGGCGTGTCCTCCAAGGTCTTGGACGAGCTGGGCCTTGGCGAGGGCGCATGGACTGCCAAGAGGGTGGAGAACGTCAAGCTCATCTCCCCCTCCGGCATCACGGTTGACCTTAGACAGAACGTCAAGGGGTTCGATTTCGGTTATGTGCTGGAGAGGAAGATCTTCGACAAGCACCTGGGCCGCCTCGCCGTCGATGCGGGCGCCGACCTTAGGCTCTGCTGTAAGGCCACCGGGCTCTCGAGGGATGGTAGTAGGGCGGTTGTCTCGTACCAGGAGTTCGGCGAGCCCAGACAGATCCGAGCAAAGATCGTTATCGGTGCTGACGGAGTCATGTCGAAGGTCGGCCGTTGGGCGGGAATCGACACGCATCTGGGTCCGAACGACATCGAGTCCGGCATCGAGTACGAGATGGTAGGCATCGACGTGCATGATGAGATAGAGATGTTCGTGGGACGATGTTATGCTCCGGGAGGGTATGCCTGGATCTTTCCGAAGGGGGATGACCGTGCAAACGTCGGACTGGCGGTCATACCGAAGATCGCCGGCAAGCCGGCGGTGGAGTACCTTGACGCGTTCATCGAGCACCCAAGTCTTTCCCACAGATTCAAAGATGGAGCAATAATCGAGGTCAAGGCCGGCGGGGTTCCGGTCTCGGGGCCGCTGAGATCGGCCGTGGCAGACAACGTGATGCTCGTGGGCGACGCGGCCAGGCAGGTCAACCCGATAACGGGCGGAGGCATCGGCTCGTCGGTCACCTGCGCAAAGATCGCGGGAAAGACAGCAGGGGAGATCATGCAAACCGGCGACTTCTCCAGAAAATCGCTGGCCCTCTACGACGAACGCTGGATCGAGGCGATCGGCAACTACCACTGGAGACTCCTAAAGGCGAAGGACGTGTATCTTGAGCTCAAGGACGAGGAGCTGGACAGCATAGCGAAGGCCTTCCAGAATGTATCGGGCGTTGAGTTCAACACCCTTGGGATAATCAGGGCTATGTCCAGCACTTCGCCCAAGCTTCTGTGGAAGCTCCGCAAGGTACTTGTGTGATCGAGCATGGAGGACATAGAGGAGATACGCCGTCGGAAGATGCGCGAAATGCAGAGGATGCTCAAGGAGAAGAAGCTCGCCGATGAGAGGAAGCAGAGGGAGCGGCAGGAGATCGAGCGCATACTGTCCCAGGTCATGCAACCGGACGGCCTAGCCTACCTGAAGGAGGTCCGCTCATCCGACCCCGAGGTCGCCGCGAAGATCGAGGAGACCATCATAGCGCTTGTGGTCCAGAGGAGGATCAGATACAAGATCGACAGGATCATAGTCAAGGCAATCGAACGCAAGATCAAGGGGCTTGAGCCTACGATCTCCTTCGTCAGGAAGGGAAAGCGCATGGAGATATCCGAGAAACTGAAACGGGGAGAGTAGCCCAGCCCTCGCAGTCCTAGCCGGGAAAAATGGAAGGCAAAACCATTTTCAGTTGGTAACGGCCCGAGGCAGGATGTGAGGTCCGATACCGAGGTCGCCAAGCGCAACGCAGGGATGGAGGCGGCACGGCTGGTCAAGGACGGAATGGCCCTTGGGCTCGGCACGGGGTCCACCGTCCACTATTTCTTGAAGGAGCTCTCCAACAGAATCAAGAATGAAGGCCTTCGCGTATCGGGGGTTCCCACCTCCCTCCCGACCGAGAGCCTTGCCAAGGAGCTCGGCATCCCGTTGATCGGCCTCGAGGAACGCCCGAGACTGGATCTGGATATCGACGGCGCGGACGAGGTCGACGCCGATCTCAACCTCATAAAGGGGGGCGGCGGCGCGCACGTTAGGGAGAAGATCGTCGCAAGGGCAAGCGAGTTCGTCGCGATAGTGGTCGATGAATCCAAGCTTTCGCGACGGCTGGGAGAGAAGAGCCCGGTTCCCGTCGAAATCATCCCCTTCGCGCTTCCCTTGGTTTCGCGCGAGATATCCGACCTCGGCGGAAGATGTAAGATCAGGATGGCCGAGGGAGGAAAGGGACCATTCAGAACGGACAACGGGAACCTCATTCTGGACTGCGACTTTGGCCCGATCGCTGACCCCGATGCGCTCGAGGCGGACATAAGGTCGATACCTGGAGTAGTCGACAGCGGCATCTTTTGTCAGGTCGCTGATCTGGTCATCGTCGGGACAAGCTCGGGGACGCGAGTCATACAGCGGAAGTAGGCACGGCTCCAATGAGAGCGAGGAAGATGCTTGCGGCCGTCAGGTCGGCAAGCGTTCCGGGGTTCAGGTCCCTCTTTCTCAGGTCCGCATCCAGCCTCTCCATCCCCTTAAGCCATCTGGCCGAGAAGAGCGGGAACCGCATCACCCTTGCTGCGCGTACCATTACCTGCTTTGCCACTTCGGCTCCGGCCTTGCGGCCCACCAGCGAGTCGGGGTATTCCGCTAGCAGCGAACAGTATGTTGCAGCCGACGCCTTGATCGGGTCCTGGAACTCGCGAAGCCATGCCACGAACTTAGGGGCGTACTTGCTGATGATGGGGAAGCCTCCAACGAGCTCCGATGCTAGAAGGTCGTATCCGACCGAGGGCGCGAGCAGGCGTTCAAGGCTCACCTTCCTTTTTCTTATCTTGGCCTCAATTGCCGGGTCCTCAAGATCCAGCGCCTCGTCCGATCGCACGAAGCCCGGGTGGGACAGGTTGCCCACGCCGCAACCTCGGATCGATCTGACGAAATCCAGCGAATCTGTCCAGTCCGAGGCTCGGACGACCTCTTCGGCCTTCCGCACCACGCTGTCCCATGGCCTCGCGACGCTTGCCCCAATTCCCAATGGTATCTCGACGAGCAGGGTCCCGAATATCGTGTTCGAAAGCCCGAACATGGACTCCTTGCTGGACTCAAGAAGCGCCCGTCCCCAGAGCCCGCAGAGCCTCTTCCCCTCACAGGCCGCGCTCCTTGCACGCCTGTAGGAACGCCGCAGCGGGTCTCGGATCGAGGCTGAAGCGAAGGCGAAATCGTCGTAAGAGATCTCGGGAAAGGCCTTGCGCCTCGTCACATTCCCTGGCTTCGGTTCGCCAGATACCTCCAGAAAGATGGAGAGCTGTTGGGCCGAGACTATCGGGTCCACTTGCGGGAAAAGGAAGCCCCGTGGCGACGAGCTCATGATGTCCTCGCTCCGGCCCTCTTAAGAGCTGCCTCGATCAGGCCCACGAAAAGCGGCGCGGGCGACAGGGGCCTTGAGAGGAACTCCGGGTGCGCTTGGGTTCCGACGAAGTAGGGGTGAGAGTCCACCTCAAAGAACTCCATGAGCAGCCCGTCGGGGGACTTTCCCACGAACCTCATGCCGGCGGCGTCTATCATCTCGGAGTACCTTGGACTCACCTCATACCTGTGGCGATGCCGCTCGAACACCAGCCCCTCCTTTTCCACCCTGCCCAGGGACTCGTACAGCTGGGCGATCTTGGTCTTTGGCGTGAGCTTTGCAGGGTATGCCCCCAGCCTCATCGTTGCCCCGTACCTGCTTTCCCTGATGATCTTCTCCTGCTCCGGAAGGATGTCGATGACGGGATGTGGTGTGTCCGGATCGATCTCTGTGCTGTTTGCCCCCTCAAGGCCCATCTTGTTACGCGCGTACTCCACGACCGCGCACTGGAATCCGAAGCAGATGCCGAGGAAGGGGATGCCCTTCACCCTCGCATATTCCACAGCCTTGATCTTGCCCTCAACGCCCGTCGTCCCGAAGCCGCCGGGAATTATGATGCCGTCTTGAGCGTCAAGGCATCCGAGCGAATCCCGATCCGTCTCAAACTGCTTTGAGTCGATCCACGATATCTTGGCGCCAGCCTCGTGCCAGGCCGCGGCGTGCTTTATCGCCTCGTTTATCGACACGTAGGAGTCGGGAAGCCTGTAAGACCCCGTGTCCACGTACTTCCCCACCAAGGCGATCCGGACCCAGGTCTTGGGGTTCTTCATCCGCTGAACCATCGCGGCCCACTCCTCCAGCCGCGGCTTCTTGTATCTCAGGCCGAGCCTTTCCGTGAGCCTTTCCCCGAGCCCCTGTTCCTCAAGAATGAGGGGTATCTCGTATATGCACTCCATGTCCGGATTGGATACTATGTCCTGCGGGTAGACATCGCAGAAGAGCGAGATCTTGCTCCTCCTGACCTCGTCCATCATCCTGCTCGATCTGCAAACTATGAAGTCGGGCGGGATGCCTTGCTCCCGGAGCTTGTACACGGAATGCTGGGTCGGCTTCGTCTTTGGTTCTCCCAAGTGTTCGGGGATCGGGACGTAGCTGACATGAACGTGAACGAGGGACCTCGGGCCTTCCTCCATCCGCATCTGGCGGACCGCCTCCGTGAAGTGGAGATTCTCGTAGTCGCCCACCACCCCCCCGATCTCGAATATCAGGATGTCGACCTGTTCGCTGAGCGCGACCTCACGGATCCTTCTCTTAACCTCGTCGGTCACGTGTGGGATGAACTGGACGGTCGTGCCCAGGTACTTGCCCTGCCTCTCGTTCTGGATGACCTGCCCGTAGATTTGCCCGGAGGTCACGTTGTGGTTCTTGGGCAACGATATGTCCAGGAACCTCTCGTAGTGCCCGAAATCCTCGTCTATCTCGCCGCCGTCATGTGTGACCCATACCTCGCCGTGTTCCGTAGGCCTGAGCGTCCCGGCGTCGTAGTTGAAGTAACCGTCGGCTTTCATCGCGGTGACGGTGTACCCGCGCGCCTGGAGCATCTTGCCTATGGAGGCCGCTGTGATCCCCTTTCCCAATCCACTCATGACCCCCCCTGTGACGATGACATACTTGGTCACGGGAGCCACCCCCGTGAATGAAAGCTGGGTGACCCAAATACGAGTGGCGAGGCAAACGGCAGGCGCTCGGTGGTCGGCATGCGCGAGGTTGTCAGCATGTGCTATTATAGCTTTCGGGCTCGCGGCTCGGATGTGTTATCCCATAATTATTTCCTCTTTTCTGGGCGTGCTTTTTGTGGGTCATCTAGGTCACTTCGCGGCAGGTTCCAGTTCCCGGTAAAGTAGATGGCTGGCCCTCCCGAGAACCCTCTCAG
>Ga0209102_1001949_pt1 | contig 10000 bp, 12 predicted proteins | sample ConPoolayeHmetaG_FD_185483 | JGI IMG/M metagenome (GOLD analysis project Ga0209102, IMG submission 185483) | Hot spring microbial mat communities from California, USA to study Microbial Dark Matter (Phase II) - Cone Pool mat layer H metaG... ... | reverse complement strand
GCAATAATTTTGGCTGCCTCTTCATAATGCCCGGCGAAAATTAGACCTCGTGCTGGGTAGAGGTTGTCCCACCATGGACCATACCATAAGTATATTCCGAAGCTGGCCGCCATTCGAGCTACACTGGGCTGAGGGCTCCATGTCAGTCCCATGATGGCAAGTAGCGTCTGGTTTATGACTTCTCCTGCCCATGGGTAATCGATGCTTGAGAATGCTGGTCCACTGTTAAGCCATGAATGCCAATAATTTACTGTTTCAGCCAATAGTGTTGCATCGCCCTTAGCTTTTGCGATATCGTAGGCCTCAAGAGCTTCCTCTATGCTGTCGCCGACAGCGATAATAACCGTTACCTGTTTTGTGTCTCCGACATTTGCAAGTGCGCTGTCAAATTGTATGCCGAAATCGATGTAGGATGTGCTGTTACTTTGCAGGCTTATTATTGTATCGTTTTGTCCCCAATTGCTTCGCCCCTCATACCACCAGAAACCACCCGTAACATATTCCCGCATGTGCCTATGCAAGAAGCTGCTAAGTGTGCCGAAAACCATATGCGGATATCCTTCAACCCCCTCGATCCTATAGGCAGATCTTTCCTCATCCCACGTTACATTCACGTTGTGTCCAGCTGTTCCCCAAAAAGTTAAAGGCGCATTATTCGGCGGATTCACCAATGTACGACGCATATTCACAGTTAAAACGTAAACTTTTTGGTAGGCATGAATGTAGCCCACATACTCAAGTTTATGCGGTGTGTATCCTCCATACGGACAAGCCTTGTTTGCGTCAACCTCAGCGTAACCGACAAGCGCATTCAAAATCCAGGTTGCTCTTGAACGGACATCTGCAAAGCCTCCGAAAGCAGCATAAAGCGTTAAGCTTTGATTTCTCTGCTGACCAGATGCAGTTGGATCAACAGCTGCAAAACCATACAGCTTCTGACTCCATATACTTACAAGTGTGCCGTTTGCTCCCCGCAGTGGAACAGCATGGTAATCGACTGACGTGGAGTTCCATTCCAGCATATCAGCGAGCCCGTAGCCGAGCCACATTGTCTTAGCGGCTGCTGCAGCAGGCGAATAAGGAACGTTAATGGCTGCCAAAAGAGGCAGAACCAGCAACAGACAAGATTCTTTCCGACTATTCAATCATGCTGCCCCCCAGACGGTGAAGTTGTCGAATCTGGCTTTTCCGCCAAGGACTACTGCACCTATCTGTCCCTTCTTTATATTTAAGTCTGAAACCGTGAAAAGGTATTCTCCATTCAAGAAAACCATTACGAAGGAGCCGAAACAATGCGCCCTAACAGTGTACTCGGCGCCGACGTCGACGTGATAATCCACTTTTTTTATTCTTGACCACACCGCTTCGACTACTGCTTCAAGCGCAGCCACACCTTCGTCTGGTCGAAGCGCCACAAAAAGGTAATCGCCGTCAAAGAAGCGAAAAACTAAGCCTGCTGAGCCGCTTTCAACCGTAACCCTTGCTTCCACAACATAATTTTCCCACGTTGACTGCCCAGCAACGGAAAGGGCGAGTCCTCCAGACTGCCCCACATACTGCCCAACAACAACATTCCAGGAGCCGCTTATTACAGTCCAGCTTTCACGGTTCTCTTCGAAGTCGTCGAAAAAGATGCGGTCTGGACCGTAGAAGTTTGCTGCAACAGTGTCATGCGCAGCCTTCAGCAAGGCTTGAACATAAACGGTTTCGTCTCCAACCTGTTTCCTTGCCACTTGGCTGACGACAAACTCGGCTTGCTGGATTACCCGGTCGTCAACTGAAAGGTTTGCCCAAGATGGAAAATACGCCACGGCGTCTCCGAGTTGAAGGACGCCTGCTACCACAAGATCTTGTTTCAGACTCACCTGCTGGATTTCGGCGACATCCATGCAGTCAATCCACGCATCTCCCTGCTTTTTGCGGACGACCACGGGCTTTCCAATTCTGCCCAAAACATTAACAAACTTGGTTGAAAACAAGGTTACGCCACCTTAAACGCCAACGGCGTCTCTTGAACAGAGCATCCGTAAAAAGCGTAGATGCGGTTGACGTCACGCATCCACCTGTTCAAAGCCTCCTCAACATTAGCCTCCGTAACTATTACTTCGCCGACGTGGAAGCCCTGCCGAAAATCTGGCCGAGTGTAAATCTTAATAGCCGTCAACAAAGCACTTAAGTGTCGGATCCTCGTAGGCGCAGGCTCCGATTGTACACCAAGATCATCATTAATCTGCTGGTCGGAAAAAGCAATAAGCGCCTCAACCTCATCATCATTAAGCATCGCCTCTGATACGCCTGTTAAGACACGGACGTCAGAAACGGTGCAGTAAGCCAATTAAGCAGCCTTCTAAAAATAAAACGTATAAAAAAGGCAGTATTTAACTTATTTTGATAAAATAATTATAAATCTAACTTTTTAATTCTAAATTTTAAAATGTATGATTATAAATCTTAACGATTAAAAGTTTCTGCTAATGTGCAAAATTTTTTGCCCAAAAAAGACTTTAATCTTCCTCTATTGTTTGGAATTAACAAAATGTAAGGTGTGACTTGAATAACTGGTGGAATTTCTTTGTTTGCGACTCTCCTAATTCTGCAACTAAAACAAGTTAAATGAGGACGATGGAAGGTTTTGTCGCATAACCGTTTGTTACGCCAGCATGTCCAAGGACTAATTTTTTGGGGCAGTGTCGAAGTTTTGAATAACTGATAAAATTTTTTATCTTGCACAACAAGTATACTATACTTTGTTTCCCAGCTTAGCAAGGCGCGTTTAAACGTTTGCTCAGATACACTCATAAAATTTACGCCCCTTCTCAGTAATTTCGTAAGGGTCGTTGTGTCCTTCGCCTACTTTTTTTATGTAACCATTGTCCCTCAACCAATAAAACACTGTAACCGTCCTGTTGATGGGGGCTGAATCCTTTATTGCCTGTTTCCATACGTCTTTAAGTCTCATAGGTTTTTTCAGTATGCAGGAAAGTATTTTTTTAACGATAAAAACATGCTCATCAACCCTAATGGTCATTTTTTTTATCCTCCGTTAAAGGCCACTCCGGCAAATGTCCACATTCAACGTCTCCGTGAAGGGCTGCTGTGAATCCTCTTCGCAGAGAGTCAAACATAAAGCAAACATCAGGTCCCCCTACGTCAGGATTGTATCTGAAACGTATTCCAGACTCGAAAACACGCCTTTTCACAAGCATGCAGCCTGTTCCAGCGAAAACCCAGCCCCTTAAAATTTGTCCCTTAACTGCTGTTCTTGGAAGATAATAAATTTTTGCGTCTTCGCCCACCCATCCAGCGATTAGCCTGTTATAGTCTCGGTGGCTCGGATAATAGCCAAGGGCAATATCAACGTCAAGGTCAAAAAGTTTCTTAAAAGCGTATTTGGGAACAACGGTATCAAGCTCAACTATCCAAAGATGCGAGAAATCTTTACTTAAAAAATACTTGACGATGTCGTTGTCGCATTCAACTATACCGTTTATCTCAATTTCCCGAGAATTCGGCGTAACATAAATGCTATGATCTACATCTCCAATCGAAAGCAAGGCAGCACCTAAACATAGATCTTTGTAACTTGCATATCTATCTTTATCGTTCAGGCACGGAATGCCTATGAGGACTTTGACTTTTTTTTTACCTTCTTCTGCGTCTTCGGGGCTTCTAAAGGGAGCGTAAACTCTGCTTTATACTCGGGCTTTTTGTCTTCAAGTTTTTCGAGCGGTTCAAGCCATGTTTCGCCTAAGTAGCTTGGCGGAAGATCAACAACGTCGCCTGGAAAATATTCGTGGCCGTGAGCGTCACTGAAACTTTTAACTTTAGACAAAATCTTGAACTTCATTGCTTTTAGGCCCCTGAAACCGCTATTGCGATTTCGCCTGAATTGTTTTCGACAGTAGATTTCACTTGAACGTCAAGGTAAATCCATGCTTTTGTAACTTCGTAAGCGTCTGAACTGCCTTTTGTAACTGTTGCTTCAGCCTTTTCCTCAAAATAGATTCTGTTATCGATGCTGCCGAGGATTTTCCAGTCAATATCATTGACGTCAAGTTCCTTAATGTGCACCATTGCCTTGCTAATTTGGGGAGGAAGCTTAGCCTTTAAGGCTGTAGTGTAAGCATCCGTCGTCTCGATTGGTCCCGTGTACGCTATTAGTTCTGGCATTTTCTTTTTTTCTCCTTTAATTTTTTGTTGATAATTAACCCTAAAAAACTCGGGGAAAATTGAAAGTGGACTAACTTGGCGCCCCTTAAGTTAATCCAGTAATCGTGCAGATTGAAGCAGGTCTTTTAATGCGGGGCGCCACGACCTCGTAGACTTTGCCTTTGGTGTTCATGTTTTCGTCTTGAACGGTCCAAGTGGTCATGTCCTGTCCAACTACAAGCTCAAAGTTTTCTTGGCTCGGCTCGCAGACAACCGCTTGATCCGTGCCGCCTGAGCTTGAGTAAAGGTTGTCGCTTACGTATATTCCAGCCTTCACAAGCTCTGCGACTTTTTCGAGGTAGAATATGCCTGTGTTCTCAATCAGTGTCCTAAGCTTTGCATACCACGTTGAACGTAGCACTAACGCGTATGGCCCGTAGTGTCCGCTTGCTTCAAGCTTACTTATTGCGGCACTGACGTCTGTGATGCTGTTTGCTCCCCAAGCTCCATCTGAACCTTGTGTGTTTCTGCCCGTAGCGGTGTTTAACCCCTCTATTCCAAGCGCGTTCCAGCCTGCGTATTCGCCTGTAAGCAGTAGCTTGTCTTCTTCTTCGGCAACTTGCCTCGCAGCGTTCTCGGCGCTTCGGGTGTCAATAGGTATTCCGCCGTTACGTGCAGCAACGACGTCTCTCCAGTTTAGCCTGAAGCCTTTTGAAATAACTGGAACTTTGATGTCGAATTCTGCGAGTTCAATTCTGTCGAAAGCATCCACTTGTCCGTTCATGTCAATTGTTGCTTGGCTCATGTCTGTTTCCCGCCAGCCTCTGACGGTTTTGATTCCAGCGTTAGGCAGCCTAAACACTGGGAACAGACGTCTACCTACAAGCAAAGGCCTTACTGTTTCGACAACTCTGCTGTCGAGGTATCGTAGTTCCTCATCGGTTAATGATCCTGTTTCTAAACCAACTTTCGTTAACGGTTTCATTTCAATTCACTCCTAGCTTGCAGCAGCAGGTTCACCACACGGAATCCAGTGAACCAAGATCTCTGCGTCTGTCGTTACGTTGCTGATTTCTAAAGATTGACCAATTGGGCTTCCCTGACCGCCCATGGCTCCAACATCTTGTTTCTTAACTTTACCGTCTGCTGCAGCCACAAGCCAGTCGCCTGGCTCAACGTTTTCGCCAGCTGCTAAAGTTAATTTTGCGATGCATTCGCCCATGACGACTACTACTTGATCTCCGACTTCGTAATGTTCACTTTCAAGCTTCGAAGCGTCCACGTCAAGAAAGCCGAGAACGTTATCTGCTTCGTCTCCAGCTTCCTTAACGGCGTGAGCGACAGTATCATATATCACAAGCCTTCCTGGAAGCATTTTTGCAGCAGTAGCATTTGCTCCAACTTCATACTCAACCCTTAATGGGTTGCCTTTAACCACAACTTGATTTGCAGGTTTAACGAGAAATTGGGGCATTTTTATTCACTCCTCGCTTTACGCTTTGCTGCTGTGACGACCGATAGGTCCCCTACGGTCAATCCTTCATCCTTTGCTTCATCCAGTCCCAATGGACCGAAATGAATGTTCTTGTATGTTGCGACTCTGGCGTAGTCAAGCGTTGTTTTTATGTGTTTCAATTCGTCAACTGAAAACTTCGCTAAGTCTTCCTCGGAATATTTGCTGCGTGGCTTGATTTCTGCGATTAATTTAGCTTTCACTTGTGCTTCAAGCATGTCGTTTGCTGCTTTTAGTTGTACAGTTAATTTTTCGATTGTTTTCGTCTGCTCCTGAATTATTTGTTTTAAGCTTTCGTTTTCAGCCATAACTTGGTCGATTGATGTTTTTATGATTTTGTTCTCCGCATCCGCATTTTCAGACCCTTTGTTTTCTGCCATCTTCTTTTTTTTCCTTTTTGATTGCTAGTTTAAAGACCCGTCGTGAGTCTAAGCATCATCATCTCGATGCAATTCTATCCCTAAATTGTCGTAATTTAGTGACTGTGAAGCCTTTTTGCCCTCTCAATCTCTTCAATAGCGTTTATGATGCAATCGCCTTCGATACCACAAACTTCAGACTCAATCTTGCTGTCTGGATGTTCACGGTTCCAAGTGCGAACAGCAGCACACAGCTTTTCTTTCGCTTCTCTTTTTCCGCCTTCAGGCAACGTTGCAGCCTGGCTTACCCGAGCTAAAGCGTTAACAAGGTGGTCGTGGTCAATCTCGCCCTGAGCATTTTTGTAAGGTAAATGCCTCAAGCTTCTTGGAACGGTTTTTCCTTCCTCATCTTTTTTTCCGCCTGGCTCAATGTATGCAAAACAGGAGTCAGGCAAATCGTTGACGTATGCTGTTTCCCACATTGCGTCAACGGCGTCTTTATGTTCGTTAAACCACGTTTTCGCCTTTTCAAGCGTCCAATCTTTAGCTTTAGCAAAAAGGTAGCTCTGTATATCCCAGCTATCGCCGTATTTGCAGTAGATCGCCTTGATTCCTTTGTCTTCGCTTAGCGTGATTGTCCTACACGTGTCGCTTGGCTCCTTATGCCCACTACGAATGTATTCCTCAGTCTCTTCCCAAGGATCCAATCCAATCTTGATTTCTCGAGAAACATCATCAACTCCCAAAACACAGCCAGGATCTCGAGGATACGGCACACCTACAGCAACATGGTCAACCTTAATCTTTCGTTGAACAAAATCGTACGGTTGACCGTTAAATGTGCCCTTCGTTCCATCAGCAATATACAGGAATCCCATGCTGTTTTTCGAAAGAACACCTGACTTTATATCTGCCAAAATGTTTTCAGCAATTTGTTTTTTGAAAAGATGCACTTCACCTCGAACTGCACCTTCATCGTCAACTTTTACATTGTAAATTTTACCAACTATCAAGTCGGGGTCGGTGAGAATCCACGTTTCAGGATGCTTCTTAGCAACAACTTCAGCCCCCTCGAAAGTAATCAGGCTACGTTTAAGCTCTTCACGGGGCCTAAACGCTTTCCCCTCGGGATACGGAAAAACGCCTTCCCTAGCAAGTATACCGGGAATAACAAGCTCTTCTTCATCTTCCTTCAAGATTTTTGTCGAATCCAACTCAACTTGTGCTGTTCCAACCTTCATTTTATAAACCTCAAACATGCTGCATTAACTTTTGCTGCAACTTTTCTAAGCCCAGAATGACGTCTCCCTGCGGGCTTGGAAGGGGCTCAAGCGGAGGCTCCATACTTGCTCTAATCTCGTTTATTGTCATCCAATTTGAACGAACGTTCATTGCCTGCGCAATTGAAAGCTGCGTTAAAGCTCTATCCCTTTCGTTAACTTCGAAGCCTCCTCCCCAACTAATGCGGTATTTTCTTGGCACATTGTAGAACCAGCGGACTTGTCCGCATTCAATAAGCATATCAATTAGGGCTCGGATGCCGGGTTCGTATCGGCTTTGGGCGTCACTAATAATCTTGAAATATTCTCGCTCGTTCACTTCGCTTCCAGCTAACGTACCAGCCTGCGCTCCCCTTAAGATAGCCATGGGGATGCCTGCGCCTGCGCTTATGCTCTCCATTATTGGAACATAGTATTTTTCAGGGTCAAGCGTAACACCGCCTATACCCTTAAATTCCAGCTGCTCGTTATCGCTGTGCACAAAATAGGTTCGTGCGTTAACAGTTTCCATCTGCTTGCTTAGAATAAAATCGTCAATCTGCTTAGCGTTTCTGCCCTTTAAAGTGATGTCTGGAAATCCGCTGCCGTAACGCACTATTGTTTGTCCAAGCCCCCAACGAATATTCCGCAAAAGAACAAGATCATCATAAATGGGTTCAAGAACGCTTAACCCCATGTAAGGATGATCTAACAGTCTTGTTGCGAAATGAATCACTCTGCTGTAATGCACCCTAACCCTTTTGCCGTCTTGGTAAAGCGTGTAAAATTCTGGAAGCCCAAAACGAGGACTCTGCGGATCTTTGTCCTCATCGCTTGACTGCACGATAAACTCGAGGGGACTGTAGGCAACAATATCCTCAACACTTTGCGGATCCTTCACAGGCTTCGACAGATCATCTCCATAATCGCTGAAGCCAACAACGATTATTGCTGTGCCGAAAAGCCTTTCGTAAACAGCCATCTCCGTAAAAACCGATTTAGCGTTAAGATCTTCCAAAATTCCCTGAATCTGGTCGTTAAATCTTGTGTCAGGCTTCTCACCGACAACGTCAATACTAAACCAGTTATCAAAAATATCATGTGCCACAGCAAAGACAACGCGATGTGCTACTGGCTCACGTTTCACAGCAAAAAGTAGATCGGTATTAGTAATTGGATCACCAAAATCCGCTTTACTGTTAGCCCCTGCCCCTCTTATGCCCGGTTCTGCCGTGTCCTTCGCAAAAAATTTTTTAATAGATCTAAGTGAAGCGGATAAAGCCAAACGTTACTCACTAATAAGTATCTACTCAAAAATGAGTAAATAAGTTTTATGGTTACTGAAAAATACGAAAAACAGAAAAAATTATAGATTACCGATTCTAAGCTTTAAAGTTCCATTACACATCATGTTCAGCAGCTTTTTTCTAAGCTTAAGATGACTTTTTAAATGATGATGCTCAAAACCCAACATCAAAATCAGCGCATGCTTGTAATCATTTTGCCAGACACAGTGCATCTGCAGACCCTTCTCCGACAAAAACTCTCCCCCACAAACAGGACACTTATTATGCATGTAGCCGTTGAAATGATCAGTCATAAAGTGATGCTTTAACCCGATTATCGTTTGATGTTTTGATCTGCAAACAGGACAATAGATCATCAGATTCAAACCCTCTAACTGTTATTTAAGCAAGGAATTCTATCATGCCAGGCGTAACCCACTTTATCACCCCGTATTTTTCGAAGAGCTTAACCCATTTCTTAACGGTTCTCTCATCCGTGCCCCTTAAAGATGAAATAGCCAAAATCAAATGATTTTTTGGAACTTTGTAGATTTGCTCATATCCAAACGTAGTACGTAAATATTCTTTTACTTGCAACTTTACTTGAAAGACATTTGGAACAGGGTTCGGCGGTTTATGTACAAGCTCAGCTTGTGTGCTCTTGTGTGTGCACATCCATGCCTGAAGCGCCTGAGAAACCTCGAAACTCAGCAGTCCACGACTCACTTTCCCATACTGCTGAGCCACAAACTCCCTAAATTTCAAGGCTAAAACGGGATCAAGCCATACTCCAAACTTAACTTTTTTAGCCAAAAGAAAAACCTCCAAGAACAAAGACGCAAAATATGGAAGAATATCTCCAATAATGGAAGAATTCTTCCATTCCTTGCATAAAATGTATAGTATAAGGCACACAAGGAACGGTTCCAAACTGAAATAAGGCAGAATTAGGCTTATTTTCATCTTTTTTCATGCCGAAAATAGCATTTGTAAACCCTCTGCACACACACGCATGCACACGCATTAACTCCATTCCATGTGCAGGACTCCTAGGTTTTTTCAATCTTTTCAGGCTCCGTTTCTACCTGTTTAATCGATCCTTGGAATCTGTATTGCGAGCCATGTGGAGGCAACTTCAGCTGCATCCGTAGTTCACAATCGACAGCGCAGCCATGCTTAAAGTGCAAGCACATTTTACAATAACGCCAAAATTCTCCGAAAGTCCTAAACAAAACTGTAACTTCTCCTTAAACTGGTAAGAAAAAACTAAGAAAGGTAAAACAAAAAAAGAGGGGGATTTGCGGGAGATATCACTAGAATTGCTCTGAAATGCGGCTTCCAAGGACCTTAAGCATATTTCGTGGATTTTCTGCTTCCAGAAAAATATTATGTTGTCCGTTCAGCAACGTATTCGAAAAAATTTTAATGCGCCGA
>Ga0209102_1001948_pt1 | contig 10004 bp, 8 predicted proteins | sample ConPoolayeHmetaG_FD_185483 | JGI IMG/M metagenome (GOLD analysis project Ga0209102, IMG submission 185483) | Hot spring microbial mat communities from California, USA to study Microbial Dark Matter (Phase II) - Cone Pool mat layer H metaG... ... | reverse complement strand
CGAACAGGTTCCCTTCCTAAAATATCCTCAACATCAAGATCTCGGATATTGCTCAAAGTAATAGCTCCGTTTAATATCTGAGATAGCCCTGGCAGAATTTTTACGTTAGCAACGCTCGTTTGTCTTATAAAGTCCATGATTTGCCTTATTTGAGATGAGTTAGCTGAAGGTATAGATATGATAATTTCCTCGACATTTAATCTTCTGACTGCATTTGGAATTTGCTCTTTCCCTCCTATTACTTTAACACCATGAATATAGCTTCCAATCTTTCTTGGGTCATCATCAATAAAACCGACAGGAAGATAGCTAGCTGACCGAGAGGTTTTCATTTCTCTTACAAGCTGCTCACCCGCTAACCCTGCGCCTACGAGAAGGACCCTTTTTCCAGAAAAACTCATATGAGGAAAATAAATCAATCTAAATGATAATCTTAAACCAGAACTAAGAAGGAAGGTCAAAATAAAATCAATAAAAATTATGCTTCTCGGAAATCCTCTCATTAACTGGTAGTCTCTTAATAAAACGTTAAGCAAAGAAAAACTGAGAGCCCCTGCAAAAGAAGCCTTTAATAATGTTATAATTTCAGAAAGGGATATAAAACGAAAAGAAACATGATAAAGCTTAAAAAGCCAGAAAATAGAAATTTTAAGAGGTATCAATATGAATGATAAAACAATTGTTTGACGTAAATACTCATTGTTTATAGTTCCAAGCCGAATCAAGTATGAAGTGAGTAGAATAAGAAAGAATAAAAGACCTTCACCTGCAGGAACTAAAATATACTTAAATCTCCGTCCTTTTTCAAATAAAAAAATAAAGACCTTTCTTAACTTTAGCATGCTATCATAAAAATGTCAGAGTCCAAATTATTTGAAAAGTGAAAGGGCTGCCTTTATCAGGATTGAGATATCAAATAAAAATGATCGGTTATCGATATAATCTAAATCCATATTAAGTTTATTTGGAAGAACTTTTGTCAGATAAAATTCTTCGGGATTTTCTGAATTCGCTAATAATTCTTCCTCATGGCGGTAAGTGATAAAGGCTGGGCTAGCCATGCCAGGCACAACACTAAGAACTCGGCGTTGTTCTGGAGTATAATAAGCAACATATCGGGGATCCTCAGGCCTCGGACCTACGATGCTCATTTCGCCTCTGAGAACATTAATAAACTGCGGCATTTCATCGATCTTTAGCTTCCGAATCAATTTCCCTATTCTGGTAATACGCGGATCATTAGCATGTGTAATGCCTGGGCCCTTCCTAGAAGCATCCGTCACCATTGTTCGAAATTTGAAAATAGTAAAAAGCTTTCCATTTTTACCGACTCTTGTTCCCCGATAGAAAATAGGACCAGGCGAATCAATTTTTATTGCAGTAGCGACAATCGCCCAAAAAGGCAATGAAATGAGAATGACAAAAAAAGCGACCAGAAAATCAAATGTCCGCTTAAAAAACATTAAAATTTACTTTGGGTATAATTTAACAACCTCGGTAACAGCTTCAATCACGTCTTCCACATCCTGGTCACTCATCCTTGGATACAATGGAAGAGATACAATCCTTTGGTATTCTCGAAAGGCCACTGGAAAATCTTCAGGCTTATAGCCATATTTATCTCGATAATATGGATGAAGATGAACCGGAATGAAGTGCACGCTAGTACCGATATTGCGGGCCTTAAGTTCTTCAATAAAGCGAGCTCGATCGATTTTTAACATTTCAAGATTAAGGCGCAAGACATAGAGGTGCCAAGCATGCTCAACTTCTGGGCGTTCAGTGGGAATCTGCAATTCCTCATACTGGGAAAACACCTCATTATAGCGGCAGGCAATTTCGCGACGACGTGCCTGGAATTGCGGTAGCTTGCGCAATTGATGCAGACCGATTGCTGCCTGGATGTCAGTCATATTGTACTTAAAGCCAGGCCGAATAACCTCATAATACCAAGAGCCCTTTACGCTATAACGCTTCCAGGCGTCCTTGCTCATTCCATGCAGGCTCCAAATCCGTGCTTCCTCAATAAAATCAGGCAATCCGGTGAGCATACCGCCCTCAGCAGTAGTAAGGTTCTTGGTAGCATAAAAAGAGAAGCAAATTGCAACTTGCAGGTCACAAGTCGGAGGGAGAGAGCCGATCAGGCGGCCTTTATATTTAGCCGGTAGAGCGTGGGCGGCGTCCTCCACAATAGCCAGGTTGTATTGACAGCCCAGTTCCGAGATAGCATCTATATCACAGGGGTGGCCATAAAGATGGACAGGGAGGATGGCCCGAATTTTGAATTTGGAGCGCTCCAGTGTTTTAGCGATTTCATCTGGATCTATGTTAAGCGTGTCAGTTTCCACATCTACAAAGAGGGGTCGCGCCCCAACATGTTCTATAACATGGGCGCAGGAACAGAAAGTCATCGGAGTCGTGACGACAGAATCACCGGGCCCAATGCCTAGGGCGACCAAGGCCAAGTGGAGAGCTGCGGTGCCGGAATTAAGAGCCAGCGCGGCTGGCGCGCCAATGAAGGCAGCAAACTCTTCCTCAAAACGCCGGGCCTTTGGCCCTGTGGTGATCCAATCCGAGCGTAAGGTGTCAATGACTTCGGCAATTTCTTCTTTTCCTATGATAGGAGGCGAGAAAGATAGAAAAGTTTGACGCATATTAATCTCTTTTCGGCTTTATTATCAGTCCAAGATAATGCGTTCGTAGCAGCGGGATAGCAGCCAGCAACGGATACAATATTGGCGTCAGCGGACCCAGGCGGCGGGCAAGGGGCGGGAGCAGTGTGATGCTTCGTATGTGCATTTCAAAGCTGGGAAAGAACTGTCGAATATGGTATTTGGTCATACCCCGGACATGGGGGTTCCAGGGATTGTTATAGCGGAAATCATACCAGAGGACAGCGCCACCGGGCTTGAGAACGCGACAGGCTTCACGAGCAACGTTGTGGGCCATCCGGTCGTCCAGAATAGAACTCAAAACCGTGAAGAGGAGTACCAGGTCAAAATGAGCATCGGGAAATTCCAGGGATTCTGCATTACCACAAATGAAGCAGATACCCGGATAGGCCCTGCGGGCCGCTTTTATGCGTTCCGGGAGCAAGTCAATGCCATAGAGATTACAGGGCTGAGCCGCTAGGTAGGTCAGGCTGGCTAAAACGTCTCCACACCCGCAACCGAGATCAATCACCCGCTTATCTTGCAGGGGAGAAAAACCGTGGCTCTGTAACATGGTGGCGATCGCCCGCCTCCGTTCCTCTACAATCCACTGGTTGCCCACGTTCGTCTTAGACCAGCGGGCCTGGACTGCTGGGTCTTGCTGGTAGCGCCGATATACTTGAATCAGACGTTCTATTTCATTCATTAGCGCGCTCCCGAGCCTCAGCGACTGGCTATTAAGAGATTTGGGCCGCAATAACATCCCTCAGCATAAAAAGACCAACATAAGACCCAACCCGAAGACCATTAGATATGAGCCTTCTCCTTCACACCTTCTAACCATGGGCTCTCCAAAATTCACTCAAAAGGGACTAGAATTATATTAGAAGATTCTTTTAGATGGTTTTCAAAAATCTGATTAACCTCGCGTTTTCCCAAAACTATCACACGCAAAAGTCATAGGATTTCATACTTAAAATAGTTTCTAAAAATTAAACCGTCAGATAGCAGAAAGCTGATGATTTGGCTACCAGTATCAAATTAAATATCTAAACCATAATAAAAGTTCATAATTCAATGCGAATTGTTCTGCTTTAGTAATAATGATTTTTACCTCTTGCATCTGTCTTATTGCCTTTCAAACCAGCTCCTCAGTTATATTTTCTCAATACAAATTCTCTGTAACAACGCTACCCAGGGTAAGTCCAAAAATAGCATCCCTGCCCTGAGGGAACATATAGGTCTTTACGATTTGTAAGCGGAACGATTCCTTGCTTTCCATAAAATCATGCGCTCTTATTTCTATAGCATAAAAAATGATAGCCAGGCTTAAAAGATAATATATTCCTGCAAGTAATTTCCTTTGTTTTTTAAAACATTCTTTTCTTTTGAAAATTTCGACCATAACATCTTTTTTCCAGTTCATTTAACCAGTGCTTTACCAGAATAGACCAACTTAAATTTTCTTCGACAAACTTCCGTCCATTTGCGCCAAAACGCCGAGCCTCTTGTGGATGATTTACCAAATAACGAACAGCCTCAACCAAGGCGACTGGGTTTCCTGAAGGAACCACGATGCCGGATTGTGATTCTTCAACCAATTTTGCTCCTTCGCCTCGACCACTGAAGATAACGGGTTTGCCGCAAGCCATAATTGTGAACATTTTGGCAGGCCGCGTTCCATCAAAAAAAGGAATATCTCTCACTGTAACCAGTCCGGCAATCGATAAAGAGAAAAGTCTCATAATATAGTCCGGACTATTAGGTGGGAGAAAAAGGACATTGTTTAGGCTCATCTTTCGAACAATAATCTCTAGCCAAGACCTTTGGGATCCATCTCCTATAAATACCAAACACATATTTGGTAACTCTATCCTTAGTATAGCCATGGCCTCAATAGCAACTTCAAGGCCGTGAACATATCCGAGTGTTCCAGCGTAAAGGATTATCTGTTTATTGTTAAGTCCGAGCTCAGCTGCTAATTTTAAATCGGGCTCCAGGGGATGGAAAAAATCTGTGTCCACACCGTTTGGCAAAAAAAGCACTTTCTCATGAGGCACTTTCTTCTTCTTAATTAATGCTTCCTGCATTCCTTCGGTAACTGCATTAACAAAGCTAGCCTTACGGTAGCACCAGCCTTCTAGCCTTTGTGCCAAGCGCAAGAGCCATCCTTCCCGTATAAGCCCAAGTTCTTTCACTGAGTCTGGCCACAGGTCTGCTACATTTAAGATCATAGGTATTCGCCAATAACCCGCTGCAAGCGCCGCAGATACACCCAGTAGCAACGGTGGTGATTCTACAAAAAGGAAGTCCGGTCGTTTCACACTAAAAAGTCCAATTAATGAAGTCGCCATAAAGGAAGCGTAGTTAAGCATCCGTTTTACTCCTGCTCCCATAGCTGGATATAGCCAGACGCGGTGAATCAAAATTCCATTCAGCTTTTCCCTAAGATACAATCTTCCCTTATACGCCGGAAATATCTGGCCTCTAGGATAATTTGGCAAAGCAGTGATCACTTCTACTTCGTATCCGAGCCGCTTTAATTCGCACACTAGCGCTAATAAACGTAATTGAGGAGCACCAATTTCTGGTGGAAAATATTGGCTCAACAAAAGAAAACGCATTCGTTCTCCCTTATTTTAATTATAAAGGGTTGTAATTATATTCAATATATCCCAAATATGCTCCTTCAAAACATTGGAATTTTATATACCTAGATAATAGCTCTAACATGAATGTTGTTTTTGAAAGCTGCATAATACTATAACCAACTCCCAATTAAATTAATACTCAGCGGTATCATTATTATAACAGCTAATGCTTTTCTTCAGCAAACCATTCGGTCAAGCGGCGCACTACTGTCTCCACCGAGAAGTTCTTTTCCACTCTCTTTCTGCCTTCTTGACCTAACTTCCTGCGTAGATTAGGATCATCCATAAGGCACGCGATAGCCTGAGTCAGCGCTCTGGGATCTCGTGGCGGTACAAGGATTCCGGCCCCATCCCCAAGAAGTTCAGGAATTCCCCCAGTTCGGGTAGAAATGGCTGGCACTCCAAAAGCCATCGCTTCTATCAGCGCCACGGGAATTCCTTCATGAATACCATTACCCAAATCTAAACTACTCAAAACGAAAACATCTACTTGGTTCTGCCAATAAAGTTCTAGAAGTTTCTCATGAGGTAGGTGACCCAGGAAAATAACCCACTCAGATAATTTCAGCTTGGCCACTTGGTTTTCAAGAGCGCTACGTAGCTTTCCATCACCAGCTATTAAGAGCCGAACTTTCCTTCCCTGTTTAATTAGATTTGCAATGGCCTGAATAAGAAAGAAATGACCTTTTACAGCGACAAGATTAGCTGCACACAGTATCGTGAAAACTTTCATTCCATTTTTTTTCCCCCCTTTATCAACCGCTGTGATGTCGGGTAACTCTACTCCTATGTGGAGCAATCTAGCTTTAGCCCTAGATAGCCCTAGTCGAAGCGCCATATCTAATCCACTTTTTGATATAAAACGCGCAAAAACAGCACGCATACACTTTCGAACCAGAATGTTATTTTCTACAATATCCCAGCGGTGGGCAGTAAAGCTCCATGCAATGCCTGAAGCCTCGCTGGCTACCATAGCCATGCTGGCCATCGAAGCCGCCCAGTGAGAATGTATATGCTCGGCTCCCCAAGATTTTGCTTCCTCAGCTAACCACAGTCCCTTAAAATATATGCAAAGGTTTTTTACCAAATGAACTGGGTTGAATGTTATTAAAAGGCTCAAAGCATTAATAGCCCGCCGGGGGGAGCGGATGAAAGTCTTTATTGCGCCTTTAATAATGCTTTCCGAAATTAATGGTTGGAGCCTAAATAATATATCCTTAGCATCGCAGTGAACAATTTTGCCTCTTGGATTGGTTGGAACAACTAGGACCTCATGCCCCTGACGTTGAAGTTCTTTAATCTCTGAAAGAACAAATGCTTCTCCTTCACCACAAGGTAAACTAGAAGTAATATAGATTAGCTTCATCTTAGCCTTTTAGAGCTTGCTTCTTCTTTTTGCTAAACGCCACCGTCTAAAATTCGTAGAAATCAAAAGGCCAATTAATGCTGGCACCAGATTTTGTGTAGGGAATCCTACTACTAAAGAGGTAAAATCACCGGCAATAGCCCTAAAAATAAAAGCAAGGGTGACAGCATAAATGAGTAAAGCACCAGGTTCGCCATCCGCTAGGTTTTTATAAACCCGCAAAACGCCTAGAAAAATTCCCCAAATCGCCATAACCATAAATACACCTGGTATGCCAAAGTTTAAATAGCCCTCCGCTAAAAAGAAAAATTGTCTGCCTTGGTGTAAACCAAATTCATTTCCATAAAAGGTTTTCATATACCAGTTAGACAAAGGAAGAGGGCGATCGGGAAATATTACCTGAGGAATATAATAAATAGGCGCTCGTATAAAGCTCAGCCCGAATAATGGCTGGATTTCATGACCTACGGTCCTAATCATCTGCGGGAATGTCTCAAACGGCACTACGAATTCACCGATAGTAATTGTGTAAAACATGCTCCTAATTAATTGCCCACTTTCTATAATGTTTACAAAGCTTTTCTTTGTATTAGTTATAAAAAAATCTATGCCTTCATAAAACGAAGATCGTAAGAGGCCATAAATGCTTAAAGTTATAAAAGCAAGAAGTCCAAAGAAGAAAATCTCCCATGCCCGAAAGCGTCTGATGGAATAATGGACGAAAAAAAATGTTGCTAAAGCCATAGTTATGATTAAACTTCGGTTTCCCATAACTAATTGAATGAATACCATTGATGCAAAAAAAACACAAAAAGCAGCTATATCGATTATTTTATGATATAAGGCGTACCGTTGTAAAAGAAAAAGGATCGCTATAAAAGCCCACGGAAAACATATAGCCAAATATCCCTTACCGAACAGTTCTGCACTTGCGGCATATCCCTTCAAAAAAAGACTCATCACTCCACCTAGAGGAAGAGACAATAAATAACATAGTAGAATGCTCAAGCCCATAAGAAATAAAAAGGCAAAGCGAGATCCTTTTGGAGTTACAGCAGGTGGTAAAGGTATTTTTATAGCAAGAATGTAAACCAATTTAGAATGGTAAACGATAAACAATATTAGCAATCCTATCGTTGAAAGCAAGACAGAGGAGGGTAAATAAGGATAAAGCTCATCCATATAAGGAGTCACACTTCCTTCTATTATATTGGTAACATAAGCTCGTATAGGCAAAGGCAGAACAAAAAACGTATAAAATAAAACAAACACAATTAATGGTTCTAATGAATCAGTTTTTTTAATAAATATTTCATAAAATAATATTAAAGTTACAACTTGTAAGTATAGTATAATAGAAAATAGAAGAACTAGGTCTCCTGGACCATTCATTTTTATCTTGCCTTTAAAAAAGACTTTTAATAAATGCAGCAGACCACCAGAAAAACCATAGGCTGGCCAGTATGATGATTATACTAAATCCCCAGAGACCCAGTATGCGTATTGCTGCCCATAAAGAAAAAATATAGGCCAAAGCTCCAATAAAAAGTGGCAGTGATTTATTTAAATAATGACGGAATTTTACGTATCCTGCGTAAAGAAAATAAATTGTTGTAATCAGAGAAATTATTACCCCAGTAAATGATATCAATATTATAGTCAACCTGTCTGACCTAAACTTAAAACCCATCCAAAGTGCTAACCATCGGCTAGCTAATTCAATAAAGGCAAAAATCAGACCACTCCCTTGCCATTCCCGAACAGTGATTATGTTGCTAAGCGGACTTGACACTAACCAGATAATATACCAGGGTACAAGGATTTGCGCATAAATCCCAGCTTGTATCCAGGCTCTGCCAAATACGATTCCGAAAATTGTAGGTCCACCCGCTAGAACTATCCCGAAGACTCCGATTGCGATAGAGAAAAGCGCAAGGGATGTTCTTTCAGTAAGATATGCTAATTCTTGGGGATTATTTTTCACCAGAGTTGCTTTAGAAAAATATACCTGACCTACTGCCTGACCAATTAAAATAGATGGGAGAGCTAAGGCGCGATAAGCTAAGGCAAAAAAACCTGTCACTTCCATAGTAAAAAAAACCGGGAGCAAGATGAAAGGAAGCTGTAAGCTCAGAACATTAATCAGCGCGGCCCAAGTATTTAACAAAGGAAACCTTATATATCTTTTTGCAACCCGAATCATTTGAGGAAGTTTAAACACTCTCCGTGAGGTGCCCGTCTTCATTAGCGGTATAAAACCGATGTTGCAGATAACCCGCCCTACAGCTTCTCCAATAAGTAAGCCAACAAATCCTGACCTAGCAACGCCAAACCCAATCTGAATCGCAATTATTAATATAGCTTGGATTAGACGAGTAAAAGCCATATATCCAAAAGCCTGCTTACGAAGGGCGAAAAGACTAAAAGTTTGATAAAGGCCCGCTCCTATAAGGCCAAAACCCAAAATCAAAAGATATGAAAATTTAATAGTTAGCATTTGTTTTATCTGAGTCTTTAATATCCATAAAGAAAATGTTATAACTAATGTTAAAAAAATTACCATAAGCAAGCAAAAATCAAATAGCGCCAAAGCTTCATCTTGCTCTTCAGGTAATGGTATTGCTTGTTCATACCTTAGACTAAGAACAACTTGAAAAATAGACAATAGCGAAATGAAGTTCGCTAATATCCCCAAGGCATCTGGAGTGTAAATGCGTGTCAAGATAGGAGAAAACAACACAATAAAAGCCTGTCCTAATGCAGTTCCTCCAGCTAATACTGTTACATGAGAAAAGAACTGTTTTTTAGGTCTAAATATATGCCATTTTTTATGGAAGCTGCACATTTCAAGAGAGCTTCTAACTAAGACAATTAGAATTTAAGCTTATTTCTACTTAATAGAACGGCAGTGTCAAGCATTTTGTGTAAAATCACATGCAGCCTTAAGCTGCGGGATGAACATAGCCGAGACGATTCTTCCCATCGGACTTCGCCTCCAATATATTTCAATCTTCAAACAAATAAAAGCCAGAAGATTATAGAGAGCTTTCTCTGAAGCCAATATCTCCATAACTTTCGTCCGCCGCTTAAATTCCTTATTCAGTCTTTCAATAATGTTTGTGGTCCTGATCGAAAGCCAATCTTCAGCTGGAAATTTAAAAAAGGTCAAAGCCGAGTTGAGCGCTTTCTCCAAGCACCTCGTAGCCGACGGTAAATAATTTTCCCAGCGGGTTTTAAAATCAGCGAACTTTTCTCTGGCCTTCTCCTCTGAGGGAGCATAAAAGATGCCTCTGAGCTCAGAGGCTATCTCACCTTTAAGCTTGCGAGGAACCTTAG
>Ga0209102_1001945_pt1 | contig 10027 bp, 11 predicted proteins | sample ConPoolayeHmetaG_FD_185483 | JGI IMG/M metagenome (GOLD analysis project Ga0209102, IMG submission 185483) | Hot spring microbial mat communities from California, USA to study Microbial Dark Matter (Phase II) - Cone Pool mat layer H metaG... ... | reverse complement strand
ATCACGCAATAACAGAAAGAAACATACCGTTTAGTGAATTTGTCGAAAGATACCTATAACAGAATGGACAATAATCAATGCTAACCTCCGAAAAACCTTACATTATTGCTTCTTCAAGCAAAGTATGATTTAGTCTTCTTCACGTCCCGGCGTTAGGTATCTATACAGAAACGTAATGATGCTTCCAAACGCTGTTCCAAAAATGAAAGCGACTGTCTCCCCGCCCAACTTTCCAACAAGAGCCAACGCACTTGTCACACCCACGATCATGAACATAAGAGCTATGAAACCTATCGTTGTCGAAAGAGCAAGTTTTGTCTCAGCTTTTATCTCCTCAGGATTCCCGCTTATTCTAAACGCAATAGACTCCAAAATCTTGCCCATTGGCTCAGGATATTTATTCAATAGATCCTTAATTATGTCAAGCACCTTATCAATCGTTTGTTGCTGCGAATTCGACTCTGGCTTCTTTTCTTTATCAGGCTTCCTTTCAGAGTCGCTCATAACAACACCAATCTTTCATTTGTTTGTTTTTGCTATAAATCTTCAAAACTATATGGAACTCTCCTTTTCGCATAAACGATAATGTAGCTAAGAAGTGAAAAAGCTTTGCGCCGAACTCAGCGAAGGAGATATGCAAGTATTTTAGTCAAATCCTTGTCTTCAATAACCGCGTCTGCTGCCTTCTTTACTTGCACGTCATCTGCATTGAAAGCAATGCTAAAACCAGCGTCTCTAAACATTGGGACATCAAAAACGGTATCCCCTACGACCGCGCATTGCCGTGAAGTCGCGTGCTCCATCAAAACGAGTTCTTTTAATACGGCAATTTTATTCAGAGGATTAACTATTTCTTCACCTTCTCCAGTAAGGGCTCCGTTTTCATCAACAACTATTCTATTTGCAAACACGTAGTCAATTTCGAGCTCATGTTGGATGCGTTCTGCAAGAATTGAAATTCCTGCACTGATAATGGCGGTTTTGCATCTCGCTTTTTTTAGTTGGGCAACAGTGGAATTTGCTCCTGCCATCAGTGGGACTTTTGCCAAGATGTTTTTAATGACGTCAACGTTCGTTTTGCCCCAAAGTGCGATGTCTTTTCTCATAAATTCGTTGTAACTAATTTCATGGTTGAGAAATTGTCTTAGATTCTCTCTGTTGTCTACATTAAATTCTCTGTGGACAAATTGCCAACTACTGTCAATGTCAACCAAGACCCCGTCCATGTCAAAAACGACTATTCTTATGTCCAATCTGCAAACCTTCGACCCTTGCTAATTAGCAGTAACAGAGTTAACGAAATATGCTAATACGAAACCGAAGAATATCACACCTAAATAGACGGTCATTGCACATATCCAGTGAAGGAGTGTAAGTTTAGGGGTCGTCAGCTTTGTAGTGATCTGAAGTTTGCCTTTATACTTAGACATGCTCTCAATTTGCTTTGCATGCTCTACTGAGATAAGCATTAGCTTGTAATGCAGTATGTCTAAGAGAAAAATTGGAATTAAATAGATTGACCCAAGAGCTATTATCAAAGAGGTGGCAGTAACACCCCATACTCTGATATTCTGAGTATATTGGAAGGATGCCAGGCCGATTGCTTGAATAGCGGTTCCTATTGGAATACCTTGCAACCTTAGACGGATTGTTACATCATCAAAATGTTTTATTCTGTCCTTTGTCATCTCCCAATCTTTCAACACCAAATCCGTTTCTTTCTCTTCCAAACAAAAACCTCCAAATAGGCTGTTCTATTTTTATCTTATATTAGCTTTATTTCTCTTAGCGCGACGCACAACTTGACGAAGACGAAGTCTACGAACTTGATGGAATGATTCTATGCTGGGACTGCTACAACGAAGAAGAAGACCTGCATGCAATAGAAGAGGAATGGATAGAATAAAAACATAAGAAACACTCATACGTTAATTATACGGACGTATAATTAGAGGATTTCTTCATAAAGCTTAAATAACCAGTTTAACACGTTTATTCATGAGCACCCTAAGACCAAAGGGTGTCTCTTGTACGCGTTTGATGCGTTTTAGCTTTAGTTTTAATATTTAGTACTCTGAATCAAATTATCTACGTCCGCGATTTTCGGTAACTTGTAACCAAAATCACTCAGTCTCTTTATCTTCTCCCGATCCTCTTTCGTTATTGGAACAATAATATCATTCTCCGGCTTCCAGAGAAGTGGATCTTCCGCAAAAGAAAATGACTTCACCCCACCTCTTTTCAGAGAAGCCTGAGCCGTTATAGAATTATACGCAGGAGACCATTCAAAACTACTTCTGAGCTCATCTTTTCTTCTTGCTTCTCCAGGATCCCACGAGTAGAAGAAAATTGGGTGTTTTATGAAAGGTTTTGTATCAGCTTGAAGAGGAAGATCAGGAGCCGTCGCTTTTATAAGAAAACCACGAGAACCCAAATTATGAAACCATGTTTTCTTCTTACCATCCAAAGACTCACATTTTTGGAGTAAAGGTTGAAGCAGAGAACGCCCTTCAACAGTTCCATGATGATATATGCGAACAAGTTTCAAAATAACGTCAGCCACTGAAATTATCGGATTACACTCATCACCTCCAAAATAGAACTCAACAGTAACATCCTTCTTCGCAACATCAACCAAATTTCTCCAAGCAGGCGTGGTAGCTGTTTGAAAATAGTCAATTTCAAGACAAACCGGCGCCTCTATCTTCGCATATTTAAGGACATACCACCATGAACAAACATGAGGAAAAGCACCTTGAGTCTTCTTTACAAAAACTGGAGGAGAAAGCTTCTGTCCTTCAGCTTGACCATAAATAGAGATATACTCCAAGGAGTAGTATGCACAATACACGTCAATATGAGCAATATTATCTTCCAATCTGTTAATCATTTCTATCATTATACTTGGAGCCTTTTCCATTGCCTGCGCCACAAGATGAGCTCCCTTGTAAATTCTTTTTCTTCTTTCAATATTGAACTTTTTCAAAACATCAGAAATCGCATCTTCATAAGAAGATTCAAACCTGTCTTTATCATGTGTTGTAACTGAAACTCCAAGATTTGCAACAAACTCGCCCTTTCCGCTTCCATTTGGCAGAATAGTGGTTTTCTTTATTGGAGCGCTGTCAAAGCCTACAGATATCATCAAGGATCATTGAGAATTTACGCCACTTGAGCTTATAGAGTTTTTTAAGGATTTTAATAACTATTTACCAAACGTACGCGCAAAGCAATACGGAAGGTAAGCTACCATGTTTGAATCAAGAAGAAAGGCAAATACAATGCGAAGAAATGCCCAGATTATCGCCATAATCTTTACTATGACAGCATTATTGTTACTCTTTGTCGCCATGGCGACAACTTTTCTTCTCTTTTATTATGCTGCACTTATGCTCCTCATAGTTGCAGTTTTGACATTCTTTAGTAGGGGAGGAACTTGGAGTGTAGGTGCAGAAGGGGAGGAAATAGTGGCAAAACACCTGAGTCTTCTTGGCGACCCCTATCGAGTCATTCACGATGTAGTCTTGCCTAATATGAGAGGAAACATAGATCACATTGTATTAGGACCTAACGGAGTCTTTGTTATAGAGACAAAAAACAACAACGGGTTAATATCATGTAATGGAGATTTGTGGATGCAACGCAAGGTCGGTCAATTTGGCACACCATACTTGGGCAAGATTGGATGTCCAAGCAAACAAGCTAAAAGATATGCAATCTTCCTCAGAGATTTCATTCGAGACAAACTCGCTATAAACATTTACGTAAATTGCATAGTAGTCTTTACCAACCAAGAAGCTATACTTCAGATAAGCAATCCAACAGTATTTGTTCTCAGACCCAATGAACTATGCGAATTCATCAAGAGATATATTTCTAACACGCTTCTTTCGGATAAAGAACTTGAGAAACTGAAAGAATTAATCAGACCTTACTCCCTATTTCATTGATGTACATTTATTGCACAGAAAAAGGGGGAAATTGCGAGTGACTCAAGACGTTCCATATGAAAAACGATATGCGCAATTTCGGCACAGATATCGCTGAACTTCTCCATGGCGAGTATATCTAATGCCGTCCTTGTACACACGTTCGCAACCGCATTCCGGACACTTAACCGTCTGTTCATCACTCATCCTTCTCACTTTCCAACACCCTTAAATGGGTCAAATTCGATGAAAACGCCCAAAAAAGAGGGGGATTTGCGGGGGAAATCTCTATTACAAGCGCAAATAGGCTACCCCGGCTATATTTTGGAGATTACGTAAATTTAAAAATGCTCATGCATACGAGAGTTAAAAATTCTTATGCCTATTTACAGATTATTTTCTTAACTAGCTTTTCTACACCAGAATGTCTTCCCAGATAAACTGTGTCTGTCATTTTGACAAAAAGTCCCGTTTCCACAATGCCCGAAAGAAGTTTTAATTTATGTTCGAGCTCTGCGGGTTTACGTATAAGCCCAAAATGTGCATTGATGATAACGTTGCCATTATCAGTTATTATTGGCCCAACTTTTTCTGTTCCTTCTCTCAAAACTGGTTTTCCTCCAATTTCCTTTATTTTGCGCATCACCAGAGAAGTTGCAAATGGTAAAACTTCTATTGGCACTGGATGGTTATTTTCTCCAAGGGTCCTAACTTTCTTGCTTTCATCTGCTACGATAACAAGTTTTTTTGACGCAGACGCAACAATTTTTTCGCGAGCAAGCGCTCCACCCATGCCCTTAATTAAGTTTAATTCATCATCTATCTGGTCTGCACCATCTATTGTCAAATCTAGTAGTGAATGCTCATCAAGGGTTGTCATCGGAACCCCATGCTTGATAGCTAACATTAAAGCGTGATATGATGTCGGAACACCAAAAATATGCAATTTTTCACTCTTTATCCTTTTTCCCAATTCTTCAATAGCATAAGCGGTTGTGCTTCCACTTCCTAAACCAACAATAAAACCATTTTGCACATACTTAACAGCCTCTAAAGCTGCACTTCTCTTCTCTTTTTCAATCAAATCTTTATTAGGTTTCAATTTCCATCTGCCCCAATTTATCCAAAACTTTTTCTACCTCAGCCCTGATTTCCTCTATTCTTTTCTCAGCCTCTGTTTTTGGGCTTGGTTTTGCTGTGGGCTTTTTTCTCTTTTTCCGTTCCTTCTCCTCCATAGCTGCTGGTTTTTCTGTTGCCACCTTCTCTATCGGCGTTTCAGCGATCGGTATTGTTATCTCTTTGATGGGTTTCACCTCTACTTTAGAGCGTAACTCGTCAATTTTTCCGCACAACTCATCAAAGCGCTCGCTGAAAAGTTTTATCAAGTCTTCTTGCATGGCTTCAAGTTCATGTAAGGCAACCAGCGATTCATCTTTTGAAATTGCCTCCTTTACAGTCATCATACGAGACTTGTAGGTTTGCGCTAATCTTTCCCGTTCTTCTTCTGTTATTTTTCCTTCTGCATGAGCCTCATAAAGTCGCCGAATTGCATCGCTTAAAATTTCTCTTTCCAAATCTAATATTCGAAGTTCTTCCTTAGCGCGAATAGCCTCATCCGAAGGCACGCTTTTAACAATCTTAAATGGTAACGCTCGCGGTTCGGTTCTTATTTCCTCTTTCTCTGAACACTGCTCTTCTTTTCTTCCTCGGTTTTTCATAGCGTAAATAATTATTAAGCATGCGATAATTGCCCCTGCTCCAATTACTGCATAGGTTAGGAGTTCATCAAAGGGCAAAATTTTGTCCCTCTTTATCTTCATTGTTTTCATGAATATATAAATTATCCAGAATCAAAGGTTATGAAAAAGTCTTTATTAATTTCAGTTCATGCTCATAAATAGGTTGCGACCTTCATAGAACTTGAGAGTAATTGAAATTATTGGAAGCACAAAATCCTCTATGAGTTCTCTATTTTGCTGGTTTAAGCCCGTAGACTTTTATGCTTGCAGCAATGTTCGCAATTTCTTTAACGGCTTCATTAGACATGCCTAGTTGTTCTTTAACAGCTTTTGCTGTAGGATCATTAGCCATAAATTCTATGGGAAAATGCGATTCGTCAATTATTTTGACATGTTGAAAACCTGCTTCTCTTATTGCATCCAAGTATTCATCCTTCATAATTGCACCAGAAAGACAGCCAATGTAGGCTTTAACATTTCTCTTAATAGCTTCCGGAAGCTCTGCCAACAAGACAATATCTGAAACAATTAATCTTCCACTAGGCTTGAGTACGCGGAATGCCTCTTCGAAGACTCTTTTCTTATTCGCTGAAAGATTGATAACACAGTTAGAAATGACAACATCAACAGAATTGTCTGCCACAGGGAGATTTTCAATCTCGCCAAGCCTGAACTCTATGTTCTTCCATTTGCTTATTCTAGCATTTTCTCTCGCTTTGTCAATCATCTCAGGCGTCATGTCCACCCCAATAACTTTACCTTTGTTTCCCACCTTGTTGGCAGCAAGAAAACAGTCAAGCCCTGCACCAGAACCAAGGTCAAGAACGGTCTCTCCCTCTTTTAAAGATGCTAGTGCTACAGGATTCCCACAACCCAGACCGAGGTTAGCACCGTCGGGAACTGAGTTAAGCTCTTCCTCACTATAGCCTATACTTTTGCTGATTTCATGCGATTCAACGTTACCACAACACGAGCATGTTTGCTTTGCTATCTTTGCATATCCTTTCCTTACAATTTTCTTTACTTTTTCCTCTTTCACAACGAACACCTTCTTATTTCAGAATTTCTTTAAGCATAGGTCCAAGCATCTTGCTCACTGTGTTTCCAAGTTTATCAGTTTTAATCATAATAATGCAACACGTTCTACCACTACGCTCACAATCTATCAAAGCCAGCTTGTCATTTTGCTTGAGCCCTATTTTCTCCCTAATGCCCTTTGGAAGAACAATCTGTCCTTTCGAATCAACATTTACGATAGCTTCAATCTTGCAACATCCTACTTCATTGTTATTCATATTTTCACCAGTGCAGAATAATTTTCTTTTCAAACTATTTCAACTTATCTGAAGATTCAGAAAAATACGAGATGTCAAACAGCCAAACAAAAACAAGTGACAACAAAAAAGAAAATGAGAGCCTCGGGCGGGCATCGATCCCGCGACCTACAGCTTACAAGGCTATCGCTCTACCAAGCTGAGCTACCGAGGCATATGCGATTAAACATTATCGTAACATCAAAAATAAAAATATTCTCAATCAAGACTAAAACTTACTCCTTTTTCCTAATCATCGCAATCGCTTTTTCCAAAATTTTTCTCTCTTTAGCATAAGTTAAAATTTGAAGAGCCTTAGTAGTAGAAAACCATTTAACAGTATCAAACTCAGAATCATGCTTATCCACTGAACCTTCAACAAATCTAAAAAGATAAAAATGAACCATCTTGAAATAACGCTTTTCTTGTACGTAGCTGTAGTTAATCTCGCCAATTTTATCAACAAGTTCGCCATTTAAACCCGTTTCTTCTCGAATTTCTCTTGAAGCCGCTTGCTCAAATGTCTCATTTCCCTCTACCAAACCTTTAGGCAAACGCCAATCGTTCTTATGAAGAACCAAAGCCACCTCAAACTTACAATTAACTCTTCGAAAAATCACTCCACCAGCAGACACAACCCTCTCAAAAGGCAATTCGCCCATGTGCAACCTTTATTACATTTATATGTGTACCATAAATAGGCACATAAAGATTACTACCAGAAACACTTAATACACAAGACGCAATCCTTATATCTACGAAAACCGCTTCAGAAATATTTTGGCTACATTACTTTAAGCCATAAAACAGATGCAACTCCCATCACCATCGATGAGGAGTGAAGAGGTGAACTGAGCTGAAAAGCTCAAAATGACACCATGCACAAGCCAAAAAATCAACACGCCTAAGAAGATTCACCAAAACGCCAAACAGACACCGCTAAACGGCCCGACATGCTACGCCGTCTGGAGGATGGCTCGGCTTGAGCGCTGAAGAAGGGCGCGGCAAACCGCGAAAGAGCCCCGGGTAAGCGCATGCAGCTTTAGAACCGGGGATGCCTCAATAGGACTTCCCACCATGGTTCTTCGGAACCGTGGTACTCCCATATGGGAGAGGGAACCCCCCGAACTGAAGCATCTTATTAGGGGGAGGAAAAGAAACCAAATGGGATTCCCCCAGTAACAGCGAGCGAAAAGGGAAAAGTCCAAACCGAATCTCATAGGGACGACCTATGGGAAATGTAGGGTTATAGGCCCAGCTTCCTCCTCGCCAGCCAAGCAGAAGTGGTCTGGAAAGGCCTGCCAAAGAGGGTGAAAGCCCCGTAAGCATAAACTGGAAGGAGCCTGCGCTGGAGTCCTAGAATACCGTACCCTAGTTTGGGTGCGGAAAGTTGGGAGACACTAACTCCCAAGACTAAACACGTCTCAAGACCGATAGCTCACTAGTACGGTGACGGAAAGCTGAAAAGTACCCCGGAAGGGGGGTGAAAAGTGCCTGAAACCAGACGGTTACAGACGTGTGCAGCCCAGAAGGGTAGATCCCTCTCAAAGGAACTCGCCGTGAGGTGACAGTACGAGAGCGGGGGACCAGGGTTGCATGTTCCGTCTAGAAACACGGGCCGGGGAGTTCACAATTGTGGCAAGCCTAAGGGTTAAAAGCCCGTAAGCATAGGGAAACCAACATGCACGCAGCCAGTTTTTGCTGGTGAGGTGCGGAGTCCGAAAGGGCTCGGAGTCACAGTTGTGAGAACTAGAAACCAGGCGATCTAGCCCTGGGCAGGGCGAAGCTAGGCGAAAGCCTAGTGGAGGCTCGCAAGGGTGCTAACGTGCAATTTGTTCTCCAGACCTGGGGCTAGGGGCTAAAGACCAATCTAGCCTGGTGATAGCTAGTTCCCTCCGAAGTGGGTCTCAGCCCAGTCCCGAGCGAGACGGCTGATGGGGTAGAGCACTGATTGGGAAGTAAGGAGTCGAAAGGCTCCACTTTTCTTTCAAACTCCGAATACATCCGCGTCGTAGACCTCGGGAGACGGGTTACGGGGGGTAAGCTCCCGGACCGAGAGGGGGACAACCCAGACTGAGGTTAAGGCCCCCAAGTGCTGGCTAAATGTCAAACCAAAGGGCGTCGTCAGCCACAGACAGCGGGGAGGTAGGCTCAGAAGCAGCCATCCTTTAAAGAAAGCGTAACAGCTCACCCGCCGAGGCTGACGGCCCCTAAAATTGACGGGACTAAGCCAGCCGCCGATACCTCAGAACGCAACTTAGCGTTGCGCTGGTAGGAGGGCGTCCTGGCTGGGCAGAAGCTGGATTGTGAAATCCAGTGGACCGGTTCAGGATTGCAGATCCCGGTGGTAGTAACAGCAAAGAGGGGTGAGAATCCCCTCCGCCGAAGGGGCCAGGGTTCCCCGGCAACGATCGTCAGCCGGGGGTAAGTCGGTCCTAAGGCATGGCCTAACCGACCCTGCCGAAAGGGAATCTGGTTAAGATTCCAGAACCACGAAGGTACAATTGCGGCGACGCAAGCTCAACATCTGACGTTTCGGGGTAGGGTGAGCAAGGCTGTCGCCTTGTTTAACCGTATAAGCCTGGGGAGAACCGTAATGGTGAGAACCAGGTGAAAGCGGGAATAGCTGCCCGTTTAGGGTGGTTCATCCAATCCTTGGAGCCATTGAAAAGGATGTTGAGAAGGATTCTTCGTGTCCGTACCTAGAACCGACACAGGTGTCCCTAGGCGAGGAACCTAAGGCGTGTCGGGTATACACCAAGCGAGGGAACTCGGCAAATTAGCCCCGTACCTTCGGTATAAGGGGTGCCTGCTGTTTTGGCCTCTGGTTGGAACAGCAGGTCGCAGTGGCAAAGGGGTCTCGACTGTTTAATAAAAACACAGGAAGCCGCAAGCGCGAAAGCGTGTGAACGGCTTCTGAATCCTGGCCAGTACAGGTACCTGAAATCTGGGTTCAACCGGGCTAAGGGCCTGCAAACGCCGGGAGTAACTCTGACTCTCTCAAGGTAGCCAAATGCCTTGTCGGGTAAGTTCCGACGTGCATGAA
>Ga0209102_1001943_pt1 | contig 10036 bp, 5 predicted proteins | sample ConPoolayeHmetaG_FD_185483 | JGI IMG/M metagenome (GOLD analysis project Ga0209102, IMG submission 185483) | Hot spring microbial mat communities from California, USA to study Microbial Dark Matter (Phase II) - Cone Pool mat layer H metaG... ... | reverse complement strand
GAGGAACCTGGCCGTCGAGCACGCGGCGGGGCCGATCATCGCCTCTGTTGATGCTGGCTGCGAGCCCGAGCCACAGTGGCTGGCGCGCATCACGGCCCCCTTCCGGCGGCGGGAGGCGCCGGACGTGGTCTCCGGCTACTACGCGCCGGAGGCGAGGACGACGTGGGAGCGTGCCGTAGCGGCGGCCACGGTTCCGGCGCCGGCGGAGGTTGACCAGGCGCGCTTCTCCCCCTCGGGCCGCTCGGTCGCGTTTACGAAGCAGGCCTGGGAGCGTGCCGGAGGATACCCGGAGTACACTGACTGCGCGGAGGACACGCTGTTCGGCCGGCGGCTGCGGGCAGCCGGGTGCCGGTTCGTGTTCGAGCCGCGCGCCGTGGTGCGGTGGCGGATGCGAGGATCGTGGGCCGGGGTCTTCCGGCAGTTCTTCAGATATGCCTCAAGCGACGGCGAACTGGGCCACTGGTTCGGGCACTACACTAAGGGATTCGGCGTTGTCCTTATAAGCGCTGCGCTAATCGCCGTGGCAGTGTGGCGGCCGGGGGCCGTTGCGGCCATGGCGGTACTGGGCGCGGCCTACTGGGCGCGGTACGCGCGGCGGGCGCGGCGGCGCGGGGCAAGCTGGGGGGCGGCGCTGTTGGCGCCCGCGGTGTCGGCGACGGTGGACGTGGCCCACGTGGCAGGGTACGCGGCCGGCCGGTGGAGGCGGCGGCCGCGTCCGGCGCGGCTGGAGGGCGGGAGGGGGTTGTCGTTAGCACAGGTCACGTACACGTACCAGCCGGTGGCGGGGGGCGCGGACGTGTATGTCACTCAGCTTCGGGACCTCGTGAGAGGGGCTGGCCACGAGCACTGGGTGTACCAGCGCCGGGCGCGCACGAACGCTGAGGAGGTCCGGTTCGTGCCGAACCCCTGGCGAGGCCTGCCTCTGGAGTTCTGGACGCAGGCGGTGGGTTTGTTCCGGCTGCGGCGAAGCCTCCTCCAGCACGACGTGGTGATCTGCCACTACCCTCACTATCTGCTGGCGCTGGACCTGATGAGCCTGTTCCGGGGGCGGCCGGTTCGGGTGGGGGTCTCGCACGGGGTGTTCTGGGATGACGCGCCGGGGTCGCTGCGGAGCGCGGCTAAGCGCTGCCTGACCCGTCTGGCGTTCCGGCGCGCGCACGCCTACATAGCAAACGACTCGCACTTCCTGCGCGCCATGGGGCTGCGCGTCCAGCCGCGGCAGCGCATGTTCTCGCAAGTGGCGCCTGGGGTGTGGTTCATCCCGAACGGCGTGGACACCGAGCGGTTCCGGCCCACGGCTCCGCTACCGGCCCTCCGAGAGCTGAACGCCATTCTGGTCCCGCGTAATCTGTTCCGAAACCGCGGTATTCACTTAGCGGTAGACGCGTACGACTTGTTCAGGCAAGGATGCCCGGAGACCACGCTCTTCGTCGTGGGCGGCGCGGGGCAGCCCGGGTATGTGCGCGAGCTTCGCCGGGACATCCTGCGGCGGGGCCTGGATACGCGGGTCATCCTGCACGGCCGCGTGCCCCACGAGGACCTCCCTGCGGTGTACTCCGCGGCGCGGCTGACGCTGATCCCTTCGCTGTGTGGGGAGGGCACCTCGCTGTCGGCGCTGGAGAGCATGGCGTGCGGGACGGCGACCATCTGCACCTGGGTGGCAGGGCTGCGGGATCTCCCGGGCCCACACGCGCGCCCCGACGCGTACGCGCTCGCCCGCGCGATGCGAGAGATCTACGTCGAACGGGAGCGCGTGGGGGCCGAGCAGCGCAGACAGGTCGTCGAGACATACGGGCTCGGCGCGTGGCGCCGCGCGTGGGCGCGTGCGCTGGCCGCTGTGGGCGTCGCGGTGGGCGCCTCACCGCCCGAGGGGGCCTGAAGACGGCAAGGCCCCGGGGCCAGCCGGCCGGCGGCGCCTATCGCCCAAGGGCGAACGCCCGAGTGACGTAGGCGGCCATCTGATCGCGGCTGCATGTGTATTCGGGGTGGTAGCGGCCGTCGTCGTAGCCGCGCACGATATCGCGCTCGACAAGGTACTCGACGTACTTCCAGCACCATGCCGAGTCTGTATCAGGCGTAACGTCGGGGAAGGTGATGCCGGGCGGCTCGTAGTCGGCGAGGCCGGCCTCACCGGTGGGGGTCGCAATGGCGCGGGCGACGAATACGGCCATCTGGCCCCGGTCCACGGCGTACTGCGGACGGTAGCTGCCGTCGTCGTAGCCGCGGACGATGTCGTTGGCGGCCGCGTACTCGATGTAGCGGAATGCCCAGTGATCTGCGGGAACATCGGGGAAGGTGGGCTCGGACGGGCCGGGGGGGATGCCGGCGTCGCCGCCGGCGAGGGAGCGGGAGATGTAGACGGCCATCTGGTCGCGGGAGACAGTGACCGTGGGTCGGTAACGGCCATCGGGGTAGCCAGCGGCGATCTCCGCCCGCGCGCAGGCGAGGATGTCGGCGAGGGCCCAGTGATACCAGGGCACGTCGGTGAACGGGGTGGCGTGGGCCAGGTATCCAAGGGGCGGGATGGCGGTCCCGTTGGCGAGCCTCTGCTCCTGCGTCGAGAAGTTAGCGACGACCGAGATTCCCGAGGACCAGTTGGTGCGCTGGAGGGTGTGGTCGTCGGTGAGGAACTCGTGGGAGAGCATCTCGTCATATCCGAGCCGCCGCACCAGGGGGCAGACGTCCTGGTAGGTCTGGACAAAGCGCGCCTTGTGGCGCCCCCAAACCTCGGGGCTCAGCATGAACAGCGGCGGGGCGCCGTAGAGGACGTTGAACAGATCGCGCTGGTCCCACACCTCCGGCGCCTTGTTAGTGGAATCGCCCCAATACCAGTAAGAGACTGTGCAGTCATGGTAGACGAGCTCCCAGAGCGGCACCCTATAGTATGGCCCAACCTGGTACTTGAGGAAATCCTCGGTGGGCTCCACGTAGTCTATGAGGGTGTATCCACAGTCGGGGAGGCGGTAGGGGCCCAGGGACATCATGCCCTCGAAGTAGTGCAGGTAGGGAACGGAGGCGTCGAGCCCGGTCTCGCTGCCGGTGACGAGGCCCAGCTCCTCGCTGCAGAAGCGCAGCAGCTCCATCTTCCAGTGTCGGTCCTCGCCTCGGGTGGTCGGGTGCTCGGGGTGGTAGCACTCGCGCCACGGGGAGGCCGTGGTGGTGTCGAGGAAGCGGCACCGGTAGGGCGTGGTCGCGAGGTCGGCGGGGATCTGCTCTCGGGCGCGCGCGAGGCCGCGTGGGGAGCAGATAACGCCGCCGGGGTACAAAGTGTCCCCGTCGCGGATCACCCATCCCTCGAGGATCGTGCCGTCCGGCTTCAGCACCAAATCGTCTGGCCAACCCTCGTGGTTGGCCCACTCCGGCTCGCCGGGCGGCCACACGTCCTGGTAGATATCGTAGCGGCTGGTGAGCACGCCCGGTCGCTCGTTGAGGGCAGCGACGACGTCGGGCGTGCTTCCCTCGCTGAAGAGGATGCGCTCGATCCCCAGTGACTGCATCTCGTCCACGAGCGCCACTGGGTCTGTGTTGCCGTACCAGACGGGCGCCCACACATTTACCGCGCCGATGAGAAGATCTACATTGGGGTTCTCGGCTCGCTTATCGGCAAGAGACTTATATAGGCCAACCCCGCGCGCGTGCTCGCGATAGCGCTTAGCTTGCGACACATAGCCGCCGGACTCGAGGAAGACGTATGTGACCGACCGGTCATAGGCGAACTCGAAGCGAGAGGGCTCCCATAGCGGCCACACGCACAGGCGAGTGTTTCCGCCCTCGGCGGGCCGGCCGCAGGCCACGCGCATGTCATCGGGGCTATGGATGATCGCCATGACGCCGGGCCCGTACAGGCCCCGGGAGTGCCCGAACCAGGGCATCGCGACCCCGTGCCCGGAGTAGCCGATGAGCCAGAGCTGGTGGGGGTCAACGGTCTCGTCGTCGGCGGGATAGATGATGCCCTCGTTGAGCGGGATGACGAGGAAGTCGCCGGCCTCGGGGCGGAAGGGCCCGGGGAATGAGAAGGTCTCCATGGGGCCGGCGCCGCTGAGATCACAGCGAACCTCCGCCGCCGCGGTGGGGGTCTCCAGGCGGAGCTCCAGGTGGAGGTCGGTGGCAGGGAGCCACAGCTCCGCCGTGAGGCCCCGGCCGTCGGGCCGCGCGGTCGCGCCCATGACGACCGGCAGCTCCGAGAGCGGGAGCTGCTCGTATACCTGGCCAGTGCGGCGGTCGGTGACGGTGAAGGTGGAGGTGCCGGTGCTGAACACGACGTCGAGGAGGTCATTGCCGAACGGGATATCCTGGGCCGGACCGCGGATATCTATGAGGTTGCCTTCCTTCGTGAGAGAGAGGTCGTCGAACCACATCTCGCCGGGCCCCCAGCCGATGATGCGGGCCTGGATGGCTGCGCACCCCTCGGGGATGACGAAGTGAGTCAGCACCTCCTGCCAGTCGTGGCTCCCGCGTGTGCGGGCGGCCCCGAAGATCCAGTTGAGGACCTGGCCCTCTGCATCGTAGGTGACGACGCTGAGGTTGGTCTCACCGGCGACGCCCTCGCACTTGATCCAGCCGGAGAGTCGGAAGATGTCGCCAGCCGCCACCGGGATGCGCGCCGTCTGCCACATGGCCCAGTCTTGAGCGCCGGTGTGGGTGACGTGGAGGCAGTGCTCGCCGGAGCGGCCGGGGCTGACTCGCTGGACGGCGCCGACGCCGGGCTCGCGGGTCCACAGGCCGCCCCACGTGCCCTCGAGGGGCTCCTCGAAGCCGGGGTTAGCGAGCAGGTTGGGTGGGTCCGCGCGCAGGGGGGCCCAGCCCGCAGCGAGCACAAGGCAGAGCAGGCCGATCCGCAGGGCCATCATCTCTCGCCTCCCTTGAAAGACGTTCTCCGCGGGGTATTATACCGTATCGGGCGGACTCCTTCGGCTGGAGCTGAGAGGAGCGCGCGGCGGCGGGCAGAAGGCGGGGCACCACAGGCCGCCGGCCGCGGCGGCGGGAGGAGGGCCCATGGTGGGCGAGCGGTTCGCGTACGCGGTGAGCGATGGGTGGCTGCGGGACCTGGCCTCTGAGCCGACGCCAGGCGAGCCCTGGCCGTGCCTCCGCTGGGACGATCGCTTGCTCGATGACCAGGTGCGGTTCCTCGACGCCCAGCGCGAGCTCGGGGTTGACTACAACGTGGCATGGGGGCTGTTTGTCTCCCGGTCATGGCCGCCCGCCCTCAGGGAGGTCATTGACGGGCAACGGGAGGCGAGGCTCCGCGCCTTCGTCGAGGCTGCCCATGCACGCGGCGTCAAGGTGCTCACCGGGATGGGGGTGTACTCGTGGGGGTTCGACGAGATCATCGCGGAGGCGCCATCGGTGTCGGCCGGCGACCCGCACAACATGTGCGGCGCGCGTGTGGAGGCGTGGGAATGGCAGCGCCGAGTGCTGGACTTCGTGATGGATCCCCGCTGGGGGCTGGACGGGATCAGCCTGCAGTCCGCCGACCTCGGAGGGTGCCGGTGTGAGACGTGCTCCGCGCGCTCCCCCGCCGAGTACCACGCCGACCTCTTGGTCAGGTGCGCCGAGCACGTTCGGGCGAATCGGCCGGACTGGGTGATCGGCCAGGCCTCGTGGGGCATGAGGCTGGATGAGCCGGGTGAGCTCGAGCACATCCTCAGGATCGGTCGCGCTGTTGACTACATGATCGAGGTGAGGGAGCGGTCGGCCGAGGTGGGGCGCCGCGGGGAGCTGGTGCGCCAGCTCGAGTGCGCGTTCGGATCGGTGGGGGGCGTGTTCGTCGAGCCGCCGCAGCACTGGGATCGCCTGCGCTGGTTCCTCCCGTGCGGCCTGCGGTCGGCGCGCGCGCTCAGCGCGCTCTGGTGCGATGGTGGTCGCGCCTGCGAGTACTTCTACCGGCCCTTCGCTAACCCGGGGGAGGAGGTCTCGTGGCGTACCGGCGCGGCGATCCTGTCCTCCCCCACGATGCCTCCGGAGGAGGCTCTGGCGCAAGCCGTCGCCGCGGTGTATGGCGTCACCGGGGCCGAGCGAGAGGTGCTGCGCGACTGGTACGCGCGCGCTGAGGACGCCTACTTCGACCGCGCCGACTTCCTGGTGGGCCAGGGGCCGCTCTCATTGGAGCCACTGGTCTGGGACGAGGACCCAGGGGCGGCGGGGCCGCCAGTGTACTTGCTGGAGCGTATGACGCGCCAGGCGCGGCGCGAGTACCGTCGCGCGCTGGCCGGGCTTCTGGGGGAGATGGAGGCGATGGCGATCCCGAATGCCCAGGCGAGAGAGCGGACGCTGGCCGCGCTGGCCGGCGCGCTGCGGGAGCTCGCGGCGCTCGTCTGAGGAGGTGCGCAGGATGATAGAACCGCAGTTCCGGAGGTCGGGTACCCTGTGGTACGTCGGCGACGGGCTGATCTGGGACCAGCACCCGCCTGCGCGCCGACGGCAGCCGGGCCGGCCGCTGGAGTGCTCGTGCCGGCTCTACGTCTACAACCCGGGCCACCGAACCGCGAAGGGAGTGGCGCGCTTCTACCACCCCGACCGGCCGCCGACGGAGGCGCGACTCTCGGTCCCCGCTGGGCGGCTGACCATCCTCGAGGTCTCGGCGCTGCCGGGGGTTCCGCACAACCAGTCCTTCTGGCTCGCCGTCGAGTCGGACGCGCCTGTGTTCCCGCAGATGGTGCACGAGGACTACACCGGGTGGGACCCGGTCCCGGACGCGCTGGTCTCGATCGCCCCATACCCCGGCCCGCTCGAGGACGAGCGCCGATGGGTGTTCCCGGACTGCTACCAGAGCGACCCGACGCAAGGCTGGTTTGAGCGCGAGACGCTGACCATCCTGAACCCCGGAACCCGGCCGGCCGCGGTGCGTGTGCGCTATCTGCTGCGCAACCGCGAGCCGGGGGCAGAGGAGGAGGTACGGGTGCCGCCGGGGCGGGTGGCGCAGCTCGATGTCTGGCGGCGGACGCCCCGCCTGCTGGGCCAGCCGGACGGCCCGCCCGTGCACGTCGTGGGTGACTATGCGGTGCGGCTGGACTCGGATGCGCCGGTCGTTGCTCAGACGACGCGGCGCGCTCGGTGGGTGGGGAATCCAGCAGTCGTGGGCGCGCGGAGCACGATGGGGGTGCCGCTGCGCGGGCGCGGGAGGCGCCTCTGGTACTACCCGGGCGGCGGGGTGTGGGACCGCGGCATCCTGCCGCGGGCGCGGCCGTCTGACCATCCGCTCCACCAGTGTGACAACACCTGGAACCTGCTCTTCATCAACAACGTCAGTGAGACAAGCGCGGCGGATGCGACCATACATTTCCACGCGCCGGATGGCAGCCGGACCTCGGTGAGCGAGCTGGCGGTTCCTCCGCTCAGGTCTGCGCTGTGCTGCTTGCACGGGGCGCCGTATTTGGGGCGAAACGTGAGCGTAGACAGCCCGTTCGCGCTAAGCGTGGAATCAGAGGGGTGGGTCGTGCCGGAGATGACGTGCGCGGAGTTCGAGATGTGGAGCCAGGTCTGCCCCGGCGCCATGTCGGCGGTGAACTTCCACCCAGGCCCCCTGCGTGAGGAGCAGACGTGGTGGCTTGGGGTAGGCATCGCCGGGGGCAGCGATGAGAGACAGACGGAGTGGACTCAGAGCTATCATCTCTTCAATCCGGGCCCTGGCCCCGCCCGCGTGGAGCTGAGCTTCCTGGGCCTGGGAGAGCACGGGCCGCAGGCGCCGCGCGAGGTGTTGCTCGCGCCCGGGGCGGTGGCATGCGTCGAGCTCGGGGAGGCGGATGGGCTGCCCGGCCATCGGCCTTTCGTGGTGCGGGCGACGGCTGACAGGCCGTTCTGTGCGCAGGCCTTCACGCGGGCGTTCACGAGGGGGCTGCCCCACACCCGCGCTATGTTCTCGATCATGGGCGTGGCGATGGATCTGGGAGGGTAGGAGTGGCGAGCTTCCGCGTGGTGACGTACGAGCCAGGGCTGCTGGGCGGCATGTGCTCGGTGTACAACGAGGAGACCGCGCGCGAGCCGCACATCGCGGCGATGACGCCAGAGAGATTCGGCGAACTCGTGAGCGCGAAGCCATGGTTCGACCCCACAGGGCTGCTGGTGGCGGTCTCCGGCGGGCAGGTGCTCGGCTGGGTGCACGCATGCCTCGCCCCGGGGAGCGAACCGTGGCAGGACCCCGACGCGCCGGTCGCGCGCATTCGCATGCTGCTTTTCCCACGGGACCGGCTGGAGGTCGGCGAGGCGCTGGTCGCCGAGGCGGTCGCCTGGCTGAGCGCCGCCGGTTGGACAGAGATAGAGGCCATGGACGCGAAGGCAGGATATCCGTTCTACCGCGGGTTGTGGATGGGTGGGGAGCCGATGTGCCCGGCCACCCTGCCCCACGTGCAGGCGGTGCTGGAGGTGGCCCAGTTCACGACTAGACAGACCTCCCTCTTCATGGTGGCGGAGCTAGCCGGCGCAAGTGATGTCCCCCTGCCGGGGGGACTGGAGCTAGTCGAGTCGCCGGCCCACATGGCGCATGAGCCCATGCGCCAGTCGTGGGTCGGGTTCCGGCCGATGTGGATGCGAGCCATGCAGGGGACGGAGGAGGTCGGGGCCGTCGGCTGGGCGCTGCTTCCGCAGGTGGCAGAGAAGCTGGGCGCGCCGTGTGTGAGCATCTGGGCGCTCTCAGTGAAGGAGGACCATCGGCGGCGAGGGATCGCCACCGCGCTGGTGTCACGGGCACTTAGGCGGGCGACGTCCCTTGGGGCCCGATTCGCCTCTGTTGGCACTCAGCTCTGGAACCGGCCGGCCCAGGCGACATACGCCAGATTGGGATTTAGGCCATACTGCATCTTGGTCGGCCGCACACGGAACGAAGGCGCGGCCAACCCCTAAGCGCAGGGTCACCCCCAGTCAGGCGCGCTGGCGCCTGGCGCAGGCGTCGTCGGCCTTCGCACCTGAGGTGAGGCTGCTACATCGCCAGGATCTTGTCGAGGGCGAGGGAGGTATTGGCCAGCCGCGCCTCGGGCGCGTGCGCATAGTGGGGGATCATCTCCGCGATCAGGTAGCCGTCGTAGCCGACCTCGCGCAGAGCCTTCATCACCTCCGGCCAGTTGACATCACCCTCGAGCAGGTCCACGAACCCATCGAGGGTGCCGACCGCGCGGCGGAAGTCCTTGACGTGGACCTTCTTGATGCGCGGGCCGAGGATGCGGATCCAGTGCTCGGGGAGGCCGATGGTCAGGAGGTTGCCCACGTCGAGGAACCAGCCGAGGTACTCGCTGCCGAAGCGGTCAACGAAGTCCCGCGCCTCCAGCGGGCTCAGGAACATCTTGTTCCAGACGTTCTCTAGCCCGATGGCGACCTTGTGCCGCTCCGCGACAGGCACCAGGTCCTCCATCGCCTCCTGGACCCGCGCCAGGGCCACGTCGTAGGGGACGATCTCCATGGCGGGGTTGAAGAACACCTCGACCGCGCCGGGGACGACCAGAATGCCGGTGGCGCCGAGCTGGTGCGCCACCTCCAGGCACTTCCTCACGGCTGCCTTGCCCCGCTCGCGCGTGCCGGGGTCGCTGGCGGTGAGCGGCGTCTCCCACAGCGCGCCCGTGGTGACCGAGGCCGCCTCGATGCCCGCAGCGTCCATCGTCTTGCGGAGCTTCGCGACGTCGGCCTCGGTGATGTCCAGGCTGAGGGGCCCCTCGGGGAAGAGGCACACCTCGAGGCCCTGGTAGCCGAGCTCCTTCGCCTCAGCCACCGCGGCGGCGAAGTCCTTCTTGCCCTCCAGTCCGCCGGGGAACGACCAGTAGTTGATGGCCTTCTTCATGGGCTTGTCTCCTCTCGCTTCCTCCGTGCCGCGACGCCTCCGGCTGGTTCCACGCGGCCGGCACGGCACCTGCCGGCGTCGGCCGCAGGTGCCGCGTGGTCCGGCGGGAAAGAGATCGCCCATGGGCCCGCCGCCGCTCGAGGTCGGACAACGATTGCGCCTCCGGCTCGTCTCCCTTGCGGCCGGGGGAGAGGCCGTCGGCCGGCACGAGGGGATGGCGGTGTTCGCCATGTGGGGGTGCCCGGGGGACGAGGCGGAGGTGGAGATCAC
>Ga0209102_1001942_pt1 | contig 10036 bp, 8 predicted proteins | sample ConPoolayeHmetaG_FD_185483 | JGI IMG/M metagenome (GOLD analysis project Ga0209102, IMG submission 185483) | Hot spring microbial mat communities from California, USA to study Microbial Dark Matter (Phase II) - Cone Pool mat layer H metaG... ... | reverse complement strand
TGCGCCGCGAAAGGAAAAAGGCAAGCAATAACGCCAGCCCGATGCCCACCAGTCCACCCCAGACCACCGACCAGACGATGGAATTGCGCAACTCGGCTACCCGTGACTCCCAGAACTGCCCTGGCGGTGGTATTTTGGGCATCTCCTCTGTACTTTTGGGCTCCACAACCAGATAACCCAGCCTTTGTATCTTGCCACCGCTGGAAGCAAGAATTGGTAAAAACAGGGGAGGTGGCTCTGACATCTCGCCAGACGTTCCCTCCGGCGGCTCTCTCATCCCCCACCTGTGAGCGTAAAGGCTGAGGTCCAGCTTCTCACCTAAAGAAGACTTGGTCGAATCAGCGACCACTGTGCCACCCTGGTCCACTATCATAACCCGCCACCCGTATAGTTGTCCCATCTGCTCCACCGACGCCTGAACCCCTTCCCAGTCCTGTTTATCGAGGTAGTGGCGTAGCAGTAATTCCCTTATCCGTGCCATCTGCTCGCCTCTCTTGCCGTACTCATAGTGCTGGATCTGACTACTGGCAGTGCTGCTGATGAACAGCGAGATGGCACCTATAGTGACCACCACCACAGCCACAAATATCAGGAACAGCCGCCAGCGGAGACCAAGCGCTATTTTCATCCACTCACCTCAAATTTGTAGCCCATACCGTAGGACGTCTTGATGTACCTGTCAGCCGAGGGGTCAGCCGCCTTTAGTTTTCGCCTTAAATTCAGAATGTGCACGTCAAGCGTGCGGTCAAAGCCGCGGTAGTCCAGTCCCAGAGCCTTTTCGATAAGTTCACCGCGGCTGAACACCTTCCCTGGCTCTCTTACCATGGCTGCCAGAATCCGGAACTCTGTTGGTGTCAGATGAAGCTTGTTTCCGGCAAGACGGACTTCGCCGGCACGAAAATCGACGGTAAGCTTGCCGTGCGTCACTTCTGTCGGTCCGCTGAGCAGTTCGTCGCGGCTGCTGCGACGCAGAATTGCCTGTACCCTAGCCACCAGCTCTCTGGGGCTGAAAGGCTTGACCACATAATCGTCGGCGCCGGAATCGAACCCCTGAAGTCTGTCTGACTCCAGTACCTTAGCCGTGAGCATAATTATAGGGACATCGGACTCCTGGCGTATTTGTCTGCAGACGGTCAGCCCGTCCCTCCCGGGCAACATGATGTCCAGGACTATCAGGTCGAACTCTTCTTGCTGCGCCTTTTCCAGGGCAAGCGCGCCGTCATATGCTGTATCTACCCAATATCCTGCCCGTTGTAGGTATAGCCTGACCAATTCGGCGGTCTTGTGGTCATCTTCAACCACAAGTATTCTCTTCTGTCTTGTCGCTCTCACAGCATCTGCACCTTGACTGATGTTCCAACGGTATTATTCTATGCGATTATTAAGAATGTGTTAAGAAGCAGGATAACGCTGGGAAGACGGTGCCACCAAAACATGCCACCGCAGGCTAAAAGTTGCTGGTCTGCTAGCTGTCCTTAGTGGCGGAATTCCTTTACCTTGGCGACGATTCGGGGCAGAATTTCGGCAAGCCTCCCTTGGATGAGGTAATCGGAGATGCCTTCTGCCGTGAGCGGCGTGGGTTCAGCGTTGACTTCGATTATTACCGTTGCCTTTTCCTGTTTCGGGGAGAACAGCCCTGCCCCGGCTCTTTTGCGCCGCGCCACCCGGGGCAGTTCGGCAAAGGGATAAACAACTGCCGAAGTGCCGCAGATAAGCATTAAATCGCACCGGTGTGCCTCTTCAAGACTGGCATGGGCGACATCTGACGGTATCGGCTCATTGAAGTGCACCACATCGTCTTTTATCGGAGTGCTGCATTCCTTACATCGCGGTGGCAGCTTCCCCTCAGCCAGCAGTGCACCCAGGTCATATTCCTCATACCTGAAGCGGATACCGCACGATGGACATCTCAGCTTGTAAATGCTGCCGTGATACTCGAATACTCTCTGGCTACCGGCTTTTTCGTGCAAGCCATCTATGTTCTGCGTGAGCACGCTCTTGATTATTCCCATCTTTTCCAGATCGGCAAGGGCGTAATGTGCCGGGTTGGGCTGCGCCTCCCGCAGGTTGCCCAGAAGCGAGGTGCCCATGGTCAGCCTCTCCTTCCAGTACTGCCCCGGGTCTCTGAGGAACCTGAAATAGGTCTCGTATGCCCTCTTTTCAGCCTCGGGGTTCTTCGTCCAGATACCATCTGGACCACGGAAGTCGCGTATGCCGGAGTCTGTGGAAATGCCGGCACCGGTGAGGGCAATAGCGTAGCTACTTTCAGTTAAATCACGAGCAGCGCGCTCAATAAGGTCTTCTATGTTGCTCATCTCTGCACCCCCTGCATTTTTTCTAGCACCTGTGCGCGGTCACGTCAAATAGCCATCACTTTCTACTCCCAGCGGGGCTACTGTTCGGGTTTTTCGCCACGGGTGCGGCTGCGGAGCTGGTCAAGAGTATAGGGGGCTGCCCCCTCGCTCCGCCCCAGCCGCCCCAGAGCATTGAGCTGACGGTGGTAAGCGAAAGTGGCGTCAAGGTTCCACGCCATCAAAGCATGGATATTGAGCGCTTCCTTGAGAATCATCATACCGTCGGCGGGCACCTCAGCTATCTCCTTTGCCATCTTCCACACCTCCTCCTCTAGCTTGTCCGGCGGCACCGCCTTGTTGACCAGACCGATGCGTTCCGCCTCCTTGCCGCTGATAAGTCGGCTGGTGAAGAGCAGCTCCTTGGCTTTGCGCAGCCCCAGGATGGTCACCCATAATGGCATGCTGGTCACCCCGCCGCCACGGGTTGCCGGATGCCCGAGTATGGCATCCTCAGCGGCAATGGCGACATCGCAGCACATCTGCAGATAGCACCCGGCAGCCAGACAGTAGCCGTGTATCTGGGCAATCGTCGGTTTGGGGAAATTGAATATCCTGAGGTAACGGGCGCTGATGCCACGCAATGTCTTCAAGGCGTTGCCGATTGTCCAGCGGTCATAGCCCTCCGGGATGCTTATGTAAGGGCTGCCGGTGAGGTCGTAACCGGAGCAGAATGCCTTGCCGGCGCCTTTGAGAATGACCACCTTCACCTCGGGGTCGTTCTCAGCCTGCTCAAAAGCAGTATCCAGGTCCCTTAATAGAGCGTGGTTTAAAGCGTTCCGCTTGTCCGGGCGGTTCATGGTGATTGAAGCAATGTTCTCTTTAACTTCGTAGATGACCGTCTCCAGATTCATGGCTGTCCTCCTTACCCGTCAGTGTTTTTCGGGACAATTCTAGCACATATTAGGTCACCTACCAAAAGTGGTAAATTGAGGCTCGTGAGAGGTTCACCCTCACCTTAGTCCTCTCCCGTCAAGGGAGAGGAAACAAGGAAAGGCTCTCCCGTCAAGGGAGAGGAGGGAAGGAAGAAATTCTCCGATCAAGGGAGAGAGTCACCTTCCTCTATCCTCTCTCCCCTCTGCGGGAGAGAGTTAGAGTGAGGGGGACTGCTACGAGTCTCACCCTCACCTTAGTCCTCTCCCGTCAAGGGAGAGGAAGCAAGAGTCCTCTCTCCCCTCGGCGGGAGAGAGTTAGAGTGAGGGCACCCCCTCCGCGGGAGAGAGTTAGATTGAGGGCAGCACCTCTCCGCTCAGGGGAGAGAAAGAGGCTACATACAGTTGACAGGCGTGAGAGAGATGTGCTAGCCTCTGTGCAATCAGCTTATGGGTCCACTCGTCTGGCGGACGGGAGATAGAGGGCGTTGGACCGGGAGAGGTGAGAGAAATGGCGGTGAGAAAAAAAGAAGATGCCACAAGAGTTCTGGGGGATGTAAGCGGTGACAAGCGGTTTTTCTGTCACGACGGCTGTATTGCCAGCAATTTACAGCAGCTAGCTGAGTGCCTGAGCCATATGGACGAGCAGAGCTACAACCACCATGTGACCGGTGAAAAGAACGACTTCAGTAACTGGGTGCGCGATGTCTTCGGCGACCACAGACTGGCAAATGAACTGGCTCGCAGCCGCAACAAGGATGAAGCAATCAGAGCATTAACTGGCAGAATTGCCTGGCTCAAGAGGAAACTGCGCTAGGAGACTGTACTCTGCAGGTTGACTGCGCAGGGGAAAATGACTTTAAATATTACAGCTAAATGAACACCACTTCAGCCTACCGAGCTGGACTGCAATCTCTTGCTCTGGCGCTTGTCTTTATGCCTGAGCCCGTGACCACCTTGGTCGGTCTGGGGCTGCTGAGCGTTGCCAGACATATAGAGAAAGAGCGCCCGAACAACTTCCGGCGCCTGCCCAAAACACTTGATGAACACTTTGACTACAGGATAGCTCTGAAGAGCGGCTCACTCCTTACCGCGGAGATGGTGCCAAGAAAGCACGGGCAGTTGCCGCGGGCATATCCCAGAGCCGCCGCACTACAGGATAACCCTGAGGTCTTTAAAGCCATTCGGGAAAACTCGTCTTCGCCACAGCAGAAGAAGAGTCCCCGACCGTATCCCAGACTCCCTGCGCTGCTGAAGGACAATCCTGAGGCTTTCAAGGCATTACAGCAGAGGTCAGCCCTGCAGCAAACAGGGAGTACCCCAGCCACTTCAAAGACAGAGCCTGCAGGACTCCTTAAGCCCTCGGTAGCGAGGACGAGCCCGGTATTATTCAGGTCCGGGGCAAGCCTTCATACTGCGTCAAGAAGACCGCAAAGGCTGTAGGGTCCGGGACAGGACCGACTAACGCTTACTGCGGCATGACGATTGCAGGCTATAGACATATATAAAGGCAGAGAGGTGGCAGGATGCCAGCACCTGATTTGAAATATTTGTTTCAACCTCGCTCTGTGGCGATAATCGGTGCCTCAAAGGATGAGATGAAGTCGGGCGGCATGTTCATCTCCAGCCTGCTCAAAGACGGCTATCAGGGCACAATTTATCCCGTTAACCCAAAAGAATCAGAGGTCATGTCCTTAAGATGTTACCCCAGCGTCACTGAAGTCCCCGGGGAGATCGACTTAGCTGTGATAGCCATACCGGCGCGCAACACTCCGCAGGCGGTAGCCGAATGCGCACAGAAGGGAGTGAAGTTCGCCATCGCGCACGCCGCCGGCTTTGGCGAACTGGGCAACGAAGGAAAAAGGCTGGAGCAGGAGATGGTGGAAATAGCTCGCAGCGGCGGCGTACGAATAGTGGGACCCAACTGCATGGGCTTGTTTTCACCCGCTGCACGCATAAACACTATATCCGCGCACAGTAGAATGCCTATGGAGCATGGTGGTGTGGCTTTTGTGGGGCAGAGCGGCTGGGCGTGCGAAAATATGGTGCTCCTCGGCACTGAGCGGGGACTCAAATTTAAAGGTGTGGTCAGCATCGGCAACCAGTCCGACCTCATCATCGAGGACTTTCTGGAGTTCTTTGGCAATGACCCGGAGACCAAGGTCATCTGCTTCTATATCGAAGGACTGAAACAGCCGGCGCGTTTCTTCAAACTGGCGGAAAGAGTCTCACCGCAGAAGCCGATAATTGTCTGGAAAGGGGGTAGCTCGGAGGCTGGGGCTAGGGCTGCCCTGTCGCACACTGGCTCGCTAGCGGGCAGCTATGCCATATTTGAGGCAGCCAGCCAGCAAAAAGGCGTCATCCTTGCTCAGGGGCTGGAGGAACTGCTGGACCTGGCTGCGGCGTTTTCAGCCCCCTTCCTTCCCAGAGGCAGGGAGGTGGGTTTGCTCATCGAAGCCGGTGGTGGGGCTGTCGCCAGTAGCGATGCCTGCGCCAGAGCTGGTCTCAGGGTTTCACCGCTTCCGGAAGCTATTCAGCGGAAGCTAAGCGATTTCCTTAAGGACAAAATACCCCCCTCGCCCAACATGAGCAACCCGGTCGATTTGGTCTGGGTGCCATTTCTGGAAGCCAGCCATATCTATAGCACCAGTCTGGAGATTATGGTCGAAGCGGTGGATGTTTGCGTTACCATCTGCTATGCCTTTTTGGAGGACCAAGCCTTCCTCTCTCGACTTGAGGAAATCCGCGACCGAGCCCAGAAACCCATAATTGTGGTGCCGGGGCATTCCAATGAACAGCGCAGGGGCATGACCGTGGCAACGCAACGCGGCATCCCCACCTATGCCATGCCTGAAAACGCCATCCGCGCCCTGGCTGCCATGGTCAGACGTGCCGAATACCTCCGCAGCCTCGGCATCTCGCCCTGAAATATTTGCCTGCTAGCTTCCACCAGGTCCGTGTACACTCCGGGAGGCAAGTGATAGCTACACCACAGCGACAAACATTTGGCGTTGTTCTACAAATACTAAATTTCCAAATTACGACACAGGCGACTATAGCTTGACAGGTGCTATAATTGGCGCGGTAGGTCAGATGTTAAATCCATCGCTAGCCTTGCTGATATCCATCCTCGTCATCTTGGTACCAATACGGCTGAAAGTTCATCCTGGCTTTGCCATTTTTGCAGGCAGCATCGCCATTATGCTGCTGGTGTTACCGTTTAGCTCCGTGCCTTCGCTCATGCTGCGGACTTTGATTGATAGACAGACCCTCACATTGCTGGTGGTGGTAGCCAGCGCTATGACCATGAGCAGCTTGATGGAAATAAAGGGCTTGCTTACCAGGCTGGCTACCACTATGGAAAGCATTGAACCACGACTTGCTATGCATCTGGTCCCGGCGGTGATCGGGCTGGTGCCTATGCCCGCCGGTGCTCTGGTCTCAGCCACCGCTGTAAAAGGTGTGGCGCAGAGATTGAAGCTAACTCCGGAGCAGGGCACCTTCATCAATTACTGGTTTCGGCACATCTGGGAATTCTCAATACCGGTCTACCCGACCATCATCGTCACCAGTGCTGTCCTGGCTATCCCTATTGCGGTGACGGTAAAAACGCTGGCTCCAATCACTGCCCTGGTCATCTCTTTAGGTGTCCTTGTGAGCTATCAGTTGCTGAAGAAAACTCCCCGGATAAGAACGGGGACCAGGGGGTCAGCCAGAAGCATCGTCTATAACCTGTTCACAGCCTCGTGGCCTATTCTCCTGCTCATATTGTTAATTTTCTCCGGGGTTGATGCCATGATTGCCTTCCCGGTGACATTAATTTTGTTAATCGGGCAACAGAGAGCTAAAATCCCACACCTGAAGCATGCGTTCAAATACGGCTTAAATCCTAGAGTCCTGCTTTTGTTGTACGCCATAATGCTGTACAAGGCGACCGTAGAAAGCTCCGGCGTTGCCAGAACGCTTGTTTCCGATATGCAGGCTGTGGGGCTACCCCCTTTGCTCATGCTCATAGGGCTGCCGCTGTTAATGGGGCTGGCTACTGGTTTCGGTCCGGCTTTTGCAGGGCTTGCCTTGCCCCTCCTGGTTCCGTATATCCTTGTGGACTCGAGCTTTAGCAGCGGCGCTCTAATACTGGCTTTTGTTAGTGGCATGATGGGGATGCTCCTTTCTCCCACGCACCTTTGCTTTATTCTCTCCGCCGAACACTTTGAAGCCGCTCTGGTCAAAGTATACCGTTACACCCTGCCCCTTGCCCTGGTGATAGAAGCTATTGTCATCGCTGTCTACTACATCACAAATTAGCCTCCAGCCTTTTAACGGTTCTAAACGCTGGCGTCCTTATAGCGGTAAGCGTAACAGTGCCCTGCGCACCTTATCGAATTGGGCACCGCAGCATGGCAGGAGATAGCTGTTAGTATATTCCGGGGATAGCACCGAAGCGGTCATCCGGCAATTACCTATTAACTTGCTGTGGATCTATAGCCAGCGAGCTATTTGCTAGATCGTCATCCCTGCCTGATAGCCTTCTTCCACTGCTTCTTTAATGCTCCGCGGTGTCACACAGTCGCCGATACGCACCAGTCTGGGCACCTTGCCCTTAAGGAGGGCTACCAGTTCGTCATTTGGTGTAGCGCCGGTTGCCAGTACCACCGTATCTGCCTCCACTATTTTCTCCTTGCCGGCGTTGTCTTTGATTACCACACCAGCACTGGTGATTTTCCGGTAATCAACGCCGGTGAGTATGGTAGCCCCCTTGGCACGCAGCCGCTCGAGCATAGGCGCTCTTATCGAGCGGTTGACTTTAGTCGCCAGTCTGGCACCCCGTCTCATGATGGTCACTTGCTTACCTTTCTCCAGAAGATATAAGGCGGTCTCACAGCCTACAAGTTCACCTCCGATAATTGCCACCCGCTGCCCTGTCTCCGCTCCGTTAAGAACCTGGTTTGCCAAGAGCACGTTTTTGCCCCTAATTCCTGGAATTTCCGGGACAAACGGTTCCACGCCGGTAGCCAGCACCACCGCATCAGGTTTCAGGGCTGGTAACAGTTCGGGGGTAAACTTCTGTCCCAGTCTGACCTCGACACCAAGTTTGGTGACCTGGTTTACTAAGTACTGGCGGTAAACCTCGATGTTGTCTTTGAACGGTGGTCTTGCCGCCAGCAAAAGCTGACCGCCAAGCTCGTCAGCACGCTCAAATAAGGTGACCCTGTGCCCTCGCTGTGCAGCCACGATGGCTGCCTGCATGCCCCCGGGACCACCACCGACCACGACCACCTTCTTAGCTCTTCCTGCCGGCAATAGTGCCCATTCCCTCTCCCGCCCCAGGGTGGGGTTGACCACACATTGCACACCTTTCCCTCGGCGGCGCCCCAGGCTATCGAGGCAGAAGAAGCAGCGGAGACAGGGGGTGATGTCGTCCAGCTTGCCATCGGCTATCTTTTCCACCACATGGGCATCGGCAAGGAACTGCCTGCCCATGGCGATGAAGTCCGCTTTACCCTGGCGCAGCACCTCCTCGCCCAGCTCAGGTGTGATTCTTCCCACAGAAATTACTGGTACTGAGACCACTTTCTTTACTCCCTCGGCGTACTCGATTAAGGCGCCGGGCTGCTGTGCCATGGGTGGGCGGCGGACTACACCCGCCGAATGAGCCGAGACGTGGATAGCATCGGCGCCCGCTTCCTGAGCCAGCCGTGCCACCACTTTGGTCTCCTCCAGTGTAATCCCTCCTTCTATATTCATCTCCACAGCACTGAGACGGCACCACAGGGGAAAATCGGGTCCTACTTTAGACCGGATTGCCTTTATAATCTCCACCAGAAACCGTGCTCGGTTCTCCACACTGCCGCCATATTCGTCTTCCCGTTTATTAGACAGAGGTGAGAGGAACTGGCTCACCAGGTAGCCGTGCGCACCGTGAATCTCCACACCGTCAAAACCTGCCTCTCTAGCGCGCCTGGCGCCTTGGGCAAAACACTCCACCAGCCGCTTGATTTCATCAACCGTGAGTTCTTTGGGCACTTCGCCATCGCGTCCGGGGATGGGCGAGGGCGCCACCGGCTTAAAGCCGGTCACGCGTGACGAGGTCTGTCTGCCAGCGTGATGGAGTTGTATCGCTGCTCTAACACCATGCCGCTTAATGGCTTGGGCTAATCGGGCAAGTCCGGGGATAAACCTATCGTCGTCAATGTTTATCTGTGTGGCAAGTCCCCTGCCTACAGGAGAATCGATGCAGGTGATCTCAACAATGATCAGTCCCGGACCCGATTTCGCCCGCTCTTCGTAATAAGCTAGCAATCGCTCCGTTACCGAGCCGTCCTCTGAGGCAAAGCCAGTAGCCATCGGCGGCATCACTATCCTGTTCTTAAGCTCCATTGTGCCGATTTTTCCGGGTTCAAACAATTTCTCAAAGCCTTTTGATGTCATGTGGAATCCCTCCCCCCTGTGATAGGGACGATTTTTCGTAATTTAGCACAGCCAACAGGCGCAGTTCAAACCTCCTGTGCTTGTCCAGTAGATTGGTGACACCTATTGTTATTGTTTTGAGGACAGAAAAACGGCTCATTAACCCCCTCACTCTAACTCTCTCCCGCAGAGGGGAGAGAGGATAGAGGAAGGTGACTCTCTCCCTTGATCGGAGAATTTCTTCCTTCCCTCCTCTCCCTTGATGGGAGAGCCTTTCCCGTTCAACCGGGGACATAGGTTACACTTTAGACCGGGCACATAGGTAACAGTCCTCTCCCCTGCTTACCTGGTAAAGGTATAATTCTCCCGACTAATTCATTGAGAACACCTAAAGAATAGAAACTG
>Ga0209102_1001940_pt1 | contig 10044 bp, 4 predicted proteins | sample ConPoolayeHmetaG_FD_185483 | JGI IMG/M metagenome (GOLD analysis project Ga0209102, IMG submission 185483) | Hot spring microbial mat communities from California, USA to study Microbial Dark Matter (Phase II) - Cone Pool mat layer H metaG... ... | reverse complement strand
GGGCTTATATCTAATGCTGCTACTGAAGAAAACTGCTGAGCGAAAAATATTGTCCATTTTCCCGGACCACACCCAGCATCGAGAACCTTCGCGGAATTATCCAGCTTAACAATGTTGTTAACAATGTCCAAGACGAAATCTTTTGCTCTCTTGTCGGCATAATCTGCAAGCCAGTTTTTCGCAACTTTTCGCCATTTTTTTAAGCGCTGTATCCTTTCAAGATCCTTCGCCTCTAAAGCTACATAATCCCAATATTTTTCCAATAGCGTTTCTTTCAAGTCGATGGCTTCCCCTTAGATACTATTTGTTTAACAGATTCCAGTTTGCGGAAAAATTTGGAAGGAGCAAGTAATAGAACCACGATGGTAATTAAACTCCCTACGGATATTATTAAGCCCGTATCCGCATAACTTTGACCGATAAAGTTGATAGTTATTGTAAACTGTCCGGTCTTGTTTATGTAGAAACTGTTTACAATTGAGTAGGCAGGGATTGAGGGAATTTCTTGTCCATCAATTAAGGCTTTCCATAATGGATTATATGTTTCCGAGAAAATTAATGTGAATGTTTCATTAGCATTTACATTTACTTGAAAAGTGTAGGAGTTCACCTTTTCATACTCGATTGAAACTCTCGGATTTGCAAAACTGAACAGTTCACTTAAAGGCAGGCTATTTTCTCCATCTTTAAGCGAATAAACAACAAATTTATCTATTTCAACCAGTCCTTTTCCGCCTATACTTATGGACAATTCTCCAATGTCTAAACTAAATGGCCCAATTTCATACCATTCAAATTGGCTTATTGAATCATTGCAAGGTATTGAGTATAAGGTACCGTTTACATTGAGATAAAGTGTTCCATGTTGCGGACCAGTGCCAATCCTTGCGGCAAGCATATAGTTTCCTTTTCGTGGAATTGTTATTTTTGCTGGCGAAGAGGTTGTTCCAGCTGAGTATGCCTCAAGCTCCCATATGCTTACTCGGTCATGCACCGAAAAGGCTGTGACATAGACGCGAAGCTTTTCTGTTTCAATGGGCTCAGTGAATTCGTGAGTATTTTCAAGTACGTTATTTCCCATAACTGTTGTTTGGTTAATCCAGCATGTGCCATTCCAAGTTTGCACTAAGTAGTCTGTTGCGTACGCATATTCAAAAAATATCCGAACGCCATAAAGCGTTTGTGGCTTGTCCCACGTTAACTCTAACCATTGCGGTAACACGCCCTTTTCAGAAGTCCACCGCGTGCCCAGATTTTCATCAATTGCACAAGACTCCTCAAAAGAATTGCTTGACGAAGTAGCGTTTGCTGTTGCCAAAGAAGCAACGTTTGATCCTAAGCCTTCCAAACGTATTATGTAACCATTATAAGGAATTACAGTCCAATACCAGTCACGGCTGAAGGCGCCTAAAAATTGTTCTTTTGCGTCCAACATGTAAAGAAGTCTACCATTGAAATTTTGTAAAATGCCCATTATTTGGTTTATTTTCAAGTCAAGCTCTGACGGCTTAACAATTGCAATAGCATCCACATCATTATATCCTGTTCCATCATTTTCGAGCGTTATCAAGTGTCCTCCTTTGGTCAAATTTAAGCTTGCAATATTTATCCAAGCAAGTTTAGACCATAAAGGATATTCTGGACGAATTTCCTGAACGTACTCTCCATCAACAAAAATGCTTAATTTTCCACGAGAAGGAGCCAATCCTATTCTTAACCACACATCATAGCATCCTTCTGAACCTACCTCGAAAGGAATATTCGCTTTATTCTTTCCTGACGTAGTCAAGGTGCTTCCGCTTAGAACAAGAGCACCTACGTTTCTCCATGATGGCATTTTCACCCAATAGGCTGTGTGGTTTAGGCTTGAAGCTCCATAATGCCCAGCGTAAATAATGTTTACTCCCATCTCAAGAGAAAGCATCGCAAGGTCTAGAACATCAGTGTTAACAAAACAAAACATTTGAGATTCTGCAAATGCTTCGTGTTCAAGAGAAAAGTTGTCGCTGATCTCTGGTACAAAAAACATGAGGTTTTCGCTTAGCTTGAAGCCATCTATTTTGCAAAGGGCATCAAACGATTCTAAGCCTCCTAAGACAAGCATGGAATTGTTTGTGGCGAAAACTCTCGGCGCCGCATATTCATTTTCAAGAATTAGCGCTGTCTGATTGTAAAGGATTTGGTAACCTTCTTGATTCAAGAAGAATTCACGTGTTTTATTTGTTGCATATGGTGGAATAACGATGTACTTGTAAGCAAACGCTCCCAGAATCTTTAGCAAATTGTCAGTCAGATGTTCTCTTCCCAATCTAAACCTTAAATGATCAATAAACTGTCTCGGCTTAAAATCCCATCCACCATCTTGAAGCACAGGCTTGTCGTGGATAAAAGAGCTGTCGAAACCTATGTCGTGACCCCAGCCCAAACTTGTTTGCATGGCGCTCGAAGCAAAGTCAGAATATTGATCTGGAGAGATGACCCATTCGTAGTGACTTCTACCAACAGAAACCACCTTATAATCGTCTTGTTGACGAGCAAGCCATTCATAGGGAGCTAAATATTGTTCGGAAGGAGTGTAAACCTGCAAACCTTGGAAGAAAAAGAAAAAGCAAGAGAAAAAACCACTCAAGAATATAAATATCAGCAAAACTATGCTCAAGATGTAAATAATTCTACGCAACTTCTTAACAAGGACATTCAAATCGTCAAATGATACCCTTAATCGTCTAACCTTCGAGAATCCACTGTTCTTTACCTCTAATTCAAAGTATTTTTCGTCTATTTGAGTGGAGTTTTTCTCTGTGATATAGCGTTTTATGCAACATACCAAAAGTGAAACAAAAAAGGCGTGAGAAAAAATAGCCATCATAATCCATCGATTTGCAGCCCTAAATATTGCAAAATGTGGAACGTTAAACCATGCCCAAACAAAAATGTGTCCAAAGGGAGGATGCGGCCCTTTTGCGATGAAAACAGAGATTATTGTGGAGAGAGCGAAAAAAATGGTGAAACGATCTCTGCGTATCAGGAGAGTACTGTATGCGAGGAGAAATATTATAAGAAGAGCTGTGTAAACTGGAAAGTCGGCTAGTCCTAAACCGGAATACACATCCACTATGTTCTCGTAGCCCCATTTTTCTATAGCTCGCAAAGTGAAAGCATCTGTAACATTACGGTAGCTACCCCAAAAAGCGTCGTCTAACGGATACTCATATGAAGGATGCATGTACGGTGATCTAACGTCAATGAGGAACGGAATCAGAAAAAAAGAGGACAGCAGAAAAACGATCAATGCGGATGGCAGTGACACCTTAAGAAGCCTAAAGAAACGAGTTTTGGCAGTTTCTTTTTGAGTTGGAAATAAAATAAAAAATGCCACATAAATTACAAGAAAAACTCCGTAAATCACTACACACTCTGGGTGAAAACCAGTTAAGAAAAGGCTCAGACCGACACTCAACAAAAGAATGGATTTGGGTTTACTTGTTTGCAGTGCCTTGTCCAATAGTATAAAAATCAGTGGAGCCAAAGCGTAGCTGAGGATTATGTCAACATGAGCTTCTGTTAACTGTGAGAAGAGCCATTGATTCAAGATATAAACTAGAGAGGCTGATAGCGAAGCTACATGTTCACGTGTATACCTATAGGCAAATAGGTACATGAAAAAACCTGCCGCCAAATAAGACAGAAACATAAATGCCTTAACAGTCCATGATGGATCTCTAAAAGCCAAGTATAGCGACATTAGGAAAAAATCCATGGAGTTTATTCCTTCCACAAAGCCGAAGGAGTAGGGACGCCACATGGAGAGCCACTTAAAATCTTCGCCATACAAGTAAGCTCTGGAGACGAATCCGAGGACATCACCGCCGCCGGGCCATTCAGAAGTAAATAGAAAATTTCTGAAAATTACGGTGGCAATTAACAGTATTATAGCAAAGTTTGCAATGAGCATTCTGTTTTTCAACGCGCCATTCTTCAATACATCAGCTCTGCATTTCTCAGAAAACATATGAAGCAGTTGGGAAGAGATCCCTAAAAAATAGGCAAAATACTCAAACAACTTCAATATATTGAATCCTACCAAAGAGTCCGCATTTCCAAAAGTGACATTGGCATTTTTAAGAAATGTTAAACGGAAAATGAAGTATCTTTTGATGGTGTTGGAAGGATTTTTTTGTATTAATGCTGGAAAGGTTTTACCATACCAGTACGCTTTAGATAAAATGCTACGTAAAGATGGACGTCCTTCAAAATGAAAAATTTCCGAATCTATTTTAGCGGTTTTGTATCCAAGTTTTTCGAACCGTTGGAAAAGGTCAAAGTCTTCTCCGCATACTAATTTTTCGTCGTATCCATGTACGTGCAGAAAAGCGGATTTTCGGAAAAAACGTGGTATCTCCATGGACTTGCTTGAAGTGGCGGAAAGTGATGTTTTTTCGTCTTTTTTCCATTTACCGAGCATGCCTTCGCCGATATATTTTTCAGGTATGATAATTGCATCGACGTTTTTCTGTATACATGTGTTTACGCATTCTTCAATCACTTTTGAATGTAGTATCATATCTGAATCTATGAATAAGAGAAAATCACCGTATGCGTTTTTTGCAGCATAGTTTTTGGCTTCGCTTCTTTCAGCATCTAAAGAAATCATCTTCGCATTATGTTGCCTCGCTATTAGTGTCGTTGCATCTCTACTGTGGCGATCTGCTACTAATATCTCAATTCTCTTGTAGTATTGATTTTTTATGGATTCTAGGCATTTTTTTATGGATTTTTGGGAGTTGTATGTTGGTATGATTATGGATACGAGGGGTGTTGGTTTGTCTTCTACCACCGTTGCATCCTCGTTAGCGTTTGCAGAGTGTTTGTTTATGAATTTTCTTTCAAAAATTGAATAATATTCAGAGTTAGAATTAGAATTGACCTATTTTCTAAGAAACTTCAATCGTTGGGAAGTTTTATCCTTTTCCGACATAGTATACACTTCGAAGAAATCAAAATTTGTTCCGCAGCCCTTACACTGAACGTATGCACGGCCATGTTTAATCCCCAGCCAAAAGCCTTCTTCCGAGCTACATTTAGGGCATATTCTGAAACGGTCTAATGTCTTATCAATTTCCTGCAACTTCAAACGTTCTCCAATCTCCACAGAATACTTGCTTTTTCTGAAAATTTAATGGTTTTGGTTTAGGGAGTTTAGAGATGTTATAGAAATGAAATGTTTTATTAATATTGAAGCAGTTCTGAATGGTTGATAGTCATGCTGGTCAAGATGTTTACTGTTGGCGGATTTTCAACAAACTGCTATGTTGTAAGCTGCGAACAGACTAAAGAGGCAATTATAGTTGACCCAGGTTTTGACAGCCGCATTGAAACTGAAAAAATCTTCAAATATATTGAAGTAAACGCCTTAAGATTAAAGTCAATAATAAACACTCACGGTCATCCTGATCATACGTGCGGAAATGGTGTTGTAAAAGAAAAATTTAACGTGCCAATTATAATCCATGAATTTGATGCTCACATGCTAGGCGAAGCGGGCAAGAAAATTGCCTTTTTCTTTGGTTTTTCAGGCTCTTCTCCAGCCGCAGATAGCCTATTACATGAGGGTGACATGGTGAATTTCGGCAGAATAACATTAAAAGTCATGCAAACTCCAGGCCACAGCCGAGGAAGCATATCACTTATTGGAACTAAAGAGGTTTTCACAGGCGATACATTGTTTTGTGGTTCGATTGGAAGAACAGATTTTCCTGAAAGCTCAGAGCTAGAAATGAATAGTTCCTTGAGGAAATTGTCATTATTGCCTGATGGCTTTGTTGTTTATTCTGGTCATGGACCGAAAACGACGATTGGAGAAGAAAAGCGTAACAATCCATTCTTGCAGTTGCTATGATTAGAGTGTATTTTTGAATAAGTCTTCTTCACTGGAAATCTGCAGTTCATCTATGCTGCATTTTTCGCAAAATTCAACTAAATTGTTCAGTCCCTTGAAAATGGCAACAGGTCTCGCTTCCTTTCCTTGTCCCATGAGTAATTCTGCTGCGGCAGCTATTTCATCAACTACTGCGACATTTTTGACCTTCAGCGTCTGCCCAAAAAGATCTTTTTTTCCTCTATAATCCTTAAAAGGTTTGATTCCAGCAACGCCTATAGCAAAGTTGACTTGTCCTCTTCTGAAAGGGCGGCTGTAGGTATCAGTGACTATTACTGCAACGTTTTTTCCCGTTAGCTTGTTGATAGCTTTGCGGCATTTTTCTGCTGATTCATCTGGATTTTCAGGCAACAATACAAAATTTCCTCTACCTTTTACATTCGACTTGTCTATTCCTGCATTTATGCAGATTAATCCGCGCTTGTCTTTTACGAGTATGATGTCACGAGTAGCTTTCAATATATTACTTGTTTCTCTCAAGACTAGTTCGACAAATTTCGGGCTTTTTCCAGTTATTCGTGCAATCTCTTCGGCTTTTCTTGAGAAAGTGACATCTCTTAGTCTTATGACCCTTTGTTCAGCTTTTGAAAAGATTTTTTGAGCGACAACTATTATGTCTCCATCCTCAATTTTCAAGCCATTATCCACTGTTTTGTTGGCAATTATTTCGGCGATATTATCTCCAGCCTCTATTAGGGGAAAGTTTTCCAAGGCGAACGCAGCAAAAGTTCTCAAATATTTTCCTCCACGTGTCTTTTATCGTTGTTGATTTACTATGTTAAATCTGTTATCTTTATTCTGTTTCATGAGAACCCTTACAGATTTTGAAATTTTATTCTGAATTCGTAATGCTTAAGCAAGCAATGGTAGAGGGATAATGTGGATTCAGCAATAAGAGTGGATGATGAAAAATGAAAAAACAGTTAACAACGTTATTTATCTTAATAAATTTAACACTTGGTGTTCTCAACTTTGTAAACATTGCATTTCTACCTATCGTAGGTGCAACCTATGTTGAAGGCCCAATTACCCGTGATACAATCTGGACGCTTGTAGACAGCCCATTTGTAGTTTCCAACGATATTGTGATTTATTCAAACGCTACACTTACTATCGAACCAGGCGTCGAAGTGAGATTTGGTGGAGCCTTTAGCCTAAATGTTTCCGGGGTGCTTTATGCAAATGGCACAGATAAGATGATATCGTTTACTTCTAACAAGGAACAACCGAACGCTGGTGATTGGAATGCAATAATATTCAATGGTGCAACGCGATCAACATTGGTGAACTGTTTCATATCTTATGCGGAAATTGGGATTTTGGTAGTAAATGGCGACGTAGAGATTATAAATTGCACAGTAACCTCTTCTCAAAACGGAATTACAGCGTTTGACGGTGAATTGCGCGTTTTAAACAGCACTATTAGCCATTGTAGTCAAGACGGAATTAACATCATTGAGAGCGAATCCATTATCGAGAACAGTATTATAATGGAGAATTTACAGAGCGGCATAAGCGTCACTGGAAATCGACAAGTCACAATTCAAGATAACACTGTAATGGCAAACGGAAACGGAATACGCATAACTGGAAGCGAAACTTCAAATTTAAATATACGCCAAAATAAAATCACAGCAAATTTGGAAAGCGGAATACGCATTGACGCCGACAATCATACTAACATCGTCATTTTAAACAACATCATCTCCTCGAACATAGGAATAGGAATCTACGTTTTAACCCAAGTAAGCACGCACATCACTAACAACTCCATCTCGTATAATGAGGTCGGAATCTTTTATGAGAATGGAAACCATTCAGCTAGCTTCAATGATATATACGGAAACGTTATTATGGGCATGGATGTAGCAGATAGTGCCACTGTAGTTGCAGAACGCAATTATTGGGGCGATCCTAGCGGTCCATATCATGAGTCGCTGAACCCTGACGGAAAGGGCGATCATGTTGGCGGTGGTGATGAGGCCAAAATTGATTTTATACCCTTCTTAACTAAACCAATTGGCATAATCAACATTCGCCCAACTGCGATACTCTTGGCTGATAAGATTCTAGTTCAACCAAACGCTGATGTCATGTTTTTTGGAACCAACTCGCTTGATGTGGATGGGCGTATCGACTGGTATCGTTTCAGTTTTGGAGACGGTCAAAATAGTGGTTGGACAGCATTGTCGACTTTTACGCATAAATACTCTTCAATTGGAACCTATCAGGCAAGCTTGATTGTGATGGACGATTATGGTACTGCAAGCAACTCCGTATTTCTTACGATGAATATTTCAGTTCTTTCGCCACTGCAAATTAGCATCAGTTTAAGCAGTTCTCTAGTGCATGAAGGAGATTCTGTTTCGATAACAGCTTACGTCAATAATGGAACTGTAGCTTTGGCAAATGCAACCGTTTCACTGTTTTCGGTCAAGGGCGGAAGCTTTACGGAATCAACTGGGCTTACCAATGCGTCTGGTTACTTCACTACAACATTTACCGCGCCAAACGTGATGAAGCTTACTCATGTCAGAATCTTTGCGAGAGCTTCAAGTGTCGGATATGCAGATGGTTCGGACCACGCTTACTTGGAAGTTTCACCTTTCCTTCACGTTGAAATAGATGTTGTGCCTAACACCATAAAATCTGAAGGGACAGCGCAAGTTTCAGTTTATGTCACAAGTGATGGGGAGCTAGTTGCTAATGCAAGTATTAGCCTTTCTTCGACTGCTGGAAGTCTTTCCTCTGAAACTGGATTCACCGATAGAAATGGCGCCTTTTCGGTTATTTTTACAGCGCCTTTAACGACAACATCATTAGACATTGCTATAACTGCGACAGCACAGAAAAGCGGTTTCATGAACGGCATGGACCAAACGATGATAAGAGTGGAACCTAAAATACCAGTGGTCCAGCTGACTGCACAACCTAATGCTACTATTTCAGAAGAAAAAATTGACGTAATTGTCTACGTGGAATATGAGACAGTACAGCTGGAGGCAGCTAATGTTACTATTATGGCGGAAGATGGAATCTTTTCAGCGACTTCTGTATTAACGGATTCGTATGGCAATGCAAGGTTCATTTTTACAGCACCACCAGTCAGCGTGAGTTCGAACATAACTATTACAGCCCAAGCTACGAAGACTGGATATGCAACTGGACAGGGTCAACTTGTGATAACAGTTGACCCGAAGACGTTCGACATTCAAATAAGCGAGCTCGTAATTAGGTCAGGTGAATCATCAACAGTTAGCGTCAAGGTAAAGTGCAATGAAGACGGAAAAGTCGTCTCAGGCGCTAATGTTACGATTTTGTCCAACGCAGGAAGTTTTTCAACGGCTACTGGCATAACTGATGCATTGGGCGCTTGCACGTTCCTCTTTAATGCGCCTGAAACAACAGCCCAAATATTCGTGGTTGTAACAGCTAACGTATCCAAAGATGGGTATACTAATGGGGTAAACCAGACATTAATAACGGTGACTCCAAGCGCAATTCCTTCTGCGGAAGGCGGATGGTCCATTGTTACGATCCTTTTGATACTGATCCCTGTAATCATTGCAGTCATTATCGTGATTCTGATTAAGACAAAGGTTATTCGGGTGACGATGGGTGAAGAAGAGGAAGAGTAAGTAATATATCGTGAGACGTAATATTTAATAGTTTGGACATATCACTATTAGTAGATAGGAGAAAAAGCTATGGCAAAACTGCGGCTCAAAGAAACATTGGGCAATCTCAAAAAAATAAGAATAAAGGTCGGCTTCAAGAAACGTGAACAAGTAGCCATACCACCACCTCCACCTAAACCAGTACCCCGAGGTTTCAAAGTCGTTGATAAATATCCCCTCTATGAACCCTTTGCACATGTTGCCGTAGTACAGAACCCCAAAATAGGCGAATACAAGTACATCTTAGATGAGCTGCAACTTGACCCCCTTGAAAGAAGCGTATACAATCGTATTCTGGAGATTCTGCTTGCTGAAATAGAGTCGCCAAAAGAGGAAATCGCCGATCCTCGAAAGTTCTTTGCTGAAGAAGCCAAAAAGATCGTTGATAAATACCGTATCAGCTTAGGGTGGCTACCGGATGTTTCATGG
>Ga0209102_1001939_pt1 | contig 10045 bp, 7 predicted proteins | sample ConPoolayeHmetaG_FD_185483 | JGI IMG/M metagenome (GOLD analysis project Ga0209102, IMG submission 185483) | Hot spring microbial mat communities from California, USA to study Microbial Dark Matter (Phase II) - Cone Pool mat layer H metaG... ... | reverse complement strand
CCCTTGGCCGAGAAAGCCCGAGAAAAAAAAGTGGAAGTGGCTGTTCTTTCTCATCTCCCTCGTTGGGAAAGGAGAAATCGCTGGTTTAAATTCTGGCAAACGATCACGGGTGCTTGGGAATTAAAAAAATTCATTCAGCAAAAGGGGATTGCTCTTCTCCATGTCAACTCGGTTCGCAGTGGCCTATTGGGCGGTCTGGCAGCGAAGCTGAGCCGCATTCCCTGTATTCTCCATGTTAGAGATATTTATTTTTCGCCCTTTACTTCAGAGCCCAGGGCGTTGCTCCTCGACTTTCTTTCCGACGCCCTGGTGGCTGTTTCCGAAGCTACCAGTCAATCAATTCAGCAGAAGAGGAAAAAACTTGCCCGAAAAATTCGCGTCATTTATAACGGCCTTGACCTAAGGGAAATTGATTCTGTTCCTACGGTTAACATTCGTCAGGAATTGGGTTTTAGGCCCCAGGAGACGCTAATCGGCTATTTTGGCCTAATAAGCCCTGTGAAAGGTTTAGCTTTTTTGCTCGAAGCGGGCCAAAAAATTATCGCCCATTATCCTGACACCAGAATTCTAGTAGTGGGCCAAAGACTTCAAGAGGAGGACCGGGCTTTTGAAGAAAAGCTAAAAGAATGGGCTGACCGGTCAGGACTTGCCTCTCATATCCACTTTTTGGGCTGGCGCGATGACTCTTTGGCCATAATGAAGGCCGTGGATGTAGTTGTTCATCCCGCTGTATATCCTGAACCCTTGCCCCGGGCTCTTTTGGAAGCCGCAGCCTGTTGCCGGCCTATAGTGGCGACGCAAGTCGGAGGGATTCCGGAAATAATAGAAAACGGTGTATCTGGACTCCTCGTCCCCCCAGGAGAAAGCGCTCACCTGGCCAAGGCAATTATTTCTCTTCTCCAAGATAAATCTCGGGCTCAGCAACTGGGAATGGCGGCGCGGCGGAAAATAGAACTAAAGTTTGACCTAAGAGAACATGGCCAGAAGGTCGAAAAGCTATACTCGGCGCTACTGGAGAAGAAAAGATGAAACTTCTCATTATCGCCCCTTTCCTTCCTGTTCCCGAAAATCAAGGGCTGAGGATTGAATTGGCTCACCTGCTTCGCACCTTGTGCAATGAAGATACCTTCTTAGTTGCCTTTAAAGAAAAAGAAGAAATTATTCCGCTCCCCGAGCTGCAAAGGTTAAGCAGGCATTTCTGGGTTTTCCCCCGGCCAACGATATCCCGCCAGGATTACATTAAAAATCATTTTTCCTGGAAACCGCTTTTGGTTTCCCGCTTTTTTACTCTAGAAGCAGCCAGCCAAATCGCTAAGATTACTAAAGACGAAAAAATTGATTATGTTTTTTTGGAGTCATTGCTGGTAGCTGAATATATCCGATATGTCCAAGGAGCCGAGACGATTTTCCATGCCTATAACATTGAATCTATTCGGGCCTGGCGCCGAGCCCGACAAACCTCCTCCCCTTTAAAAAAAGTTTATTATTATTTAATCGCGTGGCGCTTGCATCATTACGAAATAAGAATATTAAGAAAATTTGACTATTTACTTGCCTGTTCCGAAGAGGATAAACTATCTCTGGAAAAAATATGCCCTAACAAGGAGATTATTATTTTCCCTAACGTCGTCGATACTGATTATTTCGCGCTGGCTTCAGGCAAGAGGAATATTTTTCGCCTTATCTATATCGGCACTCTCTGGTATGAACCCAACGAAGACGCCGTCTTCTTTTTGCTCAAAGAAATTTTCCCGCGCCTTAAGAGTTCTTTCCCTCAAATAGAGTTAGAGATAATCGGCGAAGGAGCCTCTCGGCGCCTCGTGGCTTTAGCCCAACAATGGGGCGAGGCGGTGAAAATCCGCGGGCTCGTTAAGGATATAAGGCCATTCCTGGCTGAGGCTGGAGCTTTAATTGTTCCACTACGGTCAGGAAGTGGGACCAGGATAAAAATATTAACGGCCCTTTCCATGGGGCTCCCCGTCATTTCCACCCGTCTGGGCTGTGAAGGAATTAAGGTAGAAGAAAATAAAGAAATTCTCCTGGCCGAAACGGCCGCTGATTTTGAAGAAAAAATAAAGATTCTCCTCACCCACCCCGAGCTGAGTGCCACTCTGGCCGCCAACGGACGGGCTCTGGTGGAAAAATATTATTCCCTCTCTTCTCTTCAATCCCGCATGGACTTCTTTTTAAACATATTAAAATCTAGGAATATTTCTTCCCGTCATGCCTGAGCTGAGCATCGTGGTTGTAAACTGGAATGCTGCCCCCTACCTTCGCGCCTGTCTCCAGTCTATTATCCAAAACAGCCCTCCCTTCCCCTACGAAGTAATTGTCGTGGACAATTCCTCCGAAGATGGCAGCGCCTCGCTGGTAGAAAAAGATTTTTCGTTTGTCCTTCTCATTAAGAATAAGCAAAACACGGGTTTTGCTCGGGCAGCCAATCAGGGTTGGCAAAGTTCTCAAGGAAAATATACCCTGTTTTTAAACCCCGACACCCTGCTTTTTGCCGACACCCTGAAGAAAGCGGTAGAGGTTATGGAAAAAGAAAAGGGCGTTGGTATCCTCGGCGGCTTATCTTTTAACGGGAAGGGAGAAATTAACCCTTCCGCCTATCCCATCCCTTCGTCCTTGCGCCTTTTGGCTTTTATCACTGGCCTCAACCGACTTTTCGCTGTTTCCCGTTGGGAAAAGGCCAAGAAAAGACGTTATTCGGGCTACATTCAGGGTTCTTTTCTTTTAATTCGTCGCCAACTCTTAGAAGAGCTGGGTGGTTTCGATGAAAATTTCTTTATGTATGGTGAAGACATAGACCTGTGTCTACGCGCCTGGAAAAAAGGCTGGAAGGTTCTCTATGACCCGGAAATACGCCTTATCCATTATGGGGGCAAGAGCCGCGATGAGCGATGGCCAATAATCCAAGATTATATCCGGAGCTTTCTCTATTTTTATCAGAAACATTTCGGCATAAGCCAGACAGCCCGAATCAGGTTGGTGGCTCAAGCTAGTCTCCTTTTTTTGGCTCTAAGCAAAATAGTCGAAAACCCTCTTTTCCCACGCCGCGGCCAGGAAGAGGCCCGGGAGATAATGAGGTTTAGAGCCAGTCTAAGCCCAAAGATAAAAAAACCCAAACACTATCCTCCCTACTTTTATTTTGCGGGAATAAGGATTAACAATTTTAATCATCCCGAGGCTCTTGCCGCCATCGAAGCTGTTCTTCGTCACCAAGAGCCTTCTTTCCTTTTTACTCCTAATGCCCACCATATAATTCTTCTCCAAAAAGATGAATCTTTCCGTCAGGCTTACCAAAAGGCGAGCCTGGTTTTCGCTGATGGCATGTCTCTTCTTTTTGCTTCTTATCTTTTGGGTACTCCTCTAAGAGCCCGTCTCGCGGGTGCCGATATTTTCTCGGAGATATGCGGGCTGGCCGCTTCCCTCGGCCAGAGTGTTTTTCTCCTGGGCGGCGAAAGAGGAGAAGAACAGAAGGCGATAATCAAAATAAAAAAGTTCTGGCCGCGCTTAAGAGCTAAGGCCTATAGCCCTCCCTATGGCTTCGAGAATGACCCGCAAGAAACAGAGAAAATAATTCAGCTTATCCGCGAATTTTCGCCAGATATCCTTCTTTGTTTTCTTGGTTCTCCTAAAACTGAAAAGTGGCTTAGTAAGCATTATTCCCAATTGCCGGTATCCTTGGCCGCCTCCCTTGGTGCTGCCCTAAGTTATTTCATCGGGAGAAAGAAAAGAGCCCCCTCTTTTCTCCGCCGGCTTGGTCTTGAATGGCTTTGGCGATTTGCCCATGAGCCCCGGCGTCTCTGGAAAAGGTATCTAATTGGCAATGCCCTTTTTCTGGGGATACTGATAAAGGAATTAAATCACAGGTGGAAAGGGGAAAAATAGGCTAAAGCTGCGGTGACAAAGTTTATAGCAGTCAGCGGAGCTTTCCCTGCGTTTTTAAGGTCAAAGCTCGGGAAAAACTCAAAAAAACCAGAAAAGGAGATAAAAGCAAGAAGCAAAGGTACAATCAGCGAAAGGATACGGAACTCATCTCTGGCTTTACCTAAAAGCGGAAGGGGGTTGGACAAAAAATGGTAGACAAAAAAGGAGAAAAAATAAATAACGATGGACGAAATGAGATAAAATCAGCTAAGGCCTTTTAAACTCCCTGTGCTGAGTCAGATACATTAGTGACATATTATAATCCTTCCAGTAATGCTGAACGTCGCTCCCTTTTCGCCTAAGAGAATTTCAACTTCTTAGCCCTATGGAGGATTTGTGGAGGCGAGCTTCAGACATCGACGAAAATAGCCTTTGACTTGAAAAAATCCCGCTTAAAAGTGTCACTGATGTCCTGAACCAATGCACTCCCTTGTCTCTCCGGAGGAGGAAGTGATAACATGAACAACCATGGCTGCCTCATCAATCTTTTTACCCAGCCTGGCTGTCAGCTTGTTGAGCCTTATCACGAGCCTGGCGAGCTATCTTACCTTAGCTCTCTTAGCTTCTTCCTTCGGCACTGGGACGGAAGTAGACGCCTTTTTCGCCGCCTTTACTTTCCCTCAACTTCTCCTTGCTATTCTTACCAGCTCAATCATTAACTCTTTTCTTCCCTTTTTTATCGAGCAAAAACAGAAGAATGGATGGCAAGCCGCGCAGTTAGCCGGCCATAGCTTTAGGCTTTTCGCTTCTTCTCTTCTCGTTCTCTCTGGGGCAGGCTGGTTTTTAGCTTTCCCCTTTATTCGCTTGACTAATCCGGGGCTTTCCTTAGAGGCTACTCAGCTGGCAGCCTCTTTCTTTCCGCTTCTTTTATTTGCGTCTTTCTTTTCCGGCTCGTCTCTCCTTCTCTTGGGGCTGCATTATGCTCACCATATCTTTATCTGGCCTTCTTTAGTTCAACTCTTCAATAATTTGGTAGCTCTATTCTTTCTCCTTCTTTTTCGTTCTTCTTGGGGAATAAAAAGCCTTGTCTGGGGAACCTTAGCTGGTTCTGCTCTCCAATTTTTCCTGCTCCTCCCTTTTCCTCTCAGGAGACGAAATCTTAGCTTAAAGGCCAAAGCGAAAAGAGAAGACCTACTTTCTCTGAGCCGGCTTCTTCTGCCCTTGCTCATCGCTGCTTTTTTCTACCGGGCCAACCCTCTGGTCGAACGTTATCTCGCTTCTCGACTTGGAGAAGGAAACATTGCCTATCTTGGTTATGCCGGTAAAATCATCTCGGCATTGCTTGTCCTCCTTTCCCAGGGAATATCCACGGTTCTTTTCCCGCGGATGGCCGAACAGGCAACGCTCACTTATTGGCCGCAACTCGGAGAAACTTTAAGTCGAGCTTGGCGAAGCTTAACTATTATCGCTGTGCCGGTAACTATCTTCTTAACTGCTTTCTCCCCAGGCATAATAGCATTTCTTTTCCAGCGGGGCGATTTTTCCACCATGGCCACGGAGGCAGTAGCCATAGCTCTGTTGGCTTATAGTGGCTATTTTTTTCTTGGGGTTCTGGCCATGCCCATGGTTAATACCTTTTATTCCTTAAAAAAAACCAGCCTGGTAGCCAGAATAGGTCTCTTAGGCTTTGGTTTTTATATCCTCCTGGCCATTTTTTTGTCTAACCGTTTTGGTTTTGCTGGTATTGCCGCCGCTTCCTCCGGCCAATATATCTTAACCTTCACTATTTTTTCTCTTTTGCTCTCCCGCTACCTTGGGTCGCTTCCCTGGAAAAAAGTTGGCCAAACTCTTTTAAAATCTTTATTCGCGGCGGCTATGGCTTTAATTCCGGCGTGGTCGCTGCGCCTTATACTCTCTCATCGACCTTGGCTTTCACCCCTCCTTTTGCTCGGTCAATTCCTGGTTTTTGGTGTTATTTATTTTTCCCTTCTCAAGCTTCTTAAAACAGAAGAACTTCTCTTCCTCCGCAAAGGACTTTCCTTCCACGGCTTTAAAAGATAAAAGAGCCAATATCTATCCTTTCTCCCCCCTTCCTTGACCTTGCAGGGGTGCTTATCTATACTTACCTTAAAATAAAATGACCAAAATCCCATCGCTTAAGGAGCATAAGGGGGCCTACGAAAAAATATTTCAAGGTCAGACCTTAAGGGAATCGGACAAACATTATCGCTGGGTTCTGGCTCAATGCCTGAAGGCTGAGCCCCGGGCAGAAAAACTCCTCGACATTGGCTGTGGGGGAGGCTATTTTCTTCATTGGGCCGAAGGAATCTTTGACCAGTGCTTTGGCCTTGACCTGGCGGAAAAGGCTCTCCAGAAGGCTAAGCTAAACACCACCAGAAGTCACTTAGTCTGCGCTGCAGGAGAAAATTTGCCCTTTCCAGATAATTGCTTCGACCTTTTAGTCAACCTGGGAAGCCTGGAACACTTTCTTGACCTTCCTCAGGCGGTAAAAGAAATGTGGCGGGTGATGAAGAAAGGTGGCTGGGCGGCAGTACTTGTGCCTAATGCTTTTTTTCTTCCCATAATCCTCAACGTGCTTCTTAAAGGCAGGAGAGGGACAAGTTCCCTTCAGCCCCAAGAAAGACAGGCCACTCGAGAAGAATGGCGGGAGCTTTTTATTAGCCAGGGATTTAAAGTGGAAAAAATATTGGCTTATAACTATCGCTCGCGCCAGGCTCCTTGGGTTTATCGCCTCCTGCGTCCTTTTATTCCCTTTAATCTGGCCTATTGTTTTCTCTTTTTGGCCAGGAAAGAATGATGTTCTCTTTAAACAAAAAGAAATCACGCCTTCCTCCTCCCCCTTCAATTACGCTCAATCTGTCCGCCAAGAAAAGCCTCCGTTATTTAAAGGAAAGACTGCAGCTTGAAAATCATCCCCTTATTCTAAATCTTGGCTGCGGGGAAAGGTTTATCGGCCGAGAAGAGCTTGGCGGGCTTATTGGCCTCCAGCTAATTCTTCTTGACCTTTTCCCTCAGACCGGACTCACGCTTCGCGGTGACGCCCATTTTCTTCCCTTCCAAGAGGAAATTTTCATCGCCGTCCTCTGCCAGGGTTTGCTCGAGCATACGAGAAATCCAGAGCGAGTAGTCGCAGAGATTTATCGCTGTCTTAAAAGGGGAGGTTATGTCTATGCGGAAGTTCCCTTTCTTCAGGGATTCCATCCTGATAAAGAAGACTTTTATCGTTATTCTCTTCAGGGAATAGAAGCCCTTTTCGCGGCTTTTCGTCCCATAAAGCAAGGTCTTTGTGCCGGCCCAAGTTCTGCATTGACCTGGATTGTCCGTGATTATCTGGCTGGTCTGTTCACCGGTTTTTCTGGCGGCCGAGCTGAGGAGCGCCTCCGCTACCTCCTTACCTGGCTGCTTTTTCCTTTAAAATATCTGGACTTTTTCTTAACCTCGAGGCCCACGGCGTCGCGCTGTGCTGCTGGCTTTTTTTTCTTGGGTCAAAAGGAATGAATCGAAAACTTATCGCCAGCGAAAAACAACGCCTCGGCAGCTGGGGAAAAACCCATCCCGAGCGCACTAGAATACTCCTAAAATATAGCGGGGAAAAAATCTTAGAACTGGGCTGTTGTGAGGGTGCTCTCGTTAATTTCCTTTACTCCCAAGGCTATTCAGTCTGCGGCCTGGACATTCTGCCTTCGACTCAATGGCAACCCGCTCCCAAAAAATATTTTGTAGTGGCGGACGCTCGACACCTTCCCTTTCTTTCTGAAGAATTCGATACTGTGGTGGCTTTTGAAGTTTTAGAACATCTTGCTGAACCCCACGAGGCACTTCAGGAGATGAAGCGGGTTGCCCGGAAAAACCTCATTCTCTCCACGCCTGACGCCGAACTCCATCCTTTTTTAAGGGAATCAGGCCTCGCCTTTTTCCCCTGGGTCGACCGCAGCCACCTCAGCTTTTTCACCGAAAATTCTTTACGGGCCTTAATTCGCGAATCAGGTCTAAAAATAAGACTTTTCACTAAAATTAATCCTGTTTTCCCTGAAAGGATTTTGCTGGAAAGCCTTGGATTGCCGGCAGATATTGTTCGCTTCTTAGGAAAATTTCTCCGTTGCTTACCTCGCCAGAAAAAATTTCGGATGACCTTCCTGGCGGTCGCAGAAAAAAATAGCGAGGAAACTTAAGTCCAGAAAGAAACCAAAATAAACCTAATTGAAAAGACAATGACGCCGCCTGCCTTTTAGGCGGCGTGAAGGCGGCCGACGCTATGAAATCTCCCGCGGATAAAAAAACCTGTTCTATATCCCTAAACTATTCATTGAAACTGGACGGCAATCAAGGCGTAGGTATCATTGGTATAATTGTTGGCGGCTGAACCAAACCCCATTAATCCGCGGCTCCCGTCACCTGAATTGCCGCTTGCGGTCACGTTTATGTAAAGCCAACAGTTTTCATAAGAGCCGGTGGTTATCCCCGCCTCCTCAAAAGGATTAAAGGATTTAAACTCCCAGGGAGCAAAAGTTTTGGTGAACCACGACCCAACCGAAGTATTGTCGGAGGCGATTATTCGAAACTGAACCGTAATTGAATGACCGCCCAAAGTGCCATTCCAGAAACCGACGAAGGTGCGGTAAGTAGGATTAAATCTTAAGTCCTGGATAACCATGTTTCTTCCTAAATTGGCGGAATTGGCGTCAACCCAGCTTAAGCTCGAGAAGGATTTGCCGAAATTGCCGTTTCGAGTCCGGGCGACAGCATGAATCTTGTGAGTGCTATCTTGGGTAATTAATTGCAGAGTTCCAACTCTACCATAATAGCTAAAAGTAGTATCAATAAGACCCAAACTGTAAAGGATATTGTCCAATTTAATGCTCCGATATGCGCCGGCACTAGTCCAGATATTAGAGATACTGCGATAGCCTGTTCCATAATAAAAAAAAGCGTTGACAACAGACCCGCCGGTAAAGTCGGTAATCTGAACTTCGCTTACCCAGGTGCCGCCTCCGCTGGCTGCTGCCCAGATTACTTCGGGAAGAATGACCAAGTTGCTTGGAGAATTGTCGTAGGCTAAAAGAACTGAGCCCACAAGCACTAACAAAATACACAGAAAAATACTCCCCCTCATTTTTTTGGCCATCGATTTCTCCTTTCAGGATAAAATAGATGGCATTATGATATTTGACCGTCACCCCCTTGTCAAGTTAATTGCTTGCGTTAACAAATGCTATTTAGGGTACACTCTTTTGGTATCGCTTTTTTGGTACCGCTTCTCCCATTTACCAAACTTCGTAGTAAGGGGTACCAATAATTGAAAATTAGGCAAATAAGTAAGACGGCACTCATAATTTTCTGCCTCCCCTCCCCACCTTTCCCCGAATCGTTTTTGTTTTTCTTTCGACGCCGAGAAAGACTCAGAAAACAAAGGAAACCTGGTTGGGGGCCCTTAATTAGCGGGGTTGGAAGGGAAGGAGCGCGGTCGGGTCGTGGGTCGAGTTATTGGCGGTCGCGCCAAAAAAAGCCCCCCCACACCTGAAACGGGAAGCATCACTATACAGGCAATATCATACGAATAGGTTGGATAAGGAATCCCGCTTTCACCAAGAGATTAAGGTTTTAAAATCATATCCCACAAAGGCTTCGCCAGAAGGGGGAAACAAGTGCTTTCGTAACAAGGTGACGAAAAAAGAAGAAATTATCTTTTTGCCGGCACGCTGATTAGGCATCTTGGTGTTCCTCCAGCCACACCTTTGGCCTCTACCTTTATCTTAATCCGAGCCCGACCCGTGAAGAGGCTTATCTCGAAAACAGGGGGAGCATTTTCAGAAAGCGCTAGTGCCTTTAAAGATAAGAGTAAGCTTTTGCTCTTTTATCTCCAGGCTGAGAGAAGCGGCGAGGGAATACAGAAATGGAGGCTCTGGTCAATGCCAGTAAACGCCGCGGGGGCCGATAATGGAATTGATTTTGGAGGTCGAGGTCGTGATCCTAAATGACCGAGACTGCAGAGGAATAATAGTAAAGAGCATCCCCCTGCAAACCTTTAAAGGAACGAAAATAGATAAAACTTAAAACGACTAAAAAGAAGACAAAATATAAGAAAGCAAAAAGAGGTTGGAGCCAGCAACATTTAGTTCTTTTTTGAACTCTTTCAAGGTTAAACATTTTT
>Ga0209102_1001938_pt1 | contig 10047 bp, 10 predicted proteins | sample ConPoolayeHmetaG_FD_185483 | JGI IMG/M metagenome (GOLD analysis project Ga0209102, IMG submission 185483) | Hot spring microbial mat communities from California, USA to study Microbial Dark Matter (Phase II) - Cone Pool mat layer H metaG... ... | reverse complement strand
ATCGTGGGCTGTGATGACGACGGCGTCGTGGTCGTACCCCTCGGGGTGACCGAGCAGGTGGCCCGCCACGCGCGGGCGATCCTGCTGGCCGACATGCGCGCCCGCCGGGACCTCTACCAGCGGCTGGGGCTGCCCCCCGACGAGACCGTGGACATCGAGGCGGTGGAGGCGTACTACGCGGGGTTGGAGTAGGCGGGCCCAGGTGCTGGCGGGCGCGCCCGCTGCGCAGGTCGAGGACCTGCGCCACCGGTTAGCAGCGGGCAGGAGAAGGCGGTGAACGGCTACGAGCGGTTCATGGCGGCGCTGCGGCGGGAGCAGCCGGATCGAGTTCCACACTGGGAGCTGATCGTCAACGAGCCGACGCTCTCGGCCTGGGGGGCCAGGAGCCTGGAGGAGTTTGTGGAGCAGGAGGACCTCGACGCGATCACGGTGTTCGAGGACATGCCTCTGCGGCCGGCGTCGGGTAACGAGCAGGCCCTCACCTGGTCGGGGCGGACGGTCGGGGAGAGCGCGGGCCGGCGGGTGGTGGATGAGTGGGGCATCGTGTGGGGCTTCACGGAGTTCGGCATCCCGTATCCGATCGCGGGTCCCATCGGCAGCGAGGGCGATCTGCGCCGCTACGCTCCGCCCGACCCGGAGGCTGGCTATCGGCTCGAGTCGCTGCGGGCGGCGGTGCGACGGTTCAAGGGGCAGCGGGCGATCGTGTTCTTGACCCACGATGGCTTCGAGTACCCCCACCTGCTGCGGGGCGGCATGGAGAACTTGCTGCTGGACTACCTGGAGGCGCCACGGCTCGCCCACGGGGTGGCGGAGCTGGCGCTGGACTACAAGGTGCGGCTGATGCGGCGCGCGGTGGCGGAGGGGGCCGACGTGATCGTCTCCGGCGACGACTACGCCGGCCGCGGGGGGCCGGTGATGTCGCCGGGGCACTTCCGGGAATTCGTGCTGCCCTACCTGCGGCGCAGCGTGGAGGCCGCGCACGAGGCCGGGGCGCTGTACATCAAGCACACGGATGGCAACATCTGGTCACTGCTCGATGATATGGTGGAGGCGGGCATTGAGGCCATTGACCCGCTGGAGCCGATCGCAGGCATGGACATCGGGGAGGTGAAGAGGCGCTACGGGGGTCAGCTGGCCCTGGTGGGGAACGTGGACTGCACGGAGCTGCTCCCGCACGCCACCCCGGAGCAGGTGGAGGAGGCGGTGAAGGAGACCATCGCCAAGGGCGCCCCCGGCGGCGGGTACATCCTGGCCTCGAGCAACTCCATCCACCCTGCGGTGAGGCCGGAGAACTACCGGGCCATGGTGGCGGCGGGGCGACGATGGGGTCGCTACCCGCTGGACGAGGGCATGGTGGCCGAGTACCAGCGCCGGGACTACATGGCCGCCTGGCGCTAGCGGGGCGCGGTCACCTCACGTAGCGGCACCTGCCGTCCTCCCGCAGGCGTCCACAGCCGCCGCCCAGCCGCGCGCCGGCGATGAAGTGCCGGCACTGGGCGCGCTGCTTGGCGCCCCGCGCGATACAGCGGCCCTCCTTGTTGACGTAGAACGGCTTGTACAGCCGGCCGCCCAGGTAGACCGCCAATGCGATGGTGAGCACCGCGAGCACTGGGGCCGAGATCTTGCCTGGCACCCTCAGCACCGCCGTCATCAGCCAGTAGATGCCGACGACGACCGCGAGCGGCCCGAGGATCAGCACCAGCTTCATGATCCAGGGCGGAAGCAGCGGCTCCTCTTCTGGTCTCGTCTGTCTCATCGCGTCACCCTTCGGGAAGTCGAGGCCCCCCCTCTCCCCACTTGTAGGTTACCCCTTGTCGCCCGCGACTCCTACCCGCGGCGCCGAATGGCGCGATGATAGCCTCCGTGGCGCACCGACGTCAACCCGCGGGCGGCTAGGGCTCCTTTGCCACCCGCTCGGCCACCTCGATCTCCCGCGCCAGCAGCTCCCTCTCGGCGACGCGAAGGCAGCCGGCGTAGCAGCCCCAGACCCAGGCCAAGGAGGCCGGCACTCCCAGGAGCAGCCAGGGGGCGCCGAGCCAGTACACCGGCCCGGCCAGCGCGCCCAGCGCGGGCAGGGACAGGAGCCCCACCAAAAGCGCGAAGAGCAGGTATACGACCGCGCGGAAGAAGCTCAGGCTGGCGGACCGGCGCTGGGGCAGCCAGCCCCGGGTGACCATCCGCACCGGGTGCCACACGGAGACCAGGTTGCCGCAGGCCACCGCGATGGCGGTGAGCTCGGCGGCCCACAGTGCGGCAACTGGCCAGAGGGCGAGTTCGCCGGCTGCGGCGCTGAGCCCGCCGACCAGCGCGCAGTTCAGCCCCGCGAGGGTGACGAAGAAGGCGAGGTTCTTGCCCATGATGATGTGGCGGCGGGAGCTGGGGAACATGAAGAGCACGGCGGCCGCGGGGCCCTCGTCCCCGAAGATGTTGAACACCAGATCGGACTGGGTGAGGGCGAGCAAGGCCGCCACCGCCCAGAGGCCGACGTGCCTCACAGCGCCGGCCAGCTCGGCGTGGTCCAGGGCCCGGGGGTACAGAAAGGCGACGCCGATGACGAGCGCGAAGTAGAGCGCGGCCACGAGGCGGGACTTGAGGGCCGGGTCGCGGGAGAGGTAGCGCAGCTCCTTCTGGGCGACGGCGCCCACGACGGGCGGCAGCAGGTTCAGTGTGCGCGCAATCGCGCCGGGGGCGCGTGCTGCCCGCCCCCTGGCCCGCGCGCGGACGGCGACGGCAGGGCCCTCGCCAGCATAGGCGAGGCGCATCAGCCAGGCAGCGAAGTGGAGGGTGGCGACCGCCAGGGCGGCGAGGGCCAGCGTCCAGGCGAGGGCGGGCGCGAAGTCGCCCCGGCGCGCGGCGGCGGCCGCGTGGGCGGCCATGCCCGGGGGCAGATAGCCGAGAGCGCGCCAGGGGGCGCTGTCGAGCAAGCGCGACCACTGCCAGTCCCAGTCGGCGGCCTGGCGCGTGCCCAGGACCGAGAGGGCGTACACCGCAATGGCGATGAAGGGGGCCGCCACGACCAGCAGGTCGCGCGCCCGCCGGCTGCGGAGGGCGGCCGCGCCGGCGAGGGGGAGAGCCTGGCTCAGGGCAAGGGTGTGGAAGAGGAACAATGCCAGCGCGACGACGATGATGGCGAAGGCCGGCAGGCTGGTGGCGAACCCGACCACGGCCGCGAGCATGGAGGGCAGCATGGCGAGGACGCCGATGTCGAGCACGGAGCCGGCGGCAGCGCCGAGGCAGATGGTGCGCAGGGACACCGGGTAGACGAAGAGCTTGGAGAGATCGTAGTCCTCGGTGAGCACATAGCCGAACAGGGGCGACAAGATCCACACCGCATAGGTCGCGAGGAGCGCGGCCCGGAGCAGGTGGTCGGGACCGGGCGGGTCGAGCAGGACATAGCCGGCGAGCAGGGAGACGGCGATGGCGAGGGCGCCGGGGAGCATGACGAGCACGGCCACGATGGCGCCGACGGCTGCGGGGAGGTTCTGGGTGTAGTGGCGCCAGAGGAGGCGGCGCTTCAGCCAGAGCATGAGCAAGAGCTGTTCGCGCGCGGCGGGCATCCTAGAGCCAGCTCAGGGCATCGCGGTCGAGGCGGGCCTCGACGAGCTTGAGGAAGACGTCCTCGAGGGAGGAGTCCTCCTGCGCCTCGGCCTTGGCGCGCAGCTCGGCGACGTCGCCCTCGCCGACGATGCGGCCCCGGTTGATGATCGCCACCCGGGTGCAGAGGCGCTCGACGACCTCCATGACGTGGGTGGTGAAGAAGATGGTGGTGCCGCGGGCGGTAAGCTGGCGGAGCACCTGGCGCATGGCGCGCACCGAGATGGGGTCCACGCCGCCGAAGGGCTCGTCTAGGAAGAGGACCCGGGGCCCGTGGATGAGGGCGGCGGCGAAGGCGGTCTTCTTCCTCATGCCGGTGGAGTAGTCCACGATCAGCTTGTCCTTGGCGTCGCTCAACTCGAGGAGATCGAGCAGCTCGGCGGTCCGCCGGCCGGCCTCCTCGAGGGGGAGCCCGTGCATGCGGGCGGCGAAGAGGACGAACTCCTCTCCGGTGAGGCGCTCGTACAGCCCCACCTCTTCCGGGAGGATGCCGATGATGCGCTTGACCTCCAGGGGTTGGCGCTCGAGGTCGAAGCCGCCGATGCGGATGCGGCCGGCGGTGGGGCGCAGGAGGCCGCAGAGCATGCGGATGGTGGTGGTCTTGCCGGCGCCGTTGGGGCCGAGGAAGCCGAAGAACTCCCCCTCGCGCACGCGCAGCTCGATGCGGTCAACCGCGGTGAGCGCCCCGAACTGCCTTGTGAGCCCGCTGGCGTGGATGCTGTGGTGGCCGGGTTCGGTCACGGTGGGCCCCCATCCGGGCGCCGCGCCTTGCGGCCCGGGGCGGGTGGTCAGTCGGGCGCGAGGAGCCCGCGCTTGCTCCGGGTGAACTGCAGGTCGAGGTTGGGCGGGCGGCGCTCGAGGCAGGCGCGGCTGATCTCGATGACCTCCTCGGCCTCGTAGGTGGTCATGGTGCCCACAGTCACCAGGTCGCGCTCGCGCAGGGTGCTCCAGACGAAGCTCAGGCCGGTGAGGGGGTGGAGGCGGCCTGCGGCGAGGGGCTTGATAGTCAGGACGGGCTTCTTGGCCCGCCAGAAGATGCGCTGGAGCCAGTCGGTCTCGAGCTGGCAGAGGAAGCCGGCGGCATTGTAGGGCTGGATGTAGGTCTCGACGTCGGCGTCGGAGGCGTCGGCGCACACGATCGCCTCCGGGGCGTGGCTGCTGAGGCCGGGGATCATGCCGGCCTCACGCACACAGCGGAGGTGATCCACCAGCCGAGGGTGGAGGCGGGTGTTGAGGCGGTCGAGGAGGCGGTCGGTGACGGTCTGGTGGGGGAGACAGAACTGCGCGCCGAGGGCTCTGGTGCGCTCGACGGCGACCGCCCAGGGGTCGTCGAGCGGCTCCTCGGGGTAGGAGGGGGTGGCGAACCAGATGATCTCGACGCCGACGCGCTGCTCGGCCTGCCGGATCGCCTCGGCGATGAAGTCGCTGACTGGGCTCATGAAGGCGTTGCACCCGTGGCGCGCGAAGACCTCGATGATGTCGGCGATCTTGGCTGGGGTGTCGAAGCGCTCCTTGATGAACTCATCCTGCGCCTTCGAGGTGTGCGAGAAGCCGAGCATCCAGTTGCTGCCGCATACGAGCCTGGGCACGGACACGCCGCCGACGGTGGTGCGGGGGAAATCGCTCATAGGTATGTCTCCCTGTCATGGTGCGGGGGGGCCGGCGTGCGGCTACCCCTGGTCGCAGATGGCGAAGGCCTGCCGGAGGGCCGCGATGAGGTCTCCCTTGGGGCGGAACTCGTGGCCCACGTAGAGGTCGTAGCCGGTGGCGGCGATGGCCGCGCAGATGCCGGCGTAGTTGAGCTCCTGGGTGTCGTCGAAGTCCCGCCGGCCGGGGTTGCCCGCGGTGTGGAAGTGGCCGATCCACTGGATATGCTGCTGGATGGTGCGGATGACGTCGCCCTCCATGATCTGCATGTGGTAGATGTCGTAGAGCAGCTTGACGCGCGGGCTGTCCACGAGCTCGCACACCGCCACGCCCCAGCTCGTGTGGTCGCAGTTGTAGCCGGGGTGATCCACCTTGGAGTTGAGGAGCTCGAGGTTCAGGTTCACGCCGCGCTCCTCGGCATAGGGCGCGACACGGCGCAGCCCCTCGGCGGTGGTCTCGATGGCCTCCTGCTCGCTCCTCCCGGGCACCCGGTTGCCGCTGAGGCAGATGAGCCCGGGGACGCCGTTGGCGGCGGCCAGGGAGATGGACTCGCAAAGCTCGTCCTCGATGCGGTCGTGGTGCTCGCGCGCGTTCAGCCCCTCGCCGAGGGAGCTGTGGCCTACCATACTGGCGACGACGAGCCCGTGCTCCCGGGCGAGGCCGACGACCTCGTCGAAGTCGGGGCCGCGGCCCCACATCTCGACGGCCGGGTAGCCGATCTCGGCGACCGCCTGGAACAGCTCCCCGAGCGACATATCCTCGGGCTTGAGCATCGGGTAACAGACCGATTGATTGATGCGCACGACGCCTCCTCCTGAGTGGGTGGATGGAGCAGACCGACCGGGCTAGATCAGCCACCAGCGATCCGGCGTTATCGCCGGAAGGGCGAAGGAGCGCTCTCCCTCCGGCAGCGACTGGAGGAGCTCGCGCGCCTTGCGGCCGATGGCGTCGGCCGCCAGCTCGGCATTGCGCTCGCCCACGGCGGCCGAGGCGTGCTCGCGCGGGTCGAGCCCGCCAATGCCGAAGGGCGGGCTCATGTCGAGGGCGAAGGGCTCGTCGCCGAGCTCGGCCATGTCCACCAGGTCGGGGTAGAAGTGCATCATGTTGGAGGTCTCCCACTTCGCGGCGTGGTCGGTCTCCGACTCCGGGCGCCAGCTCAGGGTCACCTCCCACACGCCGACGCCGGCCGCCTTGCCGTCGGCGATCACGGGGGCGAGGGCGCGCTCGATCATCTCGATCTGCGCCTCCACGTTGTGGCCCGAGACGCCGATGATGACGCGGAAGCCGGTGCGCTTGAGGCGCTCGAAGAGATCGGTGAGGACCGGCACCAGGTGGCTCTGGTCGAAGCCCTCGTGGAAGTACACCGGTGGGTAGACGACGCCGCCATGCTTCTGGGCGCACTTCACAAGGATGGCGTGGGCCTTGAGCGCGTCGTTCCCGAGGGGAAGGTGGGGGCCGTGCCACTCGATGAGCCCGAAGGGGACGTATACCACGGGGAAGTCACGCGCGGCCCGCTCAAGCTGGCGAGGCCGCAGGAACTGCATCTGCACCGACCGCGGCAGGTGGTTGTCCATCCCCGCTCCTCTCGCCGCCGAAGGCGGCTCCGCCCTGGCTTCTGCGCCGCCGGGCGGCGTCCTCTCCGGGGACGGGCCAGGAGGCGCGGTGTGGCGCCTCGGGGCAAGGGGGGAGACGGTCAGCAGTCCCGAGAGCGCGGGCTAGCTGCGGGGGGCGGCCTGCACCTCGGCGGGCTGCGCCCGGCGAGTGGGGCGCAGCCGCGGGAGGGCGAAGACCGGTCGGCGCTCGGCCGGCTCGACACGATAGAGGTTGGCGAGGTAGTGCGCCACGCCGACGAAGACGCCGCCTCCCACGATGTTGCCGGCGGTCACCGCGATCAGGTTCTGAGTCCACATGGAGGCCCAGTTCACGGCCGCCAACTGGGCGGCCCCGAGCCCGGAGGCCTCCCGGGCGGCGGCGAAGCCCCGGGCGAAGATCCCGGCGGGGATGAAGTACATGTTGGCGACCGAGTGCTCGAAGCCGGAGGCGACGAAGGCCATGATGGGGAAGAAGATGCCCAGAACCTTGCCGGTCGCGGAGCGCGAGGCGGTGGCCATGAGCACGGCGAGGCAGACCAGCCAGTTGCAGGCGATGCCGCGGAAGAAGAAGGCGAGGTTGTGGCTGATCCCCTCGATGGCGGCGCCGTTTGTCTTGGCGGCCGCGATGCCGAGCGCGGCGCCTCCCACCGGCCCGGCCAGCAGCCCGGAGCCGCGGGCGATGATGTAGGCGAGCGCCACCGAGCCGACCAGGTTGCCTGCGTACACGACGGCCCAATTGCGCAGCAGCCCGCCCACCCCGATGCGCGCGGAGCAGAGGGCCACGGTCATCAGGTTGTTACCCGTGAAGAGCTCCGCGCCCGCAAACACCACGAGCATAAGACCGACGCTGAAGGAGGCGCCGACGGCGAGCTGCCGGAGGCCCCACACGGGCCACTCGCCGGTGGCCACCGTCGTCGCCAGGTGGGCGCCGAAGCCGATGTAGGCCCCGGCGAGCACACCCAGCAGGAACATGCGCCCCAGGGGGAGCCTCGCCTTCACCTCCCCCGCGTCGGCGAGCGCCTTCGCGGTCTCGGCGGGCGGCTGGAACACAGCCTCCTCCTCGCCTGTCGCCACCTGCGCGCCTCAGCCCCGCGCGCTGGCGCGGGCGGCCGCGCGGCGCGGGGCAGGAGGGATCACGCGCAGTGTGTGGGGCGCAGAGACGTCGGCCGCGCCGGCGCGGGCGCGCCGCTGGGCAACCGTCTCCATGCGCTGGCACCGGGGGCAGCACCAGACGCGGCAGGCCGGGTCGAACACATAGCCCTGGTAGTGACACTCGGGGCAGGTTTCGAGCTGCTGGGCCTTGGGCATCTCCGGTCTCCTTCCTCGCTCGCCCCAGGCTCGCGGCGCCGGTCCGCCGACCGCACCCCGCGCGCGGAGGGCCGCGGGCCGGCCACAGTGATTATCCCGTCGTCAGGGGGCCGGGTAAATCGGGGATGTCCACAGTGTGGAGGACCACAGGGGGAAAGGGCCTGGGTCCGGCTGCGGCGACATGTGTGGCCGACAGGCGACGGCGGGTCTTGGGCCTGCCCCAATGGAGGTTGGGGGCCTGCGCCACCGGGGCCGGGGCTAGTGATCGGGGGAGACGAGGCCGGTGCGGACGGCGTAGCGGACGAGGGCCGCGGGGTCGTTGAGGTCGAGCTTCTCCATGATGCGGGCGCGGTGGGCCTCGACGGTGCGGACCGTGATGCCTAGCAGGGCTGCTATCTGCTTGTTCAGCTTGCCCTCGGCGACGAGCTGAAGGACCTCCCGCTCCCGCGCGGTCAGCGGCTCGTAGCCGCCGGGCTCGGACCGGCGCAGGTGGCGCTCGACCAGCCTGCGGTCTATGCTGGGGCTGAGGAAAGGGTGCTCGGGGCGGCCGGTGCGGATGGCGGCGACGAGCTCCTCGTCGGCGTCGTCCTTGCGGACATAGCCGGCGGCGCCGGCGCGCAGGGCGTGGACGACGTGCTCGACATCGGTATACATGCTGAGCACTATGACGCGCGGGGCGCCGCCGCTGGAGGCGATGCGCCGGGTCGCCTCGATGCCGTTGAGCCCGGGCATGGCGATGTCCATCACCACCACCTCGGGCGCCAGCTCGCGGGCCGCCTCCAGGGCGGCGCGACCGTCGCCCACCTCGCCGACGACGGCGAAGTCGCCCTCGGCCTCGAGGATCGCGCGCAGACCCTGGCGGACGATGGTGTGATCGTCGGCGAGCAGGATGGTGGTGCTCATAGCGGCTCCCCCGCGGGCCGGGCGGGCACGCAGACCCGCACCGTCGCGCCCTGGCCCGGCGCCGATGTAACCGAGAACGACCCGCCCAGCTCCTCGGCGCGGCTTTCCATGCTGAGCAGGCCGAGGCCGCAGAGTTCGCTGTCGGCGGTCGTGGCCGCCGCCACGTCGAAGCCTGCGCCGTCGTCGGCGATGACCAGCACCACGCGGTCGCCCTCCCGGCTGAGGTGGACCTCGGCTCTGGTGGCCTGCGCGTGCTTGTGGGTGTTGGTGAGGGCCTCCTGGGCGATGCGGTATAGCGCTGCCTCGGTGTCCAAGGACAGGCGCTCGCGCATTCCCTCCACCGCGAACTCGACGGCGAGCCCCGAGCGGGCCCGGAACTCCCGGATGTACGACTGCAGGGCGGCCACCAGCCCGAGTGTCTCGAGGGCGGGAGGCCGCAGGTCGAGGACGAGGCGGCGCAGCTCCTCGAGCGTCCCCTCGATCAGCTCCCTGGCGGTCACCAGGCGCTGACCGAGGGCGATGTCAGAGGTCTGCCTGCGGGCGGCGCTCAGCTCGAGCTTCACCGCGGTGAGGGCCTGCCCGAGGCCGTCGTGGAGCTCCCGCGCGATGCGCTCGCGCTCCTGCTCTTGGGCCCTCGCCACGCGGGCGGAGAGGGTGGCGAGGCGGCGGCTGCGGGACTCGACCTCGCGCAGGAGGGAGGCCCGCTGGACGGCGTCGTAGAAGGCGCGGGCGATCTCAGCCACCTCGCTGCGGCCCTCGACGGCTGGCCCCGAGGGCGCGATGCCGTTCCTAGCCAGGGCCCGTATCTGGCTGCGCACGCGCCCCAGGGGCCGGGTGATGGAGAGCGACAGCGCCAGCCCCACGCCGATGGCCGCGAGCGCGATGGCGGCCACGAGCGCGAACTTGGTCGCCCAGGCGCGCCGCATGGTCGCGGCCGCGTCCTCGCGCTCCTCCCGGGCGCGGGCCTCGACCAGGGCGACGAATTCATCGAGGAGCGCGAGGA
>Ga0209102_1001937_pt1 | contig 10057 bp, 12 predicted proteins | sample ConPoolayeHmetaG_FD_185483 | JGI IMG/M metagenome (GOLD analysis project Ga0209102, IMG submission 185483) | Hot spring microbial mat communities from California, USA to study Microbial Dark Matter (Phase II) - Cone Pool mat layer H metaG... ... | reverse complement strand
TATGGTGGGCTGATTGAGAAGTACAAGTGTGAAGATGCTGACTTGATACTGCTCACCATGGGAACAATGGGCACCGAAGCCAAAATAGCAATAGATAACCTACGCAAGGAAGGGCTAAAAGTTGGCTCTGCGAGAGTCCGCGTCTATCGTCCTTTCCCAATAGAAGAAGTAACAAAGCTTGCGGCACAAACGCAGATGATAACAACAATCGACCGTCACATATCTTTCGGGATGGAGGGATTTCTCGCCACCGAAGTCAAAGCGTCATTGTTTAACCAAAGAAACCGCCCTCTTGTTGCTGGTTTTTTGGCTGGTCTAGGAGGGCGAGACGTAACTTACGAGACGATTGAAAAGATTGCTAAGAAATCGTTGAAGTGGATGCGCAGTGGAAGAGTAGAAGAAGCTGTTTGGGTTGATTTAAAGGAGTGAATATAGAAAAGTGGTAACAATAAAAGAGCTTCCAAAGGAAGAATATCTGCTTAAGGGTCATGCAGCATGCGCGGGTTGCGGTCCAGCAATTTCGCTTCGCCTGTTTTTCAAGGCATTAGGAAACAAAGTTTTCATGGTAGTTCCTGCATGCTGCACTACAGTAATTCAAGGACCGTACCCATACACTTCATTTGCCGTGCCGCTTCAGAACATACTGTTCGAATCAACAGCCGCTGCGGCTTCAGGAGTTGTTGCTGCGTTGCGTCAAAGAAACCTTAAAGACATAACAGTCGTCGGTTGGGCTGGTGATGGTGGAACAGTTGACATTGGCATTCAAGCGTTGTCTGGGGCGGCTGAAAGGGAGACAGATTTCATCTACATTTGTTATGACAACGAAGCCTATGGTAATACTGGAATGCAGCGAAGCGGTGCAACACCCTACGGAGCATGGACCACAACAACACCAACTGGAAAAAGAGAACGAAAGAAGAACATGCCATTTATCATGGCAGCTCACGGTATACCCTACGTTGCAACTGCATGTCCATCCTTCCCCATAGATTTTGTGAACAAACTTAAGAAAGCCAAAGATATCAAAGGCACAAAATACATTCACATCTTAGCACCATGCCCAACCGGCTGGCGATATGACACAAGCAAAACAGTTGAATTGGGAAAGCTTGCGGTTCAAACTGGTCTTTGGGCTCTTTTCGAAATTGAAAATGGCATGTTCAAACTCAATTCGCCTAGCGACAGACTAGTTGACAAGGCCAAGCGTAAACCAGTCAAGGAGTATTTGGCTTTGCAGGGCAGATTCCGGGGCTTAAATGAGGAAGGCATTAATAATATTCAGAAATGGGTGGATGAGGACTGGGAGCAATACCGCAAACTGGCAAGCAGTGTGTCTGATTTAGCACCGTACGGAAAAATATAAGAAGCTCTAAATTAATGATATAGGTCGCTTTACGTTGCCAACTGTGTTAACAGTAAAAAGGAGCTAAAAAATGACAGAAGAGAAGACGAAGAAGCAACCGGCAGAGAAGCCCAAAAAGACCGCAAAGAACACCCAAGTCTCAAGTGAAAACATTGTTCTCATAGGCAAAAAACCAGTGATGAACTACGTTATCGCTTGCCTAACCTACTTTAACTCTGGCGGCAAAAAAGTCGTCGTTAAGGCTAGAGGAAAAGCAATTAGCAGAGCCGTTGACACCGTTGAACTTCTAAGAAGAGCCTTTGTAAAAGATCTTGAGCTTCAGGGAATTGCCATAAACACTGAGGAAGTAACAAGAATCGAGGGGCAAAAAGCAAACGTTTCAGCTATCGAGATTGCATTAACTAAGCCGTAGTGTGCTTCTGTCTACGGGCGTAATTCAAACTTCAGCTTTGCAAGTTATCGGAGTTTATTTACTTTTTCATGTTTCTTTCTGCACAAACAACTTAGGTAATTATATAAAACAGTCTTCTCATTTTCTATTTTCGTTGGTGATCGAAAATGAGTGCTTATCCAAAAATTGTTGTTACTCCTCCTGGACCTAAAGCCCGAGAATTAGTTAAAGAAGACGAAAGCCTAATTTCACCGTCTTACGTGCGCTTTTACCCGCTCGCTGTTGAATCTGGCAAAGGATGCATAGTGAAAGATGTTGATGGAAACGAGTACATCGATTTCAACTCTGGTCTAGTATGCCTAAACGTCGGGCATAACCATCCCAAAGTGGTTTCGTCAATTAAGAACCAATGCGATCGCTTTCTGCATTACTCAAACACAGACTTCTACTATAATGAAGTTGTCGAGTTGGCGAAAAAACTGGGAGAAATCACCCCGGGCTCTGGCGACAAAAAATTATTCTTCGGCAACAGCGGCGCAGAAGCAATTGAGGCGGCTATTAAACTTGCAAAATGGCACACACGCAGGCAACTGTTCCTCAGCTTCATAAGCGCCTTTCATGGACGCACTACTGGCGCATTGTCCTTCACAGCAAGCAAACTTGCTCAAAGACGCTACTTCTTCCCATTAATGCCAGGCGTAACCCATGTGCCATACCCATACTGTTATCGTTGCCCCTTCAAGCTAACTTATCCCGAATGTAATTACTGGTGCGTGGATTTCATTGACGAGTTTGTCTTACAGAAGTATGTGCCCCCAGAGGACACTGCGGCTATACTGGCTGAACCGATACAAGGAGAAGGCGGCTATGTAGTTCCGCCGCCCGAATACTTCCAGCGGTTAAAGAAGCTAACTGACAAGCATGGCATCTTATTCATAGTCGACGAGGTTCAGTCAGGCATGGGTAGAACAGGCAAATGGTTTGCGATTGAACATTGGAACGTTGAACCAGACATAGTGTGCACTGCTAAAGCACTAGCTTCTGGGTTGCCCTTAGGTGCGGCTATCGCGAAGGCAAAAATAATGGACTGGAGCGGAGGCTCTCACGCAAGCACGTTTGGCGGAAATCCACTTTCCTGTGTTGCAGCTACGGCCGTCATCGACACCATCAAAGAAGAGCAACTCTTAGAAAATGCAAACAAACAAGGAACCTACATTCTAAAAAGACTTGAAGAGTTCAAAGAAAAAAGTGAGATAGTCGGTGATGTGCGAGGCAAAGGCCTGATGATAGGCATCGAAATCGTCGAAAACAAGGAAAATAAGAAGCCAGCATCCAGCCATGCAACGGAAATTATGACACGTGCATGGAAGCGAGGAGTCGCAGTTATCACTTGCGGAGTTTCAACCATAAGAATCGCGCCACCTCTAAACATTTCTAGAGAACTTGTGGATTCTGCAATGGACATAATCGAAGATGTTACCAAAGAGGTCGAAAAGGAAGCGTAGACTGTCAGTGTGTCCATATGGAAATTCGAAAGCTAGCAATAGAAGACTACGAAAAAATAATTGCACTTTGGGAAAGGGCAAGGTTACCCTATAAACCAAGAGGAAGAGACAGCAAAGAAGAAATAGCAAAACAAATGGAAGCATCTCCCGATTTTTTCATTGGAAGTTTCGAAGATAATCGTCTCATAGGGGTTGCCATTTTGAGTAGTGACATGAGGAAGGGATGGATTAATCACTTGGCGGTTGACCCTGACTATAGACGAGAAGGCGTTGCCAAAACTTTGATTGCAGAATCGGAAAAAGTATTAAGAAAGCATGGCATCAAAATTTTCTGTGTTTTAATTGAAGATTATAATGATGTGTCAAAGAAGCTTTTCAAAAAACGCGGTTACGTTGAACATCATGACATAGCATATTTCAGTAAACGTGATAGCGACGACGTCTAACAATGCTTTAATCCCATTTTTGCCGTTCTTCTCATAAACCTCAAGCTGCTTTGATGTCGCTTTCGTTAGAAATCAAGTGGTTTCGCTATTACTTCTCTTATTTTTAAGTCAAAGAATCTTGCAGTATTTGCTGGGCATATTCGAAGTGCAGTGTCTACACTCTTTCCAGTTCCTGCAATAGCGAGGACATCCTTCTCCCCAGAAATCAAGCCAGCGTCTACAGCCATAAGAGTAATTTCAACACATACTTTGACTCCTTCTCCCATAAGCCTAAGCACATTAGCAATAAGCTCCAAAGGCTGGATGGTTCCAAAGTCTTTGCGAATTGCACGTTCTACACTGCTTAGAGCATGGGTGCCAGTGAAAATCTTAGCGCCATTTGCCAAAATTTCTTTTCGATAATCGTCGTGTAGCTCAGTTGTTCCTGTTTCTCGGAAACCGAAGCAATGTGTAACTATAACAACATTGTATCCTTTGAAAATCTTTGAAGCCTTTGCTCCTGTTTCGCCTGTTGTTGAGGCGACTACTATGTCTTTTATTTCTTCTCTTTCAGCGTATTCTCTGGCGAAATTTAATAGAAAGTCCGTATTTTCTCTGCCGGCTTTTTTGAAGTAGATGGTTTCTTTTTCCCGCCATTCAACATTTTTAATTCCCACCCTGTCTATTAGCAAGATTCTGATATTTGTTTAATGTTTTAAGGAACTTATGGTTTTAGCAGCTTTTTTCTTAGAGGTTTTCTCTTTAGCTCTGTACCGCATATTTGGCATTTGCTAATTTTCTGTTCTGCCGAGTATCTCTTGTGACATGCTGGACAATACCTTATCCATTGCAGGCGAAAGCGTATGCCAAACGTGGCTAGTGAGGCAAATTTCATATTCAGTTGGTCGGCAACATTCTGTATTGCATAATCATCTGTAACGATTAACGGAGAGTACCCGCTTGACTTAAGTTCTAATGCTAATGCTAGAACTTGGAAATCTGCTTCAGAAAGAAAAAATGTGTCTCCAACTGTATTTGCCGACATTCTAACGTTTTTCAAAAAAACTTCAATTGGCGCTTTCACTCTCAACTTTCCATTTTCCACAGCTGTCTTAAACCTAACCCATGGCATTGAGCTTCCCTTGATTTCTTCCCTAACCATGGGAACCGTATATTGTGCATCGCTTATTGAAAACGGGTCAAAACCAGCAAAAAAAGCAGAAGTATCTAAGACAAGCACTCTTTTCTCCTTTTTTGAATTCGAATTTTCCATTACATTCCCTTAAAAAGAAGTCTACTTCGCAAACGATGGTAAAAGTTCTCTCTAAACCTTATGAAGGATGTCTCATTCCTGGAACGCGTTATAGTTATGCTTGGGCTTTTTGAACTTACAAACTGGCAATGTTGTCCGTCAACGATAACCAGCACTTTTCTTGGGCGACTCACCTCTATTTTAAGTGTTGAATTTGCGGGAAATACGACTGAACGAAAAACGCTCAGCGCGCATACGGAGGTTAAAACGAATGCGTCTACACTTGGGTCTAGAACTGGTCCTCCAGCAGAAAGCGAGTAGCCCGTAGAGCCAGTCTGTGTCGATACCATTAAACCATCGGCTTGGCAGTTTAAGATATTTTCTTTATCCTTCAGAATTCTGGCATAGAGTAGTTTTGCCAGCTCATCTGCCGAGATTAACACTTCATTTAAGGCGTCTGGAAGTTTTGCGCCATCAGCAGTTACAGAGAGTTTCATGCATTTTTCGACCGTGAACTGTCCTTTTAGACATTTTTCTACTGCATCCAAAGCTATTTTCGGCTCTACTTCAGTAAGGAAGCCCTTAACACCCATGTTTATTGCAAGTATTGGAGGTTCTGGCTTAGGAATGGCGACGCATGCTCTTAAGATTGTGCCGTCGCCTCCGATTGTAATTATGAAATCTGTTTTCATTTTTTTTAATGAGATACTTTCTTCTTTTATACCCGTTTTTCTAGTCAACGTATCTTCCACAAAAACCTTTAATCCCCTATCTCTCAGATATTTAGCTAAATCTTCTGCAAGCTTTACAGCCGCCTTCTTATCGTAACGGGCAACAATGCCGACACTTTTGAACAACGACATTCCCTTCTATCTACTAGCCACACCTTAATCTATATATGGGTGTTGTTTAAAATTGCTGTAGGTAAAGATGCAAAAGTTGGTGCACAAATGAGTAAACCAGTTGACGTTGGAAGCCTACGCGTAGGCGGCTACATGATTATTGATAATGAACCATGTCGCATAGTCGACATAACAAAATCAAAACCTGGAAAACACGGCTCAGCTAAAGCAAGAATAGTCGCCATAGGCATTTTTGACGGCGTAAAAAGAAGCATTGTGAAGCCCGTGGACTTGAATGCCGAGGTTCCGATAATCGACAAGCGGTCTGGGCAAGTTTTTGCAGTGAATCCCACGGGAATCCAAATAATGGATTTGGAAACATATGAATACTTGGATGCGCCTTTTCCTGAAGAGGAGGATTTGAAGGCTAAGCTTATTTCTGGGGCTGAAATTGAGTATTGGCGGATACTTGGCAGAGTGAAAATTATTAGGGCGAAATAGCGTCAAAAATTTGCGAAGTGCAGTTTTAGGCTGTCTAACTCCACCAGTCCCAATCGAGTTTTTTAAAAACTAGGTAAAGGAATAGAAGGATTATTCCCCAACCCAAAGCGAGTCCAGCAATTTCCAATATCAAGATTTCGCTTAGATAGGTGTAACTTGCCCATGCACTTATGCCACATAACCCCACTAACAAGAGGACGAACATAGCCACATGGATTGCCCGCTCCACTGTCATTCGTTTCGCCTTTGAATTAGGTTAGCTCTTTGTATTATCTGATTTTCCTTTAAAGTTTATCTTATTGTTTGAGTAGTAGCATTTGAAGCCGATGATGCGAGAAGAGCCGTCTGACTTGTGAAGACGCTTTTACCCAGTCTGAGGCTTCTGTGCTATTCGATGGGGATATAGTGTCCATGTTTGCGTGGTAAGTGAATCTCCAAGAATCCTTTTTTGAATCTTACTTCCATTTTGTCAATTTTCACTGGCACTGGGATGCGTGTCTGGCATTGAAATGATCGAAATTCTCCTCCATACTGGGTTATACCAAAATCGCCCAATCGTATTTTGCGTTTCATCTTTGCCGATATCTCAATTAAGTCAGTATCCAATGGCTTAACCTGCACCGTATTCTCCTCTGCATAGGGCAAATCAACAGTCACTATGACTTCCATCGGGGTTACCTTTATGTCGCGAAGCGGTTCTACTGCACATGTTCTTTGGTTCCAACTTGGTCCCTCTATAAGCGACTCTTGAATGCTCTCTGCCCATTCGTCCAGTCCTTCAAAGTATTCTTTTATTATATCAAAAATTGAACGTTTTCTTTTTTGTGACATTGTCTGTTCCTCCTTATGACACGTACAAAGGAATGTCATACTCTTGCGTTTTCTTCATCTTTGACATTTCCTGCTGGGTTCTTCTCATAACGTCCCTCGCTTTCAAACGGATTTCTTCGCCCTTTTCTAGAAGCTGTGAAACATCAACTTTTGTGCCCGTCACTTTCTCTAACTCCTTTAGCACTTCTGCTGCGGCTTCTGGGTCTGGATAGTTAAAGAAGCATTGTGCAAGTAACGTGAGAGCTGGGATATTCAGGTTGGCGCAGCGGTGCAACATAATCGCTTGTGGACCGACCATGTAACCTTCTTTAAGCACCTCAATTCCTAAACCTTGGATTGTTTTCAGCGTCTCTGGATTTGACGCTGCGGCAAACACCTTTAACTCTTGGACGTCTTGTCTCTCTTGTATGGGGATGCCGCTCAGCGAAATCATCATTTTAACGTTCTTGCTCTTTCCCCAATCAATAAGCGCGTTCATTATCGGATACAAGGCATCTGCAGAAACAGCTGTTTCAGATACCGCTAGAAGAAGTTCCTTATTTCCGAAAATTCTTATTGGCGAATGTGGCAAGCCTGCATGTAAAACTATTAGGGGTGGGAGCAATTTTGAATCCATGTAAGCCACTTCTTCCAGATCTTTAATCTCCGAGATCAGATGCGAAGCAGCCAAGACACCTACTAATCCAACATCAGGAAAACCGAAAAGCATGACAGCGCCGTTTGCGGCTTCCTTCTTCTCTATGATTTTGACTTCGCTCAAATTAAGCTCCTCGGCTATATTTAGAAAAAGTGAAATGTAAAAAGGTTATGGAATACCTATTTAAAGGCGAGCATTGCTTTAAATCTGGAGAAAAGCCATGGCTCTGGAACGCTTAGGTTCCTCACTTTACGATGCACTAAAGAAGATTCTGAAAGCCTCTGTTGTAGACGAGGCTACCGTTAAAGAACTTGTTCATGATGTGCAAAAAGCTCTTCTCCAGTCCGACGTGAACGTCAAACTCGTGCTTGATATTTCAAAGCATATAGAAGAAAGAGCACTTAAGGATAAAGTTCCCCCAGGAATTTCCAGACGCGAGCATGTCATAAAAGTTGTCTACGAAGAGTTGACACGCTTTCTAGGAGAAAAGCCTGTTCCAGTTAAAATGGAGCTAGGAAAACGAAAAGTGATAATGCTTGTTGGCATACAAGGCTCTGGAAAAACAACAACCGCGGCTAAAATTGCCAAGTTCTTCCAGAAGCGGGGAATGAAACCAGCACTAGTCTGCGTAGACACATATCGCCCTGGCGCCTACGCGCAGCTTCAACAGTTGGCGAACAGAATTAACATCCCAATATATGGTGACGTAAAAGGAAAAGACCCAGTAAAAATTGCCTTTGAAGGCTTAAAACAGTTCAATGACAGAGACATAGTAATCATCGACACTGCTGGGCGCCACAAAGAGGAACAAGAGCTAATCAAAGAAATGAAAATGCTTGAGAAAAGCATTAAGCCAGACGAGATTATGCTCGTAATCGATGGAACAATCGGTCAACAAGCCATGATTCAAGCAAAAGCCTTCAACGAAGCCACACCAATAGGCTCAATTCTCGTAACAAAAATGGACGGGTCAGCAAGAGGCGGAGGAGCTCTTTCCGCAGTAGCAGCCACAGGAGCACCGATAAAATTCATAGGCACAGGCGAAAAGATAGAAGACATAGAACAATTCATCCCCTCCCGCTTCGTCGGAAGACTCCTAGGCATGGGCGACCTAGAAACCCTTATCGAAAGAGTACGCGAGGCAGAGATCAAGGTTCCCGAAAAAAAGGCAAAAGCCATCTTAAGCGGCAAATTCACGCTGACAGACATGTATGAACAATTCGAAGCAATGAAAGGAATGGGACCCTTCAGAAAGATTCTAAAAATGTTGCCTGGCATGTCCTATGACATACCTGAAGACATGCTTAACACGGCTGAAGACCGCTTGGAAAAATGGCGCGTAATGATCCAATCAATGACTTCTGAAGAAAAAAATGACCCTAAAACCTTTAATGCCTCGAGAATAAGGCGTGTTGCAAGAGGTTCTGGAACAAGTGAGAAGGAAGTTAAAGAGCTTCTGAAACAGTATTCAATGATGCGGCGAGTGCTTAAAACGTTGCGAAGAAAGAAGAAATTGCCATTTTTTGGTAAGGGAATGCCGCTTGACTTAAAATAGCTGTTGGCAAATCTGAAGGTTGAGACATGGACATTTTGAAAAAAGCGTTGCAGATGCTTGAAGAAAACTCTCTATGCGACCACTGTTTGGGGAGACAATTCGCCTTGCTTGGGCATGGCATAGAAAACGACGAAAGAGGAAGAACAATTAAACTTGCATTAACGCTAAAAGCCCACGAGCTAAACTTTTCCAAAAACCAAGAAAGCATAAAAACCCTCAAAGTCCTCGCCACCAACGGCTTTTTCCAACCAGCCAAAGAAGTACTGCAAAAAATGAAGAAGCGCATTCCAACTCTTCCAGAATCGTGCTTTTTATGTGAAAACAAGTTTGACAATGTTGAAGAATTGGCGAATAAAGCCCTGAAAAAACTCGAAGACTACGAGTACAATAGTTTCTTGGTTGGTATAGAATTGCCTATTAGTGTTGAGGAGCGGGAAGACGAGTTTAAGGCGAAATTTGATGTGAGCTATGGCGAGAATCTGCGAAACGAGTTTGGCAGAGTAATTGGGAAGAAGATAGCTGAGCATAACAAAAAAAATGTGGATTACAAGAAACCTGAAATTGTCGTGCTCGTCAACCCCTTTACTAAAAATGCGAACCTTCAAGTAAATCCGCTTTTCGTTTTAGGCAATTATAAAAAACTTGTTCGAAACATTCCACAATCAAAATGGTTCTGCTCAGACTGCCGAGGAAAAGGTTGCAAAAAATGTAACTGGACTGGAAAAATGTATCCAGAGTCCGTTGAAGAACTGATT
>Ga0209102_1001930_pt1 | contig 10081 bp, 4 predicted proteins | sample ConPoolayeHmetaG_FD_185483 | JGI IMG/M metagenome (GOLD analysis project Ga0209102, IMG submission 185483) | Hot spring microbial mat communities from California, USA to study Microbial Dark Matter (Phase II) - Cone Pool mat layer H metaG... ... | reverse complement strand
ATAACAGTCAAGGCGCCGGGCGCGACGCCGGCATGCGCTTTCAGGCGGCGGATAAGGCAGGCAATCTCGGTGGCTAATGCACCGCGATAGCTGTGGACTTCGTCGAGAACAAGATAACGGAGAGAAGGAGTGAACAAGGAGCGGTCTTCCTTCCGGACGAGCAGGAACTCGAGCTGTTTGTAGTTTGTCAGGATGATATCGGGAGGGCGCTGACGGATTGCTGCCCGCGTTGTTCGTTCGGTTTCGGCCGGCGCTTCTTTCAGGCTCTGCGCCGCCGCGTCGCTATCGCCGGTGTACAGGCCATACGAGACATCAAGGCGCGTATCCCTTAGAAGCCGCCTCATTCGCTCAAGCTGGTCGTTGGCCAGCGCGTTCATGGGATATAAGAAGATGGCCTGGACACCACTTATGCCCTCGCGCTTTCGCCTGATAATACCGTCGATAATCGGCAAAAGGAATGCTTCTGTCTTCCCAGAGCCGGTTCCCGTTGTTATAACAAATGGCCGTCCTGCCTTTCCAGCCTCAAGGGCCTTTTCCTGATGGATAAAGAGCCGGCCGTCGCCAAACGGCCACCGCGCTTTAAGAATTTCAGGATCGAGCTTTCCGGAATCGGCTAATTCCTTAAGTGAATGACCGAGTGCAAAATCGCGCGCCAGCGTGACATAAGGTCCCTTGACGATAACATCAGTTCGGGCCAGATGGTCCTCGAACTGACGTCTCAGATGGTCGTCAAGAAACCGATAAGAAGTCTTAAGAAACCTGCGATACTCTCCGATCAAGCTGTGAACCGCCTGGGGAATGTTAACGCTCATCGCTTTGCCTCACCTTCAATGCTGAGCTCAAGAATCCATTCATGTTCGGTCGATAATAATATTAATAATATTACTTTTTCAGCGCGAACAGGCCAAGATATCGCTTGTGCATTTATGATGTAGCATTTATTTTATTTGTATTCAATGACAAAGAAAAGATCCTTCTATCGAAGACGAATGATTGATGATCCAAATCGTCATCATTTTGCTGATATTGCTATTCGCACGCGGTCCAGGACTCTCTGGAGATGTCGAATATCATCCCAGTCTCTTGAGGTGGACGCAGCTTTTTTGAGTTTTTCCACTTCGGCTTCTAGTGCGGAGAGCACCAGTTTTTGACGCTTGATAGCCAAAGCCAAAACCGAGTGTGTTCTGACCAATCTATTTTCTCCTATGAGAGCCCGGACTTCTCTCATGAACGCCCGTTGCGTTTCGTCGGAAAGAAAAAGGCATTGGTTGATTGACGCATAGGCAAGGCTGGCAGCCTCTCCCGAGCCAAGAACCGTCTGAAGTCTGGCGAATAATTCCAATTCTTCAAGAGTGTTTATGGAAACTCTGGAAATAAGCTCACTTCTTATTGCCTCTTGGAGACTTCTGGATTGCTCAGGCCGGCGAATCTCCATTACAACCCCATCGATAACCAAGAGTTGATATTCGGCTAGTTGTGCGACCGAGTTAAAAGCTCCAAGTTTGATGAGATCGATCAGCGAATTGGCGTCAGCTATTAATGCTGCGGACTTTTCTTCGCTCACACCGCAGCCCTATTTTATCCCCTGCTTCTGCGCGCCTGTGGAATCTCATAAATTTCTTCATCAGATAGCCCTGCCAAGCGCGTTAGTTCGATCAGCTTATTCCTGCTGATAAGATCCTCTTCTGCTGCTTCCATGGCCAGAGAGAATAGGCGCTGTTCAGCGTTATGGAGGGACGGTTGTCTTGGCGTCGATAGGGGTTGGTCCTGCAAGTAAAGAAGTCTCATGATCAATTTTCCAAGTCGCTCCCTTTGTTTGCCCAAGAAGATCTCTTGTTTTTCAGCATTGATCAGGTTAAGGTTACGAAGCCTCCAGATCGCGGATTCAAGGCTTACGCCGTAGGTTTTGGCCATAATTACGGCATCGATAAAATCAATTTCGCGCACCTGTTTTTTGCGACGCGCTTCGTATTCAATAAGTTCCTCGCGCACGATTTGCGGAGCCGGGATCCTCGAGGGAATCGCCTTGCCGCGACTGGTTAGAAAGCTCTTGACTCCTTCTTCAGGCATAAGGAAACAGGCGGCGAAGACATCGGCGCGGACTTCTCGATTATCTTTTGCATTCTCGACGCGAGTGACAACCCCAGGGATGTCCTCCATATCACAGATAGCGTGACAATATTCATGCACAAGAGAATAGCGCTGTCTTACCATAGCATCAGCGGTGTTCACAGCGCAGACAATCGCCGGGCCAGAGCGGAACGTGAAACCAGAAATGCCCGACGGAAGATTGATGCCCAAAACCAATATGCCCTGGCTGTTGAGGATGGCAGAAGGATTGTCGATCGGGGCAGTCCCGAGCTTCAGCCGGCTCCGTTCCTGGACGGCGATTTCTTGCCCTTGAACGATCGCTTCCCACTTCGTGTGAACACCCTGAACATACCTCGTGGGCGAAATCGAACTTGTGCGGGTCAGGCCTAATTTCTTTTCGAGTTCCAGAATCGCGTTGACAATTTCTACTCCCCGGCTCATTTCTTTCTGAATGGCCGGATCTTTACGAGCCTCAGGGATGGTTCTCCAGATGAACGCAATGCCATCCCTTTCGAAGGATTCTTCGAAAAAGCTCTGTGGGCTGCGCCCGTAGAGCCGGGAAAGAGCAATGAGCTCGATGCTGGAGACCTTCCGCTTTCCCGACTCGATCTGGGAGATTGCAGGGCGCACCAAACCCAGTGCTTTAGCAGCGTCCTCCTGAGTAAACCCCGCCTTTTCCCTGGCCTCGCGCAGCCTCTTTGCCAATTCCTCTTGTGTTATGGACATTGCTAGGTCCCTCCTTTCCAGATCGACAAGATATTTTATTATTAGCGCATCGTTACCACTCGTATAAATAATACATTAAATGTCAATATTGGACATATAATGTAGCAAAATAATACTCTTAATTTACTGCATTCAACCCCCAAGAACTACCCTTCCCGGTCTTCGGTTTTTTCGGCGCTAATGGTTTAATAGCCAGACAGCGGCGTCATGGACTTGAATATTCTCAGGAACGTTCCCGGCCGTCTCCGGAAGGAGAGTCACCACGTTAAGAGTGGCGCGGGGATGTTCTTTCGCCGCCGAGAGCAGCCCTCGGATCTCCCTTCCCATGGCACCTGTCTCGGCGAGATCGAGGCAAACCTGAATCAGCGCTTCACTCCCCTCAGGAGAACAGGTCAGGAAATCGACCTCAAAGCCGTCTTTTGTCCGGACGTAAGAGCTATCCAGGCCCCGGCGCTCGAGCTCAATCCGCACAGCCGTCTCAAGGGCATGGCCCAGATTGCTCCGGCCGGAGCGGTCGAAGACGGGAATTAGGCCGGGATCGACCGGGTAAATCTTGCGCGGATTGACCATTCGCCGCCTCTCGGAAGTCCCCTCAATCCAGGAAACCCGAACAAGAAAGCAATCCTCAAGAAAGCCGAGGAGATCGTGCAAGGTATCACGAGCCACGGGAAGTCCCTGGGATTTCAAAGCCGCGTGAAACTTCTCGACACTGAAAAGGCCTCCTGGATTTCCGAGCAGATGCCGGACCAGCCAGCGGAGGCTCATGATGTTGCTCACTCTGTGCCGTTCGACGACATCGCGAAGCATGGCCACGTCAACGTAATCCAAAAGGAGCTGATAGCGTGTTTCCGCATCCAGGCTCTGGGCTTCGGGGAATCCTCCGGCGATGAGGTATTCTCTGAGCGCAGCCTGTAAAGCCGACCGTTCCTTTGCCGATATCAGGTCGAGCCTCTTCGGCGCCTCCTTCTTGTGATGCCGAAGGTATTCCTCAAAGCTGAAAGGAAAGATTATCACCTCCCAGGCCCTGCCGCGAAGAGCCGTGGCGATTTCGCGGGAAAGGAGGGCTGCCGAAGATCCGCTGAGATAGATGTCCACTTTCTCGCTGTCGAGCAGCCGGCGGACGAAGCGCTCCCATCCGGGCACATTCTGGATCTCGTCAAAGCACCAGGCTACAGTCTCTTTTCCCCGCCAGGCGGGAAATCGCCGGTAATATTCCTCGATAAGAATCGATAATTCATTTGCCGTTAGGCCGGCGAGCCGTTCATCCTCAAAGTTGACATAGGGCAGACGTTCCCGGGGGATTCCCTGATCTACGAGCGCTCGCCTGACCTGATGGAGAAATGTGGTCTTTCCGGAGCGCCGCATGCCGACCACAGCGGTAGCTTTGCCGGGAAAAGCGATTCGCCTAAACACGCGCCTCTCCGTTGCTTCCGGAAAAGGGGTGATTAGAGAATTTGCGAGTTGCTCCACCAGGCGCGACCGAAAAGCGGAATGGTCCGGGCCGCCGGCTGGAGGAATATTAAACACCCTTCTTGACCTGGCCACGGTTTATCTCCTTTTTGGAAGGAGAATTTATCACAATATTCTCCTTTTGTCAAGGAGAAATATGCCTAGACGGAGTTATGAGACCTAATCTTGCCCTTCGCGGCATTTTGTCTTGTATTCGGAGCGAGATTCAGCGGCCGCCTGGACTTCCCGCCCTTCCGGTATTAAATAATCTTTTACAGCGGGCTTCATTCTTAGGCCCTCTTCTTTCCACTCAGCGATGCGCCTCTTGAGATAGGCGAAAAACTCAGGGCGCTTGCGGGCGAAGACGGGGAAGGTAGTGAGGATGTATTCGAAGTCGTCTGGAGTGAGGCCGTAGGCTTCGGCAATTTCGCAATTTATTATCCATACATAATTCCATTGGTCTTCCAATTCTGAAATATTTTTTTCACTGCTCTTACATAAAGAAAAAGTGCGCATTGTTACTTTTCCAAATGTGCTTGGGTTCGGAGCCGGACATCTCGCCATCTGGCAAAAAGTTAGGCTTGTGCTTCCTGACCGAAGCCGAACAGAGAAATCAAATGAAAATGAATTTAAAAGGCAGATTAAGACGGCGTCGTTTTCAGAGGATATAATTGGCAATTTGTGATTAGCGCACGACTTTTCAGGCAGCACCGCCGCGATGCAGGTGCGCTCGTTAGTGTTGCTCGCAATATCGCGGAAGACGAGTTTGGGGCCGGGGTCGGGGAGGCGGCCGGTCTTTTTCTCGGCAGCTTCGAGGCTGACCCAGCGTTCGATGGGTTTGATGTCGATGAGGAATTGCTCGATGTGCTTGCCTTCGTAGAGGGGCCAGAAGCCCTTTTCGGCCATGCGGGCGCGGATTTCGGGCCAGGCGGCCGGGTCGTAATACGGTGGGTGATCCGTCGTCCCCGGCACCGCCCCCAGAATTTGGCGCGGGTTCCAGAGTTTTCCGGTTTTCGGGTCGGTCCAGAGGTCCCGGTCGTTGGTCATATTGAATTCTGTATAAAACCGGGCGTTCCATGTCCCCGGGCCCTGGTCTCCGAGGAGCGGCCGGCCTTCGTACATTTTGAGGAGAATTTCCCGGTCACGCGGGTTTCTGTATTCGAGGAAGGCGAGCGTTCCAGGCGAGAGGCGTTCGAGCTCGTCTCTGCTGACTCTGACCATCCAGGGAATCGGCCCGGGAAAGGCAAATTCTTTTCCGGCCTCGCGCCACAAGGCTGTTTCCTCGAGTTCTTCGAGGTCATGCCGCATGAAGGCCGCCTCAAAACCCGCGCCTTCCGGCCTTTTCTTCCTGAAGACGAGGCTGACGAATTTATATCTTGAATCGATCGGGAATATTTTTTTCCGGTTCTCGAACGCATAAAATCGTTCGACGCTCGCTTCCTCAAGAAGAAGATGCCTCAATCCCGTGCAGCCCTCGTTGTTATAGATCGCTGAAGGCACGACAAAACCGACCCGGCCGTCCGGGGCGGCGAGCTTCCAGGCGCGCTCCACAAAATATTTAAAAGCATCTTGGTGGCCTCCAGTAGTTTCCCCTTTAATTTCCCATTCATGAAAGGAAAAATCGCCCCCGCATTTTAAGCAACGAGCTGTCGTGTTAATTCGGTCTCGATAGGCTTTGAACTGGTCATTGAGAAAAGGCATCTCTTTTTGGAGTTCGGATATGCGTCTGTCGAGCTCTCCCCCTTTGAATGCGCGAATTAGAACGTCATATCGGCCATAAAATTCATGGCGGTTCGGCAAAATCTTCTCCCAGGGCGGATTGCCGAGGACGACATCAAACCCGGGGCGTTCCCGATTGAGGAAAACCTCGGGATACTCGAGCTCCCAGTGGAAAAAGCGCTCCCGGCGCCTGACTTCATCGAAAGCGGGTCCCCACTCCTGCGCCTCGATGTGGCGACGGAGTTCCTCAGGAGACTTGGCCAGGTCGCAGAGATAGTCCCATTCGGCCCAAACCTCCGGGATGAAAGCGGAGGCCGAGCGCAGGTCGAACAAGAGCTTTACGGTTTCGAGCAGTTCCTCTGCCCGGCGGCGGAGGCTGTCTTTATATTCCTGTTCCTGGATGGATTCCGGCTCTTTCCCTTCGCGGCGGAGGTCGTCGGGGTCGGTTGAATCAATCAGGGCTCGAAGCCGGGCTGCTTCGGCAGCCGCATCATGAACGAACTTCTGAAAAAGCCCCAATTGATGGCGAATGCCTGAAGGCTCGAGTCGGGAGTCAGGTTCGCTTCGTGCCGATAATCTGCCCCTTGTGCCAGATCGCTCGGCATTCTTCCGCCCAAGAGAAGGAACGGGCGGCGCATCGAGACGGTCGAGCCACGTTCCGAGAAGCGAATTCCCGCAGCGGATATGGTGTTCGAAATAGGTCAAAGGTCTGTCGCCAGCAACGGATTCAATCCATAGGGCTACGCGAGCAAGCTGCACAGCCGTCGGGTTGAGGTCCACGCCGAAAAGGCATCGTTCGGCGATTCGGCGCTTGCACCAGGCCCGGGCCTCAGAATTAGCGGCCCGGGCTTGCTCGTCGGATGCCCTCCAGTCCATATCCCAACCTTGGCCGGTGGTGCTTCGGAAATCGCGCGGCGGCCGGCCTTTATATTCCTCGACATAAGCCTTGTGAAGAGCCTGGCCGAGAAAGCGCATGGCTTCGACCAGAAAATGGGCGCTCCCGCAGGCGGGGTCGAGGATGCGGAGGCGTTCGATTTCGGCGGCTGTCCTTCCTTTGACAAGTGGCCCTAAAGTGTGCCGGACGAGGTCTCGGACAAGGGCACGCGGTGTGTAGAACGAACCCGAGCCTTTTTTTGCCGGCCCTGGAACGAATAGGAACATCCCGGGCTCGAGCCTTCGAACGAGCCGGGCCGTGGCGCCCTTGGCGACCGCCTCCTCGGTTTCTTCACTATCGCCCGCACTTTCGTCCGCTCCCTCGATTTCGCCTTCTCTTTCATCGTTCGAATCGGGTGTTTCCGTTGGAATGTCGGGTTCAAGCCTCTCGGTCTTATCTTCGGCTGTCTCTTCATCGCCAGAACTTTCCGGATGGAGCCTGGCGGCGGATGTCCCAGAGACAATGCCGAAGTCGCCGCGAAGAATCAGGTTCTTCTGTTCACAGAGACGGACGAGGTCGTCGGGAGAAAGGCAGAACGTTCGTCCCTGGACCCGGATTTCCAAAGTGGTCTCGCGGGCGATCCGGGGCTCGTATTCGAGGAGGCCTTCATAGACGGCTCCAAGGTTTTCGATATCAAGCTCACGGAAAGAGACGCGTTCCCGGCCGACGCCGTGCCTTGGAGTCGAAGTGGCGAGGTCGAGAATAATCCGGGCCACCAGGCGGTCGGAGAGATTTGTCTCTTCGAGGATTTGGCCTTCGGGTGTCTCGGGGCTGAAAAAGTCGCTCCCCCGGGGAGGGATGTTTTCCCACTGGCTGATCCGGGGAAGGCCCTTATCATAAATCCGGAAAAGCGCGCGTAGTCGGCGCCAGAATGAGGAGCGGTTTTCCGGCCAGGAGAGTTCGGGGTTGGCGAGGATTTCTTCGAGGAGGCCCTGGGCGGAATAGCTTTCACGGTAGATCGGGTGACTGTCGAGGCGGGGGTCGCGAGCCTCAGCGTAAAGGATAAAGAGAATCCGGTAAAGGCAGGTCAACGCGGCATCGCGGTAAAGCCGGAGGTCGGCATCGCCAAGCTCAAGGGGAGAGTTGAACCGTCCCTGGGCGACCGCGTCTTGAATCAATCCGGCGATGAGCGATTCCGCCGCCGTGAAGACCGCGGCCTTGAGGTCCTCGGAGACCTTTTCGGCGTGAGCCCGGCTTTCTTTTTCGATTTCATCGATCGGGGCCTTTCCTTCTGCATCCGGGAGGAAAGTCGGCAAAGAAAAGAGGCGGAGAAAAGCGGAGAAGGATTCAGGGTCTCCGTCTTCTGCCATACCTGCGAGGTCAACTTCTAGGTGAGCTCCGTGGGGCCCTTCGCCCGGAGCGCGGACGAGCCGCAGGCGTTCGCCGGTAAGAAGAAGTCCATAGCGGAGGCCGGTCCTGGCGAGAGCCGATTCGACCCGCCTCATAGGATTGGAAGCCCCGCGGCCGGCATCAAGGTCTTCATCCCATGAACCGCAGTAGGAAAGGACGATGGGCTTGTCTCCTCTTTCTTCCGCTTCCGCTGATACGAAGAGGCCGTGGACCCGGTTTTCGCCCGCTCCCAGATGGAAGCCCAAAACGTCGCGGAGAAGGGGTCGGATGAATCTCTCGCGGCAGGAATCGGCATCGGCCGCGCGGCCCTCGGCACGCTCACAAATTCGGCGAAATCGCAAATAAGCGAGATTGGTGTCGCGGTCGGTTACCCTTTTCCTGCGGCCGCGGGCGGGAGCCTGGCTGAATACACTTCCGAGATAATAATCGGAGAAAAATCCCCTGACGTTCCGGAGGTGGCTGAGACTCATTGTCGTCGTCTAGAGGGAACAAGGAAGAGAGCTCCGAGCGGCTGGGGAGGGGACGGGTCGGCGACCTTCATGAAGCTTTGGATTTCCTTCCGCCTGCGGTCCTTATAAGCCTCGACCGCGGCTTTCCGGGCGGCGAAGCTTCGGGGTCCGGGATCGCCGGGGTCGCCGAAAAGGCGTTGCTGACCCGTTTCTTCGATGAGCCGGCGGGCCCTCTTTTCCTCCTCCTCGATTTCCCGAATCCGGTCGGCGCTATCCAGTTCGAGGTCCTTGAGCATGGCTTCTGCCATTTGGGTGCGTTTGGAGCGCAACTCTTCCGCCCGTGAGGCAAGCCAACGCGAGGCTTCCTGTTTCGCTTCTTCTCTCATGGCTTCAAAGCACGAGGCGAAAAGGCGTTCGATTTGAGTCGGATCAGCCTCCTGAGGAGATTCTGGTTCACTCAGATACCTGAGATTTTTGACCGGATCGCCTAAAATCTCCCCCTTTATATTGATTTGAACAGCCAGAATATGCTCTTCCAGGCCGCCGTCTTCATATCTGATAGCGCCATGAAAGGTGAAGACGATGGAGGGAGGATCGGTGGATGAGACCGTGCGGGCGGCGAGGCGGCGGGGAGTCAGGCCATAGACGGTAGAATAAACTTGAAATAGTCGGCGGCGGGCATCCTTGGAAACAGCCTGGGCGAGGGGATGAAGCGGCGTGATGTACTCGACTTCGTCGGTCCTGTAGCGCACGGCAACCGAGCGGCGGAAAGTGGCCGCGGGGTAGGAAGGGAGCACTTTTTCCCCCCGAAAAAGCAAAGGAACATCGATTCGAAAGACGCCCTCGCGCACGGGGTCCGGGCGAACGGCGGATGGCCCCAGCGTGCCGATAATGATTTCCTCGAGTTCCGTATCATCGGGGAGAAGCGGTTCCGAAGTATGAAGAAGGCGGCATACCTGTTCTTCTTCCCCGTCTCCGCTTGGGCTCAAGGTCAAAAGATGCCGGGAATTCTTGATGAATTCCGCGGTCCGGTCCTCAAACAACCGTAATAGTCCCCCTTTTTGAGTTTCGATGTCGGGAGACTCCGGGTTTAGCTCGACGAGACCATTCTGGAGGTCGCCTCTTCCAGATAAGACCCCCAGGATGTCCGGAGTCGAGATGCGCTGGCGGGCCATTTCTTCGATCTTTTGGACAAGCCGGTCGAGGACATCGTCTTCGGGGCTGTCCGGGTAAAAGAGATACCGGATGATCGGTTCTCTGGTCTGCCCGTAGCGATCCACCCGGCCGTTGCGCTGTTCGAGCCTGTTTGGGTTCCAGGGAAGCTCAAAGTGGATGACGCGTCGACAGGTGCGCTGAAGGTTCA
>Ga0209102_1001929_pt1 | contig 10083 bp, 8 predicted proteins | sample ConPoolayeHmetaG_FD_185483 | JGI IMG/M metagenome (GOLD analysis project Ga0209102, IMG submission 185483) | Hot spring microbial mat communities from California, USA to study Microbial Dark Matter (Phase II) - Cone Pool mat layer H metaG... ... | reverse complement strand
TGAGGGACATGGTAAGTGCAGCGCGGGGTATTTTGCCGCCGGGCATCCCTGGCTATAGTGAGGCCTTGGAGGGATTGGACTACGATGTGGAAAAGGCAAAAGAGCTCATCGGCGCCTCGAAATACGGAGATGTCTCCAATTTACCTCCTATCACCATAACCATGGAAGGCTATGGCAATTACATTCCCGCTTACCTCGGCGCCATCATCCAGGGATGGCAGGAAAACCTCGGTGTCGAAGTCTCAGTGAGGCAACTGGAAACGGAGAATTTCGTCGACTTACGCACTTTGAAGCAAGAGAAGGATGAGATGTTCGTAATGGGTTGGGTGGCTGACTACCCCGATCCGCACAATTTCCTAGATATCCTCTTTCATACTGGAAGCGAGGTTAATATCTCCGAATACAGCAATCCCAGCCTCGATGCCTGGCTTGATCAGGCAGCTATAGAACAGAGTGAGACTGATCGCTTGGCTATGTACCAAGAGATTGAGCAACTCGTGGTTGATGATGCGCCTTGCGTGCCCCTATTTCATGGCGCTAACTACATCCTGGTGAAGCCTTATGTTAAAGGCTACGAGCTCACGCCCCTCGGCATTCCCGACCTGAGCAAAGTGTACATCGAGAGCGGCTAAGTTTCCAATACCAAAGGGTGTCTTGCTTCAAATCCTAAGTCTTTGACATTGCTCGTCATGTAGAACTCTCCAATTGCTACATTGTGCGTGCTTATCGCCGACCGCGCTTCCGTCAGGTAGCTTCGCAGGTAATAATGCCGCACTTCGCAGTGGTATAATGAAGTTGTGGAACGCCGGGCCATGCTCTATGAAACCCTTCCCAATGGGCGGGTAAGGTGTCACGTTTGCCAGTGGCGGTGCGTCATCAATCCCGGCAAGGTTGGCGTCTGCCGTATGCGCATCAACCGGGACGGCGCCTTATATAACATGAATTATGCCGAAGTATCGTCAATGGCGGCTGACCATGTTGAGAAGAAACCGCTATTCCATTTTTTCCCTGCTACCTATGCTTTCTCTTTAGGTACCTGGGGATGCAATTTCCACTGCAAGGGATGCCAGAACTGGGAGATTTCTTGTGTGGATATTCCCGGCAGTTCTCGGCAACTGCTCCCCGAAAAAGAGATAGAGTTGACGAAGAGGTACAATTGTCAGGGCATCGCCTGGACTTATAACGAGCCGACCGTTTGGTTTGAATACACGCTGGATTCAGCTAAGCTGGCTAAGGAGAATAATCTTTACACCGTTTACGTCACTAATGGCTATGCCACACCTGAGGCGCTAGATACCATAGGACCTTGGCTTGACGCCTGGAGAGTAGATGTTAAGGGCTTCACGGATGGCTTCTATCGCCAGTTGGCCAAGATTCCTCAGTGGCGAGGTATTCTGGATGTGGCCAGACGCGCTAAAGAGAAGTGGGGTATGCACGTTGAAGTGGTGACCAATATCATTCCTACCATGAACGACGATGAAGAGCAGCTCAAGGGCATTGCTACCTGGATTCGGGATAACCTGGGTGAGTTTACTCCCTGGCACGTGACTCGTTTCCATCCCCTTCACGAATTCACTCATTTATCGGTTACCCCGGTATCCACTTTGGAGAAAGCTTATCGGATTGGCAAAAGGGCCGGGCTGAAATTTGTTTATCTAGGCAATGTGCCAGGGCATGAGTACGAGAATACTGTGTGCTATTCTTGTGGCAAGATGGTCGTCCGTCGCATCGGCTATGATACTTATGTTGTGGGGCTGGATGGTTCAAGGTGCAAGTTCTGTGGAGCCGAGCTCAACTTTCGGACGTGAGGGAAGCCCCGAACGTATCGGGGCAACTGCAAGGCTTACTCTATCTCTCCCTTAAGGTAAGGGGGACTAAAGGGGGTTATGAAGAACGCTCATAGCTCACCTGACCTGTCTTATCTTAAGAGAGGGAAGGAGGGAGTTTGATAAATCAGGTAACTAGGGCGAGGTGGTTATGGCAAAGGAACTTCATCCTATAGTAAGACTGGCAAAGAAAACTGTGGAAAGCTATATCCGAGAGGGCAGAGTACCTAAGCCCACAGATTTAACTCCCGAAATGAGAGAGCGAGCCGGCGTTTTTGTTTCCATTCATAAGCGCGGGCAATTAAGAGGGTGTATCGGAACTTTTGAGCCACAAAAGGGGAATGTGGCTGAAGAAATCATGGCCAATGCTATCAGTTCAGCCACCAGGGACCCTCGCTTTCCTCCAGTCACTGCGTCCGAGCTTGATGACCTGGAATACAGCGTGGACATTCTTACCGAGCCGGAACCGGTCACAGACATGAGCCAGCTTGACCCCAAGAAATACGGGGTTATCGTGGAGAGTGGTTGGAGAAGGGGACTTTTGTTGCCTGACCTGGAGGGCGTGGATAGTGTTGAGGAGCAAATTGCTATCTGTCGTCTCAAGGCTGGAATATCCGCCGGCGAGCCGATTAAGCTCTATCGCTTTCAGGTGAGAAGGTTCAAATAGCGGGTCGTGATCAACAATGATGGACAGGATGCCCCTTTTCGACTTGCCTGAGGAAAGGCATCTACCTCAGAGTACGCCCCTGGCAGCGAGGATGCGGCCGCGGAATTTTGCTGAGTTCGTGGGGCAAGAGCATCTCGTTGCGGAGGGGCGCGTGTTTCGAAAATGTATTGAAGCAGACCAGCTACCTTCTATGGTATTCTGGGGGCCGCCAGGCAGCGGCAAGACAACCTTGGCTCACATTATCGCGGCTGTGACCAGAGCGCATTTCAGCTCTCTTAGTGCCGTGAGCGCAGGAGTCGCTGATTTGCGGCGTGTCATTGGGGAAGCTAAGAAGAGGCTGAAATCGTCGGGACAGAGGACCATTCTTTTCATTGATGAGATTCACCGTTTCAATAAGGCTCAACAAGACGCCGTGTTGCCGTTTGTGGAGAATGGGACAATTACTCTAATCGGAGCGACTACGGAGAATCCTTCCTTTGAGGTCATCTCTCCGCTTCTTTCTCGGTGCCGGGTTTTCCGATTGAATCTGCTAAGCGACGACGAGGTCAGGCTCATCGTGGAACGAGCCATTAAGGATGAGGAGAGAGGGCTGGGGAATCTCCGTATTAGTATAAGTGAGCAGGCCCTGCGTCACCTGGTTACCATGTCCAATGGAGATGCTCGGGTGGCTTTGAATGCTTTGGAGATGGCGACATTTGCCACTCTGCCCGATAATGACGGAGTGCGGTCAATAGACTTGCCAGCTATAGAAGAAGCACTGCAGCAGCGCGCTTTGCTCTACGACAAAAGTGGTGACCAACATTACGATTTGATTTCGGCGCTGCATAAATCGCTGCGTGGCTCCGACCCGGATGCTGGCCTATATTGGCTAGGGCGTATGCTTGAAGCTGGGGAGGATCCTCTGTATATCGCCCGCCGCCTGGTACGCTTTGCCTCTGAGGATGTTGGCATAGCTGATCCTCAAGCCTTGGTCATAGCGGTAGCTGCTCAGCAAGCGGTCCACTTCGTGGGTTTGCCCGAAGGCAACCTAGCTTTGGCTGAAGCAGTGGTTTATCTAGCCACTGCTCCCAAAAGCAACTCTCTATATCGCGCCTATTCCCGGGTCCAGGAAGATATACAAAAAGGCCGAAATGAGCCTGTCCCATTGCACCTGCGTAACCCGGTGACCAGCTTGATGCGCGACATGGGATACGGCGCCGGCTACAAATATGCCCACGATTATCCCAACCATTTTGTCAAGCAGCAGAACTTGCCGTCTTCCCTTCGGGGGAAGCGCTATTATGTCCCTGGTAACCAGGGCTATGAGAAAGAAATTGCTGATAGGCTACGGAAGTGGTGGGGGGAGGAGAAGACTAGCTCGCCATAGCCAAAAGTGTGCACTTCAAGCAAGGCAATGGCTTAGGGATCAATCCTTGGTGCTTATCCCTGTGTTGCAACGAGGTGGCTGTGATTTGGCTTCCGGCGCGTAAAACATGCTAGAGGTTCCTTAGCGTGTGGTATAATAGTTGCCGTAACGTAACATAGCTTTAGGGCGGGAAGTGCGTATTGAGCAGAGACAGAGCAGGCGGGGCTGGGTTTCACATTCCTGTATTTCGTGGCATACCGACACTACCATAAATAGACTAACTCGGGTGACGTTGCTCTGTCCAGGAAAAAGCAAGCCGGAGGAATATTCTTTCTCGTCTATGCTCGCGTCCGGAAGGGGACAGGAGGTGCACCTTGGCTAAATTTTCACTTATTCCCAGGGATATGGAATTCTATGACCTGTTCGAAAAAGGGACGACCAATCTAGTCACTGCTGCCGAAAAGCTGGTTGACCTCTTTGACAACTACGAAAATGTGGAAGCAAAGGCCAGAGGGCTTAAGGATTTAGAGCATCAGGGCGATATCGTCACGCATGAGATAATAGCGCGCGTGCACCGGAGCTTTGTGACTCCCATCGATAGAGAGGATATCACGCTTCTGGCTCATAGTCTGGACGATGTGATGGATTTTATTGAGGCGGCGGGCAGAACTGCCTTCTACTATCGTGTTGCTCAACCTACGGAGAGATCCCGGCAGTTAGCCCGAATCGTGCTTAGGATGGCTCAGAAGTTGAATGAGGTGATACCCCGTCTACGCCACCGCGACCAGTTTCAGTGGATTCTCAAGCAGTGTGTGGAAATCAATACCCTGGAAAACGAGGCTGATGATGTTGAGCACGCTGCGCTGGCTGAGCTGTTCGAGGTCTGCTCTACCGATGCTTGCGAGGTAATCAAATGGCGTGAAATCTACGAGCATCTCGAGAGCGCCACTGACAGAGGGGAGGATGTCGCCAATGTACTTGAAGGCATAGTGTTGAAGCATGCCTGAGCTTGCTCTGCTGGTTCTGGTAATTGCCGCAGCCATCGGCTTGGGTGTAGTCAATGGTTTTAACGATGCTGCCAATGCTGTGGCTGCTTCAGTGGGCTCCCGCTCGATTTCACCCCGGAACGCCATAATATTAGCTGCCTGTTGCGACTTTGCCGGGGCGGCTACTGGCCTGGAGGTCGCCAGAACCATCGGCAAGGGAATCTTGGACCCTGAAATAATGCGTTCCTTACCGTGGGTTGCTTATTCCGTGATACTCGTCTCCGCTCTGGCCACAGTTATCATTTGGGGAACCATAGCTACTCGCGTGGGTTTGCCGATAAGTATCAGCCATGGCCTTGTCAGTGGGCTGGCGGCAGCTGGGGCAGCGGTGATAGGCTGGGAGGTCGTCATATGGCGTGTCTTGGGACGGATTGGGGCGTCGGTCGTCGTAGCCCCTGCTGTGGGTTTGGTTGGTGGCTTTGCCATTATGGTCATCCTGCTCTGGCTGTTTAGGCGAAGTGCTCCGTACAGAATGAGGGTCGTCTTCAGCCGCCTACAGTGGCTGACCACAGCTTTCTTAGCGTATAGCCACGGCAAGAATGATGGGCAGATGCCTATAGGCATTATCACCGCTGCGTTGGTCGGTTACACTGGACAGGTTGAGTTGTGGGACAATATCCCCTTTTGGGTCAGAATCGTATCAGCTGTAGCCATTAGCTTTGGTATCGCTATGGGTGGCTGGCGAGTCATTAAGACGGTGGGGATAAAAATCACTGCATTGCAGCCCGTCCATGGTTTTGCCACGCAGGCATCGGCCGCTACCGTTATTGAGATGGCCTCCCGTTTCGGTATTCCCGTCAGTACTACCCATTGTGCCACGGCAGCTACGATGGGGGTGGGCGCCACCAAACGGCTTTCCGCAGTAAGGTGGGGAGTGACAAGAAACATCGTCTTGGCTTGGGTCTTGACGTTTCCAATATGCGCCGCTCTTGGCTGGATAATAGCCTCGGTACTTAAGCTTGCCCTTTGAACTGGCTAGGAAGCTGCCAGGACTATCAGGGCCGCCTTGCCGCATTTGATAGGTTTCCCCGCTACAATCACGGGGTTTTCATCGCTGAGCTGAAGCGACAGAATCGGTTTGCCGCTTTAGAACACGTGTGCTATTGTGAATTGGTGAAACTATTATCAGCGGCTCTCCAGAAGCAGGATTACAATCTGGCAGCTCATGTCCTCGTCTATGGCTTGGTCAAAGCCTCGCTGAGAAGCTCCACAAATTCCCCTAAGCGTCATGGCAGCAAAAAGAAAAGGGCAGCGAAAGAGTAGCCCACGAGGCTTCTATAGCTGGGCGCTAGACGAGGCAGAGAAGCTTGAGCTTGAGGAAGCTTGTCAGGTCGAAGGGATTGACGAGGAAATTGCCCTTCTCAGAGTCAAGCTCAGGGAACTCTTGCAAGAGCGGCCGGAGCGAATTGACCTGCACTTGGAAGCGGCTAACGTCATAGCCCGACTGGTAAAAACCCGCTATCAGATTACCAAGGAACAGAAGAAGTCTCTCAAAGAAGCCATCCAGAAAGTCTTGACCGAAGTCGCTGTACCCCTGGGCGTTGGCCTGGGCGTCAAGATGGTGAACAAATAAGCCCTCACCCGCAGGGCCGCATCGAGTTGTGAGAAGAATCGCAGGTTCCATCGGACGTCAATGTGTTTTGTCGCTCGGGCCATGCAGCTAAGACCCTATCAACTGGAGGTGGCGCGGGCGGTCATGGAGTCCATCCAGAAGGGACTGGGGCTGACCTTTTCTGTGGAGATTGCTCGCCAGGGAGGGAAAAACGAGCTTTCCGCCCATCTGGAAGTCCTGCTCTTAACGCTGTGCATGGCGGGGGGAGGCAATCTCATTAAGTGTTCCCCAACCTTTAAGCCTCAAACCGTTGTTTCTATAGAAAGGCTAAAGCAAAGGCTGGACGATTTTGGTTTTGATGGCATTTATCGTGTCCACATGGGTTACATTGTGCAACTGGGCAACGCTAGAGCTATCTTTCTATCCGCAGAAGGCTCATCTTCAGTGGTGGGACACACCGCCGACTTGCTTCTGGAGATTGACGAAGCCCAGGATATTAGTAAGGAGAAGTACACCAAGGAGTTCCGCCCCATGGGCTCCGCCAGCAATGCCACCACGATTCTCTATGGCACTACCTGGGATGATAGCACCTTGCTGGAAGAGGTGAAGCAGGCTAATCTGGAACTGGAAAGAAAGGATGGCGTCAGACGCCACTTCCGGTACGACTGGCAGGAAGTTGGCAGATACAATCCTGACTACGTCAGATTCGTGGAAGGGGAGCGGCAAAGATTGGGTGAGGAGCATCCTTTGTTCAGGACTCAATATGCGTTATTACCTATCACCCGTGGCGGCGGCTTCCTGTCACGGCAGCAAATAGCTCTACTGCTGGGAGAACACGGGAGACAATCGCAGCCTGAAGAAAAGAAAACTTATGTTGCTGGCGTGGATTTGGCCGGGGAATGTGAGGCAGAGATGAGCCGCGACGGCACTGGGCTTGGCGGACGGAGAGGAAATGATTCGACGGTAATCACTATTGCCGAGGTGGACGCCGCCTGCTCGCAACCGGTATTGAAGGTTGTGGAGCAATATCAATGGACTGGCACGCCTCATAGCCAGCTCTATGCTCAGATGGTGAACATCCTCAAGAACGTCTGGAACTGTCGCAGGATAGTAGTGGATGCCACTGGCATTGGGCAGCCGGTAGCTAGCTTCCTCAAAAGTGAACTGGGCAGTCGGGTCATCCCATTCGTTATTACCTCCAGGAGCAAATCGGACATGGGCTTCGAGTTATTGTCCTTTGTCAATTCCGGCAGGCTTAAGCTCTACAAGCAGGATGGCTCTCTGGAGTATCGAGAGACCCTGTTTGAGCTGGAGAAGGCGCGGGTGCAATATCGCCCCAACCAGACGATAAACTTTTACCTTGACCCTCAAGATGGACATGATGATTTTCTGCTGAGCCTGGCTCTGCTGGTTCAGGCTGCCAAAGGCCTCAGCCCTCGGGAAGCCAAAGGCTGGCTCCAGGACAGCTAAGCCAGTTCCAAAATCCAAAATGCAAAAATCAAAATGCAAAATGGCAGAGCAAAAATGTAACAAATCCTCAGCCAAATAGTGGTAACAAGAATACAGAATCTGGTGGCCAGTAGGGGGATGTTTTGAATGCCAAATTCTGACTGCTGGCTCCTAACTACTGGTCGCAACAGCCCGTGTAGGGACGGGTCTTGTACCCGCCCGACCTAATTTCCTCTCCCTTGGCGGGAAAGGACTGAAGTGGCGGAAGCGTTTACTGTCGGCGGCAGCTTCTGCTAGGCTTCTCGCTTCAAGAGAGGAGTTTCATTCTAAAGTGGGCAGGTCTTTGCCTATTTCAGCTAAGGATTGAATCCTCTGCCTGGTTTGCTCCAACTGCTCCTTATGTTCGTGAGCATACTGCGTAGCCTGCTCGTAAAAGTCTTTTATCCTGGGCACAAACGATAGCTGCGATAGTATCACGGTGACATCGATATAGTGCTTTTCTCCCGGAAAATCGCCGCCGCGAATCAGAGCATTCGGTGCCAGCTCCTTGATGTAATCGCTGACGCTCTTGACCATGTCCATATTCAACTCTTTTTCCGGACCGGATATGATGTAAATAGCCTTGCCGGCATCCCTGGGGTCCAGCGTCAGCGAGAGGTCAGAGATGGTAGCGTCCAGAGCTTGCGTCCCTCTGAAGCTTTCTAGAGCTTTTTCGCGGAAAGTCTTTTTTCTTATCTCCCAGGGGAAGCGGAATGAAGGCAGCTCAGTCCTCCCCAGGCCAATCGCCGTGAATCCCTCCAGGCTGGCAATTATGTCCCCACCGTCTATCGTCCGCGAGCCCACGTATTTGCGTCTGGTTACCTCGCCAGCACACATTAAGTCGTAGAAAGGCTCGACGATCATCCTGTTTATTCTATCTATGTTGCTGACCAGGCTGGCGTCCTTCCTCACATACCTCTGGTTATCAGCCAGGAAAACAGCGTCCACTATATCAAAAGTGGATTTCACGCAGGTAGCGGTGTTATATGTGCTTCTGGACTCAGTGCTCTGCTCATGCTCAAACGGCAGAACTATGAGAGCATAAACCGGCTTGCCGACATATCTTTCCTTGACCAATCTGGATACTATGGGCAGCGCCCCTGACCCTGTCCCGCCGGCTGCGCCGGCGATGAGCAGAAAAGCATGTGTCTCGTAAAACTGTGGGCTGGACTTCACGGCATCAAGTATCTTATCGCCGTCCTCCTTGGCCAATTGTGCTCCCAGTTCATTTATCTTGCCAACCCCATGCCCCAGGGTCTGCCGCAAGCCCAGGAGCACCCGGTGCCTGTAATCGTTCTTGATGAACCTGAGCCCGGTCAAATCCGCCTGGTCTGTATTCACAGCGATGACGGTGGGAGCTATGGTGGCTTTGCGTTGAGCCCGCGCTTTGAAATCTAGTCTGGCAAAGTGGTCAGCAATTCGACACCCGCACTGCCCCAACCCGATAACTGTTAACTTCATTGTTCCTCCCTCTTTCGATCTACCGTTTTCCTTCTATACTACCTGATTTTGCTTATTATTGCGAGCCCCCCCAGAACCGGGGTCGCTGCGGAATCGAGAGTCACAGATGCGTGGAATCAGAATTGTAGTTGCCCAATTCATTGGGCTGAGAAGCGCCTGATAAATCAGGCAGCTTGTTGCTTTGCCGCCGTAGGGGCGGGTCTAGTAGCCGCCACCCGAGAATGCGGGGATAAACCCCGCCACTACATCAAAACCGACTGGCGACTACGGGCTAGCTGTTCGTAGGGGCGGCTCTCGTCCTGACGCAGCCCCGACGTTGTCGGGGTGAAATCGGCATGCCCGCCCGGCTTGGAAGGCGCGGGTAAACCACGCCACTACATCAAAACCGACTGGCGACCACAGGCTGGCTGTCCGTAGGGGCGGCTCTCGTCCTGACGCAGCCCCGACGTTGTCGGGGTGAAATCGGCATGCCCGCCCAGCCGAGAAGGCGGGGATAAACCCCGCCACTGTAGTTGGCCAATTCATTGGGCTGACAAACGCCTGATAAATCAGGCAGCTTGTTGCTTTGCCATCGTAGGGGCGGGTCTGGTACCCGCCCGTCTGAATATCAGAGGAGCAAGAGCCTGGTCTCTTCTTCAGTAATAGGATATCCTTTTCTTTAGTATGAAGAAGTAAAGTGCGGTGCCGATGACCACTAC
>Ga0209102_1001925_pt1 | contig 10097 bp, 8 predicted proteins | sample ConPoolayeHmetaG_FD_185483 | JGI IMG/M metagenome (GOLD analysis project Ga0209102, IMG submission 185483) | Hot spring microbial mat communities from California, USA to study Microbial Dark Matter (Phase II) - Cone Pool mat layer H metaG... ... | reverse complement strand
GTGGGACTATAGTGTATGCGACACCAGACCCTACAGACGCCTTATCAATGGCTAAATATGTGGCTGTGATAAATCAAGGGAAGCTTGAACAGTACGGGCCTGTTGACGATGTGTACAACTACCCTGCAAATACATTCGTAGGTTATTATTTTAGTTTTCCACCTATGAACCTACTTGAGGGGAAAGTAGTCAAAGAAAAAGGTGTCTTGATGCTTAATTCGCATGAACTTAAGATCGATCTAAGCGATTGTAAAGAGGGGGTTAAAGAAGGGGATGAATTGATACTTGGGTTAAGGCCATCTCAGCTCTTTAAAGTGGACGGTGATGACGTTGTAAAATTCGAAGGCGAGGTTATAATAACAGAGGTTATCGGATCTGAAACGATCATACATGTGCAATATAATGAAGCAAGATTGGCGGTGCATGTTCCCATGATTTACCGCTTGCTACCAGGTGACAAACTTAAAATTGGGTTTAGGCCTTGCGATGCTTTTATATTCAGGAAGGCTGATGGCTCCCTTATAAGAAGGTGAAATTGGATGGTAGAAATATTCTTGGATAATGTCACCCATATTTACGGGAAAGAGGTTAAAGCTTTGGATAATACGACGTTACGTATAGAGAACGGTTCGTTGATCGCATTACTGGGGCCTTCAGGTTGTGGTAAAACCACTACGATGAGAATTATCGCAGGTTTACTTCGTCCTACTAGTGGGCGTGTGTATTTCGATAACGTAGATGTAACGGAACGCTCTTCACAAGAGAGGAACGTGGCGATGGTCTTCCAATTCATAGTCATCTACGATAAAACAGTCTTCGAAAATATCGAATTCCCTCTCCTCGTACGAAAGGTTCCTAAGGAAGAACGAATAAAAAGGGTTAAGCATGCTGCAGAACTGATGGGCATATCTAACGTGTTGAGCCAACAGGCCAGAAGACTGGACCCTGGGACAAGGCAAAAGGTCGCGCTCGCAAGGGCCTTTGTTAGGCAGCCAACGGTCTTCCTCTTAGATGAGCCACTTACCAACGTGGACCCTCAGACTAGGCTTGAGTTGAGGAAGATCATAAAGGAGCTTCAAAAGGACCTACATCAGACAATGATTTATGTGACGCATGACCAGGCAGAAGCTCTAACTTTGTCTGAGAAGATAGCTGTTATGAAGGATGGTAAGATGATACAATATGACACACCAGAAGCGCTTTACGACAAGCCTAAGAACACGTTTGTTGCATGGTTCATAGGGAACCCTGGGATGCAGTTTTTCGATACCTCGCTTAAGCAATCCGATGGAGCTTTCTTGTTGGATGCAGGTGAGTTCTCAGTGGACGTCTCCAACGTATCTGGTCAACTTGTTAAGTACGGGAACGAGTTAAAACTAGGGATTAGACCTGAAAACGTCCAAGTGTCTTCGCAAAAGAAAGTTGGATGGTTTAACGCTAAGTGTACTATGGTTGAGCGTGTTGGCAATATGTACCTATTATCTCTAAGTAAAGGGAGGCTTGAAATCAAGGCGAAAATAAAGGAGACAGATGTGAGAGAAGGAGATACTGCGTGGGTGCAGTTCCCATCAGAGAAGGTGCGGGTTTACACGAAGGCGGGAGAGTTAATTATATAAGGGTGAAGTGAGTAACAAGTGGTATTGGTGACTTTTTAATGAAAAAGATGTCGTTTAGAAACAAAACGCTGTTTATCGCATTAATTCCCATGATTTACCTTTACGGTCTTGTCATATATCCCTTCGCAAGTGTGATCTACTACAGTTTCTTCAGCTACGATATTGGAGGGACACCTGTGTTCAATGGTGTTGGTAACTATATCCAATTATTTACAGACACCCAGTTCTACAGAACTCTTGGCCTCACACTCTCATACTCCATCCTAGCGGTAGGAACGGAGTTTCTTTTTGGTATAGGGCTTGCGTACCTCTTAATGCACATTTCGAGAGGACGTAGTGTAGCTACGAGTATCTTGATACTGCCCCTCGTTATGACACCCGCCGTCGCTGGCATCATATGGAGAATTATGTTTGATGCAGGATTTGGGCACGTAAATTTCTACTTAAGTCTAATTGGAATACCTGGCCAAAAGTGGTTGATAAGACCTACAGAAGCCTTCATATCTACTGTCATAGTTGATGTGTGGCAGTGGACACCATTCGTAACTCTCGTAACGTTCGCTGGTTTAACTACCTTACCTGTTGAACTTGTAGAATCGGCTTACATAGATGGCGCCTCTGAATTCAGAACCTTTAAGGACATCCTATTGCCTAGAATAAGAGCACTCCTCTACATCATACTCTTTCTAAGGGTCATCGACACGTTGAAGATCTTTGATACTGTCTACACCATGACAGGTGGTGGGCCAGGAACCGCTACTACCTACATGTCCATATTCAATTACCTTAACCTGATGACCTTCTACCATATAGGCTATGGGTGTACGATTGCGGCATTCTTCATATTGTTGATGAACGTGGTGGTCACCATCCTATCGAAGAAGGCTGGGGCAGCCCTATTCGCGACGTGATAGAAATGAAACTGAAAACATTAATCTTCTATATAATACTTGCAATATGCCTGCTCTTCTTCATTTACCCAGTCTACTTCGCGTTCAACTTGGCTTTAATGCCGAGAGCTGCCATCTTCCAGTTGCCACCAAACTACATATTCCAACCAACGCTTGACAACTTCGTTAAAGTGATCAACTCATGGGAGTTCACAAAGTACTTGACGAACAGCACAATCGTGTCGATCACTGCTGTAACAATGTCTTTGATGATAGGCCTCCCAGCGACCTATGCTCTGGTACGCTACGACATTCCAAAGAAGGGGACCATCCTGTCTATGATACTAGGTATCAGATTCTTACCTATAACCTCTGTAGCGATCCCCTTCTACATCATGTTTGTCAGCCTAGGGTTATACGATACCCTGTTTGGACTCCTCTTGACATATATACTTCTTAACCTGCCATTTATCGTCTGGTTGATGCGTGGTTACATAATGGATGTGCCAACAGAGCTAGAGGAATCCTATGAAGTTGACGGCCTATCAAAGACACAGGTCTTCTTAAGAATAACCTTACCACTAGTTTATAAGGGGCTTCTCGCTACAGTTCTCTTCTGCTTCATCTTTACTTGGAATGAGTTCGGAATCGCGCTCCTACTGACTGGAACCAACGCGAGAACTCTGCCTGTTCAATCTCTCCAATTTGTTGCCTCACTTGGCTTAGATTGGGGTGCGCTATGTGCCGCAGCTGTACTCATCGCCTCACCGATGATCGTCTTCGGTCTTCTAATCAGGCGTTACCTGATCAGAGGGCTTAGCCTAGGCGCTGTTCGATGAGTTTCATCGGAGTAGACATAGGTAGCCAAAGCACCAAAACTTGCGTTGTAAACACGGAGGGAGAAGTCCTAGCTTCCTCCTCCTTTTCTTATGAGATATGTTATCCTAACCCTGGATGGGCTGAGGAAGATGCGAATCTTTGGTGGGAGGGTGTAAAGGAAACTATAAAAGAAGTTCTAAAGAAGGTCCCAGTTAGGGACATACAGGCGATCGCATTTAGCGGACAGTCACCAACAATACTACCACTTGACAAAAATGGAGAACCTTTAATGCCTGCTATCATCTGGTGTGACTCTAGGTCGATAGAGGAATGCAATATTGTCGATAAGAGGATTGGGGTGAAAAGGGTTTTCGAAATAAGTGGGAACAGAATAGACCCATACTTTGGAGGAAACAAGTTCTTCTGGTTAAAGAGAAACCGCCCAGAAGTTTACTCGCAAACATGGAAGGTCTGCCAGTCACACGGCTACCCTATCTTTAAGCTCACAGGCAAGATGGTTACAGACTATTCGGTAGCAGGGTTATGCTCCCCAATATATGACTACTCAAAAAAAGGGTGGTCCGATGAATTATGCGATGAGCTAGGTCTCGACATAGACATGTTGCCTGAAATTATGCCATCCTCAGCAGTAGCAGGGGAAGTGACATACGATGCGGCGGAAGAAGTTGGTCTTAGGAAAGGGACTCCTGTTATAGTGGGTGGAGGTGACTTTGCTACATCGATTCTATCGGTTGGAGCCGTGGGTGAGGGTGATGCCTCAATCATGCTTGGTACTGCGTGTAACTTCATCATACCTATGTCGTCACCGAAGTTCGATGAAAGACTACTTGGTACGAGCCATGTCGTCAAGGATACTTACGCTGTCATAGGTTCATCATATGGAGGTGGTATCCTTAGGTGGATGAAGGACCAGATCCTAAACGCCGAAGCCAGTTCATTAAAGGGTAGCGGCATGTCCGTTTATGAATTCATGGACTGCAAAGCATCGGATCTACCACCAGGATCAGAGAGCCTCATACTGTTCCCTTACTTTGTCGGCGGGCTCACACCGATTTGGAATCCTCATGCTAGAGGAGTTTATTTCGGGTTAACCCCAAAGCATAATAAGGCTCACCTTTACAGGGCTGTTCTCGAGGCTGTGGGCTACTCCTTTCTGTACACCGCAAATATCGTAGGAGAGAAGGGGATACATCCGAAAACGATCTATGGTGTTGATGGAGGTGCCAGAAGTAGGCTTTGGCGTCAAATATTGTCTGATATTCTAGACATCCCTGTTGCCTATGTTAAGGATAATATAGGTGCTCCTGTTGGCGACGCCGCCCTTGCAGGTGTGGGCATTGGGCAGTTCAAAGACGAGTCAATAGTCAAGGACTGGGTTAAGGTTAGTGAAATCAACTACCCTGATAAGAAAAGCCATGAAAAATATGAGCATTATTATCAAATATACAGAGCACTTTACGAACAAGTAAAGGACCTGTTCGCTCTTTTATGAGTTACCCATAAATGCCGAAGATGTCAAACTTTGTGAAGTAATAAGTGTTGGTTCCGAACGTATGATAGTATAACTTTATGACGCGACCATAGCTTCCTTGGAAGATTATGCCTTCATCATTGCGTCCTTCCACTTTAATCTTGACATCCAACATTTTGAACTCTTCTACAGCTTTTTTTAACTGCATGTTGGTCGTTGTCCCATTAATTAATATGTAAGTAGAATTGCTCTTACGTAGTAGGTCTATCGAATCATGGTTTAAGACCGTATTGTTAATTGAGAAAAACACTTGATTAAGTTTGACATCGTCTCCAAAAAAGTTATCTGCTCTGACAGTAGCCCTATATTTGATTACCTCATCCTCGTTAATAGTTACATGAAGTTCATAAAGATCCAAAGACAGACTTTCTGGGTTTCTCCAGCTTGTGTATAAAATAAGATAGGACATAATTATGAAAATCGCTATCAAGGTGATGGTGACTGAGAGTGTTTTCCTCTTCAACATTAGATACCATTTCCTTCCTATGCTTATAAGTCTTTGAGCGATAGGTAAACCTTTTAAACCATTCAACCTATCTTCACTTGAATGCCTTCTGAGCTTATGTATGCTGTTGTAGTCTATGGTAAAAACGACTTCAGGTACGAGAAAGTACCAAAACCAAAGCCAGCCCCAGGGGAAGTGCTTGTTAAAGTAAATCGCGTGGGAATTTGTGCCGCTGACCCAAAGGTCTTCCATGGCCTCGGTTACTTTAGCCCAATTGTGTACGAGCATGCACCTATAATAGCGGGTCACGAGTTTATCGGTGAAGTCTCTGAATTAGGTAGTGGTGTAGAAGAGGAACTAGGGTTGAAGGTAGGTGATAGGGTGATAATGGAAAATATTGTGCCTTGTGGTAAATGCTACTATTGCAGGTCTGGTCTCTACAACCTCTGTAGTGTTCATGTAATCCCCGGATTTAAGATGAATGGCGGTTGGGCTCAATACATGATCTACCCTAAATGCTCGATCATCCATAAGGTTCCAAAGGACCTGTCTATCGACGCTGCTGTATATATTGAACCATTCGCATGCGCAGTATACGCTGTTGAAAGGGCGGGGATAAGGCTAGATGATACAGTTGTACTTGTAGGCTGTGGCCCAATAGGGTTAGGGATGCTCACCGCTGCGAAGTTAAAGTCACCCAAGCTGTTGATCGCAGCAGACACCCATGATTATAGGCTTGACGTCGCAAGGTCGATAGGGGCTGATGTTACTGTGAACGTTAAGAAAGAGGACCTAGTAGGTCGTGTGTTGAGTGTGACGGGTGGTGTAGGAGCTGACGTGGTCTTAGAGGCGGTCGGTTCTCCTACTGCTACGAGACAGGCGGTGGATATGCTGAGAAAGAGGGGTCGACTATTGGTCTTCGGCGTTTACCTTCAAGAGACGTCTTTGGATTGGAGTGTCATCAGCGATATAAAAGAGCTTGAGATAACTGGAGCCCATCTAGGCGCTTACTCATATCCAACGGCTATCCGTCTCCTCTCTAAAGGTTATGTTAAGGTTGACAAGATTGTAACCCACAACTTCCCACTAAGTGAATGGAGGGCTGCAATCGAAACCGCAGAGAAGAGATTGGATGGGGCGATCAAGGTCACGATGACTCCGCCACAGTAAAAAAGGTGGGCTAAAACTTAAAATAAACCAAAAAGCACGATTTAGCTATGTCTATGCGTGTAGCCGTGTATGGCTTAGGGCCAATTGGGCAACTTATTGCCAGAGAAGTTTTAAAGAAAAAGGACCTCAACCTTGTAGCTGCTTTTGATGCTGACCAAAAGAAGATCGGGAAAGATTTAGCTGAATTACTAGGGCTTGATAAAAAGACGGGTGTGTATGTCTTAGCCCCTTCAGAACTTGAGGTGATGCTTAGAAACACTGGGGCAAAGGTCGTACTGCACTCTACTTCAACATATCTAGACCATGTTTACCCTCAAATCGTTAAATGTATTAAGGCTGGTGTAAACGTCATATCAACTTCTGAGACCCTCTCAAACCCCTATTATCGATACCCCGAGCTCGCTGAATTGATTCATGAAATGGCGAAGAAGTACTGTGTCACCGTAATTGGAACCGGGGTCAACCCTGGCTTCATATTTGACACTTTACCTGCTCTGTTAACGGCTGTTTGCACCGAAGTCCGATCTATCCATGTCACTAGGTCATTGGACGCTGCAAAAAGGCGCGAATCCTTCCAAATAAAGTATGGTCTCGGATTAGATGTAGAAGAATTCAAAGCGAAGATGGGAAGGGGTGAAATCACCGCGCATGTAGGCTATGGCGAATCGATCAGTCTTCTAGCGGAAACTTTAGGTGTTGAGCTCGATAAAATAGTAGAGGGGCAAGAACCCTTAGTAGCGAAGAATATTGCAAAGACCAAATATGTCACCGTTAACGTTGGCACTGTCTCAGGCATCCATGGATATGGTATAGGCTTCTTTGGTGGCGAAGAGTTCATAAAGCTAGATTTTTTCGCCGAAGTCGGTAGAGAGGAGTTTGAAGAAGTTGTTGTTGAAGGAGATCCTCCTTTAAGGTGGAAGAGCTCGGGTACGGCGGGTGATATTGCAACAGCTGGGATGATCATAAACATGATTCCCAAGCTTTCTAAGGTTGGACCAGGACTGTTAAGGATGTGCGATATACCTCTTCCATCTGCCTTCTTGAGTTTGAAGGCTGATCAAAGCAGGTGAATTTATGCTTAGCTACACTGATCGAACACCTGGATCTAGGAAGTTGTTTGAAAAGGCGAAAGAGTACATTCCAGGAGGCTCAGCATATGCGATACGCTACTTCGAGCCCTACCCCTTCTATGTATCAAAGACTAGGGGAAGTAAGATCTGGGATATAGATGGGAATGAATATGTGGATTTTTGGCTGTGCCACTTTGGTGCCATATTCGGGCACTGCTATGAACCAGTGATGTCTGCGGTGAAGGAGCAACTGGAGTCTGGTGCACATCTAGGGTGGTGTAACGAGTGGGAGGTCAAATGGGCGGAGGCTGTTTGCAAGTGGTTTAGGGCAGAAAAGGTGAAACCTGCAAATAGTGGCACAGAGTCTAACATGTACGCCATAGGGTTGGCTAAAGCATTTACGGGGAAACGTAAGGTTGGAAAGATGGAAGGAGGATGGCATGGTGGGTTTAATAATCTGAACAGAGCGGTAAACTACCCATATGATAAACCAGCTGCCCTGAACCTACCCATTTCGGATGACGTCATCCCACTACCGTTTAACGACCTCGAAGGTGTAATCAATCGGATAAGAGGGGAGGAATTAGCGTGCGTCATAGTCGAGCCTGTTCTAGGGTCAGCGGGCTTTATTCCGGCTGACAAAGACTTCCTTAAAGGTTTAAGGGAATATTGTGACAGGAAAAGTATTGTTCTAATCTTTGATGAAGTGATAACTGGGTTTAGGCATCCGAATGGGCTTCAAGACTATTATAGGGTTCAACCCGACCTTACAACAATGGGTAAAACAGTAGGTGGCCAGTACTTTGCTGGTGCAGGGGGGATATGTGGCCGCGCCGATATTATGGGTTTATTGGATCAGACTAAAAGACAGAACTTTTGGGAACGATCAGCTCATGGTGGGACCTTTGTAGGGAACGCATTAACTATGCATGCAGGTTACGTCACAATAAATGAGCTCTTTAAGAGGAAGGATGAAGTGTATGAGCATGTCGGCTCGCTCGGCTCGTTTGCGGTGAAGGGGCTAAACCGAGCGATCGAAGAGAATGGTGTTGAAGCATACGTTACAGGCGCTTTGTCGTTGTTCGGTCTGCACTTTACAAAAGAAAAGCCTATAAACGGTGAAACCGCTGAGAGAACGAAGGATAGGAAGCTGAGTAGAGCTCTCTTCGCTTTTCTACTTGATAAAGGTGTTGCCTACTTAACACCTAACACCCCACACTTCACAGTATCCCTTGCACACTCCAAAGGCGATGTTGAAAGATTGGTTTCTGGGGTCGACGAGTTCCTAACTCAAGTCAAGAGTGTTAAACAATAGAATTGGCTGACACGTGCCTACACTAGTTCAGAGCGTATTAGCAAGGGCTTCGATAACCCTGTTATATTTCTGAACCAGCTGATTGTAGGCAGCTTTGTTTTCAAGATTAGGCTTAAATTCGGACTTTATCTTTACTGTGCGGTCTACTAAACTGTCCATGTTCTGTTTGCCTACTGCCCAAGCAGCAATCAACGCTGATCCGAGTGCGGAATCTGGTTCTTCAACTACTTTAACATCTTTTCCTAACGCATCTGCAACTATCTGCATGAAAAGTGCGTTCTTCGACGCCCCTCCGCTTGCTCGAAGATCGTAGAACGTGGTTCCTGTCACCTCTTCAACCGCGGAAAGCATCAGCCTTAACGTCATACTACTGCCCTCGAGGAGGCTTCTAAATATGTGGCCAGGGCTTATGTTCTTCTCGCTTAAACCTATAAAGAATCCTTTAACCTGAGGGTAAGTCTTCGGAACTCTGACCCCATACCATTCACTACAGGCCATTATCCCATCCGACCCTGGTGGCACAACCTTTGCAGCTTCGGTTAACTCGTCGAGGCTCATCTTCATAGTTCTACTCATAGAATCGAATGAAGCAGTACCTGCGTTTGTAAACCCTCCAGCTAGATATGCGTTGTTCACATATGTTTTATAGTAAAATCGCCCATGTTCGTCAGGAGACAGCTTGTTGACCACGGCGTGGACTGTTAAAGAAGTTCCTATAGTGAAGTTTGCTTGGCCCGGGTTTAGTGCACCGGAAGTGATGTCCCCTGCGCTTGCATCTGTAACGCCATTTACTATCGGTGTACCTATTGGCAATCCCAGCTTCGCAGCCTCTTGATTCGTGTAACCTATTATCCCCCCTATTGGCCTTATTTCTGGCATTATTTCCAAAGGTAACTCTACGTCTTCGTAGGCCTTCTTTAGGTAACCTAACCCCTCTAGTAGGGCATGTGACTTCCCTGCGGAATTTGATGAAGTTGCGATCGAGCCTGAGAGCTTAAAAACCGCGTAGTCATTTTCGTGGAGGAGATGGCCGACTTTATTAAAGTGTTCGAAGTTCTTCTTTAGCCATAGCAACTTAGGTATCACCAGCTGTGGGACTATCGGCAAGAACCTCTCAAAATCTTTAGCAGCGTCGCTTCTTTCCCTTAGCTCTTTGGCTTCGGTCTTCCCTCTACTATCATTATACATGATTAAATTATAAAACTCTTTATGCTCTTTGT
>Ga0209102_1001923_pt1 | contig 10105 bp, 11 predicted proteins | sample ConPoolayeHmetaG_FD_185483 | JGI IMG/M metagenome (GOLD analysis project Ga0209102, IMG submission 185483) | Hot spring microbial mat communities from California, USA to study Microbial Dark Matter (Phase II) - Cone Pool mat layer H metaG... ... | reverse complement strand
AAATCTTGAGTGATAGCTACCGCGGCATGCCTCTTCTTATGTGGGTCAACTCCTATGACCAAGTATCCCTCCGGCACTTGCTTTCGTTTTCTGGCTGCAGTATTCTTCATCTGAGATAGCTCCTCCTGCGTTAGATTTGGTGCTAACCGACACCATTCACTCTATTGTAGCTGGAGCTGTCTCTCTTAGTTACTGAATATACTAAACTGACTTTTGTTACCTCGGGGGGCTTTGGAATGGCCCCCACACTTCTGTTTGAGAACAGATAGTTTGTTCCGGCGTTACAGTAACTTCTCATCGTCACTTTCAAACTCTGAAGTTGACCATTTCAAAGTAAGTCTGTACCATGTGTTTCGGAAGGACGTACCTATGGATAAGAAGCAAAACATAGGCGGGAACGAGCATTAAACACGTATTTTGTCTAACGAGTAAGTTCCCAGGAGGTGATAGAGATGTCTGAGGAAGAGATTGCCAGTATAGCAAGTGACTTTGCCGAGGCGTTTGTGAAAAGGGATGTGGAGAGGATGCTTTCCTTTTTTGCAGAAGACGCAGTTTGGGTCTCGCCTGTAGGTACATTTAAAGGTAAGGAAGGATTGAGACGAGTCTTGACTTGGGATACCCAGATTTCGCCGACTGTAAAGGCTAGACGTTCAGGAATTGGACTTATGGTGAAAGGGAACAAAGCTGTTGACGAGTCTATCTCAGAGTGTGAGTATGAAGGCAAGAAAGTTGAAGTGCCAGGTATTACTGTTTTCGAATTCAACGATGGAAAGATTCAACATATCAGGCTTTTCTACGACAAGTTGTCGGTCATCAAACAGGTAACGAAGCAATACACAGGTGTCACAGGCTGGTTCGCAAAGAAAATAGTGAACTATATAGTAAGAAAGGCAGAAGAGGGATTGCACTAGCATCGTCATACCGTTTGTAGATGTTATGTCTGTGCGCTTCGCTATTGCTGCGCCCCCGATACCCTCCCGAAGCCCTCCTGACCTGCCCCCGAAAATCGGTCAGGTAGAATGCTAGACGTAGACCGAATATCGAGGGGGCTACCAACTAAACGATTGTCCGCGTTCTTTCCCCTACTGCACATCCCTCGGAAATGTTCGCCCCACGCACACTGGTAGGTTACGGTTTGCTTTGAACAATGTCCAGTTTTGAAAGAGCGGCCCTGAGTAGTTTTTCGTCCTCTTTGGGTTCCCGATTATCTCCGGTTCCTTTCAGGACGACCACCATTGCTTGGTCGGTGGGACGTTTGAATTTGTTCAGAATCCCCTCGCACTGCTCTTTGGTCTTCTTGGGATCATTCATGTGAGCTGGTATAAGAACGAGCAACTTCTTGGGGTATGAGTGTGAAAGCAAGTCCACCAGTGCTCCACGCACTTGCTTATCCACGCGCGATTCGACCTCAACAGCGCAATCGGGCCTAATGACCCCATCGATGAAAGCCGAGGTATTTCCCAAGTACTCGACCCTAGTGAATTGGCGGTCGCTAGTGAAGTGTTCCTTTGCTATTGCAGCAAGCACAAACCGTTGTCTGCGATGTCAGGGCGTGTTAGAATCTGTTAGTTGGTCGTGTGAGAAAGGAAAGGAATGGCATGAAATCGTACGAAGAATTGGCGAGAGAGCAGGGGAAGAGAGAAAGCAGCTTCTTGTCGGATGTTGAGGAGCTGACTAGTCTGGAGAGCGACCTGAGTCAGAGGCGAGACGAAATCCTGTTCAAGATCACCACTGAGATAGAGGATACTAAGAACGCTCTGAATCAGGTTGAGCAGCTCGCCCAGAGGCTCAGGAAATATCTGGATCGCCTGCACAGTATACATCAGACCCTGTCTAAGTGAAGCTAATCCGAAGAACACAACCTCATGCAATCTGAGAGACCAACATCGGTTAGAGTCCGTTTCGCTCCCAGTCCAACAGGATACCCGCACTTAGGTAATATCAGGACTGCGTTATTCAACTGGCTCTTTGCTCGCCACTACGGCGGCAAGTTCATCCTGCGGATTGAAGATACTGATGTAGCTCGGAAGGTCGAGGGAGCTGTAGAGGCGATACTGGACAGCTTGCGCTGGCTGGGGCTGGATTGGGATGAAGGGCCTTACTTTCAGTCACAAAGACTGCCGATTTACCAGGAGGTTGCTCGCAAGCTGGTTGAGGAAGGGCATGCTTATCTCTGCTACTGCTCCCCTGAGCGATTGGAGGCCATGCGACAGGAACAGATAAAGCGGAAGCAACCACCAAAATACGACCGCCGCTGTCGCGATTTGCCGCAAGTTGAACGGGCGCGCCTTGAGGTAGCAGGTATTACTCCTGTGGTTCGCTTCAAGACACCTCTGGAGGGCGAAACGGGTTTCATCGACTTGATTCGAGGTCGCGTGACTTTCAAGAACGAGACTCTAGATGACTTTGTCCTGCTCAAGTCGGATGGCTACCCAACATATCATCTCGCCAATGTGGTGGATGACCAGGGGATGGCTATTTCACATGTACTGAGGGCCGACGAATGGCTTTCTAGCACACCTCGCCATGTCCTGCTCTATCAGGCGCTGGGCTGGCAGCCGCCGTACTTCGCTCATCTGCCCATGATTCTGGGACCTGACCGCGCCAAGCTGTCAAAGAGGCATGGCGCAACTACCGTCACCGAGTACCGGAAGCAGGGTTATCTGCCGGAGGCGATGGTGAACTTCCTGGCGCTCCTGGGTTGGTCACTAGATGACCGAACTGAGCTACTATCCCGCGAGGAATTGGTGAAGCACTTTTCTCTGGACAGGGTGGGCAAAACGGCTGCTATCTTCAACAGAGACAAACTGGAGTGGATGAATGGTGTGTATTTGCGTAAGCTCAGCCCGGAGGAATTCGCCAGTCGGGCGCTGCCTTTTCTGGAGAGAGACCTGCCACAATCGGTGCCGCGTCCCTTGGATAAGAACTACGTCAGCCAGGTCCTTCCACTGGTTCAAGAGCGGGCAAAGACGCTGAGTGAGATACCTCAACTCGTCACCTTTTTCTTCATCGACCAGCTCGACTATGACGCGAGCCTGCTTGTGAAGGGTAACCTGGACGCTAGGTCGGTTGCCGCCGCTTTAAGAACTGCCTCGGAGAGGTTGCAACAATTAGCTTCCTGGGATGCTGTCACACTTGAGAGCGCCATGCGTTCTCTGGCGACAGAGCTAGGGCTGGACACAGGCAGGTTCTTCGGTTTGCTGAGAGTAGCGGTGACGGGGCGAACTGCTGCTCCACCATTGTTCGCCACCATGTCCATATTAGGCAAAGAAAAATGCCTGAAGCGATTGAGCAAGGCATTGCAGTCTTTGCCCGTCAGCTAGGACAGTGCCGTTGGTTTCTTGGCGAGCGCAATGCATCCTGCGCTCCAAGTATCAGAGAAACCGAAGCCTGTGATTTGCGTTTTTCGATTAGGGGTATTGACAAAGGTTCGTGCTTGTAGTAACAATATAGCCAAGGCCAAAGCAAAAGGAGGGCACAATGGCGACAGCGTATTGCATGAAGTGCAGGAAAAAGGTGGAGATAAAGAATCCCAGACGTGTCACACTGAAGAATCGGAGACCTGCCACTCAGGGTGTCTGCCCGATTTGTGGCACAAAGGTATTCAGAATCGAAAGAGCCTGACCGTTTCTAGGGCTATTTGCCTGTTCTACGAACGTCAAAGTACGCTAGCTGGCGGCGATAATGGCGGGTAAGCTAGCGTGAACAACCCCAAGGGCAGGACGCTTGTTAAGCTTGGTGCGCAGGGTATGGCTAGGCGGTCAGGAGTTGGCTGATCGTGCACTGGGGTAGTCCTGAGAAGGGTCCTAGTCTGCAACAACGGAGCGCCGAGAGCTTGGGGCCCGGGCCCGTAAAGTTCACGGCATAGTCGCAGACGGAAGTCGTTCCCTTGTCTCTCAGTGAGTGTTGTTTCGCAGACCACTTCCGTTTCGTCACACCGGCAATGCTAGTGACTTTCAATCTGATCAAGCTTGCGTTAAACTTTAGCAGCTATGGCTGACCAATACCGCCCTCGTGAAATCGAACAAAAATGGCAGCAAAGGTGGGCAGCTGATCGTCTCTACGAAGTCAGGGAAGAAAGCGAGCGCCGCAAGTTCTATGCTCTGACCATGTTCCCTTACACGTCAGGAGATCTTCACATCGGTCATTGGTACGCCATGGCGCCCTCTGATGCCTATGCTCGATTCAAGAGGATGCAGGGTTACAACGTGTTGCATCCTATGGGCTTCGATGCATTCGGACTGCCTGCGGAAAACGCTGCTATCAACCGGGGCGTTCATCCCTACGAATGGACGATGAAAAACGTAGAGAATATGCGCCGGCAGCTTAGGAGCATGGGGGCCATGTATGACTGGAGCCGTGAGGTTATCACCTGCTTGCCTGAGTACTACAGGTGGACGCAATGGTTCTTCTTAAAGTTCTACCATGCCGGTCTGGCTTATCGAGCCAAGGCTCCGGTCAATTGGTGTCCAAGCTGCCAAACAGTGTTAGCTAATGAACAAGTTGTAGCTGAAGGACTGTGTGAGAGATGTAGTACACCTGTGACTAAGAAAGACCTCGAGCAATGGTTCTTTAGAATTACCAGGTATGCGGAAGAACTCCTTGACCATAGCCGGTTAGACTGGCCAGAGCGGATAAAGGTGATGCAGAAGAATTGGATCGGTAAGAGCGAAGGGGCTGAGATTTCGTTTCGTCTGGAACGTGAGGATGTCGAAGAAAAGGAGATAAAGGTATTCACCACTCGCCCCGATACTATTTTTGGGGTGACTTTCTTCCTCCTGGCTCCTGAGCATCCGCTGGTAGCTCGGCTGACCGTTCCCGAGCGTAGAGCCGAGGTTGACAAATACATTGGCTGGTGTCGTCGCCAGACCGAATATGAACGTGTGGCATTGGGCAGAGAGAAGACGGGCGTTTTTCTGGGGAGCTACGTTATCAACCCCTTGAATGGTGAGCGCGTGCCCATCTGGATCACGGACTATGTGTTGCCAAGCTATGGCACTGGAGCAGTGATGGCGGTGCCTGCTCACGATGAACGAGACTGGGAATTCGCCAAGAAGTTCGGATTGCCTATAAGACTAGTTATCGCCCCTCCCGGCTGGGCTGGCGAGGAGCTTTCTCAGGCTTACGTCGGACCTGGGACAATGGTGAATTCTGGAGAGTTTGATGGCTTATCTAGTCAGCAGGGATATGAAGCGATTTGTGCCTTGCTGGAGGAAAAGGGGCAGGGCAGACGGACAGTTGCTTATCGTCTTCGGGATTGGCTTATCTCGCGGCAAAGATACTGGGGGGCGCCCATACCGATAATCTATTGCGACAAATGCGGTACAGTTCCTGTTCCTGAGAAAGACTTACCTGTCTTACTTCCCCGTGACGCGGAATTCAAACCCACTGGGGAATCGCCTTTGAAGTATTGCGCGAGTTTCGTGAACACGATCTGTCCCCAATGTGCTGGGCCGGCACGAAGGGAAACTGACACGATGGACACCTTCATGTGTTCCTCCTGGTATTTCCTCAGATATACCAGCCCCAGGTACACCGATGCGGCTTTCAACCCCGACAAGGTGAAATACTGGCTGCCGGTGGACCTATATACAGGAGGAGCCGAGCATGCGGTTATGCATCTTTTCTATGCGCGCTTCTTTATCAAGGCATTAAGGGATATGGGTCTGGTTGATTTTGACGAGCCGTTTATTCGTCTATTCAATCAAGGAACCATAATCCACCATGGCGACAAAATGAGCAAGTCTAGAGGCAATGTCATTGCCCCCGACGAATATGTGGCCAAGCTGGGAGCAGACGCAGTCCGCGGATACCTCATGTTTATCGGGCCTTGGGAGCTAGGAGGCGAATGGAATGACAGGGGGATCGTGGGGATCAGCCGCTGGCTGAATCGGATATGGAACCTGGTCACGACTCCCTACGCCGCGGGCGTGGTGAACCCCGAGACTGAAAAGGAACTGCTGCGCTGGACGCATAGAACAATCAAGGAAGTAAGCGAGGACATGGAAAAGTTCCGCTTCAATACCATGCTGTCCAGCCTGATGGAGTTTAGTAACTACCTGTCGAGGGTCAAAGAAAGTGCAGCTGTGTCGAAATCATTGTGGCAACAGTCCACTACTTGTTTCTTGCTTCTGCTTGCTCCGTCTTTCCCCCATCTTGCTGAGGAGCTATGGAGCAGAATAGGCCTCCCCTACAGCATCCACAATCAACCATGGCCTGAATACGATAGGGAGCTTGCCAAGGAAGAGGAGATCACTCTGGTGATTCAGGTGAACGGAAAAGTTCGCGACAAAGTGGTTGTGCCTGCTTCTATAGGGGAAAGCGAAGCAAAGGAACTGGCGATGAACCGGGAGCGTGTCAAAGCTCACATCAACGGTAAAAAGGTCATCAAAGTTATCTATGTCCCGAAGCGAGTGATCAATATTGTGGTGGCATCCTGATGACAATGCGGCGAAGATGACAGAGAAAAGAAAGAGGCTTGCGTTCATCGGCGGTGGCGTGATGGGCGAAGCGATGATTAGATGCCTGTTGGCCAGGAAGGTTGTTGTGCCCCAGGATATAACCGTTAGCGATGTCAGTGCCGCACGCCGCGAGGCGCTGAACAAAGAATATGGCGTAGTCGCGTTGAATAATAACACACAGGCAGCTACGAATGCTGACCTGCTGGTTCTGGCAGTGAAGCCACAGAACCTGGTGGAGGTGATGGACGAGCTGAGAGGGTTACTGGGCGAGCAGCCCGTGCTATCGATAGTAGCTGGCGCTACCTTATCTAGCTTGTGTCGCGGTCTGCACCACCAATTTGTGATCAGGGCGATGCCCAATATGCCAGCCCAAATCGGTGAAGCAATGACTGTATGGACCGCAACGGATGAGACTGGCAAGAGGCAGAAAGAATTAGCCCGGCTTGTGTTGCGCGCTTTGGGCAAGGAGATCTATGTTAGCGATGAAAAATACCTGGATATGGCTACTGCCTTGAGTGGTAGCGGTCCAGCTTACGTTTTGCTCTTTGTGGAGTCGCTTATAGATGCTGGCGTGCATATTGGCTTGCCACGGGACATCGCACACCAGCTAGTGATGCAAACCATACTCGGGTCTACTCGAATGGTGCAGGAGAGTGGGAAACACCCCGCTGACCTGAGGAATATAGTTACTTCTCCTGGGGGAACCACCACGGAGGCTCTTCTTCAGTTGGAAAAGGGCAGATTCCGTTCTGTTATCATTAAGGCCGTATCTGCGGCCTATAAGAAGGCTAAACGTCTTTAACTGTCGTGTCACAGGAGGACAATGGATGGCAAGTGTTTCTCTGCTGCAGGGCACCAAACTTGCCGTAAAGGGAATATTCAACTATATCGCCAATCGCCCGATGGTCGTCTCTTATGAGGTAACGCTATCGTGCAATTGCAACTGCCAGCACTGTGGTCTGGGAGGCTTGATAAAGGGCGAGAAGCAGATTGGGCCTGAAGAGTATCGATCCCTGACCAGAAGTTTGAAGCCTGCTGCAGCACAGATTTCTGGTGGTGAGCCGCTTCTGCGCAAGGATATAGCAACCGTAGTCAAAGCTATCAAGGAGGGTGGGGCCCGATATATCATACTCGTCACAAACGGGGTGCTTCTGACTGAAGAGAGATACCTGGAGCTGCGGGAGGCAGGGGTAAATCAGTTATCCGTATCACTTGACTTCCCCGATGAGCGCCACGATGAATTTCGGCAGCGTTCTGGTCTGTATAGGCGGCTGGAAGAAACGCTTCCCCGCTTGGCCAGGCTCGGATATCGGGACATCATTCTTAACACGGTTATAACCAAGGCCAATGTCAGGGAGATACTGCCTTTGGCAAAGAAGGCGGCTGAGTGGGGCGTGGATATATCCTATAGCGCATACACTCCGCTGCGAACTGGAAATGACGGCTATTGTCTCAAAGATAGCGAGGACCTAGAGATTCTACGTCGCGCCATTGACGAATTACTGACACTCAAGAAAAATGACACTCATTTGACCAACCCGGAGCGCGCGCTCAGAGAGACGCTGAGATTTTTCGAGCAAGGATACATGCCCAATTGCAAAGCAGGCAGGAGATTTCTGGTTGTCATGCCAGACGGCAGCCTGGTTCCCTGTTCAATGCACCGGAACAGATACGCCAGCCGGAAGGAAATGATCAAGAAGTTTTCGTCGACCAACGAGTGTGGCGGTTGCTATGTAGCCATAAGGTCATACAGCGAGATGTCGCTTTTGGATCACATAAAGAATCTTCCTGTCTACATATGCCACATGGTTTTTCACGTGGACAGGTTTAGCAAACCGGTCGCCGTGCGCCTCCATAGCACCACTGGCCCCCACGCAGCATAAAGGCACCCCGTCTGCGCCTGTAGCTACGCGAAGCGAACGATCAAAGGCGTCTTACTTAACTGTATCTGTCTGTGTCGCTATCTTAACTGGTAGCGGGAGTCTTGCCGGGGTGGAGCTTCTTCCACTTATTTAGCAGTTGCTCTCGTGTCTCTTTGTGTGCAGGGTCAGGAACACACGCATCCACAGGACAAACCTCAGCGCACTTTGATGATTCAAACCACCCAATACATTCAGTGCATTTTTCGGGGTCGATAACGTAGATGTCCTTGCCTTCCTTTATGGCTTCATTCTTGCACTCTGGCTCACAGGCGCCACAGCTAATGCACTCTTCGGTAATTTTGTATGCCATCTCTCACCTCCTTGGTCTTAGCCTGCAATTTTACACTTTCCGCTTTCTGGTAGCAACGTCAACAGGCTGGGAAAACTTTTCCTTCAGGGCTACGACTACGTGGTCGGGAACCATCCCGTCAAGGCAGCCGCCCAGCTTAGCCACCTCCTTGATCAGAGAAGAACTGAGGAATTGATACTGTGAGCTGGTCATCAAACAGAGCAGCTCAATATCCGGCGCCAGCTTCCTATTCATTAGGGCCATTTCAAATTCGCGTTCGAAGTCAGAGTTTGCTCGCAAACCGCGGATCATCACCTTGCCCCCTATTTGATGTATGAAGTCCACCGCCAGCCCTTTGAAAGCTCTGACTTCTACATTTTGAATGTCGGCTACGGCCAGCTTCACCAACTCCACCCTCTGCTCCAGGGAGAAAAGTGGCTGCTTAGCCGGATTCTCGTAAATGCCGACGACTAACTTATCAAACAAGGCCGCCGCCCGCTCAATGATGTCCATGTGGCCGTACGTGAGAGGGTCAAACGTCCCTGGATAGACTGCTATTACCATAACTAGACCTCCTTTTGATAGATGAAAATAAACGTATCACCGTAGCGGCGCTGCTTGACAAGACGAAGTCCATCGTAGCTAGTGTTAAGCGGAAAGCGATTGCCATGACAGACCACAACCACAGCGCCCTCTGCTAGCAACCTGGAGTTAGCCAGATTTGTCAGCAAATCGCCGGTAGAAGGATTAGAATAGGGAGGATCTATGAAGACAATGTCGTAACTCTTGTCCAAAAAGCCCAGTGCTCTGTTCACACTGCAGCAGTAAACATGGCTTCGCTCCAGTCCCCCTATCTTCTCCAGGTTAGCCTTGATGATGTCGCAGCACGCCCGTCTCTGGTCAACGAAATCGACCCATTCGGCGCTGCGACTCAGTGCCTCGACGCCCAGAGCACCACTACCAGCATACAGGTCGAGCACTCTACCCCATTTGGCCGCGCTGTTTTCCAAAATGGAGAATATGGCCTGTCTTACTACGCTGGTTGTGGGCCTGACGGAACGCCCCGGCAGAGTCTTGAGACGAGCTCCCTTTGTTTTGCCGCCTGTTACCCGCATCCTTGCTCCCCTTCATCTGTAAGCTGTCGAACCTATAGTATATTACGATCTGGTCACTCACTTCAAGCTCTTCCCCACTAACTCTTGCCTCTACAGTGGACCCCTCGGTACCTTCTTCCAGTGCACCCACCTCGTATTCTTTGAGACCCAAAAAGAGTTGTGGTACCATTTTCCTGGCTTCTAGCCATCGGTGGCAAGACCTCCTTTCTCTTAGTGTTTCCGCCTCTGGAGTTCTTACCACCTTAGCTTCCTTTTCACAACTTCTACAATACAGCCTACAGTGACTGTTGTTATCCAGCGAAAATGTCACCCTAATTG
>Ga0209102_1001916_pt1 | contig 10123 bp, 9 predicted proteins | sample ConPoolayeHmetaG_FD_185483 | JGI IMG/M metagenome (GOLD analysis project Ga0209102, IMG submission 185483) | Hot spring microbial mat communities from California, USA to study Microbial Dark Matter (Phase II) - Cone Pool mat layer H metaG... ... | reverse complement strand
GCTAATCCTTTGAAGATGAGGGCTATTGCCTCAGCGAAGATTAGGAATGATAGGGTTGATGCTAGGGTTTTAGCCAGTTTATTGCGTGGTGGTCTTGTGGCTGAATGTTATGTTCCGCCTAGAGATGTCAGAGAATTGAGGGCTTTGGTCAGGCATAGGGTTCAGCTTGTTAAGTCAGCTGGCATGGTGAAGAACCGTGTTCACAGTTTGCTTGACAGGTATGGCTTTAGGCGTGAATTCTCTGACCTTTTTGGCAAGGCTGGAATTGAGTGGTTAACGCTTGAAGCTTAAGCCTTTAGATAGGCTTTTGTTGGACAGCTTCATTGAACAAATTGAATGCCTTGAGAGGCTGACAAGGAATGTTGACGTTGAGATTGGTTGTAGAGCCTCCGTAGACGGGGATGTTAGGCTATTGCTAAGCTTGACTGGTGTTGGCGTTTATTCGGCTTTGCTTATTAAGAGCGAGATCGGCGATATCAGGCGTTTTCCAAACTATAAGAAGCTTGTTAGCTGGGCTGGTTTGGCTCCTTCGCTTTACCAGTCTGGCAATGTTGAGCGTCATGGTCGTATAACTAAGCAGGGCTCTAAACTGCTTAGATGGGTTATGGTTGAATGTGCTAGAATTGCTGTTCAGTATGATGCTAGGCTCTGCGAGTTTTATGAGCGTGTTAAGCGTAGGCGTGGTGAGCAGAAGGCTTTGGTTGCTGTTGCCGCTAAGATGTTGAAGATCATATGGTTTATGCTAACCCGAAGGGAGCCTTATCAGTCTAGGAATGCGAGGCTTTATGAAGAAAAGATTTATAGGCTTTCAAGGTATTAGCGTAACTGCTGGCTTTGGGTTTCAGTCTGGGCGGAAAACGCCTTTCATGAGTGTCAGTTGCTGCTAAGCGAACCTTCATTTTTGTAGTGCAGCCAAGAATGTAACACACGCGCGAAATAAGCTATCATCCGAATTTTTCCGTCATAAAAACTCCCGTTGTTATTTATGCCTTTTGAAAGTAGCTTTATTTAAGCCCCTTCCAGCTTTTAATTCACGCGAAGCAGTCAAAAACATCCCAGTTCCGGGATATAAGTGGGAGCTTGCTTATACGAGAATGCGGCTCACGCGTCTGCTCCACCTATTTGCATAAGTTATCATATGGCTCGATTTCATCCCAGTTTTGGATAAAAGTGGGATCTTCCGCCCTAAACCACCTATTCAAATCATGCACCTATTTGCGAGATCGGCGCGTTAAAGCTTTATCCGGCTTGTAGAAACACGAATAAGGCGAAAATCGATGAGATATCTAATGTTCAGTCGCCATTTCCAAAAAAGGACCGTGAAGGAGTGAAAATAAAAGTGGGGGTTTTTTGAGGAGATTTTGGTAAGCGTGCTTACTTTTACGGCTAAAAACAAAAAATAAGCTAGAAATTTGCCCCAAAATTATTTATATAAGTCCGTGAATAAAATGACTGATGATTGAGACGTTAAAGACTGATCTAGGCGGCTCTAAACCTTCCCAGCAGCCAAGCCTATACCAGCCGCCAAAATGCCCGCAGTGTACTTTCCGGAAGGTTTGGCGTGACGGGTTACGCTACTTAGTCGACGGCTCAGCCGTTCAGCGTTGGCTATGCAGACGCTGTGGGTATCGCTTCTCCGACAATGCTGCCGTTTTAGACAAAGATTTACATACTTCGGGTTCTACAAGTAACAATTGCCGAGTATGCGCCACCGCCAAAAGGGCGAAAAACTCGGCCAGCCGAAGGCTGGTGAGCGTGGAAAATGCCGTTGAAGGCGAAAAGCGGGCTGCGGGGGCCGCAGAGGACAATCACCAAGGACACCAAAGGAAAATCATTGAATTTGCGTGGTGGATGAAAAAGCAAGGGTACGCAGAATCCACGATAACTTCAAGGTTGAAGATCCTAAAGACGCTTATTAAAAGAGGGGCAGAGTTGCTTGATCCCGAGACTGTGAAAGAGGTTATAGCTCGCCAAGAAGCTTGGAGCCATGGACGCAAGGAGCTCGCAGTAGAGGCCTACAACAGCTTCTTGTTATTTATCGGCGGGAGATGGGATCCTCCGAGATATCGAAGGATCCAAAAATTGCCATTTATACCTACAGAAGCTGAAATAGACCAGCTCATTGCCGGCTGCGGTAGGAAAATGTCGGTTTTCCTGCAGCTTTTGAAGGAGACCGGTGCTAGGGCTGGGGAGGCATGGAGGCTCAAGTGGACGGATGTAGACTATGAAAATAGAACAGTAAGGATAACACCCGAGAAGAGCAGCGAGCCAAGAATTTTTAGGATTTCCCAGAAGCTGCTTGACATGTTGTCATGCCTGCCGAAAACTTCGACTTACGTCTTCGGCAACTACTCGATACGGGGCTTCGCAAGGAGCTTCCAGAGGTCCCGCAAGCGATTAGCCGAGAAACTTGGAAACCCGAGGCTACTACAGATAACCTTCCACACGTTTAGGCACTGGAAGGCCACCATGGAATACGCTAAAACCAAGGACATACTGCACGTGATGAGGGTGCTTGGCCATAAAAACATCAAGAACACGCTGGTCTACACGCAGCTTGTAAACCTCAACGACGACGAGTACGTCTGCAAGACGGCGAGAACCGTTGAGGAGGCGTCAAGCCTAATTGAGGCGGGCTTCGAATACGTTACAGACGTGGAGGGAGTAAAACTCTTCAGGAAGAGGAAGTGATAAGCATGCACGCTCATAGAAGGCAACGTCGCCACAAACCGCAGGTGCGTCCGAAAAGCCGGGGGTGGGAGTTGAACCCACATATAGCTGCTCTGCAGGCAGCCGCCTGAACCGTTCGGCCACCCCGGCGCTTAAATAATTTTTAGTGTGAATTTAATAAAGGTTTTAGCTGTTTAATTCAAGTTTTTCTGCGATTTCTCGGTAAACTTTTAGGGCGGCTTCTTCATTTGTGACATTTTTGATTAATGTGCGTCCGCCGTTAAACATTGTTATTTCATGGTCTTTATATGTGAAGACTATGGCCATTGAAGATTTTATTCGCACTCTGAAACTTTGCTTGATGATGTTGTAAAGTTTGTCTAGGTTTAGTTTTATGGGTTTTTCTGGGTTTATGTTGGCTGTGTTTCGTCCGCATAGCCAAACAAGTTTTTCTTTCGCTTTCAGTGTGGCTTCTTGGCTTTGGCATGCTGGGCAGTTTTCTCTTTTGAATATGTCTATGGTGGTTAGGTACATGTCGTTGAAGTCGCAGATGAGGAGTTTGCCCTTTAATGGTGAGCCCATTCCCGTTAGGACTTTTATGGTTTCCATGGCTTGCATTGTTCCTATTATTCCAGGGGTTGCGCCGAGCACTCCTCTAACATCGCATGTAAGCATGTTGCTATCGTTAAGGTTTGGCAAAACACATTCTAGACAGGGAGTTTCCGGGGGGGCGAAAACTGAAAGGTTGCCCTCAATTCCGATGGCTGCGCCGAAAACGTATGGAATTTTAAGCTTTGCGCATGCGCGGTTAACTAGGTAGCGCGTCCGCATGTTATCCAAACCGTCGACTATGCAGTCCATTCCGTGGAGGAGTCCCTCAACATTATCTGGGTTTATGTTTTCAGGAACTGCTTCAACTTTCACGAAGGGGTTTACCGTCCTAAGTCTTTCTGCGGAAACCTCAGCCTTAGGATACCTCAAATCTTTTAATGTGTATAAAACCTGCCTATGAAGGTTGTGCGATTCCACAGTGTCTTGGTCTATTAAGCGTAGGTGTCCAACGCCAGCAAGCGTCAGATAAAGGGATGAAACAGTTCCTAAGCCGCCGAGTCCAACAACTGCAACCTTTGACTTGGCCAGTTTTGCTTGTCCTTCTCGGCCCAGCTCCTTCATGACCAGTTGGCGGCTGTAAAACTCGTCATATGATATGGGAATTTTCTCAGCTTTGGACATTAAGCAGTTCTCCCTTTAAACTATAATTATTGCTGGTGTTAAGCTTTATATTTACCCTTTTTTAGTAATTGTCTTTCGTAAATTTCCCTAACCTTCTGGATTGTGTCGGCTTCCTCTGGCGTTTTGTCCTCTCTTATGCGGGTTATCCTTGCAAACCTTAAAGCCATGCCGCATTTGTATTTTGGGCTTTTTTGAATCTCGTTGTAGGCAACTTCAACAACAATTTTCGGAAGCACAAACACTCTTCTAGGTTCTTCTTTTACGGCCAGCTCTTTAAGACGCCTTGTCATCTCAATGATTTCCATGTCTGTTAGCCCCTTGAAAGTCTTGCCTACTGTTAAAAATTCGCCAGTCTCCGGGTCGCGCGCCGCCAAATAATAGTCTGAAAGCCACTCATGCCTTCGTCCATAACCATACTCAGCTGAAACAATCACCAGGTCTAGAGGTTCAAGGGTTGGCTTGATTTTAAGCCAGCGTTTTCCACGGATTCCAGGCGCATACTCGCTGTCGATTCTTTTAGCCATAAGCCCTTCATGCCCATTGTTTATGGCTTCTTGAAGGAACTTTTCAGCTTCTTGAATGTTATCGGCGATTATGTTTTTTGTTATGGGTATTTCTCCAACGTTTTCTGCTAGAATTTTTCTCCGCTGCAAATATGGAAGCGAAATTAGGCTTTCGCCGTTTAGGTATAAAATGTCGAAAAGGTAAAGCCTTACTGGAACAGCTTCAGCCACGTCTTCCACTGCATGAACCCTTTTAAATCTTCTCATTAAATGCTGGAATGGAATTGGGTGTCCTTCGCCGTTAACGGCTATCACTTCTCCCTCTAGAATAGTTTCTTCAGCTTTCACATTCCCTCTTACAATATCAGCTATTTCAGGAAGGCTTTCTGTAACGTCTGTTAATCTGCGACTGAAAATCCTAATATCTTTGCCTTTTTTGTGAATTTGAACTCTAGCACCGTCAAGTTTGTATTCGAAGGCTGTTTTTCCACCATGCTCTTTTAGGGCTTCAGATACAGTGCTTGCCATCTGAGCCAGCATGGGCTTAACTGGCCAGAAAACATTGAAGCCTACTTTTGACAAGGCTTCTTTGCCTTCAGTTTTTGTAGTTGCAGCCACAGTGCCAATGTCACCAAACATCATGTTTGCCCTTTGGACAGTTTCAAGGGGTATCTGGAAGGCTTTGGAAACTGCTTGTTCCATTAAGCCTTCACTGAAGCCTGTTCGCATCTCGCCGATAAAGATTTTAACTAAATATTTAGCCTCAACAGGAGAAGCTAGGCTTAGTAGAGCTTCTATTAAGCGTTCCTTCTTCTCTCTAGAGCCATACCCTGTTGTTTCGGCTATCGCTTCGAAACTTCGCCTAACCTCCATTATAGTCAAGGCTTTTTCAAAGAGTAGCGCCTGCTTTCTAAACCTGCTATTTTCAAACAAAATCTTTGCGGCTGAACCTATGTCTCCTGTCTGGCTGAAAGCATTAGTGAAGATTTCCCAATTGACTCTTGTTAGGCGCTTTATAATTTCGCTTAAAGTAGCCCAGCTTACTTCAAGGGTTTGTTGGCTCCATTTTGGGAAAGGCCTCCCTAAAATCATGGATACAGCGGGCTCAACCTCTTGAGGTTCTAAGCCTTTCAAGAATTCTGCAACGATATTTACCTTTGAAATGCGCTTTGTTGTGCTTTCTAATTTTTCGCACAATTCAGCCAAGGCTTTGAAATATGTTGGCATAAGATGCCCTTTTAACTGTTCTAAGGGTATAAATTAACATGTGGAGAGATAAAAGTTGTTTAAACTTTAATCCCGAAACATACGTTTTTTCCACTTTAGCCAGTTACAGCTAGACAGTCGGTCGCAATATAAAGGAAGATTCATTGTGTACATATGCCTATGTAATCTCTTTTGATTCTGCCACCGGCATGGGATGTGATCTATCAAACATGATTGGATATAATCCATCTGCCATCATGGGATATACTCCATCCAGAGGAAATTGCAGTTTCTCTATGACTTTGCGGATATCATCCGCAGTTTTGGCGTTCCATTCGCAGTATATCTTCACTATCTTTTCTTCATCGTTTAGTTGAACCCAACTTTTAACCCAGTATACATCAACCGTGCAACTGTCTTTTACCTTTCTAGCCATAACCAGAGCCTCATCACGCGTTAATGGAGTTGACATCGTGTGGACAGCTAAAAACTTCACCCTGTACTTCACCTCCCATTTTATTATTTTCTATACCGCTCCCAATTCTAGAGCTGAACCCACCAACAAGCAAAGAAAGCAGTTTTAATGCCCGCTTCACAAGTCAGTAAAGCTCAAATATTTTACGCAGCCTCTTCTTATAAGACTTTATGTGATGTGAATGAAGTTTTAAATTGTCTGCGCGTGGCTAAGCATTTGCGTCTATGCGTGACTTAGAGACAAGGACAGAAGGTACACAGGTTCGGGTTTCGGGTTTGGATAAGTTTAGAATTATATTAAAAAGGAGGAGTTGGGCAAAATTTAGAAGGCTTCCTCCAATTTTGCCTTCAATTCCTTTATTTTTTTCTCTGTTTCGTCGAGTTCTTCCTTTTTTCCAAGGGCCTTGTAGCAGTCTCTGGCATATTCTAATGCGCTTACTCCAAACCTGTCAAAGCCTTTTTCAAAGGACAAATCTGCAGATTTCACAAAGTACTCAACAGCCTTTTCGTAATCTTTTAACATGAAAGCGCACTCGCCAGCCTTGAAAAGGGCGTAGGTGGCATCAAAGAAGTTATTAGCCTTCTTATAGAGTTCAGATGCTTTGAGAAATTTCTCTTTAGCCTCTTCGTATTTGCCCAATTCATAGAGCGTATTCCCATCTTTATGCAGTTTAACAGGATCTTCCTTCTCTTCCACTACAATCACCAACTCGTAAAGCTATTACCATCAAACATACATTTAGGTTTTCCCGTTTAATTTTAAACCGTTAATGCAATGCACCCTAATTCTTTTCCCTTTTGTTTCCAGGTTTTAATAGGCAATTTATTCCTCCAGCCACAAACGCCACAAACCTTGCGATGTCTATTAAGGGATAAGCCAGTATTCGCCTATAATGGCCATCTCCCATTTTAAACGTTCGATAAGCGTAAATAACAATGAGCACTACCGGTGGGGTGAAAAGAAAAGCTAGAAATGTTACCAGAAATTCCATGGATCCCGCAAAAAGAAGGCAAAATGCTATGTATAACAGCGTTAAAAACCATAGGGCAAAGCCAATTATGCTCAGCAAAACCCATTTTGAGAATATACTTTTAATTCCCTTAGTTTTGGGCAATAAGCCGCCGCCTTGCCCGTAACGAAAAGTTTGTTTCAAAAGTTCTGACAGGGTTGAGCGATGCTTATGTTGGACCATAACATCTGGAGTGAGAACTATTTTGTAGCCTTCCATGCAGATTCTTTCAGCAAACTCAAGTTCATCAAAGCCATACGTGAATCTTTCATCGAAAAACCCAGCCTTCTCTATGGCTTCTCTTCTAACAGCAAAATTACAACCTACTGGATAGCAAAGGGGCGACTTTATTCTGCTTATTACTGTCCTATTTTTAAATATCCTCATTACAGGCACTAGGCTTTCGTCGGCGTAACACGAAAGGAAGTCGTTGTTGTATCTTAGAATTTTTCCTCCAACACAGCCCACTTGGGGGTCTTGAAAGTTGCTTACAATAGCTTTAACCCAGTTTTCGGGAACAACGCAATCGTGGTCTGTGAAAGCGATAATTTCTCCGCTGCTGTTTCTTATGCCGGTGTTTCTTGCAACATTTACTCCTGCTTTTTCTTCTATTACAAGTTTTACTGGATATTTGGAGACTATTTCCTTTGTGGTGTCTGTGGAGTTTCCGTCCACAACTATGATTTCAAGCTTATCTTTATCATAGTCAACACGCATGAGGGAATCTAAAAGGTCCTTTATTTTTGCGGCGCCATTTTTAACCGGAACTATGATTGAAACTTTTGGATACGCCTCATTTTTAGTCTCCAAACATCATTCCTTCGGAAACACATCACTCGGCTTAAATTAATTTTTTGATAACTGTTAAACTTTTAAATTTATCCCGAATAAACATATTTTCTATGCTTTACTTTTAATTCTTTTCCATGAATTGTTGCCGTGCAAAAATGCATCATATCTAAAAACTGAAGTGGCGGTTTCATTGGAGGGTTAATTGTTCCGCTAAAGGCGCATACTTTCAGAGCTTGACAGCGTCTTTGCTTGCTTACGTTTTGTTAGGGCTAACCATAAATGGTCGCATTTAGGACGGGGAAGCCTTGTTTCTCTGCCGTTCTTACGAATTATCACGTGTTTTTCTGAAGCGCCAAGGAACTCGCCGATCAGTGAAACCTCAATTTTATGCTCCTTCAAACTTTCAACAATCTTGTCTACATAGTTGGGATTTGCCGCTATGAGCATGGCTCCGGAACTTATCAATTGTAACGGATCTATCCTAAAAAATTTGCAGATTTCGCGGGTTTCCTCCGCCACCGGAATTTTCTCTTCAAAGACTTTAACACCAAGATTTGAGGCGTCTGCCATTTCATGGATGCCTCCGAAAACGCCTCCTTCTGTGGGGTCGTGCATGGCTTTTACTCCGCCAGTTTTAAAGGCTATAACGCCATCAGGTACAACGCTTATTTTTTCAAAAAACCTCTGCGCCGATTTTAGCAATTTTTCGCTAACGCCCATGCTGAGTAGTAGATTGTAACGTTCAGTTGCAAGTATGGCTGTGCCTTCAACCCCCGCGCTTTTTGTTAATAGAAGCAGGTCTCCGGGTTTGGCTCCGCCAGCTGTGACATAATTTCCTTTATCGGTTATTCCCACTGCGCAGCCTATGACAACGGGGTTAGCGAGTTCAGGGGTTACCTCGCAGTGTCCTCCAACAATGGCTATTTCCAAATTCTTTGCAGCTGCATCCATCTGAGAGCATATAGTTTCAATAGTTTCTTTATCAGCATTTTTGGGGAGTAGAATGCATGATGAAAAGAATGAGGGTTTAACGCCGAAGGTTGCAATGTCGTTGGCGTTGACGTTTACTGCAAGCCAGCCTATGCGCTCCACAGCCCCCGTGATAGGATCCATAGAGGTTATTAGAGATTTACCGTCTAAGTCTATGACTGCACCGTCAAAACCAGCTGAAGGCCCCAAAATAACTTCCCTGCGTTTCGCGCCGAGATTTCTAAAGACAACCTCTTTTAGAATGTCAACGGGAACCTTCCCAAAAGGAAGAGTCAATCAGACTACCCCCTTGCTACATACGCTTAACTACTTTTCTTTCAGATAAGGGAATGCGCGCCACGCCACCTTCACTATTGGTAACGCCACTATAGCACCTATTATCATTTGCCCAATGTTTATCGGAACCTCAGCCACCGCTACTGCTGGGATATTGAAGAGGGGATAAATTAGAAGCCATTCATATAGAAAATATCCTAAAACCATACAGAAACCGCCAACAATTACGGAGAAAATTGTCCATCCAAATTCGGGATCAACCACAAAGCCCGTTGCAGCTATGGAAAGAGCTACCGCGATGCTTAAGAATATCCAAAACTCTGTGGGAATGTAAAAGTTGAATATTCCCCAGCCTAATGTGATTTCCACTTCTCCACTGTAGTAAAGCGAGCCAATGCAGCCTAATAAAGCCCCGGCAACAATGCCTAAAAGCATAGTTAAAAACTTCCACTGAAGTTTTGAGCTGAGTTTTGGATTTCTTTTCTTAAGCGCTCCAGCCACGGCGCCTTCGCAAGCCTTAACAAGGAGAGTTGCTGGAGCATAATAAGGAAAACCCAGTAAGAGGTCAGCTAGCATGGAGCCAACTCCCCCAGAAAAAGCTCCTACGAAAGGCCCGAAAAGGAGGGCAGATAGAAAAACCATGGATTCACCTATGTTAAAGAACCCCTGTGTGGCGGGGACATTGATTGAGAATATCATAGTGGCTATGCAAACAAGTGCTGTGAATATGGCTGTAACCGCCAAATCAAATGGTGACATTTTGACTTTCATGATTACCCTTTTAGTATAGTTGCAACTATACTATATCAGTTTTTCGCTAAACCAACAGTTTTAGATTATCTATGGCCTCTAAAGCCTTTTTACCCCGCTCAGTTATCTTAAAAAATTTCTTCCCATTCCTCTTATAATCTGCTGTCAGTCCCTTTTCGGAGAGTTCATTTAAATGCTGGTATATGGCTGCTCTAGTCA
>Ga0209102_1001915_pt1 | contig 10129 bp, 7 predicted proteins | sample ConPoolayeHmetaG_FD_185483 | JGI IMG/M metagenome (GOLD analysis project Ga0209102, IMG submission 185483) | Hot spring microbial mat communities from California, USA to study Microbial Dark Matter (Phase II) - Cone Pool mat layer H metaG... ... | reverse complement strand
GATTGATTGATTGATTGATTGATTGATTGATTGATTGAGGAAGAGAGGGAGGAAGGAAGGATGGATGGTTAGAAGCGTGGATATGATAACTTTTTAATAGAAATTTGGCCTAAGGTTGACAAGGAAATCGAGCTTAGGATATAAACGGAGGCGTTTTAGCCAATGTTAAAGCTCGACCTCATCCAAACTGTAGCCTTTGCGGGAGTTGTTCTTTATCTGGGCCACGCTCTTGGCCAACTTATCCGCCCCCTCTCTAAATATAATATTCCAGCTCCTGTGGTCGGCGGTTTAATAATTGCCTTTATCAATCTATCTGGTAAGCTTAGCGGCTTTAGTTTATTTGAATTCGACATGACTTTACGCGACCCCTTGATGATCGCCTTCTTCACCACGATTGGCTTTAGCGCGAGTCTTTCTCTACTTAAAATTGGGGGCCCCCAGGTTCTTTTGTTTTATGGCTTAGCCACGGGGGTTGTTTTCTTGCAAAATGTTCTCGGAGTGGCTTTAAGTTTTCCTTTCCGTATTCACCCCCTCTACGGAGTTATCAGCGGTTCAACAACCATGACAGGGGGGCCTGCTACGGCCATGGCTTTCGGGCCAGTTTTTGAACAAGCCGGCGTCCCGGCGGGAACAAGCGTAGCTTTGGCCGCCGCCATCTTCGGGATAATTGCTGGCGGGCTTATCGGGGGCCCTGTGGCCACCCTCATTATCCAGCGCCGCCAGTTAAAAGAAGCTCGAAAACATCATGGGTCGAGCCGTTTAAGCTTGCCGGCTATTAGACCCGCGGAAGAAGATATTACGGTCGAAGAAACTGAAGAAACCATCAAGGCCCGCGATTTCATCAAGAATGTGGTTATTCTTCTTGTCGCCATGGGACTTGGGACATGGCTGAGTCGTCTCATTGCCAGTACTGGCATTACCTTACCGGCTTATATTGGCGCGATGTTAGTTGCCGCCGCCATTCGAAATTTCGATGACATAACTCACCTTTTGGGCCTTTCAGAGAAAATGTTGGAGACCGTTGGCCATGCTTCTTTAGCTCTGTTCTTAGCCATGGCGCTGATGACCCTTCGGCTCTGGGAATTAGCGGGTCTCGTCCTGCCTCTTTTAGTGATTCTCTTTTTTCAGGTAATTTTAGTAGCCTTGGTCGCCATCTGGCCAATTTTCCCCTTAATGGGGAAGGATTATGATGCGGCTGTCATGAGCGGCGGCTTTTGCGGCTTTGCCTTAGGAACAACAGCTAATGCCATGGCCAACATGAAGGCCTTGGTTGACCGCTTTGGCCGGGCGCCGCGAGCTTTTTTAGTTGTGCCTTTGGTTGGGGCCTTTTTTATTGATTTCACCAACGCCCTGATCATCACCCTTTTCCTAAACCTTTTCCGTTAAACCTTATTTCTTAATATTAAATCGCCATTTAAAAACAAAATTTCAAATCTCTGTTCCCTTCCATTTTATCTCGCCGGCTTTGAGGCCTAGATTACGAATGGCGGAAGTGCCCATCGAAGGCTTAGCCTTCCCGAATCGCTCTTCTAGGTAACATGTGTGCCATGATGATATCCGAGCCTAAACAGGAAAAACGGGAAAACCAAAAGGAGGCAAGGGCTTCCACCCAGCGTGTCTTTTCGAGTCAAGTATCTTTTTCTATGCTTCAGACAGTTGAAGGAGCTATTGTAGGTTTTTTCCTTTGCCAAAAAGTCTTAAATACCAGGTAAACCACGCCCGCAGCTAAGATGATCAAAATAATATCAGCCGTCATAAGAGTATAATTATGACTGCGGCGGTAGTTACCCAGAAGAATAATGAGAGAGGCAATAGTGGTGGCTAACATAAAAATAGCCGGAATAAGTGTATAATGATTCTTTTTATGCCGCAGGAGGAGCCAAGCCGAGGCAGTCATCAGGGTTAAAGCCGCCAGGAGCTGGTTGGCCGTGCCGAAGATGGGCCAGAGAGCTGAAAAGGCATTCGAATAGGCTAAAACCCACATCAAGAAAACAGATAAAGCCGAATTAAACCAATAGTTGCGAAGCAGCCGCGGCGGCTGCGAAAAAAGAATGGCCCAAAGCTCTTCAAATAAGTAGCGATTAAGCCGGACCGCCGCGTCCAGAGTAGTGATAACAAACCCTTCAACGAGCAAAATACCAAAAACAGCGCCCAAGGCTACGTTGATTCCCAGAGCTTTATGAAAAAGATACCCGGCAGCCAGGGAAAACCCAAGGATCGGGTTGGATTTCACTGCTGGGTCTGAAGGCCAAACAATCGATTTATAATCGCCAAAATCCATGGCACTGCCCAGAGCCAAGATTACTCCCAGCGCCAAGACTGATTCCAAGAGCATAGCATTGTAACCGATGCGACGAGCGTCTGTTTCTCGAGACACTTGCTTGCAGGTAGTTCCTCCAGCAACCAAAGCATGAAAACCACTTATGGCGCCGCAAGCAATCGTGCAGAACATCATCGGCCAAAGAAGACCTAAGTGGGCTATCCCTTCAGTCAGGTTAAAACTGGGAATTGCTACTTTGAGCCCTGAAATTCCGGAGGTGAAAACAGAAATAACGAGCAGGCCAATTCCGCCGTAGAGAATTTGAACGTTGATAAAATCTCTGGGTTGCAAAATGAGCCAGACGGGAATGCCAGCGGCAAATAAAACATATATAGAAATAATTATCATCCAGGTGGAAGAAGCGAGCGTCACTGGATAATGGATGCCAATGATAAAAGAAAGTACAGCCATAGTTGTGGCCAAAAAATAGGCATATAAGGTTCTGAGACGGCGGCGGACTATCAGCCAGCCTAAAAATGGAGAGCAAAGGGTGATGAAAATAACCGAAGTCGAAGCAATGCCGCCAATGCGGCCCATAACCACCCCGTCTTTGACCACTGTTTTCAGGAAGGTCTGGCCCTCGGCGACGCCGATTTTACTCAATGGCCAGAGAGAAGTCAGCGACATGGCGGTAGCATTAAGAAAAGAGGACGTAACGAGGACAATCATGACAATTGTAAAACCGATGAAAAGGTTGAAACCCATCCGGCCCAAGGTTTTACGAGCAATTTCCGCCACCGACCGGCCTCCTTCTCTAATACTCATGAATAAAGCAGTGTAATCATGGACGGCACCAACAAAGATTCCCCCTAAAACAATCCACATCCAGGCCGGAACAAAGCCATAAAGGATGGCCATAGTCGGGCCAAGAATCGGGCCGGCCCCTGCGATGGCCGAAAAATGATGAGCGAAAACAACCGAGGTGCGGGTGGGAACAAAATCGCGGCCGTCAGTGCAAGTTATAGCCGGAGTCGGCCGACTCGGGTCTTCCCCAAGGTTGCGGGCTAAATACCGGGCATAAAAACGACTCGCTAAAAGGAAAAAGAAGACAGCGACCAAAAGGACGACCAGGACGTTCATCTCGGCCCTCCGCAGATAAATCAAAAAATTTTTCTATCACAGCCATAGAGGCGATGTCAAAGACAGCCGCCATGAATTCTGGAAGGGCAGATACTAAAGTTGCTCTGCCTTTTTTCCTATGATAGTATCCTGAAAATAAAATGAGGCTTGTTTAATAATGTTCTCTTCCCAAGGCCACAACAAAGATTCAGCCAGCCAGACCTGTCAACAAGGGCGATCATCGCGGTTTGAAGCGTGGCGACACCGTTTAAGTCTTGGCCTAGGCCCGCTATCTTTTTTTATTGTTCTGCTTTTGCCTTTTCGGTCTCTTTCTCCGCCGGCACATCGCTTAGCGGCAGTAATTTTGTGGGTTATTATCTGGTGGATTGGCGAGCCCATTCCTCTACCGATGACGGCGGTGTTAGGGGTTGTTCTCTGTGTTCTCTTAGGGATTACCGATATCAAGACCGGCTTAGCTCCCTTTTCTGACCCGGTCATTTTCCTTTTTATGGGAAGTTTTATCATTGCCCGCTCGATGACTCATCATGGCCTCGACCAGCGCTTGGCCGTCAAGGTGCTGTCCTGGGGATGGGTAAAAAAAAGTCCGGCTCGGCTACTTTTCATGTTTGGCCTAGTTACTGCCGCTCTCTCCATGTGGATAAGCAATACCGCGACCACTGCGATGATGTTTCCGCTGGCTTTGGGAATAATCTCCATGTTAGGTCAGGTTAGCTCGACCAGTCATAACCCCAAAAAGGCTCTGCCCTCAACTCCCTTTGCGACCGGACTTTTGCTTATGGCTGGCTACGCTTCTTCCGTGGGCGGGGTTGGCACCCCAGTCGGCACTCCACCTAATCTCATTGCTCTGGCCATGCTCAATAAATTGGCTCAAATCAAAATATCTTTTTTCCAGTGGATGCTTTTTGCCCTGCCCCTGCTCGTCGCCATGTACTTTGTTCTTTTTGGCTACCTTTTGCTTCTCCATCGTCAAGGAATAAAGGAAATAAAAATTTTTCAGCGAAACAATTTGCCTTTGGCCAGTCCACGTCCCTGGACAAGAGGCGAAAAAAACACTCTTTTTGTTTTCCTTCTTACAGTGGTTTTATGGGTCTCGCCCGGCTTTATCCTCATGATAGCGGGACAAGACTCTCCTCTTAGCCAAACGATAAGCAACCGAATACCTGAAGCGGTGGCTGCTTTAATCGGCGCTCTCCTGCTTTTCCTTTTGCCCATAGACTGGAAAAAGGGCCAATTTACCCTGAGCTGGAAAGAGGCGGTGGATATTGATTGGGGAACCTTGCTCCTTTTTGGCGGCGGTTTAAGTTTAGGAGATTTGATGTTTAAAACCGGCCTCGCCTCCACAGTCGGCCAGAGTCTTCTTCGAGTGACGGGCTCGAATTCAGTTTGGCTCCTAACCTTAATCGGGGTCTATGTCACTATTCTTCTTACCGAAACCACTTCTAATACCGCTGCGGCCACTATGATGGTGCCAGTAATGATCTCGGTAGCTACAGCTTCTGGGATGAATCCTCTCCCTCCTGCCTTAGGCTGTGCTTTTGGAGCAAGTTTGGCCTTTATGCTGCCAGTTTCGACTCCGCCTAACGCTATTATTTACGGGTCTGGACTCATTCCCATAACGAAAATGATTCGGGCCGGTGTTCTGACCAGTCTTTCAGGTGGTTTGGTCATTTGGCTTAGCCTGCGGCTTTTTCTCCCCCTTCTGGGTCTGGCTTGACTTCGCAACGTCTGCCTGACTTCAAACTGTTCGCCGGCTTGGACTAAAATCCGCTAATTTTATTAAAAATTTGGTTGTCAGACTGAAATCATTTTTTTATAATCTGGCTTCTTTAAGGAGAGAGCATGCGATTTAATCTTTGGCTAACCAAATCTCCTTCTCAACTCCAGGAAGCCTCAGAAAAAACCGAATTAAAGAAAACCCTCCGAGCCATTGATTTAGCGGCCCTGGGTATTGGCTCAGTCGTCGGCACTGGAATATTTGTCGCCACTGGCCAGGGTGCCCATTTAGCCGGACCGGGGGTACTGCTTTCTTTTATCATTGCAGCTATCACCAGCGGTTTCTGCGCCCTCACCTACTCTGAGCTGGCTTGCATGTTCCCAGTAGCCGGAAGTACCTATTCTTATGCTTACGTCGCCTTCGGCGAGCTCATTGCTTGGATTATTGGCTGGGATTTGATGCTGGAATACATGGTTTCAGCCAGCGCCGTGGCCTCAGGCTGGTCAGCCACTTTTGCTGGACTTTTACAAACTGCCGGTATTAATCTTCCCCGGGCTTTAGTCACGGCACCTTTAGCCGGCGGCATTGTCGATTTGCCAGCTATCCTGATTGTTCTGCTAATCACTTGGATTCTTTATATCGGCATCAGGGAAAGCTCGACGACGAACAACATCATCGTCGTGGTAAAAATTGCCGTCATCCTTCTTTTTATCTTTCTTGGCATTTCCCATGTTGACCTGTCTAATTTTAAGCCGTTTGCCCCGTTTGGCTGGAAAGGAATCATGTCGGGCGCGGCGATTATCTTTTTTGCCTATATCGGGTTTGATGCTGTCTCTACGGCAGCCGAAGAGACTAAGAATCCTAAAAGAGATGTCCCCTTTGGTTTGCTTATGTGCTTAGCCGTCGTTATTCTTCTTTATGTCTCCGTGGCTTTTGTCCTGACGGGCATGATGCCGTTCAAAGAAATTGACTTAGAGAATGCGCTTCCTGCCGCCTTAAGCAGGTTTGGTATTCGCTGGGGTGGGGCTTTAGTGGCCACCGGAGCGATTGTCGGTATGGTGTCCACTTTGCTTATCACTATCTACGGCCAGGTACGAATCTTTATGGTGATGTCGAGGGATGGCCTGTTGCCAGCCGCCTTTTCCAAAGTACACCCGGTTCATAAAACACCCCACCTTTGCACCTGGATAACGGGCGGAATTACGGCCTTTATTGCGGGCATTCTGCCTCTTTCCATGATTATTGATTTAGTCAACATTGGCACACTCTTCGCCTTTATTATTGTCTCCCTTGGGGTAATAATTTTGCGGCGAACCAGACCCGACATAGAACGCCGTTTTCGGACACCAGGCGTTCCTTTTACCCCCCTTATAACTATCGGCTTCTGTTTTTATTTAATCGCCAGCCTGCATTTAACCACCTGGATTCGTTTCGGCGCGTGGCTTCTGGCCGGGCTTATAATTTATTTCGCTTACAGCCTTAGACATAGCCATCTCCAGAAAGAATATCAGCTAAATTTAAAACCATAAAAATATTCCTAAAGAATAAGTTAGCCATTTTCTCCTCTTTTCCCGGATCCCATTTTCATCAACGAAATTGGCTAAGAGCCTAAAATAAAAACTATCCTTATAATTTTATTAAATTGATTCTCTTCCATTTTGTATGGATTAGGCCCAGAGACGTTCGGGATGGCCTCGCTCCCACTCAGGTTTTTAACGCCGTTCCCTCTTCGCCCTTCTCGGCGCCTGCGGAACTCGCCTCCTTGATCACACAAAGCCCAAAAGTCCCTTGCCCCCCTTTGGCCTCTCCGTTTGTCCTGTTCAGGCTCAGACATCCTCGGCGCCCAGAGGTTCCCTCGAAGGGCGATTCGGGAAGGCTAAACCTTCCATGGTCACTTCTGCCCTCCCGGACTTAGCCCTCAACCCCGCCCATATAAAATGGAAGAGAACCATTAAATTTAACTTCTCACTGGGCGCAAAAACGAAAGGCAAATAAAAAATCATAGTTACCGGTTCCTAAACAAATCAACATGAGAGTAATTTATGGTTCTTACGAGCCGTCTCATCTTTTCTACAAGTTCGCTCGAATTTTGCGCAACTAAAGAGGAATGCGCCCAGAAAAATAGGAATGAAAAGAGTAAATGAAAGAGAGGAGTCTGATTTTTTATCTCGGCAACTTTGTTATTGCCTTTGCCACATTTTTAAATTATAAAAGAGATAATTCTTGGTTAAAAAGGAGAGGGCGAAGTGACCACAGAGAAATGCATCGGACAAGTTAAGGAGAGACCGGCCGAGTTGCCCCGCGTCTTGGGCGTTTGGGACCTGATTAGTATTATCGTTGGTGGTGTAATTGGTTCGGGTATTTTCATCGTTCCCGCGGCGGTCGCCATGAATGTGGGGTCACCTTCACTCATTATGTCCGTCTGGGTTTTTGGCGGCCTGCTGTGCTTTTTTGGCGCCCTTTCTTTTGCCGAATTAGCCGCTATGTACCCCCAGGCTGGTGGCGTCTATATTTATCTTCGCGAAGCCTATGGGCCGCTCCTCTCCTTTCTGTTTGGCTGGACTCTTTTTCTGGTTATTGATTCGGGAGCGATTGCCACCCTGGCCGTGGCCTTCTCTTCAAAATATCTCCCCCACTTCTTCCCTCATCTTTCCTTTATTACAACCAAAATAATTGCCGTCAGTCTCATCCTCTTCCTAGCTGCGGTTAATTATGTTGGTGTCCGTTGGGGAGCGTTGCTGCAAAATGTCCTGACCTTAATCAAGTTTGGGGCAATTTTAGCTGTCTGTGCGGTGGTCTTTGCGGTGGCTAAAGGAAGTGCCGCCCATTTTGTTCAACCCGCGGCCACCTTTTCCTCCGATTTAATCGGGAAATTTGGGTTAGCCCTGGTGGCCACTCTCTGGGCTTACAAAGGCTGGGAGAGTTCAACCTTCAGTTCCGGTGAAGTAAAAAATCCGGAGAAAAATCTCCCCATAGGCTTATTCGCTGGCACTTTAATAATAATCGGCATCTATCTTTTGGCTAACCTGGCTTATCTTTACGCCTTTCCTGCTGATGCTATGGCGAAGAGCGACCGCATTGCCGCTGATGTGATGAATTTTGCGGTCGGCCCATGGGGTGCCTCGCTCATTGCTTTTATCATTCTTTTTTCGATTACTGGAGCCGCCAACCAAAACCTCCTTTGCAGCCCGCGGGTTTACTTTGCCATGGCCCGCGACGGTCTTTTTTTCAAGAAGGTGGCTTCGGTCCATCCCCGATTCCTAACGCCCCATGTCTCAGTCGTGCTTATGGCTATCTGGAGTTCTCTTCTCAGTCTTTCGGGAACGTTTGAACAGCTTTTTACCTATGTCGTCTTTGGTCAATGGCTTTTCTTTGGGTTGACCGTGGCCGCAGTCATTATTTTGCGCCATAAGCAGCCGGGGTTAAGCCGACCTTACAAGACTTGGGGTTACCCCTTTACCCCGCTCTTTTTTATCCTGGCCTCGTTATATGTTTCCATTAACACCCTCCTTAATGAATTCTGGAATTCTTTTGCGGGTTTGGCCATAATCTCTCTGGGTATCCCGGCTTATTTTTACTGGTATTCACGCCGCCGACGGGAGCCTTCTGGCCCGAAAAAATAATTTCTTTTCTCTTCCATTTTGTCTGGGCTGGTTTAAAGGATAAGTCCAGGACGGCTGAAGAAACCATGGTGGGCGCCGACTTCCGGAATAAACCTTGGAAAGAACGTCCTGCCGCTAAGGCTTTCTGCGCCTAAACACGACAAACATAGAAACCAAAAGGGAGCCTGAGGCTTTGGAGCTACCTCTTTGAACAGGAGGGCGAGTTCCGCTCATAAGACTCTTCATTAAAAGGTTCTTTACAAGCCTTCTGAAACCTTAAATTCTCCGGGTTTACTCATACAAGAGCCGAAAGAAACATAAAATAAATCCGGCGTTGGGGTTTCCATCAAGGAAATAGAAATGCTCTCCCTTTCCGCTCTAAAACAACTTTTGCCGGTTTTGTCGTGGCTTAGCTAATATTAAGAAACAACACCAGGATGGGAGACGTGTCTTTCTTATTTATGGCCAACCTATAGCCACCTCAAGACCGAGCCACGGGATATATTTACCAATTGAGAAAGTAAAGAAGGGCCAGGCTGCCGACGAGAAAACGATAAAGGGCAAATAAGCTCAAGCTGTGAGCCTTAAGATATCCGATGAACCAGCGAATGGCGATTAAAGCGACTAAAAAAGAGACGATAAAACCAACACTAAGAGGCAATATTTGTTGGGAAAAAGAATGAAGAGAGCCGCAAGATTTATAAAGGTCAAAGAGGGCCGCACTCCCAATTGTCGGAATAGCCAAAAAGAAAGAAAAGAAGGCGGCCTCAGCTCGACGATAACCAAGAGCCATCATAGCTAAGATGACGGCGCCGGCTCGAGAAATACCCGGGAAAAAAGCGACGGCTTGAGTTGTGCCAATCAGCAGGGCTTCAGGAAGGGTTAAAGAGGCTATGGTCTTTTCTAATCTGAGAAGGCCCCGTCGAACTAACATCTCAAAAACGATAAATAGCCCTCCTACAAAGATGAAAATAAATACTTGCCCCCACGTTTGCTCCATGAAGATAATTTTAATCGGCTGATAAAGGACTATTCCCAGTAGTGCGGTCGGCAAGAAAGCCGCTAAGGTTTTGGCCACCAGGTCAAGACGAGACCAGATGTCCCGGCGATAGAGCCAGACAACAGCTAAGATCGCCCCGCTTTGAATAAAAATTTCAAACAGCTTCGTATACTCGCTTGACGGCAGATTAAGAACTTGGGCCGTCAAAAGCAGATGAAAGGTGGAAGAAATGGGCAAAAATTCCGTCAACCCCTCAACTATTCCTAAAATGAGCGCCTCAATTAAACCCATAGTGCCATCCTAAGCTTTTCGCCTTGCTCGGGCCAATCACTCTTTTTTGACTCATAAACTCGTACCCTCTATTAGACGCCAGCCAATATATTCTCCCTTTTAATATCTGTCAATCCGGTTCG
>Ga0209102_1001914_pt1 | contig 10132 bp, 5 predicted proteins | sample ConPoolayeHmetaG_FD_185483 | JGI IMG/M metagenome (GOLD analysis project Ga0209102, IMG submission 185483) | Hot spring microbial mat communities from California, USA to study Microbial Dark Matter (Phase II) - Cone Pool mat layer H metaG... ... | reverse complement strand
TAAAGGAACTCTGTTCCTCTCAAAAAGCTTCAGCCGCTCAACCAAACCCCTAACACTAAACATAAAAGAAAACAGACAAAAAGAAACATAAAAACCTACACCTTAAGTTGCCACGTCTAATTCTCCAATATTGCATTAAGTCTGAGCGGCTAACCAAAATTGTTTAATTAAATGTTGTTTTATTATAGAAGTCGATGGGAACAGATTTGGACAAGCTTAAATTGAAAAGTTTCACAAAATACGCTGTGATTTTCTCCTTTGCGGTTATTGTCACCTTACTGATTTGGAATTTAAACCAACTATTACTGTTTAAAGATGTGAGTTCTGCGGAGGATTACGATTATATCGTTTACATGGATTCAGCAAAAATGATCATCGTCAAAAATGGAACGACCGGACGCATAGATTTTACTGGATGGAATTTTTCCCAAATAATCCACTACCTGCTAAGAGGTGACGGCTTAAAAATATTCTTAAAAGGAGGGGAATACAGCGCATCAACCGATGTAATTTTGAAAAACCTTAAAGGAGTGAAAATTATTGGTGAAGGGGCTGTTAGAACCAAATTAAAACTCAATGGCCATTCTCTTATTATACGTGGCGAACACTGGGAAGATTCGCAGAATAATCATATTGAAGGGATCACCTTAGAAAATGGCGGCATAATAATAGAAAACTCGTTTATGACCACTATAGAAAACTGCATTTTCGCAGATTCTGATGATGGAATAATTCTTTTTAACACAAATAGCTGGACTGAATGTACTCTAATTGAAAACTGCTACTTTATTGATGTGAAGAGAGGCATAGTTTTTAGAACGGCTATTGGTAATGGAACAAGATCATATGCTAGTACTGAGATAAGGCGAGTTTATTTTGAATTAAGAAGGGAAGGCGCGATAGGTATACATGTAGAACCCAAAGCTGATTTCAATGAGGGATTAATACAAAATGTGCGCTTCTGGATGGGAAATACAGTTGAGAAAAACCAAACAGGAATGCTGATTGAAGGAAGCATGCTTAACACGCTTTTGCAGGATCTTGTATTCGAGTCTTTTGCTGTTTTCCCTCAAAATATTTGCGGAGTTGTGCTTGGCAAAGATTCAGATCCGCCAATAATAGGTCAAGGCGTTGCTTTCTTAGGAAATTTAACGAGCAGTATAAGCAATCCCTATTATAAATGGATTTATGGATCAGGTGGAGCCTTCAAGATAGAAAACATGCCTGTCTCTCTTGGGTTTAACAATGTTTATGGCAAACCACAGGAAATAGGTCAGGTTCCCCATTTGTTTCTCGCCATAAGCCCCTTAAGTCTCAAAGTACAAGTTGAAGGTAGTTTATCTACTAACGAAACCGTTTGTGTTCGCTTAAGATTCAAATTTATCGACGACTCTTTATCAGAGCATTTGGAAATAATTTTCGAAGAAACTGGAACAAAATGGTTAAGTTATGATGATTGGCTTAGCATTTGGCCTTCAAGAACCATTATCTCCTCTATAATTGTGGACGCAAAAACAACAGCATATGCATCCAACGCTAAAGTTACTGTATCGATTTACGGGCAGTATAGTTAGTAAAATCTCTAAGAACAAAAAGAAAAGGAGAAGAGTGGTTTAGTTTTTTGCAGTGCGCAGAGAAACTTTGGCTCTAAGGGTGAAATTTCTTAGATCGATTCTTGCTGGACAAACAAAATTGCAGTTTCCGCATCCGTCGCAAAGGTCTGCCCGCAATTTTTTCAACACTTCAGTGTTTCCTTTATCAAATGCTTCCTTTATCAGAATTGGGCTTAGATTATGGCAGCATATAACCATACAAGCTCCACATCGAATGCAAGAAGTCGTTTTAACTGTTTCAAACTGTTTGCCTTTTGGAAGTTTCTTTTCCACTTTTTCTTCTGTTACCTTCTGTATTCCAATCTTGTCAAGCAAAGGTGAAGTTAAGTTCATAATCACCAGTGCCAGTATTGAGCCACCGAGGAAGTTCATGTATGTCTGTATTAGGATCGTTAATACTCCTAAGCCTAGCCCGAAAATCCATTGCCCTTTGTAGGTGAGAGGCGTTGTTGCTGGATCAGTAGCCATGAAAAACGCTAGAAATATAGAGCTTCCAACGAATAAGTGGAAGGCAAGTCTTAGAAGGGCATCTCCGCCATAAATTGCTGTCATAATTAAGCTCATCACTGCAGCTGTGATAAGATAAGAGGCGGTTATTCGCCATTTAATGTACCTGCGGGCCATTATGAACAAGGCTATGCCAACGATAATGACCGCTATGCTTGAGGCACCGCCGGGCCAACCATGATACTTGGCCACAGCCAATGTCCAGAGTACGTCTGCGGTGGATTCTGCGGGGGCATAACAAGCGTTTACTGTTTCTGCAAAATAAGTTGGGTCCCCGTATCCCACGGGAGCCATCAAGTTAATCATTGATATGTGATCTTTCGGCAGCAAGATTTCGTAAAGGAATGGGATTAAAACTAAAATTTTTGCGGTAGCAGCAGGGTTTACGTATTTTCTGCCGAGCAATCCCTGTAGTTTCTTAAAAACAATCATTCCAACAGCAGATACTATTGCGACGTAAGTGAATGCCTCTGGCGCTACAAGCGGCAGAACTTCATTCATCGTCATGGCAGGAATTCCAAGAGAATATGAGAGAGCAACAATCATTCCAAAAACAGAGGCAGACATGGTGTTCACAGGTCCTTTGTTTTTCATGACTAGCGCAAGGAGATAGTCAAGAACTACGGAAACCACAACAGCAATGGCACATATGGTCAGCAGTGTTAAACCTAACGACCAGCCCTTTTGAGTCACAGGCCACCAAATGGCTGCCGTAATAACTGCTAGGATAACCAGCGCAATTAAAGTGTATAACATCAACTTGTCCTTGGTCATCCAAGAATATTCTTTCGATTTAGCCATTTAATTCACAAACTCCTTTTTATTAAGCATTTTGTTTTCCTATGTGAAAGTCTTAGTTTATAAGATTTTCCCGCTCAGTCTACTCGTTTAACGTTTAATTGTTTGGGTATTTAGATACAAAGCACTAAAACTTTTAATGCAAAATACCCTATTATTTACCGGATGGGTGTTTAAATGAAAACGGTGAAGGTGATTTTAGTCTTTTTAGTCATATTTGTTATTTTGTTATCTGCTTTTGCTTTAATTAGGTGGATTGATGACGACTCAGTGGCGCCTGAAATTTTTGTCGGCATTGAATTTGCCTACGGCAATGTGGACGAATGCAAAGATTTAGTTGACAAAGTTAAAGATTATACAAATCTTTTCGTCATCGGTTTGCCTGAGCTAACTTTTAATCAAACTCAGTTAAATGAAATATGTGATTACATAAGGGCTTATGGACTGCATTTTATTGTAATGTTCACAAACCCTCTAGTTTATCGTTACTATCACCCTTACGTTTGGATCAAGAAGGCGATAGAGAAGTATGGGGAAAAATTTCTAGGGGTATACTATTATGACGAGCCAGGCGGGAAACAGCTTGACAAAAATAGTGGTAGAATGGTTGTTGAGGCTGAAAATTATAGTGAGGCTGCCAAAATTTACGTTGATTATCTTTACGGCCACATTGAGTATTACTTATATTCAGGGGTTAAGGTGTTTACTTCAGATTATGGTCTATACTGGTTTGATTTTAAGTCTGGATATAATGTTGTACTCGCTCAATTCGGATGGAACCACAGTAGACAATTGAGCATCGCGCTTTGTAGGGGCGCCGCAAGTGTTCAAAATAAAGAGTGGGGTGTGATTATAACTTGGACTTTCATGCATCCCCCATACATTGGGTCTGGAGAAGAGCTTTTCAATGATTTAGTTCTGGCATATAAAGCTGGAGCTAAATATTTTCTAATTTTTAGTTATCCCAACATAACACGTTATGGAACTTTAACTGAGGAACATTTTGAGGCTTTGGAAAAATTTTGGAGCTATGTGAAACATAATGCTAGAGAATATGGAGTTTATAAAGGTGAGGTTGGATACATACTTCCTAAAGATTTTGGCTTTGGTTTTCGAAACGTTAATGACACAATTTGGGGGTTGTGGGATGGTGGCGAATTGTCAAAGAAGATATGGCGTGATGTTGTAGCTCTCTTTGAAAAATATGGGCATCACCTAGATATTGTTTACGAAGACGAGATCTTCGATCAAGTTATTAAAATGCGCTATAGGATTAGGATATTTTGGAACGAAACATTTCTGTCAGAATCGTGATTTGAAAGTGGATAATGTTTCATCATGGTGTTTTCGCATTTTTCATAATGGTATATGCAATTAGAAGTATTACCAGCATTCTATTATTGCAACGGCAACTAACCCTCTATAGACATTAAAGACTTAACAGCTAACATTAAGCATCAGAAAGCAAGAAAAACTAATAAACAAGCGCCATCTCATTAATAAAAGCGTCACATCTAATAAATTTATGAAGGTATACGTCCATGATTCTGCTCATTAACCCTGATGTCCCCGCAAATTCCCCTTGGGGCTCATCAAAAATGCTGCCCCCTTTAGGTTTGGCCTATGTCGCTGCATCACTTCAAAAGGAAGGTTTTGAAGTGGAGGTCTTTGACAATTATATTTTTAAAAAAAATACAAATTTCTTAAAGTCTCTCATAGAAAGGAAGAAGCCTAAAATTGTAGGCATAAGTTGCAACTCAGTTAATTATAGGTTATGCCTTGAAATGGCGAAATCGGTTAAGGAAGCGGATCCCTCATGCATTGTTGTTGCAGGTGGTCCCCACCCAACTTTCATGCCTGAAACAATGTTGCAACACTCTGAAGTAGACTATGTCATTTTGGGTGAAGGGGAGCGTGCTATGGCTGAGCTTACTGCAAAAATTTTGGAAGAAGGCATAGAATGCCACAGCATTTTAAATATTCCAGGAATTGCTTACAGGCATGGAGAAAAAATAGTTATAAATGCCCCAAAATTTATTGAAAAATTGGACGAGATACCTTATCCCGCAAGAGAGGCTCTTCCTATACATCTTTATGACAGAAAAATTCCTTTTCTTGAAGCGTATCCGGTAGACACAATGAATGCTTTGCGCGGTTGTCCTTATAAATGCGCCTCTTGCGAAACCAGAATGTTATGGGGCGAAGTTTGCCGATTCTTTAGTCCCTTCAGAGTTGTCAATGAGATAGAATACCTAATAGACAATTTTGGTTCAAGGGGGATCTATTTCATTGGAGACAATTTTACAATAAACAAGAGTTGGGTTTTAAAAGTTTGCAAGCTGCTCCAAAAACGTAACTTGAATGTTGAATGGATGTGCGATACAAGAGCCGATTTAGTTTCGAGGGAACTTCTGAAAGCAATGAGGCATGCGGGTTGCAGAACCATATGGTTCGATGTTGAATCTGGTTCGCCACGAATTCTAAGCAAAATTAATAAAGGCATTAAACTTGATCAGGTAGTAAGGGCTGTTGAACTTTGTAGAGAAGAAGACATAAAAATCGCTTGTTCGTTTATGTTAGGCATACCCGGAGAAACCCTTGAGGATATGGAGGCATCCCTTAAATTGGCAAAAAAGATTAACCCAGACTGGTGCCAATTTAACATATTCATCGCGTGTCCTAGAAGCAATCTTTACGACGAAGTTGTTCAAAAAAGGCTTTATGATCGAATGGACGACTTCCTAGCATATGTCAAAACAGAGGACTTTAACTACGAATCGCTACTGAAAATACAGCAAAGATTTCACAAAGAGTTCCATCGGTCACCAAAAAGGATTATACGACGATTAAAAAGAAGATTAAATTTATAGAAGTTAAAAACAAAAGTTGGCCTTTAAGTAGATAACTTGAGACCATTAATTTCTACTTATAAATTTTTGCTCTCTTAAAGAATAGGGCTCAAAAGAAGAAGTATGGGTATTAAGATAATTAAGGCAAAGAGTATCATCACAGCATTGCGTATTTTCAAAGCTCGAAAAATATGTTTAGATGATGGTTCTTCAAGATTATCGCCTATTACATATTGTCCAGGCTTCTCTAGGCGGACATGTAAGGCTCCTGCCATAGCGGCCATGAGCCAACCGTGGTTTCTACTTGGAGTTTTAGCATGATCTCTAAAGGCGATTTTCCACGCCTCTTTGCAGTCTTCCCGGAGAACAGCGGATGCTATAACTATTAGAAGCGTTACAAGTCTACACGGAATATAGTTGGCGATTGTGTCTAGTGTTGCAGAAAACCAACCTATGTTTATATGTTCATGGTCTTTAAAACCAACCATGCCGTCAAGGGTGTTTATAGCTCTGAAAGCGACGGCTCCTGGCACACCGAAAAAAATGTAATAGAAAATGGGTGAAAGTCTAAAGTCCGTTAGGTTTTCAGCCATGGATTCTATAACGGCTGATGCTATTTGTGGCCCGGTTAAGTTTTTCATGTCTCTTCTTGAAAAGTGTGCATATTTCTTGGCTTCTTCAAGGTCTTCTTTTTCTATGGCTTTAGCTGCGGCTCTACTCCAGTCCGTCTCAAGCTTTATGCATATCGTAGATTTCAGAATAATAGCCCCTATCACAATGTATGCAAAGGTTCCAAAGTAAATGTAAGCGAATTTCAGTATGAGCCATGATGGAATTGTGAAAGCGCCTATAACAGCTAAGGCTAATAGAAAGCCATTAAACTTCGCTATTCTTGGATTCGGATTTTTCAAGTGCATTTCCAACATCAAAATCAGTTTGCCCATCAAAACCGTTGGGTGTAGTCTAAACCTAAGTTTCAAAGGGAACAATGGTGATGGATCGCTTATGAGAAGATCTATTAAAATGGCTAAAACTAGAGTAACCATGTTTATTAAAAAATCAGGCACGCAATCGCTCTCCCCGATTTTTATCGTTATGAGGTTAGTTGATTTTACTCAAATACTGCGGCTACGAAAAAGAAATATTTATAGTTTTTCGTTTTAGATAATGCAACGATGCATGTGTGGTTTGTTTATTTTTGTTGTGTGGGTTTTTCGGTTAGAAAAAGGGGGGGAGGGTTGTTTTGGTTTATTTTTTGCGTTTTATGAGGAGGTAGGCTGCTGCGGCGATGATGGCGATTATGATTATGATGGCTGCGGCCCATATGTACTCTGTTGGGTAGCCTTGTTCAGGCTGTGGTGTTGGTTGTTCTGGAGGTGTGCTTGTAGGCGGCGCAGTCACTTTGAAGGCGTTCCACTCGCCGTATGAGTCGGCGTAGGTTAGGCTTGGCTTGGTTTGCGGCTTTGTTTCGCCTTCATAGTAGACTACCCAGCCCCATTCTCCAACTTCGGTTGAACTGTAAGTGAAGTTGAATTTGCCTTTCTTATCCGTGGTGGCTGTCAAGTATATTTCGGCGCCGTCGGGCTTGGTTAAGCATAGCTTCACTGTTGCGTTGGGGATGCCTGGATGGAAATCGGCGGGGTAAGCTACGTAGCGGCCGCCTAGGTAGGTGCCGTTTTCAGCGATGTTGGCTTCCCATTTAAATATTATTGGGTTGCTGTACAGCGTTCCAGATATCACTATGGTTTCGTTGTTCCACATTTCTGCGCCTTTGTTGGAGCATGCATAGGTTGTTGTGGATACGACTGGTGAATCGTCGAAGCAGTAGACTCTGCCGTCAACCGCGCCAATGTAGACTTTGCCATCCCAAATGGAAGGTGAACCAGGTATGTTTGAGCCGGCGGTGAAAACGGATATAGTTTCCATGGTGAGGGGATTCAAGCAGTAGAGGCTGCCGATGTCGCTGCCAACGTAAATTTTCGGGCCAGTTAAGTCATCTGCATATGCAACTGAACCTGTAATCTGGTAGCCAAGCCACGCTCCACGTGTGCGGTTGAAATTGCGCCTATTAGTGTATACAAAGTCTGGAGGCACATAGGTTCCAAATTTCGGATCCGTAGCATTCATGGCAGTTACTTCGAAGAACTCGCCAGCGTAGATTTGCCCACCCCAGACTGCTGGAATGTACATGGGCTGAGTGTTTCCAGCGCGTGAAATGTTCCAGATGCTGGCGCCCGTGGTTGCGTTGAAAGCAAACATCCTTATGCCGCCTCCGTTAGCGCCTACTGGCACACTCATGTTCATAGCCAAGTATTCCGCGGTTGATAGGAGGGCCGTGCCGTATTGAACTCCGCCGCCTATGTAGACGACTCCATTAACCACGCTTGGCGTGCCAACATTGTAAAACTCGCTATAGTAAGGTACGCCTACGCTCATGTTAAGCTGGAAGGGGCTTCTCCACCGTAGGCTTAGGTCTGCTGAGCTTAAGGCGTATAGCCATCCGTCTGTAGATGCTATATAGATTGTGTAGTTGTAGTAGGCTGGCGAACCAAATATTGGGCCGTTCGTGTTGTAGGTGTATAATACGCGTCCGTCTGTAGTTCTAAGGCAGTAGACTTTGCCGTCCAAAGAGCCGACGTAAACCCTGTCCTCTATCACTATTGGAGAAGAATAAACTGTAGCTTCGTTTGGATCCAAATAGTATGGGAAGAAGCCGCCGACAGGAGTCTTCCATATTAGTTCGCCGGTTTCAGCGTTTAAACAGTAGATGTTGCCGTCGTCGGGGCCTGTGTAGACTCTGCCGCCAACCACAGCGCATGAACTCCTAATGTAGTGTCCCACTGTGAAGTTCCAGATTTTCTGGCCGGTGTAAGCATCAAGACAATACCAGTTCTTGTCGTGGGAGCCAACGTACACTTTACCTTTCACAACCGCTGGTGAACTGAAAACGTCGCCGCCTGTTTGAAAAACCCATTTGGGCTTGGAAATGTCTGCTGGACCCTGCTGACCCACAGCCACCCTTGGATTCTCGAGGTTTCCGTGAAGCCCAAAATTCCAGTCAGCCGGCTCATCGCTGATACAGTACAAACGACCGCCATAGATGCCGTAGAGGTTTCCATAAGCAATCGAAGGGTATGCAAAGTTTATGCCTTCAAGCCTCCAAAGCACTGTTCCAGTATACGCATCAAAGCATGCAGTTTCATACCCAGGGAACGGCAATCCACCAGTTCTTATACCCTCAGCCCCATCACATGTAGACGTGTAGACTTTGCCGTCTGCGCAAGCCATTGTAGTATACGAAATCGTAAAGTAGGCTGGCTGCCTCCATATCTCCTCTCCTGTTTCAGCGTCCCAAGCCCTAACAGTGCCGTGGGGTTCAAGCTCCACAGTGGTGTCAAAGATCATTCCCATGCCCGCTGCGCCCCTATAAGCCGAAAACGCTCTAATACCTTTATCAACGTTCCATAGCATTTTGCCCGTTTTTCCGTCAAAGCAGATTAGCTGCCAACTCGTCGCTGAGATGTAGAGTTTACCGTTGTAGTAGATTGCTGATTGCTGCGCAATTCCGCCGAGCGTGGAAGACTGCCATACACGTGTCCCGTTTCTGTCTAAGGCCCACACTGTACCTTCAGTGCTTCCCAAGAAGACTAGGCCGTCTCCAGAGGCAAGCAGTTCAGAAGCCTCGTCGCATGGGTATATCCAAGCTATCCTCGGGTTCGGAGGATCAGATAAGTCAACAGCCACTATCTGAGCCTCGTGTTTCACTCGATCGTAGGCGTGGTTAAAGAACATTTTCATGCTGGTGGAGTAGTGCCCAGCAAAGTATCCCATACTTCCAGGATGCGTGCCCGCATTAGGCGTTGTCATGTTGGCTACCAATGCTCCGTCTGCAATTCTGCGGACAGTTATGCCAGATGAACCTAGCGTTAGGAAGTATGTATCGTCGATTTTATGGATACCATTATTAGTCGATATTGAAGGTGTTCCTGGAGCGGTGGAAGTATAAATTAGGCTGCCGGTGAAGGGGTCGGTTGCGTAGACAGTGGTGCCTGAAGCAGTGAAGAGCATACCGTTAAAAGCAACAACCATGCCCGAGCCTCTTCCAGTAACGCTCCATTTAACGTGGGGTCTGCTAGGCGCCGGGCCAGGATTAAACCCAGTGTTCCCTTCGTCAGCTCCAGCTACTGGCCATTCATATTGCAGTAAGTCTCCATACCCTGATGCGCCGCCAGCTTGCGCTGATGCCGAGTACCTCTCAAATTTCACAAGCATCGCCAAAGAAGACACCAATAGCAAAGCCAAAACTAAAATCGCCATTTTTTTCCACTTAAATCCAATGTTCTCCATGATCCTTTCCCTCTCAAA
>Ga0209102_1001912_pt1 | contig 10147 bp, 8 predicted proteins | sample ConPoolayeHmetaG_FD_185483 | JGI IMG/M metagenome (GOLD analysis project Ga0209102, IMG submission 185483) | Hot spring microbial mat communities from California, USA to study Microbial Dark Matter (Phase II) - Cone Pool mat layer H metaG... ... | reverse complement strand
AAAGTTAGGGGTGAGGGGTAAGGAGGGCTTAAATTTATTTCCACCCTTCAGGGAGGGATTACGATGAATTTATTTTAGGGTTGACTTTTATCAATCTTCCCAATAATAATTTGAAAAAATGAAGGACTGGATATGATTCGAGAAGAGGTTTTTAATGCATTAAAGAAGTATCTTGGGGTCGAGGAGATCCCTTTCAATATTCCTCCCCGAAGGGAGATAGGAGACTTCTCGAGTGCCATCGCCCTTTCTCTGGCAAAGGAGAGAAGAAGGCCTCCAATGGAGATCGCCCAGGAGATTGCCCGATCCTTAAATGCAAATCCTCCTCCTTTTATACGGGAAGTGAGTTGCACCCCTCCAGGCTATCTCAATTTTAAGGTGGATTGGCTCAGCCTGGCTAAACTCTTGATTCCTGAAATTTTGAGACAGGGAGAATCCTTTGGGAAACCTTCCTCCTCAAAAAAAGAGAAGGTCTTTGTGGAACATACCAGTGTCAATCCCAATAAGGCGATGCATATTGGACACCTCCGAAACTCGGTTCTGGGAGATACGGTTGCAAGGATTCTCAGATGGCTGGGTTATTCCGTGGAGGTCTCCAATTATATCGATGATACAGGGATTCAGGTAGTCGATGTTGTCACGGCTCTCCTCTATCTCGATCCACCTGTGTTTGAGGAACATACCTTTGACCTCGACCTCATATGGAAGAAGATTCCTCCCCATGAACCTCTTGACTATTATTGCTGGGATCTCTATGCCCGCTTTCAGGAGGAGGTCGGCAGAGAGGATTCTCTTGCCGGAAAGAGAGAAAAGGTTCTCCATCAGATAGAAAAAGGACAGCCCCCTCTTTCCCTCTTTGCCAAGGAGCTGGCCACAAAGATTGTTCAGAGCCATCTGGAGACCGTTTCAGAACTCTCCATCTTCTTCAATCTCCTGAATTGGGAATCGGATATCATTCGTCAGGGATTCTGGGGTGCCACATTTGAACTCCTGAAACAGAAGGGGGCCATTCGTTTTGAAGAGAAAGGACCGAATCAGGGGTGCTGGGTTGTTCCTCTTGGAGGTCATGTCGAGACAGACGAAGGGATAAAGAGTTTAGATAAGGTTCTGGTTCGATCCAACGGAAGTATTACCTATACCGGGAAGGATATTGCCTATCAACTCTGGAAGTTTGGTCTCCTGGGAAAAGATTTTCTCTACAGAGTTTGGGGGACTCAGGCTAATGGTGAGCTTCTCTGGACCACCTCGGCTGATGGAGAGCCCGCTTCTAAAATAGGAAAGAGTTTTGGAAAGGCAGATCGAGTGATCAATGTGATTGATGTGAGACAGAGCTATCCCCAACAAGTGGTCAGTGAGTGCCTCAGGCAGATGGGTTTTGGGAAGCAAGCAGAGGCTTCCATTCACCTTGCCTATGAGATCGTGAATCTTTCTCCTCAGGCAGCCCGACTCTTGGGAGCGAATGAGACGGAGGAGAAGAGATCGATTGCCATGTCAGGCCGATCGGGAACAGGGGTGAAGGCGAAAGATTTTATCCAGATGGTCAAAAGAAAGGTCATAGAAAAATCGGAACAGATCATCGAAGAGGAGGTGGCTCAGGCCTTAGCCGCCTCCGCCATTCGATACTATCTTCTCAAATATAGCCTTGAAAGTCAGATTGTCTTTGATTTTGACGAGGCCCTGAAGACGACGGGAGATACAGGGGTCTACTTAGAATACGCCCATGCTCGTGCCTCGAGTATTTTAAGAAAAGCCGAGGAGAGAGGAATCGAGTTTGATTGGAGCGATGAATCTTTACCTCACCAGGTCACAGAGACCGAGAGGGATTTGTTAGACACCTTATCCCAATTCCCGTCGATCGTTGAAAGGGTTGGGAAAACCCTGAGGGTTTCCCAGTTGACGGAATATGCCTTCAATCTGGCCACTGCCTTTACAAACTTCTATGAACATCCCGATCCTGATTCGAAGGAACAGATCCTCTTCATTCACCTTCAAGACCCCAAACTCAGAAGTTTCCGACTTTCACTGGTCAAGGCATTTAAGATGGTAATGGGAAATACCCTCGCCCTAATGGGGATGCCCAGATTGGAAAGAATTTAAAACAGTTAGCGTTAAGGATTCAAAGAATCGATTAAGAAGAAGACTCCTCGCCTTGAATCCAAAAACCCGATGAGAAATGGAGGTGAAACCAATGGGACGAAGAGAAAGAAATCTTCCGAGAGGTTGGTATCCTGTGGATAAGAAGGCCTGCCAGAGAGAGATAGAATCCTTTCTGGAAGGATGGTCTCCCCCTCCACTCCCTTCCGGAATAAGATGGGGAGGTATTGTTCCCCATGCAGGTTGGTATTTTTCCGGAAAACTGGCTGCAAGGGTGTATCAATCCCTGAAACGGAACTCCCGACCCCAACTGATAGCCCTTTTTGGAGGTCATCTGGGTGGAAGAGACCTTCCTCATATTGTGACGGATGAGACCTGGGAGACGCCTTTAGGGGATATGGAGATGGCTGCAGAGATGGTTAAAGAATTGATGAAACGGATAGAGATGAAGGTCGAACACCCGAATAGCGGGGACAATACCATGGAAATCCAGCTCCCGATGCTAAAATATTTCTTTCCGGAGGCAAAACTGATTGCCATCCGAGCCCCATCCTCTCTGAAGGCAATAGCCCTCGGAGAGGAGGTGGCCAGACTTTCAAAGGAGAAAGGTCTCTCGCTTTTAGCCATTGGGTCCACCGATTTGACCCATTATGGTCCAAATTATGGATTCCTTAAGAAAGGAGTGGGGCCCGCTGCGGTAAGATGGGTCAAGGAAGAGAATGATAAAGGGTTCGTCGATGCCGCTTTAAGAATGGACATCGAGGGACTCCTTGCCCATGCAGACGAGAATGACAGTGCTTGTAGTGCCGGGGCTGCAGCCGCTGCCATTTCCACCTGCAAAACCCTTGGAGCCGAAAAAGGATTCCTTCTCGATTATTATACCAGTTACGATATCATGCCCGATGATAGTTTCGTGGGCTACGCCGGAATCCTCTATTGACAATCTTTCTTTAAATTGATAAAAAAGTTTCACCCATCCAGCAAGGAAGGAGGTGGGGATCATTTTGGGGTGGGGAGCATTCCTTTATTTAAAATCTTCCTGGAGGTGACCCTATGAAAAGAAGAATGCTTTTTATCTTTTTATTGGTGCTTTGTATTCCTTTTACATCCACCGTTGTTTTTGGGGCAGAGAAACCCATTGTCTTAGGCCTTCCAACCTCATTCTTCCAGCCTCTTTGTAAATCAGGCAAGCTTGCCGTAGAGATGGCGATCGAAGAGATTAATGCGCAAGGAGGAATCTTCGTAAAGGAGGAGGGGGTCAAACGTCCTCTCAAACTGGTCACGGCCGATACCCGATGTGGAGAACCTGGCACTCCCGTTCAATCTGCTCTTATGGCCGTGGATAAGTTGATCACTGAAGAAAAACCAGATGCGATTGTGGTGGCGCCCTTTCGGTCCGAAGCCATGGTGGCTACCATGGATCTCATCGCGAAGTACAAAATTATTACGCTTCAAACCATCGCTCAAACACCCAAACTCATCGAGATCTTTAAAGGGAATCCAGAGAAATATAAATACTGGTTCCGAGCGACCACCAACTCAATCCATGTGGGGACAACGGCAGCAAAGACCATGGATTCTATGAGAATCCAATTTAAACATGATAAACTGTTTATCATTGCCCAGGACACCCTGTGGGCGAGAGCGGCTGCCGATTCGGCAAAGAAGGCTCTGGAAGGGTTTGGATGGAAGACCGTTGGATATGAACCCGTAGCGGTTGGGACCAATGATTTCTCTCCCGTCCTCAGCAAAGCGAAAGGATCGGGAGCTCAGATGCTCTATGTGGTTGGGGATATGCCGACCCTTCCTGTCTGTTTCAAACAATGGAAGTCGATGAAGATCCCTACCATGCTCTTTCTCGATTTTGCCGTGGTGACCTCCCCCAAAGCCTGGGCGACTTATGGAGAGGATTTAGACTATGTCTTGGTGATGCCATTTCCAGGTGGAACGGCTGCGCCCGTAAAAGCCCTTCCCAAATCGATTGAATTTCACAATCGCTGGAAGGAAAAGAAATATCCTTTAATGGATGATCCAAGAGTCGTCTCTTCTGCCTATGATGCTGTGTATATTCTGAAAGATGCGATTGAACGCTCTGGTTTTGTCCCCTCAAAGAATCCCGATAAGTTTGTGAGCTTCATTGAAACGACCGATTTGATGGGGGTTTCAGGAAGAATCAAGTTTGACAAATCCACCCATCAACAGATTTTCAATGGAGATCCTAAACAGAGCTCCATTATTGTCTCCTATCAATGGAGGGCAGGTAAGATGATACCTGTTTATCCAGATTTGGTGGCAGAAGCAAAAGTTGAATTAGCTCCCTGGATGAAATAAACAGTCTAAGGGTTCAGGGGTCGAAGAGATCATCCCTTCCACCTTTGAACCCTTGATCTCTTTAAATCCAAAACTCCTTTTCTCATTCAATGGATCGGATAAAAATTCCCTAAGGATCTCTCATGGAGCTATTCATTTACGGGATAACCAATAGTGTCACCTTAGCTCTGATCGCTCTTGGATTTAGCCTTACCTTCGGTATCAGCGGGGTCGCCAATTTTGCCCACGGAGCCTTCTACCTTCTTGGAGGAATCCTGACCTGGGTCTTTATGAACCAAATTGGAATTCCTTACTTTCTTTCAGCCTTAATCTCCATCGGGATTGTGGGTCTTTTCGGCTTTTTTTTATACTGGGGGCTTATGCTTCGGCTAAGGGGATTGGCGGTCAACGAGGTCATTGCCACCCTGGCAACAGCCATCGTGATTATCGAGGTCCTGCGATACTTAGGGTTTTCGGGTTTCACCTATGTCCTTCCAGAATTTATTAAGGGGAGTGTTCAGATTGGAAAGAGTTGGGTGGACTATCAGCGAATCTTTCTGGTCGGAATTGGGATCGGTTTAATTATTTTTCTTTATTTTTTTACCCATAAAACCAAGATTGGTCTTTCCTTTAGAGCCATTTCCCAGAACGAACGAACCGCCATCTCCTTAGGGATCGATTCAGATTGGACGGCTGCCCTGAGTCTCTCTTTTGGTTCTGCTCTGTCTGTGGTGGCTGGATTGGTTATTCTTCCCCTTGGATCTATCGATACCCAGATCGGGTATGATATTCTGATCTCTGCCTTGGCCGTTGGAATCGTAGGGGGATTGGAAAGCGTGCCTGGAATCTTAGTCGCAAGCATCATCCTTGGTTTTGGTCAGATTGTTGTAGCCACCTTTTTTAGGGCTCAATGGCAAACCGTAGTGACTCTTGCGGCCATTGTCATCATTTTGGCAGTCAAACCCTCTGGAATCTTCGGGAAATATAAAGAGTTGGAAGAGAGGGTTTAAGATGGCAGAGGCGATCAAATATCGAAAGGAAAGAATTGATCGGGGAATCAAAGCGAGAAGCGATACCATTTATATGCTCTCCTCCCATCGAGAACTGCTCTATCTCTTGCTTCCCCGAATCCTCCCCATCTCCTTTCTTCTCTTTATCCCTCTCTGGGTGGGAGGAGGGTATTGGGGGAAGGTCATCTTTTATTCCTGCACCTTTGCCCTTTTGGCTTTGAGCTGGGATCTTCTGGCTTCTGTGGGACTGATCTCTTTAGGACAGGCCCTCTTCTTTGGAGTGGGCTCCTATGTGGCTGGAGGATTTAATTACTATTTGAAATGGCCTCTCTTTTTGACGATTCCTGTAGCGACCCTGGGAGGGGCTCTGATCTGTACCTTGCTCCTCATCCCTGTATTGAGATTACGAGGTGTCTATTTTTCAATGGTCACGTTGATCCTTCCCTTATTGTTCGATCATCTCATCGAGACCCTGGAAATCTTGGGGGGGACCCATGGACTTCTTTCCTTGAGTCCTTTTCCAAATCATTGGTTAGCAGACTACATCGCCATTGGAGCCGTTATCCTATGCCTTTTTGGATTTCGTAGACTCCTTCACGAAGACTTCGGATTCGTTTTAAGAGGGATTCGAGAGGATGATCGAGTGGTGATGGCAGGAGGGATCAATATCTACTGGTATAAGGCTCAAACCATCTTTTTGGCAGCGGCAGTAGGATGTTTTGCTGGAGCCCTCATGACCCACTATTACCAGTTTGTAGGCCGCTCAGCCTTTGCCCTCGACAACACGATCCTTCCTCTTGCAGGCGTGGTGTTAGGGGGCTCTGGAAACTTTGCAGGCTCTGTGCTGGGCACATTTATTCTTGTTCCCCTTTCCGAAGCCCTCCGGGCACTCGGGGGATTGAGGATGGCCCTCTACAGTTTAATCTTAATTACCGCATTGGCCATCCTCCCGGAAGGACTCTTTCATTACTTTGAAAGAAAGTACCATCAATTTGAGAGACTGGTGAGCGTTTAAGATGCCAGAAGAGGTAATTCTCAGAGTTGAAAATTTAACCAAACGATTTGGTGGGGTTGTAGCCGTCGATCAGGTCAGCTTTGAACTCCGTCGAGGGGAGTTTCTTGGATTGATCGGCCCCAATGGGTCAGGGAAAACCACCCTGATCAATTTGATTACAGGATTTGTAAAACCGACCTCGGGAAGAATCTATTATCTCAATCGGGACATCACTCATAAACCTCCTTATCATATTGCTTGCTTGGGTGTGGCCCGCAGTTTTCAAATGGTCAGGGCCTTTCATAAAATTCCTGCCTTTAAAAACCTGATTGTTCCTCTCTATTCTCCAAGGGTAAGGAAACTCGGAGGGGGAAAATATGGCGAAAGGGATGACATGGCCATAGACCTGTTGGATGATTTTGGATTCGAACGGGATTCTTTCGTCCCTTATAAACCCGCTGGGAGTCTTCCCCATGGGTATCTAAAAAGATTGGATCTGGCCCGCTGCATGGCTCTGCGGCCAGATTTATTGATTCTTGATGAACTCTTTTCAGGAATGACCATGTCCGAAGTCGCAGCCACACTCCCCTTGATTGAAAAATTTAACCGTGAAGGGCTAACCATTATCATGGTGGAGCATCGACTCAAAGAGCTCTTTCGAGTGGCTCATCGGGTCATCGTGTTGAACTTTGGGAAAAAGATTGCCGACGGTCCTCCTAAGGAGGCGATGGCTCAGGAAGAGGTCCAAAGGGCTTATCTGGGAACTGAGAGCGAGGGATAGATTTGAGGGACGATGAACCTTAGACGATAGCCATGGAGAGGATGCTCGAAGTTAAAAACCTGATGGTATTTTTTGAGAACGCCTTGGCATTGAATAATTTAAGCCTGGAGGTGTATAGAAACGAAATTGTCAGCACCCTGGGTTCCAATAGTGCCGGCAAGACCACTTTGATGAATACCATCTCTGGTTTAATCATTGATATGAAAGTCAAAGAGGAACGAAGAGGAGGAGAAAGAATTACCCTGATGGGAGAAGTTTGGTTCGAAGGGGAAGAGATTCTTTTTAAGAAACCGAGTCAGAGAATCCGTATGGGAATTGCCTTGAGTCGGGAGAGACATCCTATCTTCCCGGATAGTGAGGTAGAAGAGAATTTGAGAATCAGTACTTATCTACGAAGGGATGCCGAGGTCAAAAAAAGCTTTGAATTTGTTTATGGCATTTTTCCTCCTCTCAAGGCGTTGAGGAAAAGAAAGGCGGGTTTCTGTAGCGGAGGGGAACAGCAGATGCTCTCCATCGGGATGGCCCTGATGACCCGACCAAGGCTCTTGCTTTTAGATGAGCCACTCTTAGGCCTTAGCCCTGCCATGCAGAATAGTTTAATTGAGGCCATCAAGCAGATTCGAAAGGAAGGGATCACGATTTTAGTGGCCGAACAGTTTGCAAGACCCCTCCTACCCATTGTGGATCGGGGATACATCATCGAAAATGGAATGCTCACCTTACAGGGAACGGGTCAGGAACTCAGAGAGAATCCCGAGGTGAGGTCCACCTTCATGGGAGTTTAAAGGGTCCTAAAGATGACCGAGTTGATCGCAGGGACGACCTACGAAGCCTTTAAAGAAGTCGTAAAGAAGGCACCCAATCGAACCGCCCTCATCTATCTGGGTAAAACATTCAGTTTCTCTGAACTCCATGAGATGGTATTAAGAGTGGCTGCCTCTTTATATGAGATGGGTGTGAAGAAGGAAGAAAAGGTCATCCTTTATCTTTATAATCTCCCTCAGACCCTGATCGCATGGCTTGCTCTTCAAAGGCTCGAAGCGACTCCTGTCATGGTTGCCCCTGTCTATACGGCTTATGATATCCGGTATATGGCCAATGACGTTGGGGCAGAAGTGATCTTCTGCATGGATACGAATTTAAGTTATGTCATAGATATTCTTTCAGGGGCGCCCATCAGAAAGATTATTGTGACCAATATGGTGGACCTCCTTCCTTGGTGGAAAAGATGGATTGGCAGAGGATTTGGGAGAGTGCCATCCGGAAGGATTCCATCTGGAAAAGAGTTTATTTCTTTTAAAGAGCTTTTAGAAGAAGGAGACCCTCTGTTTCTTCCTCCCTTCCAGGGGAAAACCGAAAATACGGCTGTAATGCTTTATACCGGGGGGACCACGGGATTTCCCAAAGGGGTCCCCATTTCTGATGGGCTCTTCCTCTATCGAGTCAATGAATGGGCCAAGGCGGCCCAAGCCGTGATTCCTTTTGGTCAAGGCCTCACTTTGCTCTCTGCCCCTCTCTATCATGTGATCGGACAGATGGACGCAATGGCCCCTCTTTTAATTACCGGAGAACCTCTCATCGTCATGCCCCGGGTGGTTTTGGATGCGATGTTCGATCATATCGAACGATATCGAGTGACCCGGATGTTTGCTGTTCCGGCAATGTATCGGATGATCTTAGAGCACGACCGGGTCGATTATTATGATCTGAGTTCCCTGAGGTATTGTGGGACGGGCGGGGATGTTCTTCCCACAGAGGTGGCCAATCGGTGGTTGAAGAAGTTTGGAATTCCCCTCTACCAGGGATATGGGGCTACGGAGCTTTGTGGAGCTATCTCTCTCAGTTATGCGGGGGATGGCATTCCTCCTGAGGGAGCGGCTGGGAGGATATCCCCTGGAAGTAAGTTTCGGTTAGTCGACCCCGAAACCTTAGAACCTGTGCCACCCGGAGAACCTGGAGAATTGCTTGCCACCTCCCCATTTGCTGTGCAGTCCTACTGGAATAAACCCGAAGAGACCAGGGATTGTTTTTTGGAAATCGATGGTGAAATATGGTATAGGACAAAGGACATTGTAGAAATTGATCAGAACCTCTGGCTTTATTTCAGGGATCGTTCTGTGGATCTGATCAAACATAAGGGATATCGGGTAGCTGCAGCAGAGGTGGAGAGGGTCTTACAGGAGCATCCTGCTGTCATTGCAGCCAGTGTGGTCGGAATCCCTGACGAGAAGGTGGGAGAACGGATTAAGGCTTTTGTGGTCCTCAAGGAGGATATCAAAGGAGTGAGCGGGTTTGAGCTGATGAAGTGGTGTAAAGATCGGTTGGCTCCTTATAAGGTTCCTCAGTATATCGAATTTAGAGATATGTTACCCAAGTCGAAAGTTGGGAAATACTTAAGGCGTGAATTGAGAGAGGAGGAGAAAAGAAAATTAATTCAGTAAGGAGGAAATGGAGATGGGACTTCGAAGTTTTACGGTTTATGACATGTATAAGAGAAATGCCTCGATTTATAAGGATCGGATTGCTATTCAATCCGAAAGAGGAAAGATCACCTATGGGGAGCTTCTGGATCAGAGCCATCGGGTGGCAGGATGGTTTAAAGGAAAAGGGGTGAAGAAGGGCGATCGAATAGCCGTTTTGGCCAAGAACGATTCTTATTTTTTCCCGCTTCTTGGAGGTCTTTCTTCGATTGGAGCGATTATGGTTCCAATCAATTTTAGGCTTTCAGCTGAAGAGGTGGGACACAATTTAACCAACACAGAGCCTGTTGCGATCGTGGTCGATCCGGATTATGAAAAGATGGTCTCGGAGCTTCGCTCCCTCTGCCCTTCGCTCAGGGAGTTTATTACCTTTGGCTCAGGGGGAGGGATCTATCATCCCTTTGAGGTCCTTTTAAAAGGAGAACCCGCCTCTCCAATTTCATTAGATGGAGATGATCCTCTGGTCATCATGCATACTGCA
>Ga0209102_1001909_pt1 | contig 10158 bp, 9 predicted proteins | sample ConPoolayeHmetaG_FD_185483 | JGI IMG/M metagenome (GOLD analysis project Ga0209102, IMG submission 185483) | Hot spring microbial mat communities from California, USA to study Microbial Dark Matter (Phase II) - Cone Pool mat layer H metaG... ... | reverse complement strand
AAGTAAATATCAAATTTTTGTTAAGAAATCATCAGGAGATCTCTGAAAAAGGAAAGATTAAACTCTATCGCAATACGGGAGAGCCTCTGGACATAGACCGATCCATGGGCGTGTGGTCAGCCCCAAGGGCTTACCCTACGAAAAATATCTCTTAATTAAATGCAGGGTAAGGGCTTGTCCTTTACCTCAAGCGGCTCATAAATAGTTGACCCACAAATTTATTAAAAAGAATTTTCAGAGATCTCATCATGAGATCTTAAGAAAAGGTAGCTAAAAATATGGGCACTATCGTTTAGATAGAAATTAAATAATAGCAATATATTCCTGAACTGCTGCTTCCGCCGGAATGACGAAAAAACGGAAATTTATCTGAAAAAATTAAATGCCTTTTTGCCTAAAACATAAAGATGCACGACCAAGATCGTTATTAAAAAGCGGGGCAGCCAAAGCCAAAGGGGATTTGTACCTAAAGCTAAAAAAAGAAGGGGATCTTCGATTACGGAGTGTTGCAGACCAATAGATATATGCAATTTTGCTAATTCAGCGCGGGTCAGCTGGCCTTCTTTTAATTCTTCCAAGATAATGGCCGCCCCATAAATAAGGCCGAAGATAGTTCCGGTGATCCAAACTATCGCTGATTTAGAACTCAGCCCATAGATTCTAAGAATGGGGGAAACTGATTTTATGATGTATTCTATCCAGCCTACGGAACGACACACTTCCAAGAAAATAAAAAGGCCCAAGATGATCCCCAAAATTTTTAAAGAGAGCAACAAATTTTTTATAAGCCAATTTTGCAGGAAATCGGCAAAAGGGATGGAAAGAGACGGAGTTAAAGAAACAAAAGGAAGTTCCGCAGAAGTTTTAAAAAAGTGAGAAATAAAGAGTAAAGTTATGGTGGCCGTAGCTAAGCGAATTAAGGTGGCTTGAAGGGCAGAAAAGCCTGATCGACCTTGAATTATTCCCTCTTGGGGAAGGCTATGAGCCAACATTAAAAATATGGCCAATAAAGTCATTTGTTCTTTACTGAAAGGAAGAGCCACCATAGCGGCAATGCCCGCGTATATTCCCGAAATCATCCCAAAGATTAATGGCAGCGCCGCCATCGGAGGGAGCCCGAGCCAGGGCATTACAGGTTTAAAGATGAATTCAATTTCATAAATCCAACCGCTCCATTCGGCCAGAGAGATAAAGAAAGTGATCGGTAAAAGGATTTTTAAAACCCAAAGGAAGCTGCGTATCCCTTTACGTAAGCCAGAGTAAAATCCTTTTTTATAAAGTTCTTTAGTAACAGGCATGGCCAAATAATGTATAATAAATTAATTAAAAATGAAAAATAATTTAACAAAAAACTTGGCTTTGCGCCACTAATTTAATATAAAATGTAGAGTAATAAACAAAGTTTGGGAAGTTCCGATTTGAATTTTAAAGGAGGATAGAGAAATGGCCATTATGCAGATTATTGTGATGCCCCGGGTTCCCGAAGGAATAAGCATCAGCCCATTTGTGGCAGAGATTCATAAGTATTTGCAAGCCCAAAAGCTCCCGCATCAATTGCATGATATGGGAACTTTGGTAGAAGGGAAAACGAGTGAGCTTTTAACACTGGCGAGGAAACTCCATGAGATTCCCTTCCGCAAAGGTGTGCAAAGAGTTTATACCATAATTCATCTTGACGACCGCCGAGATAAAAAGGTTTCTTTAGGAGATAAGGTTAAATCAGTTCGCCAAAAAATGAAGAAAGGATAATCTCGAAAATTGCTATGGGGAGGGAGAAAAAAGCCTTTTTAAAAATATTGTCGTATGGCCGTATATGCCTGGAACTTCACTTTCGCGAGGGCCAGCAATATTTAATATTTGGATCTTATTATGGTTCAGCCATTCTCTTACCAAAGTTACATTTGCTTCTTGGGCGAGGTCGACTACTAAATAAGGTTTACGATGCTTCTGCGCCAATTTAATAGTCAAGGCGGTCCCGCCCATGGGTGCAGACCAGGTGATAATTAGAGTTCCATCCGCATCCTGAACATTTAACTCCGTGCGCAAAGGATAGGCCGAGGAAGAGGCTTCCTCAAGAGGGTAGCGTAAGGGGATGATGCCATCCTCTGCCCGCCTTCCTTGCGGACACCATCCACCACAGGGGATTCCCAATTCCAGAGCTACGTCGAGAGCCGCCCTATCCACTCCTGTTTGGCCGCCAGAAATAATTTTCTTAATTTTCAAATGGCGCGGCGAAAGTTTCATCGCATATTTAAAGGAAGGCCAAGGATTCCCCACCAAGGAATAGCCACAAATAGAATAACCAAAAAAGTAAGAACGAACAATCCTAAACCAACTTTAAAGACATCGTAACTACTGATCAATCCCGTTTCGTAGGCTAAGAGATTGGTTGCTGTTTGCACTGGGTATAGAATGACCGCATCTACGACAATCCCGACGATTAGACCAAAAACTAATGGGTTCATTTGTAAAGAAGACGCTAAAGTGGTCGTAACTGGAATAAGTAAAGCAATGCACGCCGACATATTCGCTATGCCCAAATGCACAATAGTGACCATCAAAATGAGCATAAAAATGACGAGCGCAGGGGTTTCCTGAAATTTAATTATATAAGTGGAGAGAGCCTGGGCGAACCAATTAGCCGCCCCAGTATTAATAAGGGCTTGGGCTAAAGATAGAGATGCTCCGAGAACAAAAAAAGTTGACCAGGAAATGGAACCTTCAAGTTCTTTCCAACTCAAAATACCAATTTGGGGCGCAGATAAAATAGCCGCAGCAATCAAAGCCGGAATCGCGGGATGCCAGCCATGCCAGAAATCTAATATCCAGAGTAGAGAGGTAAGGGCTAAAGTGAAAAGGACGCGAATTTCCGCGGAGGAAAGAGGAGGTAATCTTTCTTCTTTGGCCACAGAAAATGACTTTTTAGAAGAAGGATTAGTAAAAAAAATCCAAAGCCCACCTAATATTAAGAGCAAGTAATAAGGCAAACTCATTAAAAAAAACCAGCGCCCCCAGGAAAAACCGCCCAATAGCGTGGCGGTAGTCATAGGCGCCAGTCCCCCGGTCATGAAGGCCGAGGAAGCAAAAGGATTTAAAAGGCCCAAAGTAAGGACGATAGATTTGACTAAGCCATCTTGGCGAGTTAAATTCATCTCTTGGAAAGTCTCCTGATATGCAGGCAGAAGAATAGCATTGCGAGTGATAGCCGAGGGGAGAATAAGGGCCAAAGGAGGTAAAGAAAGGAGACAATTTAAAAAGAGTCTTTGGCTATTTCCTTGAGCGCCGCGCAGAAAAATTTTAGCAGCTCTTTGCGCTAAGCCGCTTTTAACAATCCCTCCCGCCATGGCCATAACACCAATCAAAAAGTAAAGGATGGGGGAACGGAAGCCATGAAAAAGCTCGGACACAGAAGTCACGCTTTTGGTAGCTGCTAAAAGGACTAAAATGATAAGCGAACTAACCCCCACGGGGAGGGCTTCTGTGGCCCAGAGCATGATGGCCAAGATGACTACGGCTATAACCCTTTGCCCTGATGAGGATAGACCAGCAATGGGCGGGAGGAAAACAAAAATTAAGAATGCGGCAAAAGCAAAAATAGTCTTGTATATTTGTTTCAATATTTTATTTCCTTTCTAGGATTTATTCTTAGCATATTTTTTATTCATTCTCCAAGAATAATTACATGGATTTTTATTCTTTTATTAGAAGAAAATCTGACCGTTAAGCATTTTTAATTTTTAACTTGAGCTGGGATTGATAAATCAAAGCGTGGCTCAGGCCTGCCTCTGGCAGAAGCAAGCGGGGCTCATTAAGTTTTTATGGTCGTTCTTTCAAAACCCTATTATTTTGGAGAAGTGAAGATGGGCAAGGGAAGAAAATGCCTTGATTTGCCAAATCCTTTTATGGATAATAAATTAAAATCAATTTTATGCTTAATTTGGAGGCCAAAGTATGAATATCCCCCTAACGCCGGTCCGGTTTTTTGAATATGCGGAAAAGATATTTAAGAACAAAGAAGGTGTGGTTTGTGAAGACAAAAGGTTTACTTATGGGGAGTTTTGTCAGCGCGTGCGCCGGATGAGCAATGCCTTGCAAAAATTAGGCATTCAAAAAGGGGATCGGGTTGCTTATCTTGGCTATAATTGCCACCGCCTCTTAGAACTATTTTATGCGCCCATCATTAATGGGTCTATTTTAGAACCGTTAAATATTCGTTTAGTGGCCAAAGACTTCGCCTATATTATTAATGAATCTACACCCAGCATTTTATTTTTGGATAGAGACTTCATTCCGGTAATTCAATCTTTGCAGGGGAAAATTCCTTCGATAAAAAATTTTATTATTCTGGAGAAGGAAGCCGGATTACCTGATTGGATAACCGGGAGCTACGAAGAATTGATAGCTGGGGCCTCGGCAGATCGTGCTTATCCTTTAGGAACTTATCCTTTTGAGGAAGATGATACAGCCGAGATTTTTTATACGAGTGGCACTACTGGGAACCCTAAGGGAGTTATGCTTACGCATCGGAATCTTTATTTGCATGCCCTCTGCGCCATGGCGATGATGACCGTAAGGGAAACGGATATTCAGATCCATTTAATTCCTCTTTTTCATGTTAACGGTTGGGGAACCCCGCACTATCTTTTAGCCAAGGGGGGCAAGCACGTGATGATCAAAAAGTTTGATCCGGTAAAAACGCTGGAGATAATAGAAAAGGAAAAGGTTACGCGCGCCTTTGTTATCCCTACCATGGTGAATGCCCTGCTGGCCGTCCCTCATTTTAAATCTTTTAATTTATCGAGTATGAAAGAAATTTTAATCGGCGGAGCTCCACCCCCTAAAGGCATGCCCGCTCGTGTAGAAGAAGCTTTTGGGTGTATTGCTCATACGGGCTTCGGCATGACGGAAACTTGTCCTTTAATAGTCCTCCCAGAATTAGCAGAAGATCTACCCCCCGAGGAGTACCGCCATCGACGGCACGATACGTGGGGTCGGCCGTTACCGGGCGTGGAATTTCGATTAGTAGATGCGGAAGGTAAAGACCTTCCTTGGGATGGCCAGAGTGTGGGGGAACTTTTAGTGCGGGGCGATATGGTCATGAAAGGATATTATAATCATCCGGAGGAGACGGCTAAGACTCTGGAGGGTGGATGGTACCATACGGGAGACCTTTGTGCCCTGGAGCCAGATGGGCAATTGATCGTTAAGGATCGCCAAAAAGATATTATCATCAGTGGCGGGGAAAATATTTCATCTTTGGAAGTGGAACAAGTCCTTTATGGCCATCCGGCAATTTTAGAATGTGCCGTTATCGGCAAAAAGGATGAGAAATGGGGTGAAGTTCCCCTGGCTTTGGTAGTTTTAAGGGAAGGCTATACCCTAACTCCTGAAGAAATTATTAAATATGCGCGCGATAATTTAGCCCACTTTAAGGCTCCACGAGAAGTTATCATTTTAAAGGAGCTCCCCAAGGGTGGGACGGGTAAAATTTTGAAATCTGTTCTCCGGGAGAAGTATCAATAGCAGCTAAAATTAGCATAACGAAAATTTGCTTAGGTTTGAAAAAATGCGCAACGCTTTCATTATGCTGCGCGATGAGGAAACAATTTTGGGCAGAAGGAGAAACTTAAATTGGCTAAAACCGTTATAGATGTTTTAGAAGAAAGAGGTTTCATCGAACAAATAACCGATACAGGTTTAAAAGAAGCTGCCGCTAAAGAAACTTTAAAATGCTACGTCGGGTTTGATCCTACAGCTCGATCCCTTCATTTGGGCCATATAATACCAGTCATGGGCTTGGCTCATTTTCAGAGAATGGGTCATATTCCTATTGTGGTCATCGGCGGCGGCACAGGTATGATCGGCGATCCCAGCGGGAAGACTGTAGAACGACAATTATTATCCAAGGATGAGGTGGAGGAAAACTCCCGGCGCCTCCAAAAACAATTAGCCAGATTTTTTAGTTTTGAAGGGCCGCATGCTGCTTTGATGCTCAATAATGCGGAATGGTTACTGCCCTTGCGGTTAGTGGATTTTTTGCGGGACATCGGCAAACATTTTTCCGTTAATGCCATGATGGCCAAAGAATCTGTCCGCTGGCGTTTGGAAGAAAGAGGCCAAGGGATTTCTTTCACGGAATTTACTTACATGCTCCTGCAGGCCTATGATTTTCTCCACCTTTACACTCATTATGGTTGTTCCGTGCAAGCTGGCGGACGAGACCAATGGGGAAACATAACCGCCGGCATCGACCTTATTCGCCGCATCAAAGGCGGAAGCGCCCATGGCCTTACTTTCCCACTTTTGACTACAGCTTCAGGTGTGAAGATCGGCAAGACTGAAGGCGCCGAAGGGAATGACATGATTTGGCTCGATGCGGAATTGACGTCTCCTTACCGGATGTATCAATACTGGATCAATACAGACGATCGTGATGTAATCAAGTTTTTAAAACTCTTTACTTTCCTCGATCTCTCCAGAATAGCTGAATTAGAGGTTTCCTTAAAGAAAAATCCTGAGCAACGGGAGGCCCAAAGGGTTTTAGCTTTTGAATTCACTAAATTAGCCCATGGAGAAGAGGCCGCGCGGGCGGCTCGGGAAGCTTCCGAAATACTTTTTGGGGGCGAGGTGCAGAGGCTATCTCCAGAAGTTTTGGCGGCCCTATTAAAAGAAATTCCAGCCACCAAGGTTTCTAAGGAGCGATTAGGCCCGGGAATTCCATTGGTAGATATTCTTTTAGAAACGAAGATTGCTAAATCAAAGAGAGCAGCACGAGATTTAGTTAGCCAGGGTGGCGCTTACGTGAATAACCAAGCCTGGAGGGAAGGGGAAGCTAAAATCTCCTTGGAGCATAGTCTATCGGGAAAGGCTATTCTTTTACGCAGCGGTAAGAAAAATTATCATTTGTTGATAATTGAAGAATAAGAGATATCTCTGAAAAAATCTCTCGGGAGGCCATTCCGTCATTCTTTTGCAAGCGGGAAGGCAGTATTTTCAAGGCATTTCTGGACTGCCGCTTTCGCGGGAGTGACAAAATAGTCGGTATTTCAGAGATCTTTAAAAATTTTGTTGACAAATGGATATAGGTGTGAAAATAAAGGGGAAGAAGGGAAATCTTTGAGAAATCTTTATAGAAAATAAATTAGAAAAGGAGGGAAAGGATGTTTAATAATTTTAAAGAAAATAAAAAGAAAAATTTTCGTTTTATTTTTTTGACCTTTATCTTAATTTTTCCTTTCCTGATTACCTCCTGCGCTATGCTTGGTATAGGGGAGAAGACAGAAGAAGCAGCCCCAGCCAAAGAAGAAATTACTCCGCCACCTAAGGCCGAACCTTTACCTCCTAAACCAGAGGTTTCTCCGGCTCCCCCTCCGCCGCCTCCGGCAGTAGCGCCTCCACCACCGCCTGTAAAAGAGGCTCAGCCGCCCGTTCCTCCTCCGCCCCCACCTCCAGAACCAAAGAAAGAAGAAGTGAAACCGGCTCCCGCTCCAACAGCCGTGTATGTAATTACTTTAAAAAATACTAATGTCCGCTCTGAACCTGATTTAAAATCGAAGATCATGACCACTTTAAAAAAGGGGACAAAAGTGGAAAAAATTGGCCAAACCGGAGATTGGGTTCATGTTAAGCTTCCTTCTGGAAAAACAGGTTGGATATTCCATGAATTGGTAAAAGAAGTAGAATGAATTAAAAAAAATCGCATATGTATGGTAGGAAAGGCCATCATTGGCACGAGTGGCTGGAATTACAAACATTGGGGAGAAGGGGTATTCTATCCACCAAGAATGAAGCAAGCGGATTGGCTTTCCTACTATGCTAACTTTTTTGAATCGGTTGAAATAAATAACACTTTTTACCGTCTGCCTTCCCCAGAAGTATTTGCGAGTTGGTATAAGGAAACGCCGGCCCAATTTGTCTTTTCGGTTAAGGCCAATCGTTTCCTTACGCACCTAAAAAAATTGGCCAACCCAGAGAAGTATTTGGATAAATTCCTGAGAAATATTTCAGGATTGAAGGAAAAAGTTAAAGTGGTGCTTTTCCAGCTTCCCCCCTTTTGGAAATTTCATAGAGAACGTCTGGAAGCGTTTTGGGGGTACTTGAGCCAAAAAAATGATAATTTTAATCTGCGCTTCGCTTTAGAAATACGCCATAAATCTTGGCACTGTGCCGAATGCTGGAAAATATTAGAAAAATATAATATTTCGTTGGTCTTTGCGGATTGGCCTGGTTTAGATATCGATCGTCCGGCAACTGCTGATTTTATTTTTGTGCGGCGCCATGGCTATCAAAGTCTTTACGCGACAAGTTATCCAGATGATTATCTCAAAAATTTCGCCAGCAAAATAAAAAAATGGCTTTCGAGGGGGCAGGATGTATATGTTTACTTTAATAACGATGCCTCTGGTTATGCAATTCAGAATGCCTTAAGCCTTAAAAGTTACCTTAGTAATTAGAATAAATTAGGGAAGAAAGGAGCTTCCGCAAATGGATAAAGTTATCATTACGGTGGCCGTTACTGGCTCGATGCCGACCCGGGAGCAGCATCCCCGTTTACCCATAACTCCGGCAGAAATCGCTGATGCCGCCTACGAATGTTTTAATGAAGGGGCAGCCATCGTTCATATCCACGTGCGTGATCCCAAAACAGGGAAACGCTCGATGGCTTTGGAACATTATACAGAAGTTGTGGAGCGTCTAAGAGCTAAATGTCCCATGATTATAAATTTGAGTACAGGGCCTGGGGGACAACTTACCATTGGGCCAGATAATCAGCCGATTATGGAGAGTTCTTATATGGCCAGTCCCGAAAAAAGGGTGGAGCATGTAGTAACCCTAAAACCGGAAATGTGCTCCTTAGATGTAGGCAGCGCTAACGCTCCCTTTGGGGTATTCGTAAATGCGGAATCGGTAATCGATAAGATGGCCGAATTGATAAAACAGGCCGGGGTTAAACCCGAAATAGAAATTTTCGATGTGGGAAATATTCAAATTGCCAACCGCCTGATAAAGTTAGGATTGGTGGAGAGGAATGCTCATTTTCAGCTCTGCCTGGGCACGAGGATGGGTGTTCCGGCTACTCCCAAACAGGCCATCCATTTAGCGGAAAGCTTACCGCCGGGGGTTACTTGGTCTATTTTTGGAGTGGGAGCATCCCAGATTCCTATGGTGGCCATGGGAGTGCTTTTGGGCGGACACGTACGCGTTGGGTTTGAGGATAATCTATATATTAAGAAAGGAGTATTGGCGGAAAGTAATGCTGAGTTAGTTAAGCGGGCCGTGGCCATAATTAAGGATTTAAATAAAGAGGTTGCTTCTGTAGAAGAGGCGCGAGAAATTCTATCTTTAAAATAAAAAAGAAGTTTGTTTAATAAGGAAATGGAGAGAAGATGGAAAACAATTTGGATTTAATTATAAAGGGTGATTTGGTTTTGGAAAATGGTCTAGCCAGGAATTGCTTAGTAGGAATAAAAAACGGCCTTATTGTGGGCCTTTATTCCGCAGGAGAGAAGATCGAAGCGCGGGAGTTTTTAGATTTTAAAGGACTTCTGGTTTTTTCAGGAGTTATTGATGCGCACGTCCATTCTTATAGCATTCCGGGGATAGAAGGGTTTAAGTATTCCACCAAAGCCGCAGCCGCGGGAGGAGTAACCACTATAATCGAGATGCCTTATGACGCTGGGAATCCCATAACTAACCCAGGAGCATTTCAGAGAAAAGTCAAGTTAATAGAGGAGGAGGCCTTTGTTGATGTCGCTTTATTAGCCACCCTAAAAAAAGATGGATCTAAAGAAATGATCAACCCCCTTTTAGAATTAGGAGCCTGCGGGTTCAAATTATCATTATTTGAAACTGATCCAGAACGCTTTCCCCATATTCCTGATGGGGTCCTTTGGGAAATCTTGCCGATTTTAGCAGAAGCAGGTATCACCGTAGGTTTTCATGCTGAAGATGACGAATTAATCTTCTCGCTCATCGACAAATTTCAAAAATCGGGAGACGTTTCGCCGCCAGCCCATTGTGCTACTCGTCCGCCAGCAAGTGAAACAATAGCTGTATTGAAATTATTAGAATTAGCCTTTTGGATTAAATTCCCTTTGCATATTTACCACGTGAGTGCACCCAGATCTGGTAAATTGATCCAATTCTTTCGGCAGCAGG
>Ga0209102_1001904_pt1 | contig 10184 bp, 8 predicted proteins | sample ConPoolayeHmetaG_FD_185483 | JGI IMG/M metagenome (GOLD analysis project Ga0209102, IMG submission 185483) | Hot spring microbial mat communities from California, USA to study Microbial Dark Matter (Phase II) - Cone Pool mat layer H metaG... ... | reverse complement strand
AAAGCGGGATACTTCGTCGAAGCATTCCACAACGGGCCGTTTGTGATGTCTTGGCATCGTCTCAGGGGGATGAAAGCCTTCCTCATGGACCTGGTGCAGAATCCGGGCTTTGCACGCAAGATAGTCGACTTTGCAATGAGCCGCCAACTCGAGCTGTCCAAGGCAGTCATCGATGAGGCCAGGCCCGACGCGATCCGGCTGGGCAACGACATGGGAACGAACACCTCGCTCTTCTTCCGGCCCAAGACCTACATGGAAATATTCAATCCGTGGGAAAGGAGGCTTGTGCGGGAATACCACAAAAGGGGGATGTTCGTCTTCCATCACTGCCACGGCAACATCAACCTAATCTTCGAGGATATGGTTAGGACGGGGGTTGACGCGATAGATCCGTTGGACCCCTATGACGGGATGGACCTAGCCCAGCTCAAGGAGCGGTATGGCGACGATGTCACGCTTAGGGGCGGCATATGCAAGTACATCGGGACATACGACCGGAGGAAGATCCGCGAACACATAGAGGATCGCCTACGAGTGGGCGCGCCGGGCGGCGGGTTCATCATCCAGTCCGCGGGGGGCCTGCCGCACGACATGCCCAAGGAGAATTTCCACTTCTACAAGGATGCCCTGAACCGGCTTAGGAGATACCCAGTCGCGGGCCGCAGCGGGTGAATGGAGATCGGGAACGCACAACGATGTTCAGCGGCGAAAGAAGCCCCGTTCGTCATCGCGACAACGCGCCCGCGGTCCCGGATGTAGGCTGCGGTTAGCGCAGGCTTTGCGCTCGCCTCTCAAGCATTGGGAACTGGGCTGTTGGCATAAACGTCTGAGAGTTGCGCTCCGTTCGACTGCGGCATCTGGGTTGCATCCGCATGGACGACGCGAACTTCGGCCTCGTTGCTCGCTTCACGCTGGCACAAGGATCGCGTGGGGTCCGAAGCGCGGATGTGCGGTGGCTTGAAGGCGGACGGCGTCACTAGGAGCGGTTGGTGCCCAAGATTAGGAATCCCAATCGATTCTTCCAAGCCGGTCAATCGCCTCGGCAGGTGTGCCCATCTTGCCAAGCCAGGCGAGCATCTCCCGATGGAGGCGTTTTGCCTGATCGGGATCCTCGCGGATCAGGTTCACGTTCTCCTTCGGATCGGATTTGGTGTGGTACAGCTCGGGCGGCTTGGGATCCGGCGGTTCCTGGAGAATGAGGGTCCACTCCCCGTCCGTGACCGCTGGCCTCCGACAGAAGACGAGTTCCTTGGAGAAGTGCGTCGGCATCGTCCAGGTCGAGATGGCGAGACGGGGCTCCGGCCCGCCGGTTTCTCCTTCCATCATGGGAAGGAGGCTTTTTCCCTCGACGCCCTCCGGGATCTGGAGGCCGCAGATCTCCAGCAGCGTGGGCATGAGGTCCGGCGGCTGGACTATTTCCTCGCATCTTCGATGTTCAAAGCCCGGCGCCCTTATCATCCACACCAGCCTCGCCAACTCGGAGTACTGAGGGAAGGCATCGAAACGATCGGGGGCAATGAGGCTCTTTCCCGTGCGGCCGCGTTCGCCAAGGAAGATGCCGTGATCCGAAAGCAGGGTGACCACCGTGGTCTCCATCAGCCCCATGTCCTCCATCATCCGCAGGACCCTTCCTATGTTCTTGCTTACCAGGGTGACCTCTGCGGCATAGCGTGCCCTTAGGTTTGCGAGCTCCTCGCGGGAGTATGCGTCCGCGCGGCCGTAATTCGGCTGCGTCATCGGCTCCCCTTCGTACTCCGGTTGGTACATCCTCCAAAGGTACTCGGGAGGGTCCCAGGGCTCGTGGACATCGAAGCAGTCCAACCAGAGGAAGAACGGACCTCCGCGCCAGTTGTCCTCAAGCCAGTTGCAGGCCTTCTCGCAGATGCGGCTGTTCAGCCGGTCGGATTCGTATCGCCACCAGTCGTTCTGCTGTGCGTGAATCTCGGCGCCGGTGGGATCGCCGGGCTGGCGATTGAGGTCAACCCTAGTCTTCCTTCTGTCACTCACCAGCTTGGGCGGCGGTCGGTTTAGCCTGCTGACGGGAGCGTCGCCCTCGTGGCCGCGGAGGAAGTCGAAGTGGCGGAAGGGCTTCCAGAACCCGGCCCTGAGCAGATGGGTGGTGTCCGCGATGAGCTGGGTCGTGTAGCCCGCGGCTTGGAATATCTGGGGAAGGGTTTGAAGGGAGGGCTCAAGTGGCTGCCATCCGTACCTGGGGTGACTGAACTTGCCGGAGAAGCAATCCGTCCTCATCGGAATGGTGGGGAAGCTGGACACGCGGGCACCGTCGAAGCACACGGCCTCTCGGGCAAAGGCATCCAGTTCCGGAGTCTTGACATCCAACCAGCCGGGCCCTCCGTTGAAGCCGAGAACGTCCCAACGCAGCGTGTCGGAGAGCATCACGACGACGTTAAGTCTGGCCAAGGATACCGCCCGGACAAAGGATTCGTCCTCCTTCAAAAGTGTGAACGCCGACCCAGAAGCCGAGCCTCAGACGGGGCGCCGGCCCGAGTTAGCCCGATGGGCCATTTGCATTTTCCTCGACGGGGTCGAACTCGCATCACGGACTGGCTTCGCACTCTTTCCCCTCGACCCTTTTTCCTGAGGTGCTGCGCCCTGCCTCGCTCGCCCGTCCAAATCGCTGAGCTGCAAGCCTCACCCGGGATAGCCGCTGCCGGAGGAGGGCGCCGCGCGCCTTTCCCTTGAGATCCTCTCTGCGTAGCCGCTGTCCTTGAAGGCTTTGATGGGGTCCTCGGGCAGGCCCATCTCCTTCCTCATCCTGCCCAGCAGTCCGGAGACATCCGTCCTGAACGCCCTCTGCACGAGCTCATGGGCGCCAAGCACATCACCGTCCCGCTGCAGCTTGCGAAGCTCCTCCCGGTCCACCAAAAGGGCCTTGGCCCGCGCGATCTGGCAGTTCGCCACGGAGAGGATCATGGGCTCGATCTTTCCCTCGATGCAGTGGCTCTGGTCGATCATGTATGCGATCCTCTTGGCGCAGGCTGACCTCTTGGCATCCGCTGAGAGCTCAGCGCCGACGATCTCGTGGAATATCCTGAAGAGCTGGAATGGGTCCGATGCGCCGACGATCAGGTCATCGTCCCCGTAGTTGCGGCTGTTGAAATGGAATCCGCCCAGGACCGCCTCATCGATCAGGCTGGCAACGATCTGCTCCACGTTCGTGGCTAGGGGGTGATGGCCGGTGTCGATGAGGACCGCTGCCTTGGGCCCCAGCTTCCGGGCGAGGATGTAGGATGTTCCCCAGTCCGGGATGTCGGTGTGGTAGAAAGCGGGCTCGTAGAGCTTGTACTCTATCAGCATTCGGACCTTGCTGGGCAGCGCGTCGTATACCATCTGCAGCGCCTCCTCCATGCGATGCCTTCTGTCGACGAGGTCATCCTGCCCGAAGTAATTCGTCCCGTCCGCGAACCAGAGGCTGAGGATATCGGCCCCCGTCTTCTCGCATATTTCGATGCAGTCCAACATGTGATCTATGGCCTTTCGCCTGACGCGGGGATCTGGGCTGCAGACGCTTCCAAGCCGGTAGTGGTCGTCCTGGAAGAGGTTCGGGTTGATCGCGCCGATCCTGAGGCCCCTCTCCTCGGCGTAGTTCCTCAGCTCGCCATAGTCATCCACCTTGTCCCAGGGGATGTGTAGGGCTATCCTTGGCGCGGCGCCGGTCAGCTTGTTGACGAATGCTGCATCGTCGATCTTCTCCCATATCGTCCTGGCTGCGCCCGGGTAATGAAAAGTCTTGAAGCGCGTCCCGCTATCGCCGTAACCCCATGAAGGGGTTTCTATCTTCAGCTCCCGGATCCCGCGGATGATCCCCTCTTCGTCCATCTCTGGGCACCTCCCAGACCGGGCGGGATGCGTACAATAATGTTTGCCGCACCAGAACGAGTGGATCGAGCCGGAGAGCGCAGACGCAGAGGGCCCAACATATAAGTCGAAGGCCCGACCTGCGGGAGCATGCGTCTTCAGAAGCGTTTCATCTTCAGGTCGGCGCCCTTCAGGGAGTGCCACGCATCGACCGTGGTTGAGACCCCGAATGGGGACCTTTTGGCAGCGTGGTTTGCCGGGACGAAGGAGGGAGCCCCGGATGTCGGCATCTGGCTTAGCCGAAGAAGCAGGGGGCGCTGGAGCAGGCCCATCGAGGTGGCTAGGGAGCAGGATACACCTTGTTGGAATCCAGTCCTCTTCCTAGGGCCGGAGGGGACGATGTGGATGTTCTACAAGGTCGGTCCGAATCCCCGGTCTTGGTCCGGGGCGTATCTGAAATCCAAGGACGATGGCAAGACCTGGTCAAAGCCAGTGATCTTGCCTGCCGGGCTCCTGGGACCCACCAAGAACAAGCCGATCCTGCTATCCGATGGCAGGGTCCTGTGCCCAAGCTCCGTTGAGTCCTACAGGGCATGGACGGGCTGGGTGGAGCGCTTCAAGCCCGACGGGACGGACTGGAAAAGGTTCGGCCCCATCGTCTACCCCGGCACGAACCAGGGGCTGATCCAGCCCACCCTCATCGAAGTCCGACCGGGGAGGGTCAGGGCCTTCCTCCGGTCGACCAGGCTGATCGGTTGCGTCTGCTCTGCGGATTCCCGGGACGGTGGACGGACTTGGTCGCCAGCGCGTCGGACGGTTCTTCCGAATCCGAACTCAGGGATCGACGCCGTGCGCCTTGAAAGCGGCGCAGTGGTCATGGTCTACAACCACACCGACTCTGCGCGGACGCCTCTGAACGCGGCGATCTCGCAAGACGGGGGTGAGACTTGGAGCAGGCCTAGGGTCTTGGAGGACGGGCCGGGAGAGTACTCATACCCGGCCGTGATACAGACATCCGACGGATCGATACACGCCACGTACACGTATCAGAGGAGGACCATCGGACACTGCACATTCACGGAGGGCTGGCTGAGCGAGTGAGCTGGGAGGAATCCGGGGTTCGGACGGGCATGGTAAGTGCGCTAGCGCGTCGCTAGTCGGGGTTGCGGAAGAACAGCGGCACGGTGCTGGCGAGGCGAAGGGAGGCATGATCGAGCGAACTGCAAGCGTATCCCAAGTCGTACTCTCATGAAGTGCAACTCGCCAATTCTTTTCGCAAGGCACAGATGTGCCCTGCGCACGGGAATCGAGAGATCGTGGAGAACGCCACTTGTCGAGGAACAGGACATCAGAAAGCTGGGAAGGGAACGCCGGAAATGATCCCCGAGGCCCTCAACACAACCCGCGCAACCCATACAACCTTTCAAGCAGGCACAGCACAGACCATCAACCCGATAACCTCATCGACATGATCGACCAGATCAGCCGGATTCCCGGTCTCTGCCAGAACTGTCCGATCCGGGACCAGAACCAGAGCCTGCAGGAGAAGAACACAAAACTGGAACAACGCATCACCCAGCTTGAAGCACAGAACAAGACCCTCAAACAGCGCCTGGCCCGGTACGAAAACATCCGCAGAGACAGGGCACTACTGAAGAAGCTTCACAGACGCCGCCAGACAAACATAAACCAGTTCCCGCGGTTCCCGGGCAGGCCGAAAGGATACCCCGGGACAACCCCCCGAGGCCCTGCAATCGATCAGGAGAAGCTAAGTAGAAGGATGCCTGATAATGAGGGACGGTTCAAGCCAATGGTCCCTTCCTTAGACCATTCCTCCTTCTGTACGGTTCTTGGCCAGCCTACGCCGTAGGTACAACTCGCCGCCGCCGAGCCATCTGGTGAAGGCATCCGGCCGGCCGCCCGCCCCGCCTGCCAGGCCGCCGATGAATCGATGAATCGATGAAACGGAATGCTTTTTTTTGCCAAGAGAACGGATGAACTGTTGTGCTTCGGATGAAGGGAGACCCCCTGGTCCTCTTGATGGTGGTCTTTGTTCCGGTGGTTGTGTGTGGTGTGGGTCTGGGTGTGAGCGCTGAGCCGAAACTCCAAGTCTGGCACGATATCAGCGATAATGGCATCCGGATCCATGCCAAGGTTAGTGGGTTCGATCACCTAACCGGGCTGCAGCCAGAAGTCCAAATTCTCACAGTCCGGCCTAACTACGGCTCGGAAACCAGGAGCGGCCCCCCGATGGAGCCAGCCGACCAGGGCGAGTGGGTCGCAAGCATCTCGCCGGACGTTACCATGTATCAAGTCTCCTTGGACCGTGCAGATGGGCCGACGCTTGTCTCCGGGTTGATCCTCGTCGAGAACGATCCGAACCACGACGAGAAACAGGTCAGCCTTAGAATCACGGTTGAGAACCCGAACCTTTCCCTGCAGACATTCTGCGTCATCAAAGCCAATGCATCCAGCCCCAAGGGGATGTACGATGTGCGCATCGGATACACTAGATTTACACCCGACTGACAGAGGAGGGTCATGTTGACGGTTTCGGAAGCGGGGGCGGCGGGATGAATCTCTCTTGGGTCTATCCGGACCCTCGATATGAGCCGAGGGACGGGAAACCTCACGGACGGCATCTGCTTCTTGGCTGTCTTCGCGTTCGACAACGACTACAAGTATGCTGTGAGAGCGGGTAGCGTCACGGTGGGAACACCCAACATCCTCATACCAGAACCGGCGGTGCTATCGACGCTCTCCATCCTGCTGCTAGTCTTCTGGCCGCGGCGCAGGAATGGACGGGCTTTGGGTTTGAACAGGCCTGATATACTTCAGCCACGCCTATTGGCTGTGCGCCAGGGAGTCTATGACATGGGGTCGTCATTCGACGGAAAAGCGGAGACATCAACTCGGGAAAAAAGGAAGGGAGGAGACTGATGGACCGGAGCTCCTATACAAGCCGGGTCGCATCGTGCCTGGCGTGATGAAAAAGTACTCCCAAATCTCCTGCGCCGAGCTCGGCCGTCTCTTGGACGATGCTTCTGCCCTTCTACCTGTCCATGTGAGCGCTATTGTGAAGGCGGCGTTTGGCTCAGTAACGCTTCCGTTACTGTCACAAACCTTAAGAGCTGCTATACCATAGAAAGATCTGGTGCGATTGTGTTGCGAGCCCTTGTAGACGACCACGGTAGGTGGGACCGTGGCACACGACACTTTCCGTTCGTCTGCCTAGCGCTGTCCGTGCTATGTTGTGTGGTTGCGTACAATCTATCGGGGGAGAAGTGGCCGGATAACGAGGTCAATGACCTTGATATCTGGATACCGGGCTACGACCCACACAAGGGGGCATGGGGAGATTCGTATTCGGCATGGAATGCTGCAGGAACAGCGGTTCACTTCAATGAGGTGGCCTCTATGGAGCAAGCGGAAGTCATCGCTCACAGTTACGACTGGGGGGATGACGGTCGCGACGGGCTGTGTATCACGTACACCTACGAAGGGATAATCTACTTTGCCTACGCTCACGTGAATACTCACTACACCCCTAGCTATCCCTACAACAAGGTGAGATCCGTGGCGACACATGAGCTGGGTCATAGTGTTGGTCTGGACGAGATGGGCACAGGTTTTGCGGTCGTGATGAACTACGCCTCAAACTGGCGATACGATGAATGGGGGGTGTACACCCCTCAGTCGGACGACATTGACGGGTTGTATGACCTGTATTACTAGAGGGTGAAGCAGTGCGAAGAGAAATGTTCGTTCTGGCTCTGGCTGTGGTTTTGTCTAGCCTGTGTGTGGTCTTCTTTGGCGAGCTGTCGAAGGGAGCGAAAGAGGACGGGATGCTCCGGAAGACTCAGCACGCGCACGCATCATATGTTCGCTCGTACGCCGACTTCAGGAGCCTGATGGAGGATCGGCCTGTGGTGATAGTGGGCGAGGTAGTGAGTTCAGAGTTCGTTCTGAGCAGGACTTTTGGGCCTGGAGTTGCCCACCACAAGGTCAAGGTGCTCGAAGTCGTACAAGATGAAAGGCAGCTGATCCAGAGAGGAGATATCATAACAGTTTCCCAGTTTGGAGGCTTTACAACTCTTCCCAATGGTAGCGTGCTAACCTACCCTGATGGAACCAGGATTGTGTACGATATGTGGGAGGATCCCCTGATGAAGAAAGGGGAAAGATCCCTTCTGTTTCTTAACGGACCGTCGACGCAACCAGCGTTCTCTGATAAAGAGGTCTACCTGGGCACCTCTCCCCAGACGAGGTTCCCGGTGCTCGATGGGTGTGTGCGTTGGTTGGGCGAATTATACCCGGAGAGGAATATGGAGATTTTCGTTCCGGAGGAACTTAGGAAGATTAGTGGGATGCGCCTAGGCGAGACCGTAGGTTTCCTGAAGGAGATTCGGAAGGAGATTGGGAAGGAGTAGACCCTGGTTGAAGTCTCGGCCGGACCGCGCCTGGGAGCAATGAAAACGCGGTCCCAGACTGGCGAGGTCCCCGACAACCGAAATGACCTAAGTGTCCTTGAGGCCTTGAGGAATCGTGCGCCTCCTTAACCTTGCTGGGCCAAATCTCTACATAGCCTTCAAGCTTCACACCAGTTGATTCCGGGACAACTTCATTCTCCCTGATCTCGACATAGGTGTCGACATATCTTTTGAGAACAAGGGATGAGGCAACCGGTATTCTTGAACCGTCTTGCCTTGTTAGGAGGTAGTCCCAGTAGAAGCCAACCGCCCTTGTATTGGGGATGGGTTGGTCTTCCCCTTTCTGGATAACAGCCGTAGTGCCATTTGGATGGATCCAAACGGTTACCGTCTCTTCTCGTCTCTCGAGCCACCCTCAAGAGATGAACTCAGGCTCATATTTCCCCTTATATTGCTCGGTACCTGCATAGACCTCTTACCAGGACATCAGGTCTGCGATTGGCTCACCTTGGGATAGGACTGCCAAACCGAGAGCTGCAATGGATCCGACAACCAACCGTCAGGGTCGTCAGCTAGGGATGCCCAAGAGCGACTGGTTCAATTCTTCCCATCCCATCGCGCCGAAAACTTGAAACAGATCTGCCACGCCGTCCATGTCCAGGTCGGCCTCACGGTAGTTGAAGCCACAGGAATCCGTCGAGCCGCTGTATTGCTGCGCTATCTCGTCGAGGAAGTAGTACCTCGTCTCGGATATGGCCCTTCCGCGTTGGTAGTAGACGACCCTGTCGTATCTGCCGTCCTTGTCCGTATCAAAGGACCGCATGCACGCGATTCTCCTGCGTCCCTCGAGGAACGCGGAATAATCGAGCACTCCATCGTGGTTCGTGTCCTCCGCGATCGATTTGACCGTAGTCTTCGAGGCCGCAGGGTTAATGGACTCCTGCATGACCCAGTCGACCGTTCCGTCATAGTCTTTGTCCTTTTCCCATCTGGTTACTCTGTGGATCCCCTCCGGTATGACGGACTCACGCACATGAATCCAGAGGTCCGCTACGGAGTCCCCGTTCGTGTCGTAGTCCCACGTGTCGATCTTTCCATCCTGGGTGTAGTCCCACTGCGAGAGAAGCGTTGCCGTCCGCATCCACGCCGAGAGCATCTTCTCCTCCCGGGATGTGCCCACCCGTGAGGTCAAGGACAGACAGAGACCGACGGCGATGATCACGAGGGTCAAGACAACCATCCGCGGTGGAAACATCGCTACACATCCCCTGGCATTCGACAACCCGTCTGCCGCCTTTTATATGCTTGGCCACCGGGATTCGCGAGAAACGCATCTACGCGCTTCCGAGCAGAGTCTCTTGGTTCGGCGTCACCCCAATCGTTGGCAACTCTTCACAAGCCGTCTACACGTTGTAGAGCTTGGCGTAGAGGTAGTTATACCACAGGTCTCCCGATGGTTCGATGCCCCTGTAGGCTATTGACCAGAAATCGCCGGTCTGGCCACCGTAGTTCTGGACCCAATTCCGCATACAGATCTCTGGGGCGTAGTAGTTGTACGCGGGATACTCTCCTCCCCAGCTGAAGTAGGTGTAGTGAGTCGTACTAAAACGCGATATCTGCAAGATGGTGATGTACCCTATCAGGTTTCCCGCGTCATCGTACCGTTTCATGTAGAAACCGATGTTGGCACCCGCGTCGGCATCGCCGCTTCTCGTGATGTCCAGATCTACCCGTGCCTGTAGGTACGGCCGGGTGTTTCCGCCGCTACCCGGTCGCTTGCGCGGGTGGCCCTCCGTAACACCGGATATCCAGGTAAACTCGCAGGGAGCGCCGTTGTTATCACGGGCGTACGCCTCCAATGGACCATCGCCTTCCAGTGATGATCCCCGCCATCCGTACAGCCCATTGCCGCCTTGGCTGTAGTTACACATGAGG
>Ga0209102_1001902_pt1 | contig 10200 bp, 10 predicted proteins | sample ConPoolayeHmetaG_FD_185483 | JGI IMG/M metagenome (GOLD analysis project Ga0209102, IMG submission 185483) | Hot spring microbial mat communities from California, USA to study Microbial Dark Matter (Phase II) - Cone Pool mat layer H metaG... ... | reverse complement strand
CTATCTAACAGTATTATAGCTGTAAGCTAGGATGGGAATCAATACAAATCTTCATCTTTTTCTTTTATGAAAATGAGTCCTAACTTCAGATATATGAATTGATTACATCAAACTGGGAGAGGGCAAGCAAACTTACCTGCCTAGGTTCAAACACATAGTGGGCACCTTGATAGAATAGATGAGAGACAAAGGAGGTGTCCATGAAAGGAAGAGTAGGAGTAGCTACCAAGTATAGAACTTGCTTGCCTCATCAAAGAAAGCTTGAAAGTCTTAATTTCCTCTCAAAAGAAGCTAAGAAAAGACTTAAAGGGATTGATTCTTACTTGAAACACAAAAATGGGAGGAAAACTTGCCGTTATTGCGGTATTTCTCAAACCACCTTCTCCAAATGGCTTAAGGGCCTAAAGAACCGCTCAAAAAGACCAAAGACCTTTCGTAAGTCAAAGGTGCCTTTAGAACACATCTTTCTCATCACAAATTTAAGGAAGAAGTATCCTTCCTGGAGCAAGTACAAGCTGGCGGTTATTCTAAAAAGAGATTATGGTGGGGTTATTTCTCCTTCTACCATCGGAAGAATCCTAAACAAGAAAGGGTTAATCGCTGAGAGAAAGACCAAAAAGAGAAGGAAGGCAGCCAGAAGAAAAGTGGCAAGGAAAGAGGCTGAAAGGTACTTAAAAGACCTTTCCCCGGGCGCTCTTCTCTATCTTGACACCAAACATCTAACCTTTCCCGCAAAGACCTTTTATCAGTTTACAGCCGTTGATTCAAAAACAAGAATCAAGTTTATCAGAGTCTATTCAGGAGCCTCTTCTAAGGCCGGAAAACTCTTTCTTAAGGAGTTAATGAAGTTCATGCCTTTTCCTATCTCAAATATTCAAACAGATAATGGAGCTGAGTTCTTAAAGTATTTCCACCAGGAACTTGAAAGGCAAAACATACCGCACTACTTTTCTGATGCTAACTGTCCTAAACAGAACTCAGGAGTGGAGAGGGTTATTCAAACAAGTGAAGATGAATTCTGGAACTTAAAAGAGGACTACACTGGGGAAGAGTTAAATGAGCTTGCTGATGAGTGGAATTACATCTACAACTATGTAAGAGGCCATCAGTCTCTTGATTATTTAACTCCAATGGAGTACTTGGAATCTCTAAAAAAGGAGAATAAAATTAACTCGCAATTGTCCACGATGATATGAACCAGCGCATGACTTGACAGGATGTTTACCTTAAATTATATTAAGCCCAGAAAAAAGGAGGAGATAAAATGTGAAGAAAATTTAGTGTTAAAAAGACTCCAAGATAAAACTTTCAAGGGGGCAAAAAAGAATGAAAGGAGGAATAAGAAATGGTTAAAAAAAACTCAATAATTTTATTACTCACAATTTTAGTTTTTGGCTTATCCTCTATGGGATATGGTCAAGGTCAAACTGGGTCTATTAGGGGAATAGTTACCGATGAAGAAGGGAGTCCTTTGCCTGGAGTAACAGTCACGATTACATCTCCTGCTTTGATGGGTACATTATCGTTTGTAACTGACCAGGAAGGCAAATATAGATTTCCATCCTGTCCACCTGGAGAATATCAGATAAAAGCAGAAATTGCCGGGTTTAAAACGGTAGAAAGAAAAGGAGTAATAGTCCATGTGGGGTTTACTGTTAGTGTAAATATAAAAATGGAGCCGACAACTATCGAAGAGGAAATAACAGTTACTGCACCCTCCCCTTTGGTAGATACGAAAGCATCCAAGGTATCTTTACAACTTACGGATGAAATGGTAAAGCACATTCCTGTGGGAAGAGAGATTTATGAATTGGTCAAAACAGCTGCCAGCGTAGTTGATGAAGGTCCGGCTTCAAGAACACATCGAAAAGGGGTTTCAATTCATGGGGGAACAATTTATGGAACCAAATATGCGATGGATGGTGTTATGTTAGAGGACCCCAGTCTGGGTTGCATTGCTATGGACATCTCGTTTGATTCTGTCGAAGAGGTGGAAATAATAACGGCAGCCCACCCAGCGGAGGTCGGCAATTTATCTGATGGGTATATAAATATTGTATCTAAATCCGGCGGCAATAAATTTAGTGGCGGTTTTACCTTTCAGTATAGTGGAGAAGCATTTCAGCAAGCTACTCTTCCACTTTCCCAAATTCGCGCGTTTGGATTAGCACAACCAGAGCTTGATAAAAGCAATGTTGATTTTTCTTTAACCTTTGGTGGCCCCATAATTAAAGACAGAGTGTGGTTTTTTATGAATCCTCAAACAAAAAGGCATGTTAGGGCTAGTCCATTTATTCCTTTTACAGACACTCTAGGAAATTACCATCCTGCATATGACATTGAAAAGAGATATTATATGGGTTTCTTGAAGCTCTCAGCTCAGATCTCGAAAAAGATTAAATATATGGGGACATGGGGATATTTAGATTCCAAAGAAGATCCAAGTTCTGTAATTGCAGACCCGAAAATACCCTATGATGCTCAAGCATATGTCCCTGAGAATGATTGGCATACAAGTAGCGTATTGAATTTCATAATCGATCCAAATACTTTTGCAGAAGCTCGAGGTTCATATGTCTTCAGACATTATGAATGGAGGAGTATTGCAGAAAGAGAGGGAAGTACAGGCCCACGGATTTATGATAGATATACAGGATATGCTTGGAATAATTATTGGCTGAACGAATATTATGGAAGATGGAAATGGGACGTATCATTAAATCTTACAAGATTTCAGGATAATTTCTTTGGTGCCGATCATGAATTCAAGGCAGGGGCACAGTTTGGAAAAGCTCAGAGCGAATCAGATTATTGGGGTAAAAATCCCTACAATCTTTACTGGTATAATGGATTACCTTGGTACTACCATGACACAAATCCATATATGGGGCTATTCTATTGTTATTTTAGCGGCCTGAATAGGGGTGACTCCCCCATGTATAATCAATTCACAAGATTTGGCTTTTTTATACAAGATTCGCTTACTTTCAAGCGAAGGCTCACTTTGAATGTTGGATTAAGATATGACATCACCAAGGCCTCTAGACTTGACAACATTAGAAAAGGATGGGTGGACCCCTACAACAATGGTTTGCTAAATATCTTACTTCCGGAAGTATTCAGCACTCAAGATCTCGTTGCTCCTGCTCTTGAAAATATTATTAACTGGAATCTTCTACAGCCTAGAATTGGCTTAACCTATGATCTATTTGGGAACGGTAAAACAGCCGTTAAAGCATCTTTTTCACGATATCCTGAGGCATTTACAACCCAATTGATGGGCGGTTTGCATGCGTTTGCGCCTTATGACGGGGCAGGGTTTCTCTGGTGGGACTACAACAAAAATGGGACCTTTGATCTTCCCCCTATCGATGGCTATTATGCTTACTATTCTGCTCGAATAATAACAGATCCGGAAGAGTTCAAGAAAAAGATTGATCCCAACATGAGCTCCCCATATGTAGATGAAATCACAGCTGGAATTCAACATGAATTTTTTAAAGATTTCACTCTGTCAGTGAACTTTATTTATAAAGTGCAAAAAAACATAGTTGAAACTATTGATAAAGCTAATCCTTTAGATGGTGATATGTGGCTTCCCTATCAAGTTACGGATCCTGGAGATGACGGAAAATTTCAAACTGATGATGATCAACAGCTCACTGTTTACGCACTCAAGAAAGGCTCACAGTCCCCGTTCCTGTATAAAACAAACGTTGAACAGGCAAGAAGGAAATATTGGGGAGTTGAGTTTATAATGTTTAAAAGGATGGCAAACAATTGGCAGCTGAGTGGGTCCGTAACTTATTCTAAAAGCTATGGTAATGTACGCAGTGGAGGTTGGGATACTACCGGGGCTACAGGATTGTTCACTAACCCAAACAATCTTATTAATAGTTGGGGGAGAGGAACCTGGGATAGACCCTTAATTATAAAACTTACGGGAACAGTAATACTTCCGTTTGGCATCAATGTTAGTGCTTTTTACAGACATTTAACGGGAGCACCTTTTGAACGAGAAGGAAGAACAGCTCTTAATAGAACTTTGACGGTTTATTTCCCGGCTACAGTGAATGGATATGTACCTAACACACCATCGGTTACTGTTATGGCTGAACCTCATGGATCAAAAAGAACTCAAGATTTGGACATGGTTGATATCAGAGTAGATAAAGAATTCAACGTAGGGTTGGGGAGATTGGGGATATTGCTCGATGTGTTCAATATATTCGGGTACAACAGGCTTCAGATAGATACCAATAATGGTGGTTACCTGTATCCTGATGGAAGGTTCATACGTTATCCTACAGCTGGGCAAATTCTCTCAATACAAGATGGAGCGAGAGTAGCAAGATTTTCTCTCAGATTCAGTTTCTAGAAGGAGATTCTGAAATTCAGGAGAGGGGCTCAAACAATAAATTCACTTTCGGCTGCTGGGGTTGAGATTTTTGAAATGAACAAAGGATAAAGTGTCGTCTATAGTTATTAACAATTTCATTGGATGGGTTTTTAAGGAAATGAGTTGCCTAGTGTAAAAAGCAAGAGAAAGACCCTCCAGCTGAACTTATGGTTAATAATGCGAAGATTGTTAGTATTGATAAAGATAATCCTAGAGCTGAGGCCGTTGCTGTGCAGGAAGAGAAAATCATTGCGGTTACTTAAAACATAGAGAGCCAACAGTGCATAAAGGAAGGTATAAGCAAAGTGATAGATGCAAGAGGCGGCGTGATGGCCCTTGAATTTAACGATGCACACATTCATTTCAAAGGAATTTACGAAGAATATTTTTATCTTCATGAAGTTACTGATGCTAAAGTCATCCAACAGATGACCAAAGAGCGAGTTTCAAAAGCAAAGCTAGGAGAATGGATTACTGGGGGAGGTTGGAACCAATAGAGGTTCCCTGATAAAAAATGGCCTACTAAGGAGATATTGGATGAAGTTGCTCCTAACAATCCAGTAAGTCTAGGCCGCATAGACAGTCATCCGGTAGGGGTAAAGAGTTTTATTATTGAGATGTGTGGATTAACAAAAGTCACTAAAGATCCTTCCGGAGAGCCGACGAGAATAATTAAAGAAACTGCGACGCGCTTAAAAAAGAGTGACAGTACATCTATTAACGCCGGAGGAGGAGAGGAAACAGATTGATAGGCCGATCGAGCGTGCTCTTCAAGAAGCGGAACCCTTTGGGGAAACAAGCGTTCAGCATCTTCGAAGAAGGCTGGATAAGTTCAAGAGATTCATAGAGCAAGGGAAGCTGACTAAAAGGGTTACTTTCAGTATGCCATTGGAGGAAAACGAGAAACATCTAAAAGAGATGGATGAGCTAGAGAAGCAGTATCCGACAGATAGTAACTTATTCCGGTTTGGTTATTTCAAGGGTTACATCGACGTCACTCTTGGTTCCGGAACAGCTTTCTATTTTGATCCGTATGAATATGATCCCAACCCGGCTGGACTGCCACAGATGTGTCTTATGCAGAGCTCGAACACACGGTTATTATTGCTGATAAAATGGGATTACAGATTAGAATCCATGCAACTTGGGATAAAGCGAACAACTTGATTCTGAATGCGTACAAAATAGCTCAGCAGGTTAAAGGCTGGTGGGACAGCCGCCATCCCATTAAGGATGCTGCGAATGTATCCCCATAGGATTTTCCGCGATTTACAAAGCTTAGTATATTAGTATAATAGTTTCGGTGCAGCCAAGCCACCTCATAGTAGTCAAACGCGTCGCAGAGAAACGACTCGGTCTAGAATGCTGCAAAAGCACCTATGCTTTCAAGAGCTTTTTGGAATAAGGATTTCATGTTGATTGGAACAGTTTAGAATTTAATATCTATGAATCCGCGGGAGAACCCCTATGGAGCAGCCACAAGAAAGGACCATGAGGGTGAACTAGAGAACTATTGGTTTCCAGAGCAAAAAATTTCAATGGAGAAAGCAATTGAGCTTTATACTCTTGGATCAGCTTATGCTGAATTCATGGAAGATCGAAAAAGCATGTTAAAGGTTGGTTATCTAGCCAATATGGTTATTTTTAACAATGATTTGATGACCATTCCTTATGATGAGATAATGAAAACAAAAGTCGAATACACCATTGTCGGGGGAAAGGTCGTCTTTTACGGGCAAGGCGCAGATTAATTTCATACATCTGTCCGGTAAGAGATATAATGAGAGCATTACGTAAGCATTTTTTTAAAAACTTTATTCTAAAAAAGAGAGTTAACTTCATATAAACTTTGTAAGGAGGAAAAATGAGGTATTTGGCAAGAGTTTTTCTTTTAGGATTATTGATTCTAACTCTTGAGTTCATTGCTTTTCCAGAGTCAACTTTTTCTATTGAAACTCAAAACTACGACGTCAAAGTCGAAAAAGGAGTTGCTGCCTCTATGAGAGATGGAGTAAAACTGTATGCTACTGTTATACGCCCAGATACTCAGGGCAAATTTCCTGTTATACTCATACGGACCCCTTACAATAGAGAAAGGTTCGAGAATTCTTCTTCTTTTCCTCGCTATGCAGCCCAAAGGGGCTATGTCGTTATTATCCAGGACGTGAGGGGTCGCTATTCTTCTGAGGGGGAATTCCTCCCTTATTCTCAGGAGATAAATGATGGCTATGATTCAGTGGAATGGGCAGCAGCTCTTCCCTACTCCAATGGTAAAGTAGGGACACATGGATGTTCTTATTTGGGAGCTGTGCAGTGGTTACTCGCCACAGCTGGCCCGCCTCATTTAATTGCTATTTTCCCTCAATGTTGCTTTGCTAATGGTCGGCATTTTTTCTATTATGGCGGAGCTTTTAGTTTAGGTTGGATCTCTTGGCTGTATGATATGATACCTGATATTAAGCGTCGACGAGGGGTGGAAGTTCCTTCAGAAGAAGAGGCCAGTCGGCAGCGGACAAGAGAGATATGGAAATGGTATCGTTTTTTGCCGCTTAAGCAACTCCCACTTTTAAAAGAATTTTGCCCTTATTATTATGAATGGCTTGATAACCCCGATGATGGTCCTTATTGGGACTTTGTAAATATCGAGAAAAAGCATAATCAAATTGCTGTCCCTGCTTATAATCTTTCAGGCTGGTTCGATGATAGCTACGGACAGCCAGGTGCGATCAAAAATTTCACTGGGATGAGAAAAAATGGGAAAACAAAAACAGCCCGCGAGGGACAGAAGCTCATCATAGGACCCTGGACTCATATTCCTGTATTTTGGGGCAATCTCAACTCAAAAATTGGCGATATCGATTTTGGACCTGAGGCAGTGGTAGATCTTAATGCATTAGTGATTCGCTGGTTTGATTATTGGCTGAAAGGCATCAATAATGGCATAATGGATGAGCCTCCGATAAAAATATTTGTTATGGGTGATAACAAATGGCGATATGAGCAGGAATGGCCTCTGAAGCGAACTGAATTTACTCCCTTCTACTTGCATAGCCAAGGGAAGGCTAACTATTTAAATGGCGATGGCTATCTTGACAGAGAAATCCCTGCGATAGAAAGCCCAGATCGCTATATTTATGATCCCGCCAATCCAGTTATTAATTACATTTGGGAAGCCGGACCTCAAGATCAGAGACCTATTGAGATTAGGAACGATGTATTGGTTTATACATCAAAGCCTTTAGCCAGGGATTTAGAAATCACTGGCCCCATAAAGGCTGAAATATGGGCTTCCTCCTCAGCAAAGGATACGGATTTTTTATTTATGGTTACAGATGTTTATCCTGATGGTTATTCGCAGAATATTCATCCATCATTTGGTGTTGTTAGAGCAAGATACCGAGAGTCAGAGTCGAAGCCGTTATTGCTTTCACCTGGGAAAATATATAAGTTTACTATCGGCGAGGTGTATACCAGCCATGTTTTCAAATCCGGCCATCGGATAAGAATATCCATAACCAGCAGCTATTTTCCTTATATTGACCGAAATCCAAACACTGGGCATCCTTTTGGCGAAGATGCAGAACTCATCACAGCTACTCAAACTATTTATCATGATGGTAGATATCCATCACGAATAATATTGCCGATAATCCCGAGATAAACAAAATAAAATTCTCTTCATATATGAGAATGTAGTCTTTTCTAAAACAGAAACTTATCATGTGGATTTTGTGCCGTCCAAAATTCGTTTTGTTCAGAGGCTTCTATTTTGATAATATTTTGCGGTTACTTCTGTTAGAGAAATAGAAGCATACCTTTATTTCGAAGTTTTAAAAAAGGAGTCTTATATGATCAAAGAAACCAAATTCACATTCTTGCTCGCCGCTATCCCATTTCTGACTTTGGTCCTTGCCTTGTCTTCTGTGAATAGGCTTGAGCCGGTCATCCTGGGGCTACCGTTCATCCTCTTCAGGATCGTCGCCTTGTTTCTGTTAACGCGGGCTATTCTCGTTGTTGCTTTCCGACTTAAGAAAAAATATAACGCGGCGGCCAAGTACAGCGAGAAATGAATGCGGTGCTAATTATTATCTTTGCCCTCATCTTTTTTTCGTCGCTACTCGGCATTTACGCAGGCCGGCAGGTGCCAACGAATCTCGAAAAATGGACGATTGGTAGACGCCATTTCAGGGCCGTTTAATTTTTCAACCTAAGTAGCCGCCACCTTGACTCTATCCGAGGCTATCTCTTCTAGGTTAAGCCATTCTTTAAACATAACAGGCTCTCCCTTTAGGAGCTTTTGAAAATCTGCCCAGATTACGTTAAAACGGCGCAAATGATAACCCCTGCCCGTTCCTTAACCAGAATGATCGTGGCTCAAAAGATTTAAGGCTGATTCCCTGCTAGATGAGGGCGTTGGGAGCAATGCCCACAACATCCTTGATTTCGGGAAAGGTGGCGCCGAGGCGAATGGTGAGCCACCGCCTTTTGAGCCGATTCTGTTGTTTCCATTTACATCTCATCAGAGGCTACGACCGTTGACATTTTTCCGACGTGCTTCCCCTGCTCAGAGGAATCTTTAGCCGTCGTCTCAAGCAGACGTGAGCCCAACATGACTTTGGCCCATTTCTTGATTCATCGCTCCCGGGTATGGCAGCAATCTATCGCCCTCGACATCTGGAACAGACTGTTCTTTATTGGGTCTTATTTCATTATTTCGATAGATTCCTTGCGCAGTATGAGGGACGTTTCGAGAAAGAGTACGGATTCTTCCGACCCATTATCAAGAAGGTGGTCGAATGATATCTTGTCTGTGGCAACACGCACTGCGGCTTTGCCGGATTTGCTGTCTGGACTGCCATGCGGAGCATCTTTTAACGTTCTCATGTCCAATGAAAGAATTCTGCGCCTCCTGCCATTCGAAGTGCCGTAAGGAGTGGCCCAAGTGGATGCTGGAGGAGCTTCTCCTTGATCTCCCCCATCAGGCCGTTTTCACGATCCCTAAAATACCCCGCATCTTCTTCCAAATACAACCGCCGGCTCCTGGGGGTACTTTGCCGCTTGACCGTCCGGGCACTTCCCAAATACCTCTAGGCCAAAAACGGCGCAGAACTAATGCCTGGTGTTGTCGCCGTCATCCAGTCGTTTGGAGAGAATATCACTTTCCATCCCCATGCCCACCTCCTAGTGAAGGGGGAAGGAGAAGATTCTGAGGGAATATTTCATTATCTCTCTGAGTTTCGAGACATCCTCCTGGCCGAGTTTTTCAAGCACGGGGTCTTCGTTTTTCTCCTTCGCCAGGAGCTCATCTCTGATGCCCTAGTGGAGAAGATCTTAGCCTTGCGCCACTCCGGCTTCTCAATCCATAGCAAGGTCAAAGCCAAAACTCGAAGAGAGGCCGAGCGAGTGGGAAACACATGATCCGTTCGCTCCTTTCCCTGGAATGCATGCTCTTCGTTGAGAAAGGAGGAAGGTCTACTCATGTAGCCTACCAAGAATAGCTCCTGGGCGCTGAAACGTCTACTGAGTATTATTCATAATTTTCTTTTGACAGGGAAGGAAAGGTCTTGGTGAGTTAATAGCCTTCTTGAACGCTTCCACGGCTTTTTGATGAATTTCAAAAATCCCAAATATTCGGATAATGCTTAATTTGGGGAAAAAATTAGAGAATTAAATCTAATAAATACCAATCTAAAAAACTTTTGCCCTCTTTTAAGTTATAAATGAGCCTCAGCGAAGTATCTTTTTCGACCCATCACCCTCTGAAAATGAGCTAAAATCCTGCTCTTTCCCTCCTCCCAAAA
>Ga0209102_1001898_pt1 | contig 10210 bp, 13 predicted proteins | sample ConPoolayeHmetaG_FD_185483 | JGI IMG/M metagenome (GOLD analysis project Ga0209102, IMG submission 185483) | Hot spring microbial mat communities from California, USA to study Microbial Dark Matter (Phase II) - Cone Pool mat layer H metaG... ... | reverse complement strand
ACTATGATCCCCGATGGAATGGAGACCTCAAAAAGAAGGGATTGCGACGAAGATTCGATTTTTGATCTGGATGGCTATATCACGGATGGAATGGAGACCTCAAAAAGAAGGGATTGCGACAACAGATGTGGGAATTAACTTTTCCAAATCTTTTAGATGGAATGGAGACCTCAAAAAGAAGGGATTGCGACTTCAGTTGCCTTTTGCTCAAATCCCCCAACCTAACAGATGGAATGGAGACCTCAAAAAGAAGGGATTGCGACTCATCTTTCCTCCTTTATTTCCCCCTAAAATAAAAAGATGGAATGGAGACCTCAAAAAGAAGGGATTGCGACATGTATTGACCCTGACCGTCCTTGAATAGCCGAAGATGGAATGGAGACCTCAAAAAGAAGGGATTGCGACCTATTATTATTTTTTTCATCTCCTTCCTCCTTTCTTGATGGAATGGAGACCTCAAAAAGAAGGGATTGCGACTAAATAGCGAATCTGCAAATCGACGGAGCCTATGATAGATGGAATGGAGACCTCAAAAAGAAGGGATTGCGACACTATGATCCCCTTAGATCCCCGAAAAAGGATAGCCGATGGAATGGAGACCTCAAAAAGAAGGGATTGCGACTGCACTCAGAACTACAATATTTTTGCCACCATCTTGATGGAATGGAGACCTCAAAAAGAAGGGATTGCGACTCTGCCGAATCTCTAGTTCGGCAGAGGGGGGGATGATGGAATGGAGACCTCAAAAAGAAGGGATTGCGACAATCTGCAAATCGACGCAGCCTATGATAAATTTCTGATGGAATGGAGACCTCAAAAAGAAGGGATTGCGACGCTAATGATTCGCCAAATGCTAGGTTTCATTCTTTCTGATGGAATGGAGACCTCAAAAAGAAGGGATTGCGACGAAGCCCAGAAATGGCTTTCAGTTGCCTTTTATTTAGATGGAATGGAGACCTCAAAAAGAAGGGATTGCGACCATCAGGCAAGATATAACCCCGCCCATAACGAAAAGATGGAATGGAGACCTCAAAAAGAAGGGATTGCGACGCTTACTTCATACAGGCTTTCGCCCGTATAACGGATGGAATGGAGACCTCAAAAAGAAGGGATTGCGACTAAAAATAAAACCTGGGTGTCTTCTTCTTCCATAGATGGAATGGAGACCTCAAAAAGAAGGGATTGCGACGATCCCCGAAAAAGGATAGCCTTTTTCGGTATCCAGATGGAATGGAGACCTCAAAAAGAAGGGATTGCGACGCTTCTTCTTCAGAAATCCCCAAAACAGTAAGAGCGGATGGAATGGAGACCTCAAAAAGAAGGGATTGCGACTATGCGATCATTTTTTTCTTTGAAATTTATTTTTAGATGGAATGGAGACCTCAAAAAGAAGGGATTGCGACTTCAGTTGTCTCTTAGAAAGAGAAGAAATTTTAAGATGGAATGGAGACCTCAAAAAGAAGGGATTGCGACATTCCCTCTCCTTCCATACCACCTCCTTTTTTTCGATGGAATGGAGACCTCAAAAAGAAGGGATTGCGACGTAATCTTGGGACCCCCAAATTATTAAACCGTTTCTTTTGATGGAATGGAGACCTCAAAAAGAAGGGATTGCGACTCTATGTGATATTTTCTAATCGCCCCCCAGCTTACGGATGGAATGGAGACCTCAAAAAGAAGGGATTGCGACTTTTCTATGAAAAATACTCCTCCATCACTAATTAAATCGATGGAATGGAGACCTCAAAAAGAAGGGATTGCGACGGTTAAAAAACTCCACCCCGGACGGATTTTTTGATGGAATGGAGACCTCAAAAAGAAGGGATTGCGACCTTTCAGTTGTCTTTTACTTAAATCCCCCAACCTGATGGAATGGAGACCTCAAAAAGAAGGGATTGCGACCCTTCCTCTCTTGCTATGTTCCAGAAAGAAAGAGAGATGGAATGGAGACCTCAAAAAGAAGGGATTGCGACTGACCGCTTCTCTTTATTTTCATTCTTCCTCCTTTGATGGAATGGAGACCTCAAAAAGAAGGGATTGCGACACCTGGAGTATACACATGTTTATGTGTCGGTTGAGATGGAATGGAGACCTCAAAAAGAAGGGATTGCGACCTTTTCCAAATCTTTTAATTCAATCATCATTCCTCGATGGAATGGAGACCTCAAAAAGAAGGGATTGCGACTAGTTTTATTCATCGGGATTTCCCAGTCATAGATTTGATGGAATGGAGACCTCAAAAAGAAGGGATTGCGACTCAACAGATGTGGGAATTAACTTTTCCAAATCTTGATGGAATGGAGACCTCAAAAAGAAGGGATTGCGACCACCCGCAACTCTTTCGGTTCTAGCTTTTCCATAGCGATGGAATGGAGACCTCAAAAAGAAGGGATTGCGACCAGGTAATCACCTGGGTGCCCGGGAATAAATAAAGATGGAATGGAGACCTCAAAAAGAAGGGATTGCGACAATTTTTCAAATACCTTTGCCTCAGGGCTTTTTTCGATGGAATGGAGACCTCAAAAAGAAGGGATTGCGACACCCTCCAAAAGGAGGGCTTTTTCCGTTTCAGTTTGATGGAATGGAGACCTCAAAAAGAAGGGATTGCGACTAATAAGTTTATTGAGCAGTTCTTCATCGGTTAAAAAAGATGGAATGGAGACCTCAAAAAGAAGGGATTGCGACCCCCCCAAGAGTTATTACCTTAGAACGAAGAAAATGATGGAATGGAGACCTCAAAAAGAAGGGATTGCGACTCCGGGAAGGGTGGGAAAAGATAGATAAAAAAACCGATGGAATGGAGACCTCAAAAAGAAGGGATTGCGACATCCTTCCCCCTTTCCTCTTTTACCCCCCTAAATAGATGGAATGGAGACCTCAAAAAGAAGGGATTGCGACCGTCTTTTTTCTGTATTATCCCTATTAACTCACCTTGGATGGAATGGAGACCTCAAAAAGAAGGGATTGCGACCTTTCTAAATCTTTTAATTCAATCATCCTTCCCCCTGATGGAATGGAGACCTCAAAAAGAAGGGATTGCGACCCATCCGGGGTTAAAAAACTCCACCCCGGACGAATGATGGAATGGAGACCTCAAAAAGAAGGGATTGCGACTGCCCGGGTATAGATAAAATCCATCCGGGGTTAAAAAGATGGAATGGAGACCTCAAAAAGAAGGGATTGCGACTAAATCTTTTAATTCAATCATCCTTCCCCCTTTCCTGATGGAATGGAGACCTCAAAAAGAAGGGATTGCGACCTATCCGTTTCATGTGTGACGCTATCCGTTTCACGTGGATGGAATGGAGACCTCAAAAAGAAGGGATTGCGACCTGGATTCCAACTATAGTCCGTCCATTCGATTTTAGATGGAATGGAGACCTCAAAAAGAAGGGATTGCGACTCCTCGGGGATCCAGTCCTCGACTATGATCCCCGATGGAATGGAGACCTCAAAAAGAAGGGATTGCGACTCCAAATTCGGGGTTCTACTCGATGTGCGCAGTGCGATGGAATGGAGACCTCAAAAAGAAGGGATTGCGACAATTTGCCGAACCTCTTGTTCGGCAGAGGGAGGGATGATGGAATGGAGACCTCAAAAAGAAGGGATTGCGACCAAGACGAAATCTTGGGACCCCCAAACTATTTTTCGATGGAATGGAGACCTCAAAAAGAAGGGATTGCGACAAGACGAAATCTTGGGACCCCCAAACTATTTTTCCTTTGATGGAATGGAGACCTCAAAAAGAAGGGATTGCGACCACCCAGGTTCGATGGCAAACAATACTTTTTCCCCGATGGAATGGAGACCTCAAAAAGAAGGGATTGCGACCCCCGAAAAAGGATAGCCTTTTTCGGTATCCATGATGGAATGGAGACCTCAAAAAGAAGGGATTGCGACTTGATTCTGAGCGAAGATCTTTTTCCTCGGGGATCGATGGAATGGAGACCTCAAAAAGAAGGGATTGCGACCCTCCTTTCTGATATAAAGATAATACTTTTAATGTCGATGGAATGGAGACCTCAAAAAGAAGGGATTGCGACATCTAGATGGAAGTTCAAGCTGAAATAGTAGTGGGATGGAATGGAGACCTCAAAAAGAAGGGATTGCGACTAATTGAACCCTGGCAATTTCCATTTCATTTTCGGGATGGAATGGAGACCTCAAAAAGAAGGGATTGCGACCGAAGCCTTTGATAAATTTCTAGCTCCGCCGGTTCGATGGAATGGAGACCTCAAAAAGAAGGGATTGCGACTCCCCTTTTTATTTTCATTTCTCCTCCTTTCCTCCGATGGAATGGAGACCTCAAAAAGAAGGGATTGCGACATCTGTTCCATGAAGATACTTTTTCTAGAAACAAAGATGGAATGGAGACCTCAAAAAGAAGGGATTGCGACCTAAGACAACAGCATCATGATCATATCCTTGATTACAGATGGAATGGAGACCTCAAAAAGAAGGGATTGCGACCCCAGGCAATAAAACAAAACCAAAGCCAAAGCCCTAAGATGGAATGGAAACCTCAAAAAGAAGGGATTGCGACTTCAAACAAAACGCTAATATGTTCTGGAAACATGATGGAATGGAGACCTCAAAAAGAAGGGATTGCGACTTAATTTTTTCTCCTATTCTAATTATTTTCATCTCGATGGAATGGAGACCTCAAAAAGAAGGGATTGCGACATGGCCTCCCGTTGTTCATCGGTAAGATTCCTTAAGATGGAATGGAGACCTCAAAAAGAAGGGATTGCGACCAGACGATTTTTTTATTTTTTAAATCTATATACGATGGAATGGAGACCTCAAAAAGAAGGGATTGCGACCTTCCTTAGAAACCCCCAAAACCCTAAGAGCATGAATTGATGGAATGGAGACCTCAAAAAGAAGGGATTGCGACAGTGAGCCTTTCCTCAAACTCACGCTTGGACACATTGATGGAATGGAGACCTCAAAAAGAAGGGATTGCGACATTTCTTGTTCAACAGAAGTAGGAATTAATTTTTCGATGGAATGGAGACCTCAAAAAGAAGGGATTGCGACCGCCATTTCATCTGGAGTTTGAATTTTTTCTTGATGGAATGGAGACCTCAAAAAGAAGGGATTGCGACATCTGTCCCGCAAAGAAATCCCCTCTAAAAACAGATGGAATGGAGACCTCAAAAAGAAGGGATTGCGACCATTAGAACGCATTTTAAGCCCATTTTTTTGATGGATGGAATGGAGACCTCAAAAAGAAGGGATTGCGACTTACAAAATAAACAAACTTCGTCATTTCTTTTATTTTTGATGGAATGGAGACCTCAAAAAGAAGGGATTGCGACCATTAGAACGCATTTTAAGCCCATTTTTTTGATGGATGGAATGGAGACCTCAAAAAGAAGGGATTGCGACTGAGCCTTTCCTCAAACTCACGCTTCGATACATTGATGGAATGGAGACCTCAAAAAGAAGGGATTGCGACATTCAAATAAATTCTCATAATTTCCTCCTTTCTGATGATGGAATGGAGACCTCAAAAAGAAGGGATTGCGACCCCCAACCTTGATCGCCAACTCGACAGCTAAAGGATGGAATGGAGACCTCAAAAAGAAGGGATTCCGACCGGCACTATATCGTTTGCCGTCATCGTGCATTGGATGGAATGGAGACCTCAAAAAGAAGGGATTGCGACCCCAGGCAATAAAACAAAACCAAAGCCAAAGCCCTAAGATGGAATGGAAACCTCAAAAAGAAGGGATTGCGACTTCAAACAAAACGCTAATATGTTCTGGAAACATGATGGAATGGAGACCTCAAAAAGAAGGGATTGCGACACCCGGGTAATTTCCTGCCCTCCGGGGAACAGCCAGATGGAATGGAGACCTCAAAAAGAAGGGATTGCGACAAAAAGATAGAGGAAGCATCCCTTCTCCCTAAGCGATGGAATGGAGACCTCAAAAAGAAGGGATTGCGACATGTGCGATATTTTTAAAATATGAGATGAAACATTTTAAATAATGAACTTAAATCAAAGGAACAAATTTATATAAGAGTAGCAAAGATTGGATAATTTAAAGAGAAAATTTTATAATAAAATTATTTATGGTAGTAATTATTAGAATAAGGGAACAAAGAAATAATGTAGTATTACTAAAAAATTTGTTTAATTAGAATTAGAGATGATAAAATTCTTAATGAAAAAATTAAAAATATTGGAGCGAAAAAATGAAAAAATTGCTTATTATTAGTGTCGGAGGAACAATTTCTCCGATTATTTATTCTATTAAACATCATAATCCTAATAATATTATTTTTTTTACGTCTCTAGAAACAGAGACACAAATAGCTGAAATTTTCCGCCGGAATGAACTTAAAGACTTTGAGAATTTTGAGAAAATAGTCACTCCTTCGGCTGAAGATATTAATTTATGCATGGGATCCATTCTTAATAGATTGCCAGAGATATTAAGCCGGTGGGGAATTGGATTCTATGAAGTTATAGTTGATTATACAGGAGGAACAAAATCAATGTCTTCTGCATTAGTTTTAGCAACTATAGAATATACAAAATGCTTCTCTTATATTGGAGGAGAAAAGAGAAATAAAGATGGTATAGGTGTAGTTATTAATGGTCAAGAAAGAGCATTGATTTTAAAAAATCCATGGGATGAATTGGCCATAGAAGAAAAAAAAAAGATATGCCTTCTTTTTAACTCTGGAAGATATCTGGCAGCTAAGGAGGTCGCTGAACGAACAATAAATAAAGTATCTCAACGCGAAAAACCATTTTTTGAGATATTGAAGCGATTGATAAATGGTTATTATATGTGGGATTCATTTAAGTATAATGCAGCCCAGAATGATTTAAGTTGGGCAAAGCGAGAGCTTAAGATATGTTGCACTCAGCTGCACAATCGACATAATCTTTTTTTATTATTAAATAAGATAGAAGATAATGAAAAGTTTTTAAAAAAAATTTTGTCAAAATCAGAACACAACGGACCCATAACGACAGATCAAACCAATAATGGCGAAGGTGCCGAAGATATAAAGAGAGAAGAACATCGTTTGTATGACATGTTGGCAAATGCTAAGAGAAGGGCAATTTTGGAAAATCGCTATGATGATGCCATTGTTCGTATCTATAGTGTCTTAGAGAAAAAGGCTCAATTAGAGCTAAAGAAATATGGAATAGAAGCCTCAAATATAAACCCCATTTTACTTCCTAAAAGTATAAGAAATGAGATTGAAACAAAATGTTTTAATGAAAAGAAGAAAAAGATTGAAGTGGGGCTCTATAACGGTTATAAGATCTTAAAAGCTAAAGAAGAGGAGATAGAAGAAAAAGGTGTTGGGTATAGGTTTTTCGAAAACTTCGAAAAGTTAATAAAACCGATTCTCAATCTTAGGAATAGTAGCATAATTGTCCATGGAGAAAATCCTTTAGATGAAAAAAAATTTAATTCAGCTTGGGTAAATTGCCTAGAGTTCCTCGAGATTGAAGAAAAGCAACTCCCTCAGTTTCCCATTTTAGAGCTTTGATAAATTAAGAAAAAATCTATTTCTTATTCCCCGAAAAAACATTTTAGAATTATTTCATTTATAGAATTGCCATTAGAACTACATGATAATCCTAAAAGGAATTTACTATGAGTGGAAGATATCTTTATTTGATAGCTTATGACATTGCGGATGAAAGACGCCTGAATCGCGTCAGAAATTTTCTTAAAGGGTATAGCACTGGCGGCCAAAAATCAGTTTATGAGTGCTTCTTAACAGAAGCAGAACTAAATCATATTACTGAAGATTTAGCCATCTTGATTGATGAATTTCATGATAGAGTTCACATTTTTAAAATAGAAAGAAGGGCAAAAATTTATGCTCTCGGTATAGCTGTGTTACCTAATGACCCTTCTTTCTTTTATATTGGTTAAAATGGGTACTCTTTATATAGATCGAAAAGATATAGAGTTGAGAATGGATGGCAGGGCTATTGCCTTTTATTTGAAAGAACAAAAGGAAGGGATTGTTCCCCTAGGGCCGATAAAAAGGGCTATTATTGTGGGTAATGTTCGCCTTGAAGCCGCTGTTCTTCATAAATTAGCTTTTAATAACATAAGTACCATTTTTCTCTCTGGTAAAAGATTGCGCTTTGCAGGGGTGCTTCATGGTAGATTTCACAAAAACGGGATTTTACGCTTAAAACAATATGAGAAAAAGCTAACATCTTTTGCCTTAACTATATCTTCTGAATTGATAAAGAAAAAACTGGAAAAGAAGATTGAATTCTTGAAGGAATTAATTGAATTAAGAAAAGATATGAGTTTTGAATTATTAAAAGCCGTTCAAACAATTGAAACAATAATAGCTCAAGTTGAAGAGCAGCCAAACTTAGAGTCATTAAGAGGTTTAGAAGGGAGTGCAGCAAGTGCTTATTTTAAAGCTTTTTCTTCAGTTTTTTCACCCTCTTTCGAGTTTCGCGGCCGTGTGCGTCGGCCCGCATCGGATCCGGTTAACGCTCTTCTCTCGTTAACTTACACTATCCTTCATTTTGAGATGGTTAGAAATATAGAATGTATTGGACTTGACCCATTTATCGGTTTTTATCATTCATTTGAATATGGTCGCGAATCTCTTGCTTGCGACTTGGTTGAGCCCTTTCGCCCGGACGTAGACAGATTTGTTTATAAGGCGTTTAAAGAAGAGCAATTGAGAATTACTGATTTTACTAAAGAAAGTTGTAACGATGCTTGTTATTTGAAGAAAAATAGTAGGAAAAAATATTTTTTTCTTTATGAATCATGGGCAAAAATTCAGAGACCATTGTGGGAAGAAGAAGTAAGAAATTTAGCAAGGAGGATAGGTGATGGGTCGAACACTTTATTTGACTGAAAATGATAAATTTAGAGCCGTAGCCGATGGCCCTTCTATATGGATAGATTGGGAAAATAAAGCAGGGCGAAGGATTCCTTTACGTTTGATTAGTCGGTGTATTATTGTGGGTAATATTCTAGTAGAATCAAATCTAATCTCAATTTTAGCTGTTAATAATATTCCTATCGTTCTTACCGATCTATCAGGTCATGAATTAGCTACTATACTACCTTATAATCATAGGTTGCCCAAACATTTTCGAGAACAGCGGATATTTCTAGAAACAAAAAAAAATAGAGAGAGATTTATAAATTGGGCTAAAGTAAAGAGAATGACTCTTCAGATTAAATTAATAAAGAAAATTTTTCCCAAAAAGGCGGGAAGATTTGCGATGGGTATTGGAGAAGAGGATTATCAATTTTTAATTTCTTCTTTTAAACAGAGAAGTTATGCTAAATGGGATATTATAAAGGGATTTATAGTTAATCTTTTTAGGTCTTTAATTATTGAACATCTAATTAGGTCTAATCTTAACCTTGACCTTGGCATCATCCATAGATATCACAATTTTGGTTTAGTCCTTGATTTTTGTTATATTTTAGAACCACAAATTGATGAGCAATGTATACAATTTTTTAAAGTATTGAATAATTTATCTTTTTTTGAGAGAAAAGAAAGAGAGTGGCGTGTGAATAAAGATGGAATAAAAGGGATAATTCAACGTTTTGAAAATAAAAAGGAAGAAAATGCAAATATTATTGCAAATACTTTAGATGAATTTTTTCAATTAATGAGGGAACTAAGGCTATGAAGAGTTCTTATCTTATTTCTTATGATATCGGAAATGATAATAGGTTATCCAAAGTTTTTAGATACCTGAAAGGGAAAGCAATTCATTTGCAATATTCAGTTTTTTACTGTTTTTTAAACTCAAAAGAAATATTAACTATAATTAAAGAATTAAGGGGGATGATAAATGAAAGAGAGGATGATGTCCGGATTTATCCTTTAGTAGATAATTTTAAATTCATAGTTTTAGGGCAAGGTGCACGGATTCCTGATGGCGTCGATATTATTTTGGAATAGTCAGTGTTGATTTTGTAATATTAAACGATAATAAGAATGGAATTTTAATCAAAATTAGATGGTTCAGGTGTATAAAGAAGAAATCGAGACTATTGGGAAAAATTTTGAATAGAACTTATGTGAGGAGTATTATTAATATTAGTCAGTGTACAAAATTGGTTGCAATTTGCTCTAGAGGAGAGAATCATCGTCAACTCTCCTTTTAAAACACAAGCCTTAAAGGAAAGGAGGTTAGTTTTACGATGGCTCAAAGAGATTATAAGGTAATTTT
>Ga0209102_1001897_pt1 | contig 10213 bp, 10 predicted proteins | sample ConPoolayeHmetaG_FD_185483 | JGI IMG/M metagenome (GOLD analysis project Ga0209102, IMG submission 185483) | Hot spring microbial mat communities from California, USA to study Microbial Dark Matter (Phase II) - Cone Pool mat layer H metaG... ... | reverse complement strand
CGCTCCCACCCTTACGAGTGACAACGCATGACTCGGGGCCAGTGTGGATCGCTACTCCTTCACTGTATGGCTCTTCCATCCACTACACCCTGCCGGTTTCTCCGGCGCACCAGGATTCAGGATTAAATATTCTCTTTTTCTCTGTGTGCTCCGGGGTCTCTGTGGCAAATTCAAAACCTCCTCTCCCCTGGGGGAGAGGATAAAGGTGAGGGGGCTTTAAAATTCCTCTGCGCTTTCAGCGTGCTCTGCGGTAAATTTAAAAGCGCACGAATAAAATATCCTGCAGGGCTTTTTCCAGGTGGGGATATTGAAATTGAAATCCCTTGTCTAAAAGTCTACGGGGAATAACTCTCTGTCCTTTGAGAATAACGGACCCAAATTCTCCTAAAACTAATTTTACTAAAAAACCAGGAGCAGGCATAAAAGAAGGTTTATTTAAAACTTTGCCTAAGGCTTTAGCCAGTTCTTTATTTCTTACTGGGTTAGGGGCACAAAAATTAAAAGGACCGGATAATGTCGGTTGCTTGCTCAGAAAAATAAAAGCTTCGGCTAAATCTTTTATATGAATCCAGGAAAACCATTGGTTTCCATCCCCAATCGGCCCTCCTAAATATTTTTTAAAAAGAGGTACCATCTGCCCAAGAGCCCCTCCTTTTTCCCCTAAAACTATCCCAAAGCGACTAATAACCACACGTACGCCTTTGTTTCGGGCTTGGAGGGCTTCATCTTCCCATTCTTTGGCTACTTGCGCCAGGAAATCATTCCCTGGCGGCGATTCCTCGGTTAATTCTTCGTCTTTGGTAAAGCCGTAATAGCCTACAGCTGAAGCACTAAAGAGAGTGAAGGAATGACTCAACGGAGCAGGTATTGCCTCCACGATATTTTTAGTGGTTTTAATCCTACTCTCCCTAATGGCTTTTTTATGTTCTTCCGTCCATTTGGCAAAAATGGAAGCCCCCGCCAGATTAATAACCGCATCATGATGAGAAACTTTCTCTTGCCATGGCCCCTTTTGGGTGGGGTCTCCTTGTAAATAAGAGATTTGCGGATGGGTGACTTGGGTATCCTTCAAAGAACGGGTTAAGACAGTTACTTCATATCCCTCCCTAAGTAAACGGGAAGTTAACTGCTTCCCCACAAAACCTGTTCCGCCAGTGATCAAAAATTTCATCTTAATCTCCTAAATAAATATTTTTTTCTTCAACAAATAAATTTTACTATTTTTCCCCTCATTCATAAAGGGAAAACCATGGTTAAAGTGTAATGCCTCACTGAAGGCTGGAAACTTTAACTTTTTAGGCTGCAAATCCGGAAATAATAACTTCTCAGCTGGCGAGAAGGAAAGGAGAGAAAAAACTTCCTTTTGTCCCATGATAAAGTTCTGCCTATTTTAAATGAAGCCTTAGGCCAGGGATTATTGTTTTAGAGCAAGGGTTTGACCCTTGCCGAATTTGGCCAGTCCTAAAGGCTGGCCCTACGAAATAAGAAAAACTAATTTTTCTTACTGTGTCACCCACCATGCGGTGTGGCATTACGGTTAATGTTTTTTTACCAACTGCCGAAAATAATTATAAAAAATAATATTCTCGCGCCTGGTAAAAGCCGCATGAGGAGAAAAAGGTGACCCCAATGGCGGAAGAAAAACCAGTAAGAGTGCTTAGTGTAGATGATGAAGAAGGGTATCAAACTCTCTTAGCGAGCATTTTTAAGAGAAATAATTGGGACTATAAATTTGCTGTGTGTGGTAAGGAAGCGCTGGAAAAACTAAGGGCTTGGAGCCCCGATCTTATTTTCCTCGACCTTATGCTGCCCGACATAAATGGTTTTGAAGTTTGCTCGCAAATCAAGAGCGACCCCGCAACTCAACATATTCCGGTAATTATGGTAACCGGACTCGCAGATAAAGATTCAAAAATCAAAGGTCTTAATGCCGGGGCTAATGATTTTATCGCCAAGCCTTTTGATGTTATGGAATTAATGATCAAAGCGAATAATCTTTTAAAACTAAAAGAATTTGAAGAACTTAAAGTGAAAAATGAAATCCTTACGCAGATGTTCAAAGCCATCGAGGCGGCCAAAAAAGACTGGGAATTAACTCTTAACTGTTTAGAGGACATCGTCCTGCTGGTAGATAAAAAAGAAAAAATTCTGCGTTGCAACAGAATCTTGATGACCCTAACTGGGAAATCTTATGATGAGCTCCTCCATAGAAATTGGCGAGAAGTCCTCCACGAGAATGGTTTCCGGCAGATTCCTTCCGGTTCTAATCAAGGCGAATTTTCTCACCACCTGGGTAAATGGTTCTTATACTATGCTTATTCAATCAAAGAAGCCGAAGAAACTAATATCGCAACTGTAATCACCCTGAAAGATATCACTGAAAGGAAGATAATAGAAGGGCAGCTTGTGCAAGCCCAGAAGTTAGAGGCGATTGGTCATCTGGCTGCGGGAATCGCCCACGAAATTAATACCCCTATCCAATATGTTGGAGATAACACACGCTTCTTGATGGACACTTTTAAAGATCTGCATAAGCTTTTGGAGGTTTATGATAATTTGGCTGAGGCCGGGCAATCGCATGCAGAGCTCCAAGAAATCCTGGCAAATGTAGCGCTTCTAAAAAAGAGATAGATCTTGCTTACCTGCGCGAAGAAATTCCCAAAGCAATCAAGCAGTCTTTAGAGGGCGTGGAAAGGGTAGCCAAAATCGTGCGAGCCATGAAAGAATTCTCCCATCCCGGCCCTAAAGAAAAAACCCTCACGAATATTAATAGAGCTATTGAAAATACTATTACGGTAGCTCGAAATGAGTGGAAATATGTATCTGAAATGATTTTAGATTTAGATCCGGATTTACCTTTAGTTCCCTGTCACCCGAACGAGTTCAATCAAGTAATTCTTAATTTAGTGATTAATGCCGCTCACGCCATCGCTGATGTGGTTGGTAAAGGGGCCACAAACAAAGGAAAGATCACGGTGAGCACCAGGCGCAAAGGAGATAAAGTAGAAATCAGCGTAAAAGATACAGGTACTGGGATTGCTCCAGAGATTCGCTCCAAGATATTTGATCCCTTTTTTACGACCAAGGAAGTAGGAAAAGGGACAGGTCAAGGATTAGCCATTGCCCGTTCCATAGTGGTTGATAAGCATGGCGGCACGATTAACTTTGAAACGGAAGTCGGCAAAGGCACAACCTTTACGATCCATTTGCCTATTGGTAATGGAGGCAAATAAGTTTTTATGAAAAAGAAGATTCTCTTTGTCGACGATGAACCTAATCTACTCCAGGGCTTGCAGAGAATGCTCCGCCCTATGCGCGAAGAATGGGAAATGAGTTTTGTCCAAAGCGGGGCTGAAGCCCTAGAACTTCTCGGCCAGCAAAATTTTGACGTCATCGTCTCTGATATGCGCATGCCCGGGATGGACGGTGCTCAACTATTAACCGAAGTACAGAGGCGTTTTCCCCAAATCATCCGCATTATCTTATCGGGCCATTCGGATAAAGAGTTTGTCTTGAGGTCGGTCAAAGCTGTGCATCAATATCTTTCTAAACCGTGCGAGCCGGAAACATTAAAAGCTGTCATCAGCCGGGCTTGTTCTCTCGATCAATGGCTGGCCCAGGATTCCCTCAAAAAAATCGTCTCGCAAATCACTGTTTTGCCTAGCCTCCCCTCCCTTTATTTAGAGATCGTGGAGGCGCTAAATTCTCCTGAAATTTCCTTACACAAGATAGGCGACATAATTTCCAAAGATATCGGCATGACTGCTAAAATTTTGCAGTTAGTTAATTCTGCTTTTTTCGGATTACCCAGGCGCATTTCTAACCCTACCCAAGCCGTGACCTTGCTTGGTTTAGATTTAGTGAAAACCTTAGTCCTCTCCCTGAACATCTTCCAGCAATTCGACCAAAAGAAAATATCCCCCGCTATTCTGAACAACCTTTGGCAACACAGTTTTCGCACTGGAGTTATGGCTAAGAATATTGCCCAGTTGGAAAGTCCAGACCAGAAACTGATCGATGATGCCTTTACCAGTGGATTACTCCATGATTTGGGCAAACCGATCTTGATCATGAACTTTCCGGATCGTTATAAACAAATTGAAGAACTGAAAAAACAACGGCGAATCTCCTCCTGGGTGGGGGAAAAAGAAATAATAGGTGCCGAACATTCCGGCATAGGCGCTTATCTTTTGCGCCTTTGGGGGCTTCCTGATTCCGTGGTCGAAGCTGTGGCTTTTCATCACTCTTTTTCCATAGAGAGTACTGGGTTTACTCCCCTACTTGCTACTCAGGCTGCTAATATAATTTCCTATTTGTTAAACAATACGCAGGAATATCCGCCAGCTATATCTAATATGGACTATTGGGAAAAACTTGGGCTAACCGATAAGTTCCGCAGTTGGATGGAGATCTGCAAAAAAATGGACAACCCCGAAAGAGAAGGAGAGCAAAATGGAACGAATTTTATTTGTCGATGATGACGCAAATCTTTTGGCAGCTTACCATCGGCAATTAAGACATTACTTCTTTATTGATACAGCCCAAAATGGTCAACAGGGTCTGCAAAAGATAAAAGATAATAGTCCTTTTGCCGTCATCGTTTCTGATTATCGCATGCCGGGGATGGATGGAATTCGATTTTTGGCCGAAGCTAAAGAGAAGTCTCCCGAAAGTGTGCGCATCTTATTCACTGGATACGCTGATTTAGAAACGGCCATTGGGGCGGTAAACGAAGGAAATATCTTTCGTCTCTTGACCAAGCCATGCCCTCCCGAGGTCTTGACCAACGCTCTTGAGGCGGCGGTGAAACAATATCGTCTGGTAATGGCTGAGCGGGAACTCCTGGATAAAACCCTGCGCGGATGTCTAAAGGTTTTAAGTGATGTCCTTTCTTTACTCAACCCTGATGCCCTTGGGCGGGCTTCACGAATTACTCGTTTTGCCTGCCAGATCGCCACGGAGATAGGGGTATCGGAAATGTGGCAAATAGAGACAGCAGCCATGCTTTCGCAGATTGGCTGCATAATCTTGCCTGAAGACACTTTTCAAAAGGTTTGTAAGGGGGAAAAACTTACTCCAGAAGATTCTCAGCTTTACAATATGCATGTATCTATTGCTTCTGATCTCATCGCCAAGATACCTAGGATGGAGAATATCGCCAAGATCATCCTTTATCAAGAAAAGAATTATGACGGCTCCGGTATTCCCCCCGATCCATGCTCTGGTGAAGATATCCCTTTAGGTTCTCGTATTCTCAAAGTTTGTTTGGATTTTGATGTCCTAATAGGCAAGGGACTATCTAAAGGAAAGGCGCTTAGCCAGCTTCGCCAACGTACAGGATGGTATGATTTTGCCAAGAGCACAGGGGTCAAAGAGCCTATTCGTGTGCTTGTTCCTATTTCTTCTCCTGCCTAAGCGCTGTTCTTTGGGTTTTTTGTAATCCCCCACTGCAGGCTGAGCTTATAGATCGATTTTTTAATGGTCCCCCTTACCCTGCACCTTCCCGCAGAGACCGTGTCATAATTAATAAATAGCTATCTTTTGGTGCAGGGACCAGAGGTAGGCTAAAAGCAAGCCTGAGGCAGGCATGAACGAAGAAGCAGCAGTGGGATAATAAGAAGTTCACAACCCACCATCGATTTTCCACAAAGGACAGGCGGTTTAAATATTCCCTAATCAATTTTTAGAGCAGGCTTTTATGGTTTGCCGAATACGGCCAGGACAAGCCCTTGCCTTACTGGGCTTTGGGAAATAATTAAGAATCAATCTTCATTTGTAATATTCCTTTAATTGTGTTAGAAAAATTTTAAAGAACAAAATGAGCAAAAAGAAGAAACTTTTTATAATCTGCTTAATTATTTTAGCGATATTTGGCGGTTGGGTCTTGTACTCATTATATAACCGCCCGCCCAATGGGCCCACTATTTTCGTCTCGGGTAATATAGAAGTTACCACAGTAGATGTAGCCTTTAAAATCGCGGGAAAAATTGAAAAGCTCTTAGTGGAAGAAGGAGATTTAGTCAAGGAAGGACAACTTATAGCTACACTGGAGCATCAAGATCTCTTAGCCCAAAAGGCCAAATTGGCAGCAGCCCTGGAGGCGGCTCAATCTCGCCTCCCTGTGCTGCAAAAGAACATCGCTTTTCAAGAGCAGTCCATTAAACAAGAAATAGCCCAAGCGGCGGCAGGCGTGGAAGCTGCCCAAGCGCGTTTACAACTTCTCCTCAGTGGGGCACGTCCCCAAGAAATTCAGATGGCAAAGGCAGAAGTTGATCGCGCCTTAGCCGATCTGGAAAAGCGCCAAGCCGATAAAGAAAGGGCGGAAAAGCTTTTCCGAAACCAATATATCTCTGCCCAAGACTGGGATTTAGCCCGCACCGCCTATGAGGCGGCTTTAGCCATCTACCAGCGTGCTCAAGAGAACTATGCCCTCGTAATGGCTGGATCTCGCCCAGAAGAAATAGACCAGGCGCGTGCCCAGTTAGCCCAAGCTCAGGCTACGCTCAAATTGGCGGAAACTCGCCGCATGCAAATAGAGGTTCTCCGCCAAGAGTTAGCCACAGCCCAAGCGCAAATAAAAGAAGCGGCTTCGGCTCTACAATTAATGGAGACGCAAATTGGCTACTGTCGCCTCTTGGCCCCTTTGGCCGGAGTAGTGCTGGTAAAAAATGCCGAAGTAGGAGAATTTGTTGTCCCGGGAAGCGCAGTGGTCACTTTAGGAGATATCACTAAACCTTGGTTGAAAGCCTTTATTAACGAAAATGATTTAGGCCGGGTGAAATTGGGACAAAAAGTTTCGGTAACTACCGACAGCTATCCAGGAAAAATATACGTAGGTAAGATAATTTTTATATCTGCCGAGGCTGAGTTCACTCCGAAAAATGTGCAAACCGCTAAAGAAAGGGTTAAACTGGTTTACCGCATCAAAGTCAGTCTGGACAATCCGCAATTTGAACTGAAACCAGGAATGCCGGCGGAGGCGCAGATCCATTTAGAAGAAAATAAAAAATAAAGTTTTGAGTATTAATTCCGCCAGAGCGAAAATATTTTTTCTCAGTTCTTGGTCCTCAATATTTTAAATAATATGTGGGCGATTCAAACCGAAAATTTAACCAGAAAATTTGGTGAAGTAACTGCCGTCCATCGTTTTAATTTATCCGTCCGCCAGGGGGAAATTTTTGGTCTAGTCGGCCCTGATGGGGCCGGCAAAACAACGATCATGCGCCTTCTAACCGGCATTCTGTCTCCTACGGAGGGCGAAGCCTGGGTTTTAGGCCATTGCATTACGCACCAGGCCGAAGTAATCAAAGAAAAAGTTGGGTATATGGCTCAGCGGTTTGCCCTATATGGCGATTTAACCGTCATGGAGAATATTCAATTTTATGCCGATCTCTATGCCGTCCCCAAAAAGGAGCGCCTGGCACGCATAGAAAGACTCCTTGCTTTCAGCAATCTTTCCCCTTTCCAAAATCGGCTGGCTCAAAATCTTTCTGGAGGCATGAAGCAAAAGTTAGGCTTAGTCTGCGCTTTAGTCCATACTCCCCAAGTTCTTTTTTTGGATGAACCCACCAACGGAGTCGATCCCGTTTCCCGCAAAGATTTCTGGCGGATAATTTCCGACCTTCTGGAACAAGGTGTAACCGTTTTCGTTTCCACAGCTTACCTTGATGAAGCTGAACGGTGCCATCGGATCGGCCTGATTCATGAAGGGCATCTTCTCTTGTTGGGTACACCAGAAGAAGTCAAAAGCCGCCTGAAAGAAGAAATCTGGGAAATACATTGCTCAGCACGGATGAAAGCCCGGGATTTTTTATTAAGTTTACCTGGAGTGCGCCGGACCTGGATCTATGGAACCAAGATCCATGTTCTCTTGGAAGATGGCATTAAATTAGCCCCAAGGTTGGAAGGGGCCCTTAAAAATTCGGGGTTTGAGGTCTTTTCGATTAACCGGGTCGCCCCGTCTTTGGAAGATGTCTTCATCTCTACTATCCAAGAACGAAGAGGGGCAAGATGATTTTAAAGAATTAGGATATACTGATTGATTAATTTATGGTGAAGTCTAACCATAATAATTGGGCTGTAGAAATCGAGGACTTGGTAAAGAAGTTTGGCCCTTTTACGGCCGTCGATCATATTTCCTTAAAAGTACCTCCCGGTGAAATATTTGGCTTCCTTGGTCCTAACGGAGCGGGTAAATCAACCACTATCCGCATGCTCTGCGGTATTCTTACCCCTACTTCGGGAAAGGGGAAAGTGGGCGGCTTCGATATTTATAAAGAAACAGAGATGATTAAACAGAACATCGGCTACATGTCTCAAAAATTCTCTCTTTATGAAGACCTGACGGTAGAAGAGAATATCGACTTTTACGCGGGTATTTACCGGCTACCTCAAGCTCTGAAAAAAGAGCGGAAGGAATGGGTATTGCAAATGGCCGGATTAAAGGAGCGCCAGCACCATCTGACGCAGACTTTGGCTGTAGGCTGGAAACAACGTTTAGCCTTGGGTTGTGCCATTTTCCATCAGCCATCTATTCTTTTCTTAGATGAACCTACTTCGGGAGTTGACCCCCTTTCGCGCCGCCAATTCTGGGATTTGATTTACGAAATGGCGGCTAAAGGAGTTACTGTTTTCGTGACCACTCATTATATGGACGAAGCCGAATATTGCGACCGGCTGGCCTTAATTAATCAGGGAAGAATCATTGCTCTGGGAACTCCCGCGGAATTAAAGAGGCTGCATATGCCGGCCGCGGTCTGGGAGTTAGAAACAGATCAATTAGTGGCCACTTGGCGCTACCTCAAAGAAGAGGCTGCTCAAATAACTGAACTTCCCCTTATCCATGAAGTCGCCATCTTTGGCCATACTTTACATTTAATTGTCGAAAAAGGCCAAGACCTTTCCGCAATTTTACCAGCATTTTTAGGCGCTAAAGGTATATCTGTCAAAAGGATAGAAAGAATTGAACCATCTCTGGAAGACGTTTTCGTTTCCCTGGTTGAAGACAAGAATAAGAACGATTCGGGGAAAAAATGAAATTAATTCGCCTGCAGGCCATTGCCCGTAAAGAATTTATCCACATTCTCCGTGATCCGCGGAGTTTGGCGCTGGCCTTGACTATTCCTGTACTCCTCCTTCTCCTTTTTGGATACGCCCTGACTCTGGATGTGGATCGCATTCCTACCGCCATTTTTGATGCTGACCAATCACCGCAGAGCCGTGATTTCATTTCTTATTTTTTGAGCTCGAAGTATTTCCAGTATCAAGCTTCCGTATCCAGTTATAAAGATTTACAAAGAATGCTGGATCACGGTCAAATTTTAATGGGTTTGGTGATTCCTGACAATTTCTCCCGGGATTTGGAACTGAATCGGCCAACGACGGTGCAGGTTCTTTTGGATGGTACAGATGCCAATACGGCGACTATCGCCCAAGGGTATGCCCTGGCCATCGCTCTCCTTTACTCCCAGGAACTCCTCCATAAAAAAATGAACAGCCTGGGCATGGGCAAAGTCTCTCCACCCATTGAACCCCGGATTCGCATCTGGTTTAACCCTGATTTGGAATCACGCAATTTTATTATACCCGGTTTGATTGCCATTATTATGGCTATCCTGGCCGCCCTCCTAACTTCGGGGACGGTCGCCCGCGAATGGGAACGAGGAAATATGGAGCAACTAATTTCCACTCCCCTCCAGAAAGAAGAGTTAATTTTGGGAAAGTTGATTCCATATTTCGTCGTTGGCCTGGTTGATGTTTTTCTTTCGGTAGCCATGGGCAAATTCCTTTTTGGTGTCCCCCTGCGGGGAAGTAGTCTTCTTCTCTTCTCTCTGGCCAGTATTTTTCTATTAGGAGCAATCTGCCAGGGCGTCTTGGTTTCCATAATTACCAAGAATCAACTTTTTGCCAGCCAAATTTCTATCATTCTCTCTTATTTGCCGACCTTTATTCTTTCCGGCTTTATTTATCCTATAACAAATATGCCTCAGGTTATTCAGTGGATTACTTATGTGGTACCGGGGCGGTATTTTGTGGCCATCCTCAAAGGCATATATGCCAAGGGAATCGGCATGGAAATCCTGGGGATGGAAGCTTTTTTCTTATTCATTTATGCCTCGGCCATGAGTTTTTGGGCCTACAAAAAATTCCAAAAGAGGATCGCCTGATTATATGTGGTCAAGGTTGAAAGTCATGCTGCTTAAAGAATTGATTC